>Ga0134126_10010588_pt1 | contig 11623 bp, 9 predicted proteins | sample KB31752_FD_96881 | JGI IMG/M metagenome (GOLD analysis project Ga0134126, IMG submission 96881) | Terrestrial soil microbial communities with excess Nitrogen fertilizer from Kellogg Biological Station, Michigan, USA - KB3-175-2 | ecosystem: Environmental > Terrestrial > Soil > Unclassified ...
AAATACTCAACTGTATCTTTATATTCTTTTTCCAGTTTAACTTTTCCGTTTTCGTAAAACTCGGCAAACTTGCCACAAGGCACACCATTACAATAATTCTCTTGCGATTGAATATTTCCGTTTGCATAATAATTAACTAATGGTCCATTTTTTCTATCGTTTTCAAACAAACCGTCGCTTTGTAGTTTTCCGCTTTCAAAATAATATTTCCAGGCACCTTGTCTTTTTCCGTAGTTAAAACTTTCTATACTTCGTAGGGTACCATTTTCAAAGTACGATGTCCAAACACTATCAGGCCTGTCATTTTTAAACACAGTTTCTGTTCCAATTTTTCCACTATTATAATAATATAGATAATGGCCTTGCTTTACCCCATTATCATAATGCTCAATGGCTTTTAAATTTCCATTATCGTAAAAAAACTTCCAGGTGCTATCTTGCTTTCCTGCCACATACCAGCCCTGGCGGGCAATTTTACCATTCTCGAAGTAGTTGATTGTTTTGCCATTTGCAATACCATGTTTGTAGTTGTCTTCTGATTTTACTTTGTTTTTATCGGCATCCCAATATTCAAAACGAGGCTGGGCCAATGTGATGATGGGCAAGCAATAAAACAGGTAAATAATAAGGCGACTCATTTTTTTCATAAACACAAAAGTAAAAATTGAACGATTTTAATTTTAACTAAGTCTTAAAACTTGTAAACATAACTTAGTTACCACAGGTAAATAAAACCTCTTTGGTAACTTTTTGTTTTTGGTATGGCAAAACCGAAAACTCTTTCATAAAGATGATTTTTAGCGAATCAATCTTTGTATCCGGATGGTTTTTATTCCATTCACCCATCAAATAAGTACAAAGATAAGGACGTATAAATGCATTGCTAGCAAAAACATAATTCTCGTAAAACTTGCGCCACCTGTCATCTTTAATATAATCAAGCACGCTATTTGGCTTGTTGTAATCTGCTTTTGTGCCATTACGGTTTATATCAATTTTTAAAGAATCTTTAGTAGTGCCCTCCATAATAAACCAACCGTCATCTTTAAAAACGGTAGGGGCAAACATGCCCCAGTTTTGATTAAAACGCAAACTATAACCAAATTGAAAAAAGCCGTTGGCAACCGTTAAACCCGAACCATTTACAGTGCTTATATTCCAAAGCATGCAAAGGGCTATGCAAAAAAACAGAAAAGAGTTTTTAATAACATTGAAATAGTAATTTGTCGCAATTTTTTTGAAGAGGGAAGTATAAGGTTTTGTGTCGCTAATTTGTTTGCGTTTAATTTTTTTATCAAACCAATCCATTACTTGAGAAGGAAGCAATCCAATAGTTGTTGTAATGCCAATTAAATAAAATAAACCCACAAATAAAGTAAGCGAAATGCTTATGTGAAGAGCTGCAATGCAAAAAATAAAAATCAAACGGAAACGTACGTTTTTAAATGGCACAAATAATAAAAACGGAACAAGCATTTCAAACCATCTTATAAATACGGTTAAATATTTTAATAAGCCAGGATAGGCTAATAACATTTTTCCTAAAGGCCAGCTCATTTGGTCGAGACTTAGGGCATAGTATATGGCAGAACCTTCGCTATTCCATTCAGATGATTCTTTCAATAAACCGGTAAAAAAATAAATCGAAAAAAGTAAAACTACATATCCAACTGTTGCAACCGTTAAAATGGGTTTTTTCTTTTCCCTATCTCTATATAAACGTAATTTTTTAGAGTCTATTGAATAAAAATTACCCCAAGGCATAAAAATGCCCCAAAATAAAACCAGGCGTAACAAGTCGTCTCCGCTTTGTAAAATAAGTGTGTTGCGGTTTTGTAAGGATGTAAGTAAAAACCAAGCCAAAATGGTAAATAGTTTGGTTTTATAACCTGCTAACAAAAAAAGATAAACGATACCTGTAATAACAAACATGGTGAGGGCAAATGCATAGGTATCGCCAAACTGAAAAAGTGAAAAATAACCCGGACTCCAAAAGGATCGTTCAATAAAAAAAGGCACAACCCCTGTTTCGGTATAATGCGCTGTTAACGAAGTTGCTCTTATACATAAATCAACTAATAAAATTAACGATAAGGCTATGCGCATTAAACTAAGTGCGCGTACATCTAATCCGTACAAATGTTTTAAGCGGATATAAAAACGGGGTATAAATTTTGCACTTATCACAGCTTGTTACCTTTTATCAAAACAATAAAATTGTAGCTTGTTTAATTCTACTTTTGTGTGAAGATATATGCAATTACCAATTATTCAAATTATTGATGTTACAAAAAAGTATATTATTGGTACTGAGGTTATCAATGCGTTAAACGGTGTATCATTAACGGTGCAAAAAAACGAGTATGTTGCTTTAATGGGCCCATCGGGTAGCGGTAAATCTACTTTAATGAATATGTTGGGTTGTTTAGATACTCCTACATCGGGCGAGTATATTTTAAACCAAATACCCGTTGCCAAAATGAGTGATAATGAGTTGGCTGAGGTGCGTAATAAAGAAATTGGCTTTGTGTTTCAAACCTTTAATTTATTGCCACGTTCAACTACTTTAGAAAATGTGGCTCTACCTTTGGTTTATGCAGGCATAAAAAAAGAAGAACGAGTAAAACGCGCTAAAGAAGTGCTGGAGCAGGTGGGTTTGGGTAACCGTATGAGTCATAAACCCAATGAGTTATCGGGTGGACAAAGACAAAGGGTGGCCATTGCACGTGCTTTAGTAAACAAACCTGCCATTATTTTGGCTGATGAGCCAACGGGGAACCTAGATAGTAAAACATCTATAGAAATTATGGCATTGCTGGAGGATATACATAAACTGGGCAACACCATTATTTTAGTGACGCACGAAGAAGACATTGCCCATTATGCCCACCGCATCGTACGTCTGCGCGATGGGGTTACTGAAAGTGATACTATAAATCCTAAATAGTTTTCTAACAAAACATAGTTTAAAACTATGCGGGTTGTCCCTGTATAAATGGCTTGTATCTACTACATTTGTTAGGTAGCATGGCCGAAGAAGTAAAAAAAAATAAGTTAAAAATTCCCGTTTCTCCCGAAGAAAGCAAAACCGAAATTCAAGACGTTTCCGGTGAAGGATTTAGTACACCTAAACCTAAAAAAACTCCTGCAGAAAAAAAAGAAAAGCCTAAAGCTGCTGATAGCATTAGCCTTTTAGAGCGTGTAAAAAATGTAGTAGAATTTTTTAAGGCAGAGCAAACGCAACGCATTATAGGTTTGTTTTACATTTTTGCAGCGGTTTATATTGGTGTAGCTTGTGCATCGTATTTATTTACTTGGCAGGCCGATCAGGATAAAGTAATGGGCCCAACTTCCTACCTTTTCTCGCCCGAAGTGCGTGTACAAAACTGGTTTGGTAAAATGGGGGCTTTGCTTTCGCATTTATTTATGTACAAATGGTTTGGTGTTTCCTCGTTTTTATTTGTGCCTTTATTGTTGTTGGGTGGCATTGCAAAAGCATTTCAACGCAACATTTCTATTAGTGCCAATTTATGGGCAAAAGCGGTTTTTGTAGTAGTTTGGGTATCACTTACACTTGGTTTTATTTTTAGCGATAAACTACTTTTTTTAGGCGGTGGTTTTGGTTACATAATCAGTACCAATTTACAATCATTAATAGGCGGCATTGGTTTACTCGCTTTACTGGTACTAAGTTTTACAGGCTTTATTTTTATCATTTTTAAATTTAAAAAGAAAGAGCCTGTAGCTGAAGAAGTTGCTGCGCCTCCTGTTGTTCAACCAGTTGCAGTAACTCCTCAACCCGAAATAAAAAACAATGCAAACAAATTTGTTTTTGAAAAACTGCCTGAAGAAAAAGTAGTTGAGGAACAAATTATTGTTGAAGAAGTTGAAAGTAGCGAAATAATTTTAGAGGTTTCTGATTCGGATAAAGAAGAAGAACTCGAAAAAAAAAACGAGATAGTTGACCTTGAAATTGAGCCTGTAAAATCTGAACCACCTGTTTTAGTTGATACAGATGTGCTGGCACAAAAAATTGTTGACCAGTTTGGCGAGTACGACCCCACTTTAGATTTAGGCTCTTACCAAATGCCGCATATTGGTTTACTAAATGATTATGGCAATGTAGAAACCACCATCAATCAGGAAGAATTAAACTCAAACAAGGATAAAATTATTGCTACGTTACGTAACTATGGTATCGAGATTGATAAAATTAAAGCAACTATTGGGCCCACTGTTACATTATATGAAATTGTTCCGGCAGCAGGCGTTCGTATTTCTAAAATTAAAAACCTGGAAGATGACATTGCCTTAAACCTTGCTGCATTAGGCATTCGTATTATTGCACCTATTCCGGGCAGAGGTACCATTGGTATAGAGGTTCCAAATCAAAACCCTGAAATGGTGCCAATGCGTAACATTTTAGCTACTGAAAAATTCCAAAATACCACATTTGATTTACCTATTGCGCTTGGTAAAACCATTAGTAACGAAACCTTTATTGCCGATTTGGCCAAAATGCCTCACTTACTTATGGCAGGTGCTACGGGTCAGGGTAAATCGGTTGGGTTAAATGCGGTGTTGGTTTCATTACTTTATAAAAAACATCCGTCGCAAATAAAATTTGTGTTGATTGATCCTAAGAAAGTTGAGTTAACGCTTTATAATAAAATAGAACGCCATTATTTAGCAAAGCTTCCAAATTCAGAAGAAGCAATTATTACTGATAACACTAAGGTTGTTCACACCTTAAATTCGCTTTGTATTGAAATGGATAACCGTTACGCTTTGTTGCAGGATGCACAGGTGCGTAATATAAAAGAGTACAACACGAAATTTGTTGCGCGTAAATTAAACCCTAACGATGGACATAAGTACTTGCCTTATATAATTGTAGTAGTTGATGAGTTTGCTGATTTAATTATGACTGCGGGTAAAGAAGTTGAAATGCCAATTGCCCGTATTGCTCAATTAGCACGTGCTGTGGGCATACATTTAATTATAGCAACACAGCGCCCTAGTGTAAACATTATTACAGGTGTAATTAAAGCCAACTTCCCGGCACGTATAGCGTTTAGGGTAACTTCTAAAATTGATAGTCGTACCATTTTAGATGCCGGTGGTGCCGAGCAATTAATTGGTAAAGGAGATATGTTATTAAGCACGGGTAATGATTTAATACGCATACAGTGTGCTTTTGTTGATACACCCGAAATTGAAAAAATAACTGAGTTCATTGGCTCGCAACGAGGCTACTCAAGCGCCTTTATTTTACCTGAATATATTGATGAAAATGCCGAAGGTGTTGCAGACATTGACCTTAGCGAACGCGATAAAATGTTTGATGATGCAGCACGTGTTATTGTGCAACATCAGCAAGGTTCAGCATCTTTATTACAACGTAAATTAAAATTAGGTTATAACCGCGCAGGCAGAATTATTGACCAGCTTGAAGCTGCCGGTATTGTAGGTTCTTTTGAGGGTTCTAAAGCCCGAGAGGTGCTTATTAAAGACCCTGTTTCTTTAGAGGAGCGTTTAAAAGAGATGAGCCAACCAAAAAGTTAATTTATTCTCTTTCTAATTTCTTTTTAATACATTTATCTACTAATTTTTAAAACCATTAATTATGAAAAAGCATATTTTAACAATAGCTGTTGCTATAAGCTCGTTACAATTTTTTGCACAAGACATTAAAGTAAGAGAGGCTAACGAAAGTTTTAGTAATGGTAACCATAATGCACTATCAGTTACAGTATATGTAACCGATGCCAATACAGTGGAGAAAGAATGGAAAAGTCAGATGAAAGATTTGGGCTACGATAAATCGAGCGATAAAAAGGGAGAGTATTTTTTTGATAATGTAGTGGTTAAACAATGGGGCAATAACTCAATGGATGTATACTCTAAAGCTGTTGAGCAAAAAGGGGAGAAATCAGTTATATTAACTGCTGCGTTCGATTTAGGAGGAGCTTATTTAAGCTCGTCAGAGCATAAAGATAAGTTTGAGTATATGAAAAAAATAATGCACGATTTTGCTGTTAAAATCAGTAAAGACGAACTTGACGACCAAATAAAAGCTGCCGGCAAAGTGTTGTCAAATATACAAGACAAACAAGCTGGTTTAGAGAAAGATAACAAAGGTTTGGCTGAAGACATTGTTAGTTACAACCAAAAAATTAAGAAAGCTAACGAACAAATAGAGCAGAATAAAAAAGACATAGAAACAAAAAAAGGTGAAGTTGCTGCACAACAAAAGGTAGTTGAAGGCATTAAAACAAAAAAAGAATCTATCAAGTAAACACTTGATTTTAGCTATATTTGCCGACTTATTTTAGAGATGAAACAGATTCGTAACTTTTGCATTATTGCACACATTGATCACGGAAAATCAACACTTGCCGATAGATTACTAGAGTATACAAACACCATATCTAAGCGCGAAATGCAAGCGCAGGTGCTTGATGACATGGATTTAGAGAAGGAGCGTGGTATAACGATTAAAAGTCATGCCATACAAATGGATTATGAATTAAACGGACAGAAATATGTGTTTAATTTAATTGATACTCCGGGTCACGTTGATTTTAGTTACGAAGTTTCTCGTTCTATTGCTGCTTGCGAGGGTGCTTTACTTATTGTAGATGCTGCACAAGGCATACAAGCACAAACCATTTCGAACTTATACTTGGCATTAGAGCATGATTTAACCATTATCCCCATTCTTAATAAAATAGATTTACCAAGCGCCGAGCCCGAAATGGTGAAGGACCAAATTGTAGATTTATTAGGTTGCAAGCGCGAAGAAATTATGTCGGCATCGGGTAAAACCGGTATGGGTGTACATGAAATTTTAGCGGCTATTGTTGATCGTATTCCTTCTCCAAAAGGAGATGAAAACGCGCCATTGCAAGCGTTGATTTTTGATTCGGTTTTCAACTCTTTTCGTGGCATTATAGCCTACTTCCGTATTTATAGTGGCTCTATTAAAAAAGGCGATAAAATTAAATTTGTAAACACAGGTGCCGAATATAATGCCGATGAAATTGGCGTGTTACGTTTAAAGCAAGAACCTCGTGATAAAGTGTTGACAGGTGATGTGGGTTATATCATATCAGGTATAAAAGAAGCGCGCGAAGTAAAAGTTGGTGATACTATCACCACATCTGCTAACCCATGTGTGGAAGCCATACAAGGTTTTGAAGATGTAAAACCAATGGTGTTTGCGGGCATTTACCCTGTTGATACAGAAGATTTTGAAGAGCTGCGTTATAGCATGGAAAAACTTCAGTTAAATGATGCCTCATTAACTTGGGAACCTGAAAGCAGTGCTGCACTTGGTTTTGGTTTCCGTTGCGGATTTTTAGGAATGCTGCACATGGAGATTATTCAGGAGCGATTAGAGCGTGAGTTTAATATGACGGTTATAACTACTGTACCCAACGTATCATATATTGCTTACTTAACTAATGGCGATGTTGTTACAGTAAATAACCCAAGCGATTTACCCGACCCTGGAAGAATTGATTATATTGAAGAACCCTATATTAAAGCAGCTATTATTACAAAGTCAGAATTTATTGGGCCTGTAATGAATTTGTGTATTGAAAAACGCGGACAAATTGTGGGACAAAATTATTTAACGGCCGATAGAGTTGAATTACTTTTTGAAATGCCTTTAGGAGAGATTGTATTTGATTTTTACGATCGTTTAAAATCTATTTCTAAGGGTTATGCTTCATTCGATTATCATCGTACCGGCATGCGCACATCTGATTTAGTGAAGCTTGATATTTTATTAAATAGCGAACAAGTAGATGCTTTATCTGCCTTGATACACAGAAGCAACGCGCATGAATTTGGTAAAAAAATCTGCGAAAAATTAAAAGAATTAATTCCGCGCCAACAGTTCGAAATTCCTATACAGGCTGCTATTGGTGCTAAAATTATTGCTCGCGAAACTATACGAGCTATTCGTAAAGATGTAACGGCTAAATGTTATGGTGGTGATATATCGCGTAAGCGTAAATTATTAGAAAAACAAAAAGAAGGTAAAAAACGCATGCGTCAGGTTGGTAGTGTAGAAATTCCGCAAAGCGCGTTTATGGCCGTACTTAAATTAAACGATTAATAAAAAATTGTAGTTTTACTTTACAACAGAAACTATGGAAAGAATAGAAGTTTTAAAAACCTATAAAATATTTATAGGCGGACAATTTCCTCGCACCGAAAGTGGACGTTACTATCCCTTGCTTGATAAAAACAAAAAAAACATTGCTAATATGTGTCTGTCATCTCGTAAAGATTACCGAAATGCTGTTGTTGCCGCACGTGGCGCAGTAGGCGGATGGGGCGGAAAATCAGCCTTTAATCGCTCACAAATTTTATATCGCCTTGCCGAAATGTTAGAAGGGCGCAAAGAACAATTTATTGAAGAATTAACTAAGCAGGGTTCAACCAAAGCACAAGCTTTAAAAGAAGTTGAATTAAGCATAGACCGTATTGTATATTACGCAGGCTGGTGTGATAAGTATCAGCAAATACTAAGTTCGGTAAATCCTGTAGCATCATCTCACTTTAATTTCTCGGTACCTGAACCTATGGGTGTTATAGCAGTTGTGGCTGATGAAACAACGTCTTTAATTGGTTTAATTTCAGTAATCATTCCGGTTATTGCAGGCGGAAACACTTGTATTGCATTAGCATCAGAAACAAAACCTTTATGTGCTATAACCTTAGCTGAGTGCCTTGCCACTAGCGATTTACCTGGTGGCGTAGTAAATATACTTACCGGCACAAGTACCGAATTGCACACGCACTTTTCATCACACATGGATGTAAACGCCATTGTTTATTGCCGAGATAACGCTACCGAGCGCAAAACTATTGACGAAAACTCATCTCTAAACGTAAAACGTTCGTACTACTGGCACAAAAACTGGACTAACGAAAGCGAACAAAACCCTTACTATATAACTGATTTACAGGAAATTAAAACAATCTGGCACCCAATTGAAAATATTGGAATCGGCGGGGCTAAGTACTAGTAATTTGGCATAAAACTGCCAAAAACCTCAATTTTTTAGCTTGCATTTCATAAAATGTGCTATCTTTGCCATCCTTAAAAAATAGAGACATGCCAAAAATGAAAACAAACTCCGGTGCAAAGAAAAGATTTGCATTAACCGGGACCGGTAAGATTAAGCGCAAGCATGCCTTTAAAAGACACATATTAACCAAAAAAGAAAAAGATCGCAAACGTGGTTTACGCGCAAGTGGTCTTGTTCACAAAACAGACTTAGGAAACGTAAGGTTTCTTTTGGCTATTGGTAAATAAGTTCTTTCAAAGCAAATTGCACAATATCAAAATCGGTAAAGAATCAATTGTTAAACCCGATTTTCAGTAACAAGATTTACTATAAAACGTAAACACTGAAAGTCTAAAACAAAAAAAAAGAAAATGCCACGTTCAGTCAATCACGTTGCCAGCAGAGCACGCAGAAAAAAAGTCCTTAAGTTAACCAAAGGTTACTGGGGCGCTCGTAAAAACATTTGGACAATAGCCAAAAACGTTTGGGAGAAAGGTTTAACTTACGCTTATCGCGATCGTAAAAACAAAAAACGCAGTATGCGTGCTATGTGGATACAACGTATTAATGCAGCAGCTCGCGAAAACGGTTTAAGCTACTCTCAGTTTATGCATAAAATTCATCAAAAAGATGTGCAATTAAACCGTAAAGCTTTAGCAGATTTAGCACTTAATCACCCGGAAGCTTTTAAAGCAGTACTTAATTCAATTAAGTAATCTTGTAGTAAATTTAACAGCTTACGTCTAAAAAATGAAACCCCGATTGCAATTGCATCGGGGTTTTTCTATATTTGATAACCTTAATTTAACGTGAGTATGAAAAAAACAATTATTGTAGCGGCTGCGGCTTTCTTATTTTGCAACACACTGTTTTCTCAAACAGCAGGACAAAAGAAAATTTTATTTGATAACACACATTCTGAAACTGCCGGTAGTGGCGATTGGTGTATAGATTCTGATGTACAAAACATGACATGGAATCCTAACGGACATACGGGTACAGGAGGAAGTTATTATCATGCAAATCCACAACAATATCCAACACCTACACAAACAGCTATAACTTCTTCAACAGCCGAAACTTATTGGGAAGGTGCTTTATCATATTGGGCAATTGATTGTGTAAATAAAGGTTATTGGGTAGAAACACTGCCATATACAGGTGCAATTACTTATGGTAGTAGTACCAATGCACAGGATTTAAGTAAGTACGACATATTTGTATCAGATGAGCCAAACATACTTTTTTCGGCAGCGGAAAAAACAGCGATTATGAATTTTGTGAAAAATGGTGGTAGTTTATTTATGATATCTGATCATACGGGAAGTGATAGAAATAATGATGGTTACGACTCGCCTGTTATATGGAATGATTTAATAACCAATAACAGTGTTCAAAACAATGCATTTGGTTTTAAATTTGAGTTAGAAAATTTTTCAGATGGAGGCTCCAATTCTAATGTGGCTACTTCAACGTCTGATTCAATAACACATGGCCCTTTTGGTACGGTTTCAGAAGTTAAGTGGAGTAATGGAACTTGTATGACAATGACTCCTTCACAAAATAGTGATGTAAAAGGGCATATATGGAAACTGGGTAAAGGACAAACCGATACTGCTGTTGTATGTGTAACTTCTCGTTATGGTTGTGGTAAAGTAGCTGCTATTGGTGATAGCTCTCCTCCGGATGATGGAACAGGAAACACGGCGGGCGGACAAATAAGTTTATATACAGGTTATACGGGCGATGCTGCCGGAAACCACCGCCCTTGGCTAATGAATATGATGATTTGGTTAGCTGGCCCAACTACTTGTACTACTTCCGGTATCGGCTCTATTACACAAAACAATGAGTTAAGTTTATATCCGAACCCTGCAACCGATAAAGTTGAAGTTAACTTTACCAATAACTCAGAAAATACGGCGGTTTTAAACCTGCTAAACATGAACGGGCAGCTTGTAAATGCTGTACAAACTCATCAAAAAAGCAATAACCAGGATGTTTTTGTAATTGATACTACGCCACTTACAGCAGGTGTTTACTACTGTAAAGTACAAGTTAACGATAAAATGAGCATTAAAAAATTAGTAATTATAAAATAACTGCTAATTTAGCCTACAATAATTAATCTCTATTTTCGTTTATTACTAATGAAAAAAAAATGCCTTTTATTTTTTTGTTGCCTTGGCATTTTTTCATCTATTGCTCAAAACAATAACAAGCAATATTTTTCGCACGATGTTGGCATTCTTTTAGGGGCAAGTTATTATATAGGCGATTTAAATAACAGGCATTTTGCCATGTCGCAACCTGCCCTTGGTGTTTTTTACCGATTTAATTATAGCTACCGTGTTGCCTTTAAAGCAGCGTTTAATTACGGCAGTGTGCAAGGAGACGACTCGCAAAGCAGCAACCCCGACCAGTTAGAACGTAATCTAAATTTTAAGACAAAAATTATGGAATTTTCTGTGCGAACCGAATTTAATTTTTGGGAGTACAGAACCGGGCACAAAGATTTTGTTTTTGCACCCTACATT
>Ga0134126_10010589_pt1 | contig 11622 bp, 10 predicted proteins | sample KB31752_FD_96881 | JGI IMG/M metagenome (GOLD analysis project Ga0134126, IMG submission 96881) | Terrestrial soil microbial communities with excess Nitrogen fertilizer from Kellogg Biological Station, Michigan, USA - KB3-175-2 | ecosystem: Environmental > Terrestrial > Soil > Unclassified ...
AAGGGAACCTGCCTACAGTCTGAATGGTGGCGTGTGCCAGTGACAAGTGTTCGATTCGCGGAAAATTGCGCCGCCTTTTCCACGTTCCGATTCGCGGCGCCGTCAACCATGAAGTCGGCCGGCCGTGGTGTTTGCCGAAAGCCCCAAATAAGTAGGTAAAGAGCGTAACCGATCCATCCGAGTGAGCGCCTTAGTTGCTAATTGTCCGGCAGGATCATCGATGAGCAGTGCAGCGAGATCCCGATTTACTCGGTGAAGCAACTGCCGCCGCTTATAAGCGGCCTAGATAGAGTGTTCCTATAAGGGGATTGGGCTGCGCTGGGCGGCATATCCGGCCCGACACTAGGAGTCAGTGGGAGATGGCAGTGAACCTGCGTCCAGCGCTCGAATTGGAACGGTTCAAGGCAACCACCCTCCTGGATGTGTAGGATGTTTAATTTTGACTTGACGTAGCCATGCCGACGGCATTACTATTGCGTTTCGGCTTTTGTACTGGTAACTGATTCCACATTCAGAAAGAGGTCCGTGCATGACCTTCCAGGTTGGGGAGAAGGTGGTTTATCCAAACCACGGTGTTGGAACTATCGAGAACATAGCGTCTCGCTCTTTCGGCACTCAGCAAGAACGCTTTTACCTGCTCCGGCTTATTCCGAACTGCATGACCATCATGGTCCCGTTCTCCCATGTTGGAGATGTCGGATTGCGGAAGGTGACAAAGTGCAGCGAAATCTCGCGTGTACTGAGTTATCTCGCCGCAGGGCGGCCCAGTTGCGTGCAGGATTGGAAGGATCGCTTCAAAGAGAACTCGGACAAGATGAAGAACGGCAGCCTTCTCGAAATTTCCGAGGTATTCAAGACCCTGCTGATGATCCAAACGGCCAAACCACTATCATTTCGCGAGAAAAAGATGCTGGACCGGGCGCGCTGCATGGTGATTATGGAAACATCCATTGCGAAGAGTGTTCCGGAAGCCGACGCCATTACGCTGATCACAAAAGCGCTGGCAAAGTCCGGACTTCCCATGCCCGAGGCGCTGTAGGACGGCCGTTTTGCGAATTCCGCGAAACGGCTGTTTATTAGCGAAATAACGAACCAGCCGCCTGGCTTGCTACACTGGATGAGTTTGTTGGATGTCGGGGCGTGGCTCAGCCTGGTAGAGCGCCTGGTTCGGGACCAGGAGGCCGGAGGTTCGAATCCTCTCGCCCCGACCAAATCCCCTCTTCAAATTGGTAACCTCTGTGCTTGCGCGGTGCGGGGCTTTCCGTACCTCACCTGCACGCGCACTTTGTCCCAGCGCAACCAGAAAGCCTTTCAGCCCGAGCGGGCGATGGATTGGCGATCGAAGCAGGGAACGATGCTCCCGGCTTAATGCGTCGCCGCTCAGGCCTAGCTTTGCGATTCCCCCAAAGTGAACAGTTACTTGTACACTTGAGATATGAGGACATTGAACGTCAGCGATTTTCGGGAACAATGCCTACAATTGCTGGACGGTTTACCGGCAGATGGCATTCTCATTACCAAGCGCGGGCGACCCGTCGCCAAAATCACGCCCGTTCCTTCCTCTTGCTCGAACCTCATTGGAAGCGTGAAAGACCTTACTTCGAATCCGGAAGACGATCTCTTTTCGACTGGAGTTGCTTGGGATGCTGAATCTGGATACTCATATTCTGGTAAAAGCGTTCGAGGGAAGCCTCACGCCGCACGAACAAAGCGTTCTCACGGAAGACCCTGAATGGAGCATTTCGGCGATTGTGCTATGGGAGATCGCGAAACTGCACCAACTCGGTCGTCTTCGGTATGGGCTCGATTATGAACCTCTCGCCACGGCGTTGGATCAACTATATGTTTGGCCCATAACTCGACAAGTATGCTTGAATTTGCGATCTCTGGATTTTCGTTCCGATCCTGCGGACGAAATCATCGCGGCCACAAGTTTGACCCATGGCATTCCGCTACTAACCCGAGACTCCCGCATTCGAAAATCAAAGGCTTTAAAATTACGGTAGCTTGCAGCGCAGTCGCTTGTCCCTCTGCTTCCAAATCGCGCTTCCAGCGCTTGTGAGCGGTCGCACGGGCTTAGAAACTGCGCTGGCGCCACGCTGCACCGTTCCGTACTAAATCCGATGTCCTTTGCATCCAACTCGCGGGAGGACAACCGCTGTGACCGCAAAGCTTATCCAGGAACAGCCCCGCACGTACGTGCTCATTCTTGAAACAGGCGACGAGATCGCAAGCACTCTGAAGCGATTCGCAAAAGATCACGGGCTCGCCGGAAGCAGCTTTAAAGCAATTGGCGCATTGTCGGACGCGAAAGTAGACTGGTTTAATTGGCAAACGAAGAAGTATGAGACTGCCGCGGATATTCGCGAACAGATTGAAGTACTCTCGCTAATTGGCGATATCGCGCTCCACGACGGAAGCCCGGAAGTACACGCGCATATGGTTGTGGGCAAGAAAGATGGCACTGCTCACGGCGGTCACCTTGTTGAGGCCCATGTCCGGCCGACACTCGAGGTAATTTTGACGGAAGCTCCCGAAGAATTGCGGAAAGTACACGATCCGGAATCGGGCCTGGCCCTCATACGGCCCTGAGAAAGAAGTGTTTGGCGCGCACTAACAAGCGGCGGCTCTTGACTGTAGGTTGCCTTGACACGGAGCCGCATCGCGTCAGCGAGCGGGCTTTTCGAATAATCGCCAATCCACGCTCGCGTTCACGTGTCGTTGCTATCAACATAATCCGCGACGTCTTTGGCCATCATCAGGCCTTCCTGCGTCGGTATCACCCAGACCTGGACTCGCGATTCCGCCGTCGTAATGGCTCCTTCGCGATCTACCGTATCGCTATTCCGCTGCCGGTCCAAAACTGCGCCACACCAGCCGAACTGTTCGAAAATCCGTTCGCGAATTACGGGCGTATTCTCGCCGATGCCTCCGCCGGCCACGATAGCCTCCGCTCCGCCCAGGGCCGCCAAATAGGCGCCAATGTATTTACAAACTCGATAACAGAACATGTTCACCGCCAGATCGACGGAAGGGTCGGAAAGACGCCGCTGCAGTTCGCGCGTATCCGCCGATATTCCGGAGACAGCGAAAAGTCCGCACTCCTTGTTTAAAAATTTCTCCACGCGATCCGCATCCATGTTTTCCTTTCGCATCAGATAAGTCACGATGGCAGGGTCAATGTCGCCGGATCGCGTTCCCATCATGAGGCCTTCCAGAGGCGTGAACCCCATGGATGTATCGATCGACTTCCCGCGCTGGATGGCAGCGGCGGACGAGCCGCCTTCCAGATGCAATGTGATCAGATTCAGCTCCGCGAGTGGACGACGCGCAATCTGTGCGTAGCGAATCATCATGTACCGGTGCGATATGCCATGAAACCCGTAGCGCCGGATTCGATGCCGCTTCGAGAGATCGAGCGGAAGCGGGTATAACGCCGCTTTCTCGGGAATCGTCTGATGAAAAACCGTATCGAACACCGCGATCATCGGAATCCGCGGACCTCCTCTTGCCTGCGCCGCACGAATCACTTTCAGGGCTGATGCGTTATGTAATGGCGCCAGGTCTTCCAGATTCTCGATTTCACGTACAACTTGATCGGTGATTCGCGCAGGTCGACTGAAGCGATCCGCGCCATGCACAACTCGATGGCCCACCCGGTCAATATCCCCAAGACCGCGGACTCCGTTTGCTCCGGCCCCGCCGTGCTCGATCCAGCCGAAAAGCAACTCGGTCGCGTGTCCATGATCCCGGATTTCAGTCTCTTCCTTGTGACGAGTTTGTTTATTTTCCAAAAGAGCAAATGCAGAATCCGCCTTGCCGATGTTGTCGTAGGTGCCGGCAACAAGACTGGAGCCAAAGCGGGCGCCTTCATCCGAACCACCGCTGTCCGGCTCCGCCGCAACGATCTCGAATTTCAGGGAATTGCTTCCCGCGTTCAGCGTCAGCACATTCATGGGCGCTTGTTGGAGATTAGACCCGCGGGCCGGTTGTTTTCATGTCGCGCCCCCGGAACGAAAAGTTGTGGAAAGATGCTGGGTGAACCAATCGCTCGCGAAGCTCGCAACTTGTTCGAGAGTCCCTGGCTCTTCGAACAGATGAGTGGCGCCGGGAACAATCTCGAGCTTCTTTGGGCATTGAAGCTTGCCCAACGCCTCTTGGTTTAGCTCAATAACCTGGCCATCGTTGCCCCCCACGATGAGCAGCGTTGGCGCTTTCACTCGTGGCAGCGCCGTTCCGGCCAGATCCGGCCTTCCACCGCGCGAAACGACGGAGCGTGTCGATTCCGGTAATTGAGCGGCCGCAACCAGGGCCGCTGCCGCTCCGGTGCTTGCGCCAAAGTAGCCCACCGGCAAACGGCCGATCAAGGAATCGCCGGCCAGCCACTCGGTCGCTTCAACAAGCCGGTTCGCGAGCAGATCGATGTCGAATCGCAGATGGCGCGTTTGTAGATCGATCTGTTCCTCTTGTGCCGTGAGCAGATCGAGCAGGAGTGTGGCGAGATTGGCTTGATGGAGAACGCCGGCGACATACCGGTTGCGCGAGCTCAGCCGGCTGCTGCCGCTGCCGTGGGCAAAGACGACAATGCCGCGCGCATCGATGGGAATCGTAAGATCGCCGACAACGCCGGACGGCGGAATCTCAACGGAGCGTTCGGAAATCTTTGGTTTGGCAGTCATTTGCCCTCTTGTTCGCCGGCCTCAACATCCCGGGAAACTACGGTGAATTGGCTTACCCAACTGCTTTCTTCGATGGGCGCCAGTTTATTTCCTGTAGGGAGGACGCCAGGGGGCGATATGCGTTTCGGAGCGCGGCTGTATTCCAGTGCGGCTATGTTCCATGGAGCGGCTTATTTTATCCGCAAGTTCGCCGCCCCACTGGCGCTCGACGAACCACAACGCGAGATCGATTGACGACGTGACACCACCGCACGTAAGAATATCGCCATCGTCGACGACGCGGGCTTCGACAACGCGCGCCTTCGTCCGGCGCAGATCTTCCAGCGCGCCGTGATGGGTGACAGCAGCGCGGCCGTCCAGCAGCCCCGCGGCAGCCAGCGCCATCGCTCCCGTACACACACCGGCCAAAATGACTTGGGATTCGTGCAGCGACGATAGAGTTTTTGTCAAAGCGCCGTGCGCGATCTCCCGTCGAATGCCGTTGTTGGAATTGGCAACCCAACCGCCACCCGGCACGACGACGAGATCGGGCGCGGTATTGAGCACGCCGTCCGGATGAACTCGCAAGCCGAACTGCGCCGTTACTTCGGATTGCGGCTCAAGAGTAACAAGTTCAACTTCGATATCTTTCTCGATCTTTGCGGCCCGGCGAAATACCTCCTGAGGACCCACAAAGTCAATCTCATCGGCTCCATCGAAAACCAAAATGTCGATCCGCATATTCCATTTTCACAGGCGTCCCGGCCCTCGATCTCAGGCGTAACAGCGCCTCTGCGATAGAGTGTCAGATTGACCCTTTGAAACGAAGGGTTCAGCGCGAAAGGACGAAACGATTCAGTTTATGGCAAAAATCAAAACCGCTATCGTCGGAACCGGTTTCATGGGTAAGGTGCATACGGAAAACGTGCGGCGCTTGGGAAATGTGGAAGTGGCGGCTGTGGTGGGAAGCAGGCCGGAGCGAGCGAAACAATTCGCCGAAGCCATGGGAATTCCGAAAGCGGCGGCGAGCTTGAAAGAAGTGCTCGACGACAAAGAGATCGCCGCGGTCCACATTTGTACGCCGAACGTAGACCACTATCCTATGTCCAAGGCGGCCATCGAGGCGGGAAAGGCCGTTCTTTGCGAAAAGCCGTTGACCTTGAGCGCCGCCGAAGCCCGCGAACTGGTCGAACTGGCGAAAGCCAAAAACGCTATCAACTGTGTGCAGCATAATTTGCGCTACTACCCGGTCGTGCAGCAGATCCGGCAAATGATCGCGCACGGAGACCTCGGCGACATTCTGATCGCGCAAGGCACTTACTCCCAGGACTGGCTGCTCTACGATACCGACTGGAACTGGCGGGTCGACACGGAAGAGAACGGCAAGCTGCGAGCCATGGGAGACATCGGATCGCACTGGATGGACATGATCCAGCACCTCACCGCATTGCCCATTACCGCCGTATGCGCCGACCTTGCGACATTTCACAAGACCCGCAAGCGCCCGAAAGGCTCGGTCGAGACCTTCTCCGGCAAGAAGCTTCAGCCCGGCGACTACGAAGAGTTCCCCATTACGACTGACGATTTCGGAGCCGTGCTGATTCACCTGGGTGATCGCGCCAAAGGAGCTTTCACGGTCAGCCAGATGTCGGCCGGCTGCAAGAACCGCTTTTCATTTGATATTTTCGGGACGAAAGCCGGCGTTTCGTGGAGCCAGGAGCAGCCCGATACACTCTGGATCGGACACCGCAACGATCCAAACCAGATCATTATCAAAGACGGCTCGTTGCTCTATCCCGCCGCCGCCAAATTCGCGGACCTGCCGGGTGGCCACAGCGAAGGATACGACGATTCACACAAGCAGGTGTTCAAGAATTTCTACGCCAGAGTCGCCGATCCGAAGGTCCCGATCGACTATCCGACCTTCGAGGATGGCCTGCGCGGCATGGTCCTCCTGGAAAAAGTCGCCGAGAGCGCCGCTCGCGAGGGTTGGGTCAAAGTTTAGGCTAAATGGCCCTTATAGCGTCCGAGACTGCAATACGGCTGGGCAGTTTGCATCGGAGTGCTTCCCGCCTGGCCCGTGTCCCGGCAACATCGCGCATTGACAGGACTGAGCTAGAAGAGGATCATTCGATTAGAGAATTTTAATTACAAAAGGGGTGTCGCATGACGACGTTTCGCGTGTTCACGCTACTGGCGGGCGGTCTTGGTATCACCGTGTGCTTACCGGCACAGGTTGCCATTTCGACGCATTCCGGTCTCATTCAGTTCACCGTCGGTTCCGTGTACGTCGGCGACAAACCAGTTCATAAGACCACGACAAATCTGCCTGACGTCAAGAATGGGCAGGTGCTGCGTACCGGCAGCGACGGCAATGCCGAGCTTCTATTGACACCGGGTGTGTTTCTGCGCCTTGGCAACGACGCGTCCGTCCGGATGGATTCGAATGCGCTGAGCAACACGCAGCTCACGCTGCTTTCCGGCGTGGCGATGGTAGAGTGCGACGAGCTTCTCGAAGATAACGCGGTTTCCTTCACGGTCGGAAAGCAGGTCGTTGAGTTTCGGAAAAAGGGCCTGTTCCGCCTGGAGGCCAATCCGCCTTCGATTGCCGCTATCAAGGGCGACGCTTTCGTTACGGGCACGTTAAACACGACCGTAAAGCACGGAAAAGAACTGGCGCTCGATACAGCGGTCCCTCAACTGCAAAAGTTCCACCTCAATAAGAAGGACGATCTTTACCTCTTCAGCCAGGCTCGCGCGGAAGACAGCGCCTACGCCACGAACGTGACGGCCAGCAGCCTGTATTCATCGGGCTACAACTGTGGCGCTTCCAGTTGGTATCTGATGAGCTCCGTCGGCATGTATTCCTATCTGCCGTGCAGCGGAATGTTTGCAAATCCCTTCGGCGCGTACATGCTGGGCCTGAATTATGGTTATCTCTGGAACGGACCAAACTACTACGTTCCACCCATGGGAATGATCGGCATGCCCGTTCGGGGCGGCGGTGGCGGTGGAGGCGGCACGGTTGCCGGAAATGTCCCTAACGTGGCTGCCACACCGGCGGCGCATCCGGGAGGAATCGGTTCAACGCCAGGATCTCGGCGTGTTCCGCTCCCGGGGACGGCGCATCCCGAGGCGGCGAATGCGGCCATCGCGAGCCGGGGTACTTCGGTTCCGGTTTTCGTCGGCCCGGGTTACCATGGGGCGCCGCCGCGAGTTGAGCTATTTCAGGGGGCGCATCCATACGCGCGGATTATGTCCTCCAATCCCGGCTTTCACGGCAACTCCGGTATGAGGAACATGACCGGTTCCGCGATCTCCCGTCCGGCAATGCGGAATATGGCAGGTCCGGCGATCGCCCATCCGACGATGCGGAGCATGGGGGGCGGCTTCCACGGCAACCCGGGCGCCATGCGCAACGGTGGTAATTTCGGCGGCGCCCGTCCGATGGGCGGAGTACGCAGCGCTCCCAGCGGCGGCTTCGGTGGAGCAAGTGGCGCGTCGCCTGCTGCCGCCCCAAGTGCTGCTCCGGCGGGCGGCGGCGGCGCGCGCGGCGGACCTCGCAGCCGATAAGCGTACCTATTTCCAGTTTGGAATTCACACGCCGGTGTCGCACGATTCGTCCTTGCAGGCGGGCGGTTTCCCCCCGCTCCTCGGCGAGCGCTAAATTGCTCCTTCCACGCGGGTGTTCGGGATTTAGCAAATACGCTTGAGAATACTCACCCCGAACCGCAACCAATTTCAAGAGACCAATCCGCAATGCAGATTGTCCGGGCGGCGTGTGACAAACGCGCCGGACGGCTCTTGAAAAGGAACTCTGACGGCTGATGGCCACTGCAACGGCAAAGGCGCCAGCAACCCAAGCGACCATTACTCTCGACCGTGAGTCGAAAACTCCTCTGTACATCCAGCTTTGTAACGCGCTTCGCGGCTTAATCGAAAGCGGCGTTTTTCCCATTGGCTCCGCGCTTCCAAAGCTGAAGACTCTCGCGGTTGAACTCGCAGTCTCGGAGAGCACCGTTCGCCGGGCATTCCAAAAGCTCGCGAGTGAAGAGCGCCTCGCCGGAAATGCCGGTTCGGGTTTCACGGTGGCTCCATTCGCGCCGGCCGGCAACCGGCAGCCCCACGGTTCATCTCGCCGCCGCCAGGCGCGGAAGCAAACGCCATCCGACGCCGCCCCGGCTCGAGAAGCAGCGCTGCCTCAACATGTAGCCGCCCCAGTTCAGGAGTCAGTTGCCGTCAGTTCTGCCCCGTCATCCGTTTTGTTCAGCCGCATTGCGGCCGCCGGGCAGATTGACGCCTCACGCCTGCAAGCATCCGGGCCGCTTCGCCCGTTTCGAGCCGGTTTCCCGGAAACGCAGGAATTTCCGCTCGATATCTGGGAGGGCCTCCGGAGCCGTTTGCTGAAAGAGAAATCGGCTGAGCTTCTCGACTTCTGCGGAGCGTTCGGATACCTTCCGCTGCGCGAGGCCATCGCCGCCCGCCTCCGGGCCGCGCGGGGCGTCCGGTGCTCCGCCGAACAGGTTGTCGTTTGCGCGGGCGCGCAACAGGCTCTCAATCTGGTCATTGGTACGCTCATCTCTCCCGGCGACTTGGTTGGCATGGAGGAGCCCGGCTACTACGGAGCCAAAGCCGCTTTCCAGCAGGCCGGAGCGCGCATCGCTCCACTGCTGGTCGATGAGGAGGGCCTGAATGTTCCAGACGCCCGGCGGCAGAACATTCCCGCGCTCCTCTATACAACTCCGACCAACCAGTTTCCGCTTGGGGCGGCGTTATCTCTCCCACGCCGTCTGGCCCTGCTCGATTTTGCCCGCCAGACGGACACCTGGATACTCGAAGACGACTGCGATGGTGACTTCTGCTACTCCGGGCGCCCGCTGCCCAGCTTGCAAGGAACAGATAATTATCATCGCGTCATTTATCTTGGTTCCACCGGACGGACGCTGTTCTCTTCGCTGGAAATCGGCTACCTGGTTGTGCCCTTATCGCTCATGGAGAACTTCTCGAAGATCAAAGAAATCATGGGCGGCCAGCCCTGCGTTATCGATCAGGCTACTTTGGCTTCGTTTTTGAGCGAAGGCCATTTCGACCGCCACGTCCGGCGCATGAACGTGCTGTATTACCAGCGCCTGCAAGCGTTGGCCGATTCGGTGCAATCCGAATTGTCCGGCTTTATCGATCTGGAGCCGGCGCAGGGCGGGTTGCACGCGGTGGGCTGGCTCGCTCGCGGCCTGGAAGAGGAGTGGGTCACCAGTAGCGCTGCGCAGGCCGGAATCGAGTTGCCGCTGCTCTCGACCTTTGGGAAAACCGCCCTTATGCGCCCAGGAGTGGTATTTGGCTTTGCCGCTTTCAGCGAGAAAATCATCCGCCAGACTGTGAAGTCGCTCGGCGACATGCTGCGAGGTCCGCGGATACCGAAGGCTCTGCCGCTGGCGGGGGGAATGGAAAACGATAAGCCGGGTTTCTTCCGGCGGATGTTTGCGAAACGCCAGGATGGCCGTTAAACCGTTGGGCTATTATCTCTCATCTACGGCCGGGCAATCGATAGACCCAAAGTTGGCAATCCTGGCCGAAGTCTCTACTGCGCGGCCTTGTCCAGCCGGACCACTTCTCCGGTATCCAACTGATACTCCGCCTCGATTACGGTCAATTTGCCTTGCTCTTTGGCGTGCCGCAAAACTTCGCTGTGCGCCAGCACATCCATCGCGCTCTGATGCACATTTTCTTTGATTGCGGCTTCGATCAGCGCGTCTCCCGTCGCGGAACCCTTCACCTTCTCCACCGCGGGACCAATTTGGTCCACCATGGCCTGCAGATTCGGTGTCGGCATCTTTTCGCCAGAAGCGGCGGCGGTGACCGCCCCGCACTTGGTGTGGCCCAGCACCACCAACACGGTGCTGCCGAGGTGATCGAAGGCATACTCCATGCTGGCGAGCCCCAACGGAGCAGCAATGTTTCCGGCTGCGCGCACCACGAACAGGTCGCCCAATGTCTGGTCAAAGACCAACTCCGGAGGCACGCGGCTGTCGGAGCAACTCAGCACCGTGGCGTTCGGGTGCTGTGACTTCGTCAGCGACTCGCGAACACTCACCACGGCGCGGGACTTTAGTTTGCCGGCAATGAAGCGCTTGTTGCCGTCCATAAGGTCCGACCAGATCTTATCTGGCGACTGTGCCGGACGAACCGCGTGTCCGTGATGCGCCGCCGGCGCGGCGGGTTGTTGCGCAGCCGCGAACGTCGCGAGAAAGAAGATTGCCAAGCAGGCAAGTTTAGATCGCATGTTGTCCCCCGAAATCGCCTGACTATAGCACATGGAGTTACTGAAAGGAAGAACAGACTAACTTGCCAGGCGATTATCTTCGAACCGCAGGTTACGCTTTCCTATCCCAGGGTGACGCTTTAGTCCGGGCTTGCTAAATCCGTGGCGCTAAGAGTTATCTCCGATCAGACGGCGCACGCCGTTCCGATGCGCGAATGCCCGCACGCCTAAAATGAGACCATGTCAAATCCTTGGCTCTCCATACCTCTTCAGGATTATGAAGGGCACATGTGCTCCGCAGGCGTGCGGCAGTTGACTGTCTTGGCGGAACTTTTCAAGGCTGCTCTCGACCGCTATCGCCCCGAGAGTGTCGCGGTGCTGGGGGTAGCGGGCGGTAACGGCCTGGAGCAAGTCGATTGCGCAGTCACCAAGAGGATCGTTGCAGTGGACATCAACCATCAGTATCTCGATGAGGTCCAGCGGCGGTTCAGCACGCTTTCCGGCTTGGAACTCCAGTGTCTCGACCTCGCCGAACGGGAGGTCAGTCTGGCTCCGGTGGCGTTGGTGCATGCGGCGTTGATCTTTGAACATGTGGGATTTGGCGTCGCGTTGGAGAATGCACTTTCGCTTGTCGCGCCTGGGGGCAAGTTTTCCGTAGTGCTGCAGTTGCCAAGCGAGGAGGAACAGGGCGTTGCTTCCACGAAG
>Ga0134126_10010591_pt1 | contig 11621 bp, 13 predicted proteins | sample KB31752_FD_96881 | JGI IMG/M metagenome (GOLD analysis project Ga0134126, IMG submission 96881) | Terrestrial soil microbial communities with excess Nitrogen fertilizer from Kellogg Biological Station, Michigan, USA - KB3-175-2 | ecosystem: Environmental > Terrestrial > Soil > Unclassified ...
CTCGCCGGCCGTCTCGATGCCCTCGGCGCAGATCAGCGCGCCGGTGTCCTGGGCGAACCCGACGAACGCCTTGATGACGGCTGCCTTCGTCGGCTGGACGTTCACGTTCTCGACCAGGCTGCGGTCGAGCTTCACGACGTCGGGGCGAACGCGCACGAGCTGGGCGAAGCCGGCGTAGCCGACGCCGGCGTCGTCGACGGCGATGCGGGCGCCGCGGGCGCGCAGGTCCTGCAGCGCCAGCTCGAGCTCGGGCCCCTCGGTCACGAGGGCGTTCTCGGTCACCTCGACCGTGATGGCGCTCAGATCCGCGGGCAGGTTGAGCGTCTCGCGGCCGGCCAGGAGCGCCTCGGGGCTCAGGTTGAGCGAGAGCGAGACGCCGTCCGGGCGGCCGGGCACCGCGAGCGCGGCCCGCACGGCGGCCGCCTCGAGCTCGACGGCGAGCCCGTGCTTGCGGGCCAGGTCGAACCACTCCTGCGGCGAATGCCCGACCTCGGCCGGGAAGCGTGACAGCGCCTCGTAGCCAACGACCTCCTGCGAGCGCAGGTCGAAGATCGGCTGGAACACCGGCGTGATCGCCCCGGGCGTGTCGAGGATGGCGAGCAGCTGGGCGCGCTCGATTTCGGCCTGCGTCGGCCCGGACTCGAGGTGAATGCTGTAGTGGCGGCTGGGCGCCCGGTCGACCTTCGCGGTGGTGAGGGCGACATCGGCGCGGCGGATCAGCTCCTCGGCCGTGAGCCCGTCCTCCCAGGACGCCACGGCGACCGTCGCCGACGGCTGGGGCGCAGCGCTTCGGCCGCAGGCGGCGTGGATCTCGGCGGCCACCCGGTCTGAGTCGTCTGCGGCGTCAACGAGCAGCACAAACTCGTCGCCGCCCAGGCGATAGGCGGTGGAGCCGTGCGCGGCGCCGACCTGGTCGAGCGCGGTGCCGAGCTTCACGAGCAGCTCGTCGCCTGCGCCGTGCCCGAGGTCGTCGTTCGTCTCCTTGAGGCCGTCGACGTCGACGAGCAGCAGGTGCCGTCCGTGCGCGCCCGCAATCGCGTCGCGCAGGTCCTCGTGGAAGCAGCGGTGGTTGGGCAGGCCGGTCAGCCCGTCGCGGAGCGGAGCAGTCCGCAGCCGCTCGAGCTCGCGCCGGTGGGCGGCGCCCAGACGGCGGCGCAGGCGCACCATGCGCAGCACGGCGAGGGACGTGGCGACCCCGAGCAGGGCAGTGATGATCGCGACCATACTGAGCCGCGAGCCTGCGCGTCCGGACGCCGCCATGTTCGTGCTCGCCGAGCGGATATCGGCGCCGCGCTCACGCGTGATGATCCCGCGAATCATCCCAATCTGGGGGCGGACGCGGTCGTTGACGAGCCCCGTCACGCTCCCGGCCTTGAGCCCCAGGATGACCGCCTGTAGGCGTCCGAGGGTGGTGTCGAGCGCCCTGTCCGCCGCCTTCAGACGGATCGCGGCGGACATGTCCGCCGCGGTGGCCGCGTGCGCGCGAAGCGTGGAGATCGCGCGGTCGAGGCCGCGCTGCGAGCTCTTTACTGCTGCAGAGGTGTTTCCCCCCGGCGACAGCGCGAACCTGCTCGCGTTGGCCTGAACGCGCTCGACCGCGATCGCCGCCGAGTCGTACCGGGCGGCAGCCGCGGTGGAGTCGTGCACGCGCGAGGACGCGTTGCCAGCGGACTCGATCGTCGTCCAGGCGAAGGCGGACAGGCAGAGCATCGCCGCGATTGTGGCGCCGATGCCCGCGAACGAGGCGAGCTCGCGCGCCCCGCCCGTGATCCGTCCACTGTGTCGCGGCAACCTCATGGTCAGCCTTAGGCGTAGTAGCCGACGTTGACGGTGAAGAGCCGGGCGAACCCGTCCGTCACGGTGACGGTCTGCCTGAGCGTGCCACCCGAGGCCTTGACGCCGCTGTGCACGTCGGTACCGTGATGCCCCCACCAGGCGACGCCCGAAGTCGGTGTCCCCTGGACCCTGCCGGCGCCCTGCCCGCGATGGCTGACCGTGAAGACGTAGACGAACGTCGCGGTCTGCCTGCTGTTACAGGTGACGAGCAGGGAGTGGTTCCAGCCCGACCGGATCGTGCAGCCGCCCGCGGTCCGCGAGGCGGTCTCTGTCGCGGGGCTCATCTGGGAGTGCCATTGTGCGTGGTTGTTGGCCAGCGCCGATGGGGAGGCGATCGCCAGGCTGGCCAGAGCCAGCGCGATGGTGGTCCGTCGAAGCATTGCGTGCGCACCTCGGGTACGGAAGGGGTCACCTCTCAAGATGACACCCGGATCCGCACGCAACCACCCCCGTTATGGGGAGCACGCCTAACGTCTAGACAGAGCCGTCGAACCCGTCTTCGAGGTACCCCTGCAGGGCGGCGGCGTCGCGCTCCGTGCGTAGGTACCGCGTCCACGCCCGCTGCTCGTGGCAGACGACGCCGAGCTCCCACACGCAGAAGGTCGGCCGGTGGGGGCCGTCGGCCGGCCAGGGCTTGAACCCGGCGTCGGCCTCGCCGTCCTTGGCGAAGACCGTCTCCCACACCTCGTTCTGGTTGCGCCACGTGCAGACGAGCAGGAAGTAGAAGTCGAGCCCGCAGCGGTGCAGGATGACGAAGCCGACAACGTCGGCCAGCGCCAATCCGCCGGTCCGGGCCGCCTCGACGAGCCCCGAGCGGGCGAGCGAGTGGATCTCGTCGGGCACCGGCACGGTCGCCCGGGCAACGTCGTACCACTTGAGCAGGGAGTCGGAAAGCGTGATGGGCGGCGCCGGCCGGACCAGCTTGGCGACGTGGCGGTAATCCTGCGGGATGCGGCTCTCGAGGCCAACGGTGCTCATCGCGTTCCCTCCCTGGGGCTGAAGTCCATCGTCCAATTCGTCTCCCAGCTGGCGCCGTCGTCGGCGGAGAACGCCTGCTCCCAGCGTGGCGGCGTCGTCGTCGTGGCGCCCGACCACACGAAGCGCACGCGGATCGGACGCCCCTCGAACGTGTCCGTCCCGTTGAACACGCCCGTGTCGCCGGCGAACCCCCCGGTCACGGGCGGGTCGAGCCGGCCGGGGCGGCGGGCGTCGGCCCAGTAGATCGACCACCGCCGCGACGTGGGATCGAAGAAGCGAAACGACATCGCGACGAACCCGCCGCGGTACGACGTGCGGAATTCGTCCTCGTTGCCGAGACCGTCCAGGATCGGACGGGCCACCGAGGTGGCCGCGAACTCGTCCCACTCTTCCGACCTCTGGAGACGTGCCCGCAGCACGCGGTTGCGGACGTTCCAGCTGCCCATCAAGAAGTCGAAGTCCCTCGCCGTGCCGGCGCCCTGTGCCGTGTCGGTCATCGCGTCCTCCCCGTTCGTGTTCGTCCTCGACACCGTAGACGCCAAATAGGGCGGATCACGCCCGCTATTCGTGCTTGACTACGTCGCGTGCTCACGCCGACGGCGCGCCTGCTCGAGCTGCTCGAGCTGCTCCAGTCCCAGCCCGTGGTCACCGGCCGCGAGGTCGCCGACCGCCTCGGCGTGGACGCGCGCACCGTGCGCCGCTACATCGACGCCCTGCGCGATCTCGGGATCCCCGTCGAGGGCCAGCGCGGGGTCGGCGGCGGCTACGCGATGCGGCCCGGCTTCCGCCTGCCGCCGCTCATGCTGGGCGAGGACGAGGCCGTGGCGGTCGCGCTCGGCGTCGTGGCGGCCGCCCGGCTGGGCCTGGCCGGCTCGCCGGAGTCGGCCACCTCCGCGCTCGCCAAGGTGCACCGGGCGCTGCCCGAGACGCTGCGCCGACGGGTGGAGGCGCTCGAGGGCGCGCTCGAGCTGACCGCGGCCGCCGACGCAGCGGTGCCCGTGCCCGGCGAGACGGCCCTGGCGCTGGCCGAGGCGATCCGGCGCCGACGGCGCCTGACGGCGGGCTACCGCGTCTTCTCGGGCGAGCGGTCGACGCGCGACCTCTCCCCCCACGGCCTGGTCGTGCACGCCGGCCGCTGGTACCTGGCCGCCCACGACCACACCCGCGACGACCTGCGCACGTTCCGCGTCGACCGGATGCGCGACGTGAGTATGACGGCCGAACGGGCCCTGCCGCCGCCGGACGGCTTCGACGCCGTGGGACATGTCAGCACCTCGCTCGCGCGCGTCCCGTCGCGGTGGGAGGTCGAGGTCGTGCTCGACCTCTCTCTCGACGCCGCCGCCCGCCGCCTGCCGCCGACGATGGCCGAGCTGGCCGCCGCCGGCGGCGGTACGGTCCTGCGCATGCGGGCGAGCTCGCTCGAGTGGATGGCGGGCGTCCTCGCCGGCCTGGACTGCGGGTTCGAGATCCGCAGCCCCGACGAGCTGCGGTCGAGCGTCCGCGAGCTGGCCGAACGGCTCGCGGCACGCGTCGCCTAGGCCGGCGCGGCCGTCGGCGCCCATGCGAACCGGCGCAGGGCAACGGCCACCCCGATCGCGGCCCAGAGCGCCAGCATGCCGAGGTCGCTCCACACGAAGCCCGCGCCGTGGGCGGCCGGGTCGAAGGCGTGGTGCAGCGCGTTGGCGAGATGCTGCACCGGGAAGACCCGGGCGACGTCCTGGAGCCACTGCGGCAGGTTCGGGTTGGGGATGAAGACGCCCGAGATGAAGTACAGCGGCAGCATGATCGCCTGCACCGTCGGCTGGGCGGAGTCGGCGGAGCCGATCGCCGTCGAGAGCGCGTAGCCGAGCACGCAGAACGTGGCCGATCCGGCAACGATCGTGACCGCGACGCCGGGAAGCGTCGACGTCGGCAGCTGGACGCCGTAGGCGACCCGGCCGACGGTGAGGAGCACGACGGAGACGACGGCCGAGACGACGATCGCGGTCAGCATGCGGCCGCCGATGATCACCCACGCCGGCACCGGCGTCGCCCGGCGGCGTTTGAGGACACCGGACTCGCGCTGCGCCGTGACCGAGATGACGAGGTTCACGAAGGAGCCCGAGATGATCGCGAGGGCGGTCAGGCCGGGCACGTAGTACGTCGACGCCTTGACGTGGTCGCGCCCGACCGTGTTGTTGCCGAATACGCCGACGAAGATCACCAGGAAGAGGAGCGGCAGGATCAGCGTGAAGAACCGGGCCTGGCGATCGCGCACGATCCCCAGCCGGTCGTAGCGGGCCTGGTGCAGGAGGAGGCGAATGGGGAGCATGTTCACGATCGGTCCTTTCGGTCAGACGTGGTGAGCGACAGGTAGACCTCTTCGAGCGTCGGCCGGCGGACGTCGAGGTCGGGCAGGTCGAAGCCGCCGCGCAGCGCCCACTCGGCGAGCATGCCGACGTGGGCGAGCGGGGCCTCGCTCGTGAGCGTCGTGGCGCCGTCCGCGGCGGGCCGGGCGAGCGGCGCGAGCGCGGCTGGGAGCGGTTCGGCGCCGGCGGACGGCGTGAAGCGGATCCGCGTCGGCATGCGGTCGCGGCCGCCCAGGGTCGCCGGCGTCCCGCCGGCGACGATCTGGCCGCCGACGATCACCGCGATCCGATCCGCCAGCCGCTCGGCCTCGTCCATGTAGTGCGTGGTGAGGAACACCGTCTTTCCGAGGTCGCGCAGGCCGGCGACGACGTCCCAGGCCGTCCGCCGGGCGGACGGGTCGAAGCCGGTCGTCGGCTCGTCGAGGAAGATCAGCTCGGGGTCGCCGACGAGCGCGAGGGCGACGTCGAGCCGCCGCCGCTGGCCGCCCGAGAGCGCCTCGCCGGGCGTGTCAGCCTTGGCACCGAGGCCGACGAGCGCGATGGTCTCGTCGATCGGCCGCGGCGCCCGGTAGTAGCCGGCGTAGAGCTCGAGGCACTCGCGCACCGTCAAGCCGGGCTCGGGGCTCGACTCCTGCAGGACGACGCCGACGCGGTCGCGCCAGTCGCCGCCCGCGCGGGCCGGATCGGCCCCGAGGACGGTGACGTCGCCCTCGCTGCGCTCCCGGAAGCCCTCGAGGATCTCGACGACGGTGGTCTTGCCGGCACCGTTGGGCCCGAGGAACGCGAAGATCTCGCCGCGACGCACCTCGAGGTCGACGCCGCGCACCGCCTCGTGGTCGCCATAGCGCTTGTGCAGGCCGCGGACGGCGATTACCAGATCGTCCGCGGGCGGCTCTTCGGCCTTGATCGGTGCTGCAGTGGGGGTCGCGGAGATGATGGTCATGGGTGCTCCTGACGCGTTCGGATTGCCTGCCAACACGCTAGGAACGCGGGGCCGAAACCGCATCGGCGCACGGATCGAACTTCGCCTCCAACCACGGGTGGAGACGGCCGCCGGCGATGTCCACCCGGCGGCCGATGACGCGCCCCGGGCCGGGGCCTACGCTATGCGCGTGACCGCGGAGACACCGACGTTCTCGTCGCTCGAGGCCGCCCGGGCGCGGCAACGAACGGCGCTGCGGCGGCTGCGTCCGCTGGGCCTCGCCCTCGTGGCGGTCATGGTCGTCGCCGGGGCGCGGTCGCACCCGCAGCCAGGGGCGCAGGGCCGCGGTCTCGCGATCGCGGCCGCGCTGGTCGTCTTCACCCTGTCGTGGCTCGTGATCATGCGCCTGCGGGTGGCCGCGCCCCGCGTCCAGGCGTCGCTCTTCCTGGTGCTGATCGCGAGCTCGGCGGTGCTCGTCTGGCTACAGCCGAACGGCCCCGGCATCCTCGGCGTCTTTGTCGCCGTCGCCGTCGGCGCCATGCGCGGCAGCGGCCGGATCGGCGTCACCGGCGCCGTCGGAGCGCTGATCGCGGTCGTCGTCGCGGGCGCCGTCGTAACCCACCGCACCTTCATCGGGATCGCGCTGAACGCCCTCGGCGTGACCGCCTTCTACCTGCTCGCGCTGCTCGCCCGGCGGCTGCGCGAGGGCCAGGATCAGGCCGAGCAGCTGCTGGCCGAGCTGGAAGCGTCGCGGACGGCGGAGGCGCGCGCCGCTGCGCTCTCCGAGCGCCAGCATCTCGCCCGGGAGATGCACGACGTCCTCGCCCACTCGCTGTCCGGGCTGGTGCTCCAGCTGGAGGGGGCGCGACTGCTGGCGGCGCGCGACCGCGAGCGGCTCGATCCCGAGCTCGGCACCGCCATCGAGCGGGCCCACCATCTGGCCAGGGCGGGCCTCGAGGAGTCGCGCCGGGCCATCGGCATGCTGCGCGGCGACGACCTGCCCGGGCCGGAGCGGCTCACCGACCTCGTGGCGGAGTTCGAGCGTGACTCTGCGATCCCCTGCCGGGTCAGCGTCGAGGGGGCCGAGCGCGAGCTGACCTCCGAGGCGCGGCTGACGGTCTACCGGGTTGCCCAGGAGGCGCTCACAAACGTCCGCAAGCACGCGGGCGCCGAGCGGGTCGAGCTGCAGCTGCGGTACGAGCGGGAGGGCGTCCGGCTCGTCGTCGAGGACTTTGCCGCCCGGTGCGCGGGGTCCGCCGCCGACACGAACGGCGGGGGCTACGGGCTCACCGGGATGCGCGAGCGGGCGGAGCTGCTCGGCGGCACGCTCGCAGCGGCGGCCACGGCCACGGGATTTCGGGTCGAGCTGTGGGTACCCGCGTGAGCGCGATCCGCGTGCTCGTCGCCGACGACCAGCGCGTCGTTCGCGAGGGCCTCGAGATGCTGCTCCGGCTCCTGCCCGAGATCGAGGTGGTCGGGACGGCCTCCGACGGCGAGGAGGCGGTCACGCTGGCCGGCCGGCTGCGGCCCGACGTCGTGCTGATGGACCTGGGTATGCCGCATTGCGACGGCGTCGAGGCCACCCGCCGACTGCGCGAGCTCCAGCCCGGCACCCACGTGATCGTGCTGACGACCTACGCGGACGACCGCTCGGTGGTCGGGGCGCTGCGGGCGGGCGCGCGCGGCTTCCTGACCAAGGACGCCGGCGCAGACGAGATCGAGCGCGCCCTGCACGCGGTGATGCGCGGCGAGGCGGCGATCGACCCCGCCGTCCAGCACCACGTGGTCGCGGCCGTCGCCGGGTCCGCGTCAGCGGAGACACCCGAGGAGTCGCTCCCCGACGGACTCACGCCGCGCGAGGCCGAGGTGATGTCGCTGATCGCGGCCGGCCTCAGCAACGCCGAGATCGCCGACCGGCTCGTGATCACAGAGGCGACGGTGAAGAGCCACGTCAACCACCTGTTCGGCAAGACCGGGGTGCGCGACCGCGCCCAGGCGGTCGCGTACGCGTACAAGAACGGCCTGGCACCTTGAACCGGGGCCAGGCCCCGCTGGCGGGGACTGTCCCCTCAACACTCCGCGGTGGCGAGCGCGAGCCCGGCCACGGCCACGCGGCCCAGCCGCTCCATGCCGACGGCGTGGGCGTACTCGGCCAGGGCGGCCCAGATCGAGACCGTGATCACCCGCGCCCGCAGCATCCGCACGTCGTCGACCGGTCCGTACTCGGCCAGAAAGGCCTCGCGCCCGCCCTCGTCGAGGTAGCCCCAGTAGAGCAGCAGGTCGAGGCAGGCGTCGCCGCGGCACACGTCGATCCAGTCGATCACACCGGCCAGGTCGCCGGCGTCGGAGACGAGCAGGTGGCGCAGGTGCAGGTCGCCGTGGCAGATCACGAGCTCGTCCGGCTCGGGCAGGCCACGGGCGTCCTCCATGACGGCCGCGAACGCCGGCGGCGGCCGCCACAGGCGGAGCTCGGCGAGCCGTCCCAGCTGCTCCTCGGTGCGCTCGACCCGGAAGGGCATGTCGGCCCGCCGCACCGCGTCGATCGGCAGCAGCTCGCCGCCCGCCGTGACGCTCGCCGGATCGATGTCGTGGAGCGCGCGCAGGAACCCGCCCAGGCCGCGGCCGTAGCGGACGCGCGCCTCGGCGTCGGCGGCGACCTCGACCAGCTCGCGGCCGGGCAGGATGCGGAAGCCGCCCCAGGGCCAGCGGAAGCGTTCGTCCGGCTCCCCGCGCACCTCGGCCACCGGCACGGGCAGGGGCAGCGCGGGGGCCAGGCGCGGCAGCACCTCGACCTCGCGCAGGAAGCCGGGCACCACCATCTCGCGACGGGGGAAGCGGAACACCCACTCGTTGCCAGCCTGCCACACGGTGCTGTCCCAGCCCTCGCCCAGCAGCCGTAGCGGCGCGTCGCGCAGCCCGGGCACCCGGTCGCCGATGAGCGCCCGCGCCAGCTCCTCGTCGACGACGACCTCGGGATTCCACATGCCGGGCATCGGTGTGCGACCCTACCCCGCGTGCGCCAGATCGTGCTCCTGCGCGGCATCAACCTCGGGCCGCGGAACCGCATCGCGATGCCCGGGCTGCGCAAGCTGCTCGAGGACGCCGGCTTCGACGACGTGCGCACCTACGTCCAGAGCGGCAACATCGTCCTGGACACGCGGCGCAAGCCGGAGACCACCGCGACGGCCTGCGAGAAGCTGATCGAGGCCGAGCTCGGCCTCGAGATCCCCGCCGTCGTCCGCACGCGGGACGAGCTGGCGGAGGTCGTGCGCCGGAACCCGCTGGCCGACGTCGTCGACGACCCGAAGCGCTACCAGGTCAGCTTCCTCGACGGCAAGCCCGAGCCGAAGGCGATCTAGAAGCTTGCGGCGGCCGCGGTCGACGGCGAGCGGCTGGAGGCGATCGGCCGGGAGATCTACGCCTGGCACCCGCACGGGATCGCCCGCTCGAAGATGTGGGCGGCCCTGGCCGGCAACGGCCTCGGCGTGAAGGCGACCGCCCGCAACTGGACGACTGTGACGACGCTCCTGGAAATGGCCGCGGGGTAGCCTGCGGCAATGAGCAGACACACGATCGTGAACCTCAAGCAGATCGAGACGTCCGAGGCCGCCAAGGCCGCCGGCATCGACGCGCACATGAGCCGCAGCCGGCTCGACTCCGAGCACCTGGGCGTGTCGTACTTCCGCTACCCGGCGGACTTCCGGCCTGGCATGGGCCACCACCATCGCGAGCAGGAGGAGGCCTACGTCGTGATCGGCGGCTCGGGCCAGGTGCGGCTTGACGACGAGGTGTTCGACCTGGCCCAGTGGGACGTCGTGCGCGTCGCACCGGACGTCGTCCGCGGCTTCCGGGCCGGCCCCGAGGGGCTCGAGATCATCGCCGTCGGCGCCGACCGCCCCGAGGGCGGCGACGGCGTGGTGGTCAAGGACTTCTGGACGGACTGACCTCCGCCAGGTAGATCACGTCGTCCGGCCCGCGCGCGACGGGGATCGCGACGGCGCGAACGGCGGCGAATTGCCGGCGCAGCCGCCCCTCGAACTCCGCGTCGGGGGCGGCTGCCCAGACCGCCAGGCGGCCGCCGGGGCGCAGACGGTCGTGGATGCGCCGAAGGCCGGCGTCGGTGTAGAGGCGGCGGTTGCGCTCGTGCACGAGCCAGCCCGGCCCGTTGTCGACGTCGAGGCAGATTGCGTCGAGCCCTCCGCCGAGGGTCTCGAGCGCGTCCGCCAGGTCGGCGACGACCAGCCGCACGCGTGGGTCGTCGAGGCCGGCCCCGCCGTGCCCGCGCAGGTGCGTGCGCGCCCAGTCGACCACCGCCGGCTCGAGCTCGACCACCACGACCTCGGCCACGTCGGGCGCATGCAGCGCCTCGTCGAGCGAGAAGCCGACGCCGAGCCCGCCGATCAGGACACGGGCGTCACCCAGGCGGGCGATGGCCTCGCGGACGAGCGTGCGCTCGGAGCGGCCGTCGCGGGTGTCCATCAGGAACGTGCCGTTGGCGATCACCTCGTGATCCGCCCCCGCGCGGCGCAGGACGAGCTCGCCGTCCCCGCCCTCGCGGCGGTCGATCACGACCGGCCGGTCGTCGCCGCTGGAGGGGTTTCCGGAGGCCACGCGGAGAGGGTACGCAAAGTCGTTCGGATTGCGAAAATTGTTCTTGCGTCCCACCCATTGCGGTACTAGCATCGCGAACCGAAGCTTGTCTCGTTATTCGCGGGGCTTGGGGCCTACAGAAGGGGGCGAAGGAATGAGTCGTAGCTCGTGGTTGCGGCGTGCCGGAGGGGCCGCCGCCGGCGTGGGGATGCTGCTTGCGCTGGCCGTCGTACCGGCCGCGATGGCAGGCAAGGCGACGCCGCACGCGTCGCCGCGGGTGGGTGAGCTCGCCAGAGCGCACAACGCCACCGCCCACGACGAGGCCAGCGGCGAGGGCAACGAGGTCCTCGAGCGGGCCGCGATGGAGTCGTACATCCGGACAGCGCCGGGGTCTTCCGTCCCGGCCCAGGCCTATGCCGCGGCGATGGCGGCCGCGTCGCATCTGCAGACCACGGGAGGCTCGTGGCGGCAGGTGACGGACCGGCCGTTTCTGAACGATCCCGTTCCGGGCTACAAAGATCCTAACTGGAGCGACTTCGGCTCCGGGTACGGGCTGGTGACCGGCCGTATGACCGCACTCACGGCCGCAGGCGGGGCGATCTTCGCCGGTGCAGCTGACGGCGGCGTCTGGAAGTCGACCGACGGCGGCGGACACTGGACGTCGTGGTCCGCCGGCCTGCCCCGGCTCTCGATAGGCGCCCTCGCAACGAATCCGGCCGACGGCTCGGTGTGGGTCGGCCTCGGCGAGGCGAACACCGCGTTCGAGAACTTCAACGGCTTCGGCATCTACCGGCTGGCGGCCGGCGCGCACATGTGGCAGCGCATCGGCGGCAGCGCGCTCGACAGCCGCAACGTCTACCACATCCACTTCGACGGCGCCGGCCACGTGTACGCGGCGACGAACTCAGGCCTCTTCCGGCACTCGGCGTCGCCGGGCGGGCCGTGGC
>Ga0134126_10010593_pt1 | contig 11620 bp, 11 predicted proteins | sample KB31752_FD_96881 | JGI IMG/M metagenome (GOLD analysis project Ga0134126, IMG submission 96881) | Terrestrial soil microbial communities with excess Nitrogen fertilizer from Kellogg Biological Station, Michigan, USA - KB3-175-2 | ecosystem: Environmental > Terrestrial > Soil > Unclassified ...
CCAACGTCCACGTCTACCAGGCCAGGGCGACCGACTGCGTCGGCAATGCCGGCACCTTCAAGCCGGGCCCGTCGGTGCGGCTGACCGCCTTCCAGGATGTGAACGCCGGCATCAAGTACACGGCGGCCTGGGGGCGCGGGAACGCGCCGCTGGCCTTCGCCGGCTCGGTGCACTCCACGAGCAAGGCCGGCGCGTCTGCCACCTTCAAGTTCACCGGCCGGCAGATCGCCTATGTCGCGACCCGCCGGGCCAACCGCGGCACGGCGCACGTCTACCTCGACGGCAAGCTCGTCGCAAACGTGAACCTGCACTCGGCGGCCATCATGCACCGCCGGATCGTGTTCACCCACGCCTGGGCCGCCGACGGCGTCCACACGATCAAGATCGTCTGCGCCGGGACCGCCGGCCACCCGACGGTCGACGTCGACGCCTTCGTCTCGATCCGCTAGCCGGCCGGCAGCCCGTCCCGCGTCGTCAGAAGCGCCATCGTGGCGGTGAAGCCGTGCAGGAACGTGTGCCCGCCGACTGGCCCGATCTCGCCGGAGCAGAACATGCCGGCGAGCGGGATCGGGCCGAGCTCGTCGGCCACGGCGCCGGCGTCGTGGTCGGGCTCGGCGTACATGTTCGAGCCGCGGCCGTTGCAGGCGAAGAGCAGCGCCGCCTGCGGCCGCTCGCCGTTCTCGGCGTGGTGGCGCAGCGCGGCTCGCAGGTCGGCGTCGGCGCTGTCGGCGTCGCGGGCGTGGAAGCGGAACGTCTGGCCCACCCGCACCGTGTCGCCGACGACCAGCGAGCCCTGGTCGGCGTCGCCGCCCATGACGGCGCGCATCAGGTAGTCGTCCGATCCGTACTCGGCCCGGTTCTCGTCGATGACGAGGCCGGCCAGCAGGCCGCGCTGGACGAGCGTGCGGCCGTGGTCGTCGAGGCCGGCCACGATGTCGGTCAGGCGCTCGTAGGCGGGCCGGCCCGCCAGCTCGTGGATGATGTTCCCGTCGGCGCTCGTGATCACCATCTCCGGCCCGACCGGGGCGCAACCCTGCGAGACCAGGACGCGCAGGCGGACGTCGCCCTCGACGGTGACCGCGATCGCCCCGTGGCGCATAACCCGCCGGCCGCAGATGAAGGCGTGCTCACCGGGGCCGCCGCCGCCCGAGGCGAGCCCGCCGACGGCGACCGCGCCCTGGAACCGGCCCTCGACACCCTCGAGGAACGCATCGGCCGGGAACGAGTAGGGGTCGGCGATCAGGAGCATGGGCTGCCCGGCCGCCGGCAGCAGCTCGGCCGGCATCTCGACAGCGGGCCCGTCGCCCGTGTCGTGCACGCTCAGGTGGTGCACGCGGGCCCGGCCGCCCGGCAGGCTCGTGGCCAGCAGGCTCATCGCCGGGACGCCCTCGAGCTCACGGGCAGTGCCGATGACCGCCTCGCCCGTCGCGCCGGCGAGCGCCTCCGGCCGCAGGATGTCCGCCACGGCCGCAGCGGCGACCTCCGCCTCGTGCGCATGCTCGGCCGAGAGGAACAGGAAGGCGACGTCGGCCGGCCCGCCGGCCAGCTGGTCGCGCACCCGCTCGGACACCTCCTCTGCGGCAGCACGCGTGTCCGCCAGCGTCGACACGGCGGCCGCCGGGCGGGGCGGCCCGCTCATTCCAGGATCCGCCAGTCGTTCTCGATGTCGGCGTTCGTCGAAGCGGTGATGAAGCAGTCGCGCTCCGCCTTCTCGGTCAGGTCGCCGGCGGCCGCGGCCTGCCCCGGCGCCATGCGCGCGTGCACGACCACCTTGACGTGCGTGAAGGCGTACCGCTGATCGTCGTCGCGCCGCTCGATCGAGCCCGTCGCGCGGGCCGAGTACTCCCGCACCTCGAGGTCGTTGTGCTCGCAGTGGGCCAGGAACGAGAGCATCGTGCAGGACTCGAGCGCGGCCAGGAAGATGTGCTCAGGGCTCCAGCGGTCGTCCTCGCCGCCGGGGAAGTCGGGTGGCGGGGCGACGGGCAGAGGCGGCCGGTCGCCCGAGGCGACGACGGCGGTATGTCCGCCCTGCCAGGTCAGCTCCGCCCCGTAGGTGAAGACTTTCGATCGCAGCGCCATCGTCCGACTCCTCCGTCGCGGTTGCCCTTCCGACGATACCCACAAACCGGCCGGGGCGATCACGCACCCAGCACGGCGCGCACCGCATCCGGCGTCACGTCGGCCCATGGGCCGGCGTGCCAGGCCGGGTCGGAATACCGCTCGCGCAGCAGGCGTGCGCCCGCCTCGGACTCCTCGGCCGTGAGCGCGGTGCGCTCGGCGCCCGGCGCGGAGAACGCCTCGACCACGGCCCGCTCGCCCGCATCGACATCGCCGCCCACGAGCGCGACGTGATCGGGGCGGCTCGCGGCTGGCCGCGGCCGGCCCTCGAGCGGGCCGTCGCGCGGGCCGGCGAGGCACGCCCGCAGCGCGTCGAGGTCGGCGGCGACGAGCAGGGTGCCGTGGACGAGCGTCACGTCGCGGCCGCGGTGGGCGGCGATGCCGGTCACCTTGCGGTCGCCGACCCGCACCGTCCGCTCGTCGCGCAAAGCGTCGGCGCCCAGCGCCCGGCAGGCGCGCACCATGCCGTCGAGCAGCGGCGCGTACATCTCCGGGATCGAGGCGCTTGCGCCCGGATGCGCGGCAGGGAGCGCGAGCGCGGCGCAGACCGTGCCAGGGTCAAGGTAGACGGCGCCGCCGCCCGTGAACCGGCGCCAGACGCGCACTCCGCGGGTCGCGCAGGCGGCGGCGTCGACCTCCCAGTCGGCCCGCTGGAAGCGTCCGACGACGACCGCGGGGGCCGCCCGCCAGACGAGCAACGTCGGCCGGTCGACCGGCGCCCGCACGAGCGCCTCGTCCCAGGCGAGTCCCTGGGCCGGGTCGCACGACCCGCAGACGATCGCCCGCTCGGCGATCACCGCACGGTCAGGCCGGCGCGGCGCAGCCGCATCGCCGCGGAGGGCGGCGCATCGGGGCCGAGCTCGACCTCGTGCGGCAGCCGCTGCTCGAGCTCCTCGATCTGTGCGGTGAGCGCGTCCGGGCGGCCGACGCTGTCGAGCTCGGCGTTCAGGCTCTGCAGCCGGTCAGACGCCTCCGAGGCGGCCGACTCGGCCGTGCTGCCCGCCTCGTCGGCGAGCCGCATCAGCTCGAGCGCGTCGCGGCGGAGCGCCTCGGGCCTCGCGTCGTCGGCGACGGGCGGCGGCGGGTCGAGCTCGAGGGGCGCCGACAGGAGCACGTCGGCCAGCCGGTCGCGCACGGCGGTCAGCCGCTCGCGCTGCTCGCGGGTCGCCAGCCGCGCCGCCTCGACCTGGCGCCGGGCCGCGTCGATGTCGGCCTGGTACGGCGCGCTGTCAGCCCCGGCGGCCTCGGCCAGCTGGGCCAGGTCGACGGCCCGCTGCCAGACGGTGACGAGCGGGCCTTGCTCGACCCACTCGCGCTCGAGCTCGCGGGCGACGGGCTCGGCCGCCACGGCGGTCGCGCCGACCGCCGCCTGCAGGCGCGGCGCCGCGCCGAGGACGTCCTCGAGGTGGGCGGCCTCCGCCGCGAGGGCCTCGGAGTGGCGCAGCGCGTCGCGCAGCCGCTCGACCTCGGCGGCCGTCTCGAGCAGGGTGTCGAGGTTAGACGTCATCCGGGAGCGGGCGCAGGCGCGGTCGCGGGAAGGCAAACGGGCGCCGGTCGATCACCTCGAGCACCCGCGGCGCGAGCATCATGCCGTAGGCGTCGAGGAAGCAGTAGCCGCCGGGGATGCCGCTCGGCGGGTTGCCGATCGTAAGCACGCCGGTGGGGTCGTGCAGCGCCCACCTCCACGCTCCCACGCCCGTGCCGACGAGCTCGAGGTAGCTGCAGACGAGGAAGCAGCCGGCGTACACGAGCGGCTGGCGGCCGACCAGGATGAACCGCAGCAGGAACAGGTACATGATGGCGCCGAGCAGGTCCTGGCGCGGTGCGAAGACGGCGCCCCACACCGCCCAGGCGCCGCAGACCACCACCGCGAACGTGAGCAGCGGGAACCGCAGCTTCTCGGCGAGCGCCGACCGGCCGATGTTGAGCGCCGCCAGGTAGACGAGTCCGTGGCCGGGCGGCACGTAGGTCGGCACGTTGTGGAGCCGGTAGGTGTAGAGGCCGAGCAGCGGCGATGCCGTGTACTCGACGCAGGTCGCGATCACGATCACGACCACCACCTGCGCCCGCACCGTCCGCGGCTGGCGGCTCAGGATCGCGAGCAGGAGCGACCACGTCAGCAGGCCCACCAGGCGCTGGCGCCAGATGCCCGCGGAGGAGTCGAGCCCCGCGCCGAGCGCGATCCAGACCACGACGATGCCGACCAGCGTCAGCTCGCGCTGCGACCGCCGGAACGCGTCGGCGACGTCGGCGAGCGGCGGCGTCAGGTCGGCGCGGCGAACCATCGCCGCACTCTACCGGGAGGCCGTCCGGCCCACTACGATCCCGCCCGTGGACGGCCACATCGAGGTCAACGCCATGGCGGTGCGCCACGCGCTCGCACGCACGTTCACCGGGGTCGAGCCGCAGGGACATGCGTGGCGGGGCACGACCGGCGTCGGCGACAGCGTGGTCACCGTCGATGTCGAGGCAACCGCCGGCGACGCCGTGTACGTCCACGTGTGGGCGCCGGCGGTGCAGACGGGCCCGCTGACCGCGGTCATCGGCCGGGTGCTGGCCGCCGAGAACGGCGAGATCGTGCTGGGCCGCTTCGCCCACCGCGGCGAGGACATCGTGGTCGAGCACACCATCCTGGCCGGCACGACGATGGACCCCGTCGAGGTGCAGTCGTCGGTGTGGACGGTCGGCTGGGCCGCGTCGGCCCACGCGCCTCGCCTGCGCGCGCTCCTGACCGAGGCGGTGCCGGTGCCGCCCGCCCCCCAGACGCCGGCGGCGCGGCTGCGCGATGCGGCCGACCATGTCGAGATGACGACGCGGCGGGTGCGGCGGTACCTGGACACCGAGTATGGCGGCTTCGACCACCACCCCGACTGGGGCTTCCACGGCGCGTTCGGGAGCGCGCGGGTGTTCGTCGACGTGCTGCCGGTGCTCGACGATTCGACCGCCGTGCGGGCGTCCGCGCCGGTGCTCTCCGACATCGACCTCTCCGACGGCCTGGCCCTCCGCGTGGCCGGGATCGCCGCCGAGTCGCCGTTCGGCGCGTTCGCCCATCTGGGCGGTCGGCGCGAGCTCTGGTTCCAGCACGCGATCCTCGGCGACGACCTCGACGTGGTCGAGCTCGAGGCCGCCATCGGCATCGTCTCGGAGGTCGCCGACGGCTGGGACGACCGCCTTGTCGCAGAGTTCGGCGGCCTGCGCTACGCGGATCTGGGCTGAGCGATTCCCCTCTTTGGGGTAGTTACGCGCCCCTCGTTGTTCGCTACATCGTGTCCAGATACTTTCTCAAAACCCGCGTCCTCCTGCCGACGCGCGTTGCGAGAGGCACCGTGCGAACGCGCGGAACGGCAACCCCCGGGCAGGGTCCCAGTCAAGGAGGCACCACATGCGCGAGTTCATCACCAAGGTCCAGGATGAGAGCGGACAGACGATGGCGGAGTACGCCGTCGTGCTCGGAGTCATCACGATCGCCGTCGTGGTCACGCTGGGCCTCCTCAGCACCGCGATCCAGAACACGCTGAACAACGTCATCGCGTCGCTCTAGCTGACCATCCGCGCGGGCCGGTCCCTGGTCGGGATCGGCCCGCGTTTGCGTTTCAGGGCGACTGGCGGGGGTGCTATCGTCATGCGCGCATGAGCGCGGGGAGAGCGGCAATGTGGATCATCGCGGGCGGCATCGTCACCGCCGGCGTCATCGTCCTCGGCGTCGACGGCCTGTCGGGCATCCCCGGCGAGTGGGCCGGCGTGATCGTCGGCGCGATCCTTGCCTCGGCCGCCTTCGCGCTCGGCTACGCCGAGTGAATAACCGGGGTCAGACCCCGTCTATTCACTGAGCGACGCGGCGACCAGCTCGGCCGGGTGCACGATCGGCAGGCCGGGATGGCCGGCGCGGCGCAGCGCCGCCGCGATCTGGATGGCGCAGCCGGGGTTCGCCGTCGCGACGATGTCGGGCCGCGCCGCCAGGATCGCATCGGCCTTGCGCGCGCCGAGCTCGCGGCCGGTCTCCGGCTCGAGCAGGTTGTAGATCCCGGCCGACCCGCAGCACATGTCGGCGCCCTCGATCTCGACCAGCTCCACGCCCGGGATCGCCCGCAGGAGCTCGCGCGGTTGCGCGGCCACGCCCTGCGCCTGGCGCAGGTGGCAGGCGTCCTGGTAGACGACGCGCACGGGCGCGTGCGGCGCCCGCTCGGCCCGAGCCCCCAGCTCGCCGGCGAGCTCGGTGACATCGCGCACGGACGCCGAGAACCTGCGCGCCTCGTCGGTCTCGAGCAGGTCGCCGTACTCCTTCATCGCCGAGCCGCAGCCGGCCGCCGTCACGACGATGCGCTCATGGCCGCCGAGCGCGGCGATCGTCGCCCGCGCCAGCCGCCGGGCCTCGTCATCGCGGCCGGCGTGGAGGGCGAGGGCGCCGCAGCAGCCCTGGCCGGCGGGCACGGACACCTCACACCCGTCCGCCGCCAGCACCTGGGCGGCGGCGCGGTTCACGCGGCCGAAGAACACACGCTGGACGCACCCCTCGAGCATCGCCGCCCGCATGCGCAGCTCGCCGCGCGCGGGCGTGAGCCGCGCCGGCCGTGCGCGCAGGTCGGACGGGCCGACCCGCGGCGCGAGCGCGAACGGGCGCACCCCGAGGGCGAGCGGCCACGCCAGCGCCCGCAGGAGCCGCGGCCGCGCCGCCGTCGCCAGCACGCCGCCCTCGACGACCCGCTGGCGCAGCGACCGCGGCGCCCGCTCGCGCCGAAGCGCCCGGGCGCGCGGGATCAGGATGTCGTACCGGACGCCGCTCGGGCAGGCCGGGACGCAGGCGAGGCAGCCGAGGCAGCGGTCGAAGTGGCTCGCCACCGTCGCGTCGAGCTCGATCTCGCCCTCGTCGACCAGCTTCATCAGGTGGATGCGCCCGCGCGGCGAGTCCATCTCGTCGCCCCACAGCGTGTAGGTCGGGCACGACGGCAGGCAGAACCCGCAGTGGACGCAGGCGTCGAGCAGCTCGCGCGTCTCAGCCACCGTACGCCTCCACCACCCGCCGCTCCAGCCGAGCAACCGGGGCCAGGCCCCGGTCGTCCGGGGCCTGGCCCCGGGCCTTCACGTCGCTGAACAGCAGGCCGCGGGCATAGCGGCCGACGATCGTCGTCGCACCGGCGTCGCGCAGGCGCTCGATCGTGGTGGGCACCTCGGCGGGCAGGCAGCGCGTCAGCTCGAGGCCGGCGGCCCGCTCGCGGTGGTCGGCCCACAGCGACTCGTCGGCCTCCACCAGGTCGCCGCCGACGAGCGCGGCCGCCTGCTCGGCGAGCGGCCGGGCCACCGGGCTCTCGAAGCGGACGAACATGCGCTCGGGCGGCCAGGCGTAGTCGATGCAGGCAGGCGCGAACGGCTCCAGGATGGTCGGGTCGGCCGGCGCCGTGACGACGGTGCACGTCGACGCCGGCAGCGGGTGCAGCCGCAGCGTCAGCTCGAGGATCTCGCCCAGCCGGCCGCGGGCGCCCGTGTAGAGCTTCGGCAGGTCGTAGCCGGCCACCGTCTTCACGACCCGGCCGCCGCCGCGGGCGACGGTGCCGTCCGCCAGCCGCACGGTTACGCCCAGCACGAGGTCGCGCGGGCCGCCGTAGCGGTGCGCGCGCGGGCCGAACGCGGCCGTCGCGAACGCCTCGCCGACCGTGAGCCGGGCGGCATCCGGCGGGTCGAGCGCGAGCATCTGTCCACCCCGCGCGAGCGTCTCCTGCAGCTCGGCCAGTGGTACGTCGGCGCCGACCGTGCAGGTCAGGTCGCCGGGTTCGTGCTCGATCACCACCGCTCGACCCCCTCGCGCTCGGCCGGATGGCGCCGGTACGGCCCGGGCACCTCGCCGCACAGGCGCGGCGTCGGGAACCCCTTGCCCGGGTTGCAGAGCCCCTTCGGGTCGAACGCCGCCCGCAGCCGCAGCATCGTCTGAAGGTCGGCCTCGGAGTACATGAGCGGCATATGGCAGGCCTTATCGAGGCCGATGCCGTGCTCGCCGGTGAGCGAGCCGCCGGCATCCACGCAGGCCTCCAGGATCGCGCTCGCGAGCTCGGCCGCCCGCTCCGACTGGCCCTCGACCGTGCCGTCGTAGAGCACCAGCGGGTGCAGGTTGCCGTCGCCGGCGTGGAAGACGTTTGCGACCTCGAGCCCGTGCCTCCGGGAGAGGTCGGAGATGCGGCGCAGCGTCTCCGGCAGGCGGGTGCGGGGGACGACGCCATCCTGGACGTAGTAGTCCGGGCTGATGCGGCCCATCGCCGCGAACGCCGCCTTGCGCCCGCGCCAGAACTTCATGCGCTCGTCCTCGGTGGCCGCGACGCGCACCTCGGTCGCGCGGCCGGCGTCGCAGCAGCCGCGCACGCTCTCGAGCGCGACCTCGACCTCGACCGAGGGCCCGTCGAGCTCCACGAGCAGCACGGCCCCGGCGTCGAGCGGGAGGCCGGCACCGACTGCCGCCTCGGCAGCCCGGATCGTGAGCGAGTCCATCATCTCGATTGCGGCCGGCACGATCCCGCCGGCGATGACCGCCGAGACGACCTCGCCGGCCGCGTCGGTCGAGGCGAACGCGGCCAGCAGCGTCTCGACCCGCTGCGGTCGCGGCAGCACCTGGACGACGATCTCGGTCGCGATCCCGAGCGTCCCCTCCGAGCCGACGAATCCGCCGAGCAGGTCGAGCTCTCCGGCCCGGTCGAGCCGCACCACCTCGCCGTCGGCCAGCACGACCTCGAGCTCGAGCACGTGGTTCGTGGTGAAGCCGTACTTGAGGCAATGGGCGCCGCCGGAGTTCTCCGCGACGTTGCCGCCGATCGTGCACACCTGCTGGCTGGACGGATCCGGTGCGTAGTAGAGGCCGTGCGGCGCGACCGCGCGCGTCACGTCGAGGTTGGCGACGCCCGGCTGCACGCGCACCCGCCGGTTGGGCACGTCGATCTCGAGGATCGCGTTCATCCGCGCGAGCCCGATCACGATCCCCTCGGCGATCGGGACGGCGCCACCCGAGAGGCCCGTACCGGCGCCGCGGGCGACGAACGGGACGCCCCGCTCGTGGCAGACGCGCACCGCCGCCTGCACCTCGGCCGTCGTCCGCGGCAGGACGACCGCCTGCGGCGTGGCCCGGTGCCCGGTGAGCCCATCGCACTCGTAGGTGCGCACCTGCGCCGCCTCGGAGACGACTGCGGCGGCGCCGACCGCGCGCTCGAGTTCGGCGACGAGGCTCATCCCGTCAAGCTACTCCACCAGCTGGCGCATCACCATCTGCAGAAGGCCGCCGGCGCGGTAGGTGGTCACGTCAGCCGGGGCGTCCAGCCGGGCCAGGCACTCGAACGATCGCTCGCCGCCGTTCACCTCGACGGTCACGGCCGAGCCGACGTCGAGCTGGCCGAGCCCGCGGATCGTGTAGGTCTCGGTGCCGTCGAGGCCGAGGCTCTCGGCCGAATCGCCGTCGCGGAACTGGAGCGGGATCACGCCGAGCGCGACCAGGTTCGTGCGGTGGATGCGCTCGAAGCTCCGGGCGATCACCGCGCGCACGCCGAGCAGCGCCGTGCCCTTCGCCGCCCAGTCGCGCGAGGAGCCGGAGCCGTACTCGCGCCCGCAGATGACGACGAGCGGCACGCCCTCCTCCCCGTAGCGCTGGGCGGCGTCGTAGATCGTCATCGACTCGCCCGACGGCAGGTGACGGGTGAAGCCGCCTTCGCGGTCGGCCAGCGCGTTCTTCAGGCGGATGTTCGCGAATGTGCCGCGCACCATCACCTCGTGGTTGCCGCGGCGGGCGCCGTAGGAGTTGAAGTCGCGCGGCTCGACGCCCTGCTCGACGAGGTAGCGGCCGGCCGGCGTGTCCGGCGAGAACGCCCCCGCGGGCGAGATGTGGTCGGTCGTGACCGAGTCGCCGAGCAGCGCCAGCACGTGGGCCGACTCGATGTCGGAGAGGTCGGCCTCCTGCCCGAAGAAGGTCGCCTCGCGCACGTACGTCGAGGCCGGATCCCAGTCGAACAGCTCGCCCTCCGGCGACGGCAGCTCCGTCCAGCGCTCGTCGCCCTCGAAGATCCGCCCGTACTCCTCGTCGAAGAGGTCGGAGCTGAACGAGCCGGTCAGCGCCTGCTCCACCTCGTCCGGGGTCGGCCAGACGTCGCGCAGGTAGACCGGGCCGTCGGGGCCCTCGCCGAGCGGGTCGTTCGTGAGGTCGGTGTTCACGCTCCCGGCCAGCGCGAAGGCGACCACGAGCGGCGGCGAGGCGAGGTAGTTCGCGCGCACCGCCGGGTGGATGCGGGCCTCGAAGTTGCGGTTGCCGGAGAGCACGGCGGCCACCTTCAGGTCGTCGCGCTCGATCGCGCCGGCCACCTCGTCGGGCAGCGGCCCCGAGTTGCCGATGCAGGTCGTGCAGCCGAAGCCGACCAGGTTGAACCCGAGCCTTTCGAGCGGCTCGAGCAGCCCGGCCCGCTCCAGGTAGCCGACGACGACGCGCGAGCCGGGGGCGAGGCTCGTCTTCACCCACGGCCGGGCGCTCAGGCCGCGCTCGAGCGCCTTTCGTGCCAGCAGGCCGGCGGCGATCATCAGCGCCGGGTTGGACGTGTTCGTGCACGACGTGATGGCCGAGATCACGACCGAGCCGTCGCCGAGATGGCTGCCGTTGCCCGCCCCGGCGCCGAACGCGTCGGTGAACGAGCGGCTCACATGGGGCAGCGACACCCGGTCCTGCGGCCGCCGCGGCCCGGCCAGGCTGGGCACGACGGCGGCGAGGTCGAGGTCGAGCGTCTCGGTGTAGGCCGGCGGCGCCTCGTCGCCGGTGCGGAAGAGGCCCTGCTCGCGCGTGTAGCGCTCGACCCGCTCGATCAGGTCGGCAGGCCGGCCCGTGTCTGCCAGGTAGCGCAGCGTCTGCGCGTCGATCGGGAAGGTCGCCGCCGTGGCCCCGAACTCGGGCGACATGTTGGAGAGGGTGGCCCGGTCGGCCACCGTCAGCGATCCGAGGCCGGGGCCGAAGAACTCGATGAACTTGCCCACGACGCCGTGCTTGCGCAGCTGCTCGGTGAGTGTGAGCACGAGGTCGGTGGCGGTGACGCCGGTCGGGAGCGCCCCGGTCATGCGCACGCCGACCACCTGCGGCTGGGTCATGTAGAGCGGCTGGCCGAGCATGACCGCCTCGGCCTCGATGCCGCCGACGCCCCAGCCGAGCACGCCGATCGAGTTGATCATCGTCGTGTGCGAGTCGGTGCCGACGAGCGTATCGGGGAACGCGGCCCCGTCCTGCAGGCGCACGACCTGGCCCAGGTACTCGAGGTTCACCTGGTGGCAGATGCCCATGCCGGGCGGGACGACGCGGAAGTTCTGGAACGCGCCCTGCGCCCAGCGTAGGAGCTGGTAGCGCTCCCCGTTTCGCTCGTATTCGCGCTCGATGTTGCGCGCGTAGGCCTTGTCGGAGCCGAAGGCATCGACCTGCACCGAGTGGTCGATCACGAGGTCGACGGGCACGAGCGGGTCGACCCGGCCCGGATCCGCGTTGCGGCGGGCCACCGCG
>Ga0134126_10010594_pt1 | contig 11619 bp, 18 predicted proteins | sample KB31752_FD_96881 | JGI IMG/M metagenome (GOLD analysis project Ga0134126, IMG submission 96881) | Terrestrial soil microbial communities with excess Nitrogen fertilizer from Kellogg Biological Station, Michigan, USA - KB3-175-2 | ecosystem: Environmental > Terrestrial > Soil > Unclassified ...
CTGAGTACAAGGTTTCCTGCCTCGTAATCATCCAAAAGTATTTTTGCGTCTTCGCTGGGAGCGGCGAACGTAAATTCGGCATAACGGTCGTTAATGATGTCTATGCCTGAAATCTCATACCCGGCATAAGCTAAAACCGATGCCTGCCAAACGTCTGCTGTCTTGAATCCGTCAATCGCCATCAGTCACCATTGGCAGAGACCCGCTTCGATGCGGATAATCTTTTAACCATTCCTGCGATGACAACATCATTGCCGCGCCTATCTTCGGTACACGGTGACCGCAACGAAGTACGAAATGTTCGTTCTCTTCCGCGAGTACATCCTGTAGCACGAACGACATCTGAACAGGTTCACCATGTACCGTGCCGACCGTAATCTTGTTGCCTGATGCGTTGCCGCACGGCTCACATCTCAATTTACCCAGCATCTCTTGCAAATGTTCCTTCCTTTCACACGCGCCTTGTCACAGATAAATGGGCGATTCTTGGCACCAGTGGGGCTTTCCCCATGTATGAAACTTGACCCCTAAAAAGCCATCAAATAATGCCCATTTTCTGAAGGTTTCGATCAGGCTACAAGCTGTTGGCAACCGTTCTGGGGAGCTTTCTCCCTGCCGAGTGCCGCTTGGATGAATTTTGCCCGTCCCTTACAGCCGTCTGAACAATAGGCCGACCGGGTCTTGCAAACACCCGCTTTCGTCTTTTTGTCGAACCGCATGCACCGGGTACCAAGGGCGCAACGTCGAACGGCGATTCGTTCTGCCTTCGTTGACAGGGCCAGCATGCCGGGGTCTATAACTTCTGGGGCCGGATATTTGCGCGTGATCGCGTCAAGAGAGAGTTCAGATTCATCTGGCGACAATTCACCGAAAAACACAATGTCATGGATCGTTGTTGCCTTGAATCTAATCAGAAAGTGCATCGCCCTAAGTGCCCGCTTACGAAGATCAGCAGAATCGTTTCGGGCGCGGATCATCGAATCCATGACCCTTTCAAAATTGATGGGCCGGGAATAGAACTGCTTGATGAGTTCTTCATTTGCTTTGCCGTCTATACGGTCGTGGTCGTTTATCGCTTTCAGTTTTGCTTTGGCAACATCGGACATCGCAATTCGATTGCGTTCCTGCTGCGTCAATTCTTTCGCCGCTATGCGGTCAACATCTGTGATCTGCAACATTCCTCCATTGTGAAAATTAGGGCAGCGGGATCGTGGCTCACGCGCACGAGTCCCGGCTTACGCCCATCTCGAAAAAAGTCTATGAAATAGATTTGGATCTTTTTGTTTTTTGTTGCCCTCACTCTATTACCGTCAAAAGCGGGGTTTCGTGACACACTTTTTGACATTTTTCTTTCAAGCGATGAAATTTCTGGCGATCCGCGTCAGAAATCGCGCCGGGTGATTCCTTGTGCTCAAGGTATTCCGCCATGAAGCGATAGTTGTCCGGCCCGATCAACTCTAAAATTTTCATGCGAAGGACTTGCACGTCGAGAAGTTCCACTAATCGGGCTTCAACCGCATTGATGTTTGCGCGAGGATCGTTGACCCTTTGACCTGTTTGATCGCACGGGATGTTTTCTGTTGAATCAAACCACTCAACTTTTCCAGTTTCCGCGTCAATGATTTTCACCGGGTGCTCGATCCTCAGGACAGATTCGCTTCGACGGACACGCTTTCCATCTTCGCCCGTTTCCAACCAGCGGAACTCTTCCCACTGTTGGTGGATTAATTGCCGGGTAGCAGAACAAGCAGCGGTAATGATTTCTTCGTCTGTTCGATCAGGTTGGTCAAGAGTTTCGAGACATGCCGCGACCGCTTCCTCTATCAGGTTCGCTATAAAATCCGGGCGACGAATGTGCGCGGGAATGCGCCCACCGTTAACAGTTGATTGAACTGTTTTTTCAACGAGGATGAGGCGACGAAAAGCCTCTTGTTCTTCCGGGGTACGTTCAGATTCAGGCTTGAGGCGCGAATACTTGAGGTCTATGCTGCATTGCACGTAACCTCCGCGTTCAAAGTTGTTCCGTCGTTCTTTTCAACTGGACTTACTGTTACAACCCAGCGACTGTCCATGCCAAGCGACACTTTTGTTACGAACTTTTTGTAATCAATGGTCTGCATAAACGCATGAAAATCTTTCATCGTTGAAAAAAATTGCCGTGTCTCGCCTGCTTTTACTGCGTCATCAACGTGCGATCTAAATTTGCCTCTTGTCACTGAATTCATTTCTGTCATCTCCTCCACAATTTCTGCATCAGTTTTCCCCTCATTGACCAACATCGTTATAAGGTCGCAATTGAACTTTTTAAATATCTCCCGCTTTTTTCGCACTTCGTGATATTCGGGCGGCATGTTGTCGCCAGCGAGATATAGATCGTCCATCGTGAAAAAATCACTGGCCAATTTTTTTATCAGATCCTTTATGCGAGATTTTTTATCGAGTTCTTGTTCGTAGGCAACGAGTTCACGATTTCGACGTTCGGTGTCCTCATTGTTACGCCGTATTTCCTCCGAGCGTTTCTGGGTCTCCGCTTTCAATTCTTCTTGTGTCGGGTCGGGCTTGAATGGTGCGCCGAATTTCTGGCTCATCCACTTCATAGCGGATCGGTCGAATTCCCAATCGGCAATTTTTCGGAGCCGTACAGCTTTCTGTTTCATGGTGACAAATTCATTGAGGGCCATGGTCAATTGTTCAACAGAACGTAAATTTCCGTTGACGATCCAACTCTTGACTCCGCCATGGCCTAATTGAAAACCACAGGAATGCAAGCCTTCCAATAACTCTAGAGAAGCTGCACCATGGTCTGGTCGCAACGCCGGGTTTAATTTGTTTAATGCTTTCCCGACATATGATTCAATCGTTCGGAGGCAATCGAGAATCAGTTCATCCAGCGTGTCACCCTCTGGGGCTGGCGGGATCGGGATAAAGCGACCGTCAACGATGTGGCCTGTGATCCTACGGTCTGGTGAATAGGTAGGGATTCTCATGCGCCCACCTGTATTACGACATCGCCCTCCCAAACGAACCCCTCTGGTAGAGATTGCTTATCGGGTTGGTTGGACTGGTCGGGTTTATCCGTCTGGTTATCAGGCTTAGGTTCTTTGTCAGAAAAAACAAAACCTCCATCGTCTACAGATAACTGGGGGTTGTTTTTATTTGGTGGTTCTATGGTGGTTACAGTCCGGTCATCGGACTCGACTTTGGCCTTCATCGGACTCGACTGGTAGCCAAACAGGGGCTTCATCGGACTCGACTTGACTACCAGTCCAGTCCGATGGTCGGACTCGACTCCAGTCCTATTATCAGACTCGACTCGGATCAGTTTTCCTGTCTCTGGATCAAAGACACCTTGGGCCTTTATGAGGTCTTGAATACATTGGAGGTTGAGCGCATAGATGTTCGTGCTCTGCTTTTGACTGCCGCCCGTGCCCTTCGTCCACGAGACAAGTTTGAGTTTGTCCCGAAGGTACTTTAAAGCAAGGGCTGTCTGGCTACGTGACAGAGAACAGTGCGCCGCGATGGATTCATATCCATGCCAAGACTCGCCGGAGTCATTTGATTGTTTAGCAAGGAATTGCAGCACGAGTTTTGCTGCGAGGTGTCTTGGTGCGACTTGGACTTTTTGTGCGAGGTCGTCAAACTGCCAAGATAATTTTTGTGGTTTGTTCGTTGTCATTGTCTTCTGCTTTCCTAGTTCTTCAAAGCGATCAACACACTGGCGAAGTCATCAGGATTTGTAATTGCCTGCAATAATTCGTTCTGGCTTCGCGTCGTTTTGAAACCTGTTCGTGTCGTGTACTCACGTAACGCGAGAATTTTGTCGAACACTTTTTTCGCTTCTGATGTCAGTTCATTCATATCGTCTCCATTCAATTGCAATCGTTCTCCCGCCCAAGGATAGATTTCGGGTCTATGCAGACGTACGTTCGCCGCACGGAACTCGTGCCGCAAGCTATCTGCTTAAATTGTAGGGTTGCTGGCCTTTCAGGAGTGGTAGCTGGTTTTCAGTTCACTCGAACTAACAAACTTCTGATGCTGTTTGTTAACGAGGGCAGCCGTGGAACTACTCAACCAGATTAAAACAATTAGAGACAACTGTCAAGGAAATAGTCAATGTTTATGCGGGTCTCAGCGGGTTTGTATATCTAATATACGAAGCGAGTCTATTAGATATACGAAGCTAACTACGAGTTCTTGTCACAGGTTTCGTGTCACAGGTTGTCCGCTGTTCGCTTTCTCCGCGTTGATCCGTCCCCAGATTTCTTGAATAAACCATTCGATGTTCTTGTTCTTCCCTTCGCCGTTAATCCGAAATCTGATCTCCGGATTGTGCGAGTCTCCATCGTGGTGCGGGCAATATTCAATAAATTCGGTCTTCGCATTCGGATGGATGGTCTCCGCCCACAATTTAAATAGTCGTTCTAAGATGTCAGTGAATTTCTGTTCGGTCGGTTGCATATGTTCTCCGTATATTTAAATAGAAAAATGTTAAAAATTACATGTGGCCATGCCGAAAAAGCGGGTCAATTTTATCTGGGATACGAATCTATTAAATATACGAATTCCAAATTCCCGCAGCCGTATACGAAAATATACGGTACATGTTATGACCCCGTAGTGACACCCGTAGCAGCCCCTCCGTGTTTGGCTAGGCCAAGCGGCTGACAATTGCGAGCACCGGGCGGACTCCCCGGCCCCAGCCACTTTGCCAGAGGTGGGTTGACACCCTATTTTTGAGCCGATAACAGGTTGTCCCTGAATCAGATACCCCTAATCGCGGCTTTACCCTCCGGGTTGCGCTTGAGTCTCACATCGCGCCTTGGGCTTGCTGTTGGGCTGCTATTCGGGGAATGTAGTGCCGGGGAGAGCCGAAAACCGGGAACAGACCCGCACCCTTGACAATTCGCTATTTTGTCAAGAGCGCACCGCTTGAAAACAACTGACTTATCGGATAAATCGAGACTATATGTTAACTCATCGATTAATGTGTTACATGTCAGTTGTTAACTTGTAGGTAAAGGCCAAATTCTGGCAAGAAACGCAAGGGATGGGGTGAGCGTAGCTCCCATAGCGATATATAGCTATAACCACTCACATATATGCGTTACCATGTACGTATATTAGATAGACGGCGAAGATGATTTCAAAGAACTCAGTCTTGCGTCTCCGACCGTCACCATCCAGTCTTTGACTGCATCTGCCAGAACCCGACTGATCGGGATACCCGTGGCGGATGAGTATGCCTTCAGGCGGTTATAGGTCGCTTCATCGATTTGTACAGGACGCCGCTTTGCCTGCATCACTTCTTTCCTTTGCGGCCCTCTAAAGCTGCCCGGATCGCACGGCGGATCAATTCGCTTACGGGTGCGCCAGTGTCAGCACTCCATTCCTTGAGCTTCTTCAGTTGATCCGGCTCAATGTACATCGAAATCGTCTGTTTCTTCATGCTACACAATCCCATATGTAAATATCTGTGTCAATTGCCCGATGGTAACCAACCTAAATATAACTATAGTGCCATAGATATATATACATATATGGCATAGACTAACTTTTATGACTTATCTAACCAAAGAGGAATTACGCCGATTGTTTCAGGCCGCGTATACACACAACCGGATGCATCATCTGTTTCTCGTGACCGTTCTCTGGCACGGTTTGCGGGTCTCTGAAGGGATTCACATCGCTGGTGCCGACATCGCGGACAGCCAATTGAGTACCGCCCGATTGAAGCGATCCAAAGCGACACTACAGCCTATTCATCTTGACGCTGATCCTCTCTTCGACGGGAGTCCGTTGATTGACATGGCAAAAATCAACCCCGGTCGGCTGTTCAATTTCTCCCGGCAACGGGCCGACCAGTTCATAAAGCGGTACGCCGATATCGCTGGGATTCACCCCACGAAGGCACACATGCACTCATTGAAACATTCCATCGCAATGATGATCTGGGACAAGACACATTCACTAGGCCCGATTCAATCGTATCTAGGCCACAAAGAAGCAAGTTCGACGATGCAGTACCTCGTTGAAGTGGATCAACAGAAAGCACAGAACGCGGTCGCTGGAATTTCTATATAGACGCTGACATCAGAGTACGGACTGGCATTCATTATTTAGGAGAAATCATGGCATTTCAAATTGCAGCCGGAATATTAATTGCATTCGGGATCGTGCCGGGATCGTCACTGTTGTGGAATTGTTTTGGGCGTGGTTTTTATATCGTCTCAATTTCCCAAAGCCGCGAAAGAAGGGTTTCGAGAGAGGTCAGATTATTGTTTTGCGGGACATTGCTGACGGACAGCTTTTCAGAGTGCCCTGTAAGTTCCTTCACTCCGCTTATGGGAAAGCCGCTGTCAAGTTTGCAGCCGGGAGCTACCAGACAGTGAGAAGGGAATTACTCGAACCTGCTACGCCTGTTGAGATTTCCAGATTTGTAAGCAGTCAGTGTCACAAATAACGGCCTTGCCCGGTGCGAGAACACCGGACAAAGCCTAACCACACGAAAGGATATTTTCGTTATGGCTCTTCAAAGTATAAATCGTCTACAGAAATGGCAGATTGTCGGTCTACGAATGGCCCACGATCAACTCTATCGGGTGCCCGTTCAGTTCCTAGAACAGTCTAGCAGTGGGGTGCTTGTCATGTTCGCCGCTTGGAATGTCCGGTGGGTTGACATGGAACTGCTCGAACCTGTCACTCTGGCAGAGACTGGCGAATTCGCAAGTAGTCAGCGGGTCGGTGCCAACAGCGACAGAACGGCGGGTGCAAGGTGAGATTGATACCTTGGATTGAACACGCGCTGGTCGCTTGGTTGCTTGTAGCATCGGTGACTGCGCTCATCTCTCGCAGTCCCGCGCTGGCTATGCTCTGCGCTTATTTCGCGGCCCGACTCGTCTTTTACGGGAACTGAGGAGCTGACATGCCGCCAGACATTTCATCTCATCGGGCTATGCTGGAAAATCGGCATAGCCCTTGGAGTTTTATTTGTCATTGGCCGGATGCTGGAAGAATTTCTTGAGTGGATGGTCACCTAGGCTTCATCGCTGTCCGTCCCACGCGGGCAAAAAACTCAGTTTCTAATTCAATGGATGTAAGGGCGAGTAAAACATTTTGAGCTTCCTTTCGGATTGCTGCTTTGGATTTATCAAACGATATTGAGCCTAGTACGGGTTGAATGCCATTGTTATAGAGATTGCGAATTGCAAAAATCAAATCGCGCAGAAAGTCCAACATATTTTCAAGTTCGATACGATTGGTTTTGTCAAAGAGTTTTATCGTTTCGGAAATTCCTCTTGTCCTGTGTCCATAAAAGTTATTGCGTATCGGACGGTAAACGGAATCGTGTATTTTCGTCTGAGGTGTGAGTGCTTTCTTTAGGTATCGTAGTTCGCTGGCATCTTTTGGACTCCAAGCCTCTTGAACACGTTCATTTAACCACTCAGGCTCAACGTTGTTTGCTAACTGCATTTTTCGTTTGTATAGAGAATCTTTTGAGAAAAACTCAGGATGCCCTAAGGTTAGGTTTACCACGCGATGAATCGAGTGAGCCTTGAGGTCTGAATCAAAAATTCTTGCCAGCCCAACGAATAAGGATGTTTGAAGGCCTCTTGCTTGAGTATTCCAAAATACAGCGTTCGCGTTCAGCACAGAAAAGACAGCTTCATTGTCCTTGCTTAACTGGTTTATTTCCTCTAACACATGGAACGTTTCATACGCATGGTCTACTTCGGTATCGAGAACATCCAGTTCATGTAAGTATTCTGTTTCTGTCATGTGAATAGAACTTTCACGCAGAAGGGGTCATCGCGGTTGGTGCTCTTAAACAACTCGCCTTCCTTATTTTGCTGAGGTGCGACGGCTGGCTGAAAAAGGAAATGCAACTCGTAGGATTCGACCTCATTTGCTTTGATCGTGACGTTATCCAACCGTCCATGTGGAATGCGATCTTTCAATGTGCAGTAACAGCCAGAATAAAATGAATCAGCTTGTTCTATCATGAGTCTCAGTGGGATTAACGTTATCGGACGGTCGGAATTATTTTGAATTTGCACATTCCCATAAATATTGAACAGTGTTGTAAATTGCCGGCCTCCAATTAGAAGCGGTTCGGGGTTCCCGTCTGCGTTAGAAAAAGTTGGAATTGCCTGAGCTTTATTTCTTCGTTCCGTTTCGGCTTTAAGTTCTCTCCGTCTATTCTGTCTGGATTCATTGAGTGCAATCCAAACAGCAAAAACGCTAATGCAGAGACTTGCGATTGTGCCGAGGGATTGCGCGTTCATGATTGCACTATATAGATTCGCAATTAAAACCGATTCGCTTAAAAATCAAAACAAATTTACGTGTTAGCTTACAATTAAAAATCGCTTGCCTGAAAACCTCTTCTCTTCTTTGAACTATCGCGGACTCCCGGCATTCCGATAAATCCCTTCAATGAAGTCTTTCAGGAAATTGTAAATTCTCTGAGCAGCAGGGCCGTGATAAATCTCTTCCGCGCCTGAGTGCGTGTGAAATATAGACCTGAGCATTCCCGAATCCCGTCCCGCGATACTCTAAAATTGTTTCCCGGATCATCTAAATAAATTTACACTCTTCGCCTATTATTCGCCTATACTTATTTCATGGACGAGGGCCGAAAAAGAGTGCTCGGCATCATGGCCGCGATTCTGGCAGCACGTAAGCTGTCACAGCTTGGCACTGTTCGTCCAAGTCCGGCGGTGGAGTCCGCCATTGCCGACGCGGTTGTCGCGGCTGAGAGAATCATGCAGAGAATAGACGGACAATGGCCCGACCGGATCGATAACAGGAACAGTGACGTGACTCGAACGTATAATCGTAGGTAGTTTCCTGTGCGGTCGGTTCCCTAAATACCTCAGCAAAAATAAACTTTTTTACGAAACACCAAAGAATCGAGCAAAGCAAATGCGCTTTGTAGCAGAGGATGTTGGAAGTTTATCGAGAGCACTTTCCGTTTGGGAGTACGCCGAATACTGTTTCACTGCTCTAGTGGTTGTCGCGTGTGTTGGTGAATACATTGCGGATTTCACGGATTGGTTCACTGGGGGAGAAAAAGAACATAAGGAACATCTGGCAAGAGTTTCGACAGTGATATTAGTTGCCGCTCTGGCTTTAGAGCTCACGTGTCTCGTGAAAACTAACAGCCTCTCCGGTCGTGTAATCGGTTCCTTGGGCGATAAAGCGGAACATGCCGATAAAGAGGCACGGCAAGCCGTCAATGACTCTGGCATAGCGGAAAAACAATCAGTACAAGCAACAATTGATGCAGACAAAGCAAGCGGTTCATCCTCGGCAGCACAGACGGCATCAGGAACTGCAATGACACTCGCACAGGGGGCACGACGCGAGGCTGATTCGTTTGAAAAAGATATCGCTTCTGCCAAGACACAAGCAGCATCGGCGGAATCGCATCTTGCGGATGCATTAAATCAGGCGGCAAATGCTACAGCGGAACTTGATCGCTTGAAATCCGCCAGAACGTTAATGCACGTGCCTGAATTGATTTCTACGCTCAAGGCTTTCAAAGGCACGGAGTATACATTTAATGCCGTATGTGCAGACAATGAATGCATTACGTTGTTGCAGCAGTTGGACAGTGTATTGCAGAGTGCAGAATGGAAACGGGGTAGTGCAGTCGGCGGCTTCCCCGCCATCAAAGTATTCGGCAACGATTCATATGCTGTTCCTCAGGCTCTTACCTCAGGGCTTCGAGTTTCCGTCGAATCAACGGAGTCGATGGAAGTCTTAAAAGCGAAACCAATTGCAGACCTCCCTTCATCAATTCGTGCCGCAATCGCACTTATTGAAACCCTTTACCCAAATCTTGACCCGCCGCAACAGAGCCAAGCAGATTCAAATTTGATTCATGTTGATAAGGGTTCATCCACAGTTGTACGAATTTCCGTAGGCAGAAAACAAGTCTGAAGTGGTTAAAAAAATGTGACAAAAAGAAATCCGATTCTAGTGTTCGGTCTCACGCGGAGTTTAACGGCTGCTCTTGTGTAATAGGAAGGGCAGGTCTCACTTCTCCAACCCACCTATACATTCCGCCAAACGTCACATTGATGCCGAACATTCCACTGGAATTGTATTCCTCTAAGAAGAGCAGCCCTTGCTCAAAAGTCATAAGCAATCTGTAGTATCCGTGATCTTTATTCTCATAAAATGCTTTCCTGCCATCTCGGAGTTCAGTTTCAAAATCCAAAAAACCAAGACTGGGTACAGACCGTCCGGCGCTCAGAAACTGCGACAATCCGGTAAGTTTTATTCTGTCAGTTGCAATCAATTTCACCTGCAGTTCAGCGCACTCTTTCTGGCCTGTGCTATCTCGCAGGTAGCGTCCCTCGACGTGCATCTGAACCTTGACTGTTCCCATCCTCACGGGTGATGCGAGGAACGTCCCGACCATTCTGTGGAGTTCTTCGCGGAAGTGCCTAACCTCACTCTCTTTCAATCCTTTGCTCTGACTCGTCCTGCTGTCGTATTGGTCATGGTGAGGCAAGCAGAGGTATGAAAGGTTGTCCAAAGCATTGTTAGCTGCGTCGTGATCCAAATGTGCTATTTGTCCCTGAACTATTTCGAGGCTTCGATTTAGGCCGGAGCAGATGCAGCAGCGGCGACGACACAGCAGCAGTACTTCGTTCTCAATGTCGAGAGGGATGGCTTTCCGGTACATGCACAGGTGATAACGGTGATACCGTTTCTACCAGAAATCTTTCTATTTTCGCAATGGTCGAGGTGGCGTAATCTTTCTCAAAGTCTCGGCATTCTTCGGAAGCACATACACGGTCTGTAATAGATTCTCGATGATGTCCATCACAAGTTTTATCTCATAGTATTCAGGTTCATGTCCGCGATGTGCTGCTGCATGTCCGGCGTCGAGCACAGCTCCGAGATTTTCGACGTGTGAATCGGTTAACAAACCTTGTTTTTTAAGCTGGGTTAACTTTGCTTTAAACGATCCTATATCGCCCACCTGTTCGACTAGCACGATGTCAAGAACAGTTCTGGCTCCCATCATCGGGAGCACCGCATTATCCGCATCCAAAGAACGATAAATTTCGTTTAGTACGGTTTTGATTTTGCGCGGAAGATTATGTCTCCAAATCGGAGGATGTCGGGAGATGCGGGGCGGAAAATAACGTATGTCTTGCTCGTCGGGATCATCTTCGCCAACGTATCGTTCTCGCAATGTCACGCTGGAGCAACCACAGCATTGCATCATGTCGTATGTGAATTGCCACCAATAATCTGGATCGGGTTCGCTGGTTCTCTTGACAGTCTTAAGGACACGATGTTGGGTCTTATTTCGGCAATCGTTGCAGTGTAGGAATTCGTGTTTCTTTGCATTCCCCGTCATCATATGAACTCCAGAGGAGAATACTCATGAAGAGAAATTTGGGCAAGAATTAGGCAAAGAACTCGGTATTTCTGGCCTATTTTTGCTCAATTCGGGACGCTAAGGACAGTCGAATCAATAGGGTTTAGCGTTTCTAGTGTGAGTTAAGCGCCCACGTCTTTACATTCGACAGCTTGCATCATTTCAGTCTGCCCCTTGGGAATAGATGGGAACGAAATGATTCGCACTATGCGGTTTTACGC
>Ga0134126_10010595_pt1 | contig 11619 bp, 10 predicted proteins | sample KB31752_FD_96881 | JGI IMG/M metagenome (GOLD analysis project Ga0134126, IMG submission 96881) | Terrestrial soil microbial communities with excess Nitrogen fertilizer from Kellogg Biological Station, Michigan, USA - KB3-175-2 | ecosystem: Environmental > Terrestrial > Soil > Unclassified ...
CACGGCCGCCTATGGTGGGCATTTTGCGTTGCAGGGACCGGGGCTGCGCGAGCTCGGCGGACTGGTCGGCGGCGGCGCGCTGCTGGGCTGGTTGGGCGCGGCCGTCGCCGCCGGGCGGCAGCTCGCCCGGATCGAGCCGCGCGCCGCCTGAGCCCCGTGGACGCTTGCCGCAACGCGTCAGCCGCCTTCACCCAGCGCCCGGCCTGGCCACCTACGGCGTCGCTAACCGCTTGAAGCGTAAGCTCAAACGCGGCAATTAACCGGGGAACTGCCAGCGCCCGAGGCAGTCTCATGGAGGGTCGCCTTGATTAGCACTCTGCCATCAAGAGTGCTAAAATTTCGCTTCACACGATATGAGGGTACCTACACGATGACTGCCCAGACTGCGGTTGCTCCTGCTGCCGGTCTCGGCCTCGCCGGCCCGATCGGCAGCTTTGATGCCTACCTCGAGCGCGTGAGTCGCATTCCCGTGCTCTCGCGCGAGCGCGAGCAGGAGCTCGCGCAGCGCTTCCGGTGCCATGACGATCTGGCCGCGGCCCGCGAGCTGGTGCTCTCGCACCTGCGCTTCGTAGTGCACATCGCGCGCGGCTACACCGGCTATGGACTGCCGATGAACGATCTGGTGCAGGAGGGCAATATCGGGCTGATGAAAGCCGTCAAGCGCTTCGACCCGAGCGTGGGCGTGCGCCTGGTGTCCTTCGCCGTGCATTGGATCCGCGCGGAGATCCATGAGCACGTGCTGCGCAACTGGCGCCTGGTCAAGGTCGCCACCACCAAGGCGCAGCGCAAGCTGTTCTTCAATCTGCGTCGCCTGAAGAAAAACCTCGCCTGGCTCTCCCCCGAGGAGACCCGCGCCGTCGCGCGTGATCTGGGCGTGAGCACCGACGAGGTAACGGAGATGGAGCGTCGCCTCTCGGCGCGCGACCTGTCCTTCGAGAACAGCAGCGACAGCGAGGACGAGGAAAGCTACGGCCCGGCGGCCTATCTGCCCGCGCCCGATGCCGACCCGGCCGAGCAGGCCGAGCGCGAGGAATGGAGTGCCACCTCCTCCGAGCAGTTGTCCGAGGCGCTTGCGCGCCTGGACGATCGCAGCCGCACGATCCTGCAGCGCCGCTGGATGAGCGAAGACAAGGCCACGCTGCACGAACTCGCCGACCAATACGGCGTGTCGGCCGAGCGCATCCGGCAGATCGAAGCCGGCGCGATCACTCGCCTGCGGACGCTGCTGCCGGCGCCGGCCTGAGCGCGGCGCTCGCGGCGGTGGCATCGCCCGCTGGCGCCGGTGTGGGATTTCCGGCGGGCGGCGCGGTGGGTGCCACGCCTGGCGCCGTCGGCGGCGGCGCCAGCGCCGCCCGGCTGCCGATGCGCGCGAAGATGAATTCCACGCGACGATTCAGCGTGCGCCCCCGCGCACTGTCATTGCCTGCCAGCGCCTGCGCGGCCCCGCGTCCATAGGCCTGCACCCGATGCGCTGAGATGCCGGCGGTCCGCAACGCACCCGCCAGCGCCGCCGCGCGACCTGCCGACAGCCGCTGATTGAGCTGCACGCCGCCGATGTTGTCGGTGAATACCTCGATGCGCGTCATCAAACGGCGGCGCTGGCGCAGCAGCATCGTGGGGACCAAGAGCATCTCGGCGGCCTTCAGACCCGGTCTCAGTCGCTCGCTGTCCGGTAAGAACAGCAACTGTGCCGGCACCCGCAGCACCACTTCTTCCTCGCTCGCGCGCACGACCTGCACTTCGCTGCTGACGTGACGCCGTGCGTCCTCCCGCCGCAGCAGTTGCTCGGCGCGATTGAGCTCGTGTCGCACGCTCCAGGGCACGGGCAGCGGGCTCGCCGGCGTGTTGCCCGCCGCAGCCGCCGCGCCGGCGCTCAGCGTCGCCAGCAGTGCCGCGCCGAGCAGCGCGAGCTGCGCCGCTGCCCCGGCTCGCCATCGATTCATCCCGTGCCGCATTGGCGCATGATGCACGAATCCGCGCCGCGACGGACACGCTGGAGGATGCAATGGCCCGAGAGACGAGCCCCGGCAGCGCTGCGGCCGATGAGGCGGCGCTCGAGGATGCACTGGACTTCATCGGCCTGGATGCGCAGCTCTCGGCCGAGGAGCGCGCGGTGCGCGACACGGTCGCGCGGCTGGTCGCCGAGCGCGTGCTGCCGCTGATCGCCGGGTGTTTCGAGGCCGGTCGTTTTCCGCGCGAGCTGGTGCCCGAGATTGCGCAGCTCGGCCTCTTCGGAGCAACGCTGCATGGCTATGGCTGCGCCGGGCTGAATGCGGTCAGTTATGGGCTGATCTGCCGCGAGATCGAGCGCGGCGACAGCGCGCTGCGCAGCCTGGTGTCGGTGCAGTCGAGTCTGTGCATGTATCCGATCGACGCCTACGGCAGCGAGGCGCAGAAGCAGCAGTGGCTGCCGCGGCTGGCACGTGGGGAGGCGCTGGGCTGTTTTGGACTCACCGAAACGCAGGGGGGCTCGGATCCGGGCGCGATGCGCACGCAGGCACGCCGCGCCGGCGGCGACTGGCTGCTCTCGGGCTCCAAGATGTGGATCACCAATGCGCCCATCGCCGACGTCGCGCTGATCTGGGCGCGCGCCGAGGCCGGGGTGCGCGGCTTCCTGGTGGAGCGCGGCACGCCCGGTTTCAGCGCGCAGGAGCTGGCCCACAAGTTCAGCCTGCGCGCCTCGAGCACCGGCGCGCTGTTTCTCGATGAGGTGCGCGTGCCGGATGCGGCCATGCTGCCCGGGGCGCAGGGACTCAAGGCGCCCCTATCGTGCCTGTCGCAGGCGCGCTTCGGCATCGCCTGGGGAGCCATCGGCGCCGCGCAGGCCTGCCTCGCCGAAGCGCTCGCGCACGTGCGCGAGCGGGTGCTGTTCGGCCGCCCGCTCAGTCACACGCAGGCAGTGCAGATCCGGCTCGCCGAGATGATCCGCTCCCTGGCGTCAGCCCAGGCGATGGCGCTGCAGCTCGGGCGACTGAAGGAAGCCGGCCGCCTCACGTCTGCGCAGATGTCACTGGGCAAGTGGCACTCCTGCCGCGTCGCGCTGGACATCGCGCGCGAGTGCCGCGACCTGCTCGGCGGGGCAGGCATCAGCCTGGAGCACGCGGCGCTGCGGCACATGCTCAACTTGGAAAGCGTGGTCACCTATGAGGGCACGCAAACCGTGCATCAGCTCGCCGTGGGACGCGCCGTTACCGGGGTCGCGGCATTTTGATCGTGTGTGATATCTGCCACACTTTACAGAAATGCTTCGGTGACAGTGTCGTCCTATATCGCATAGGGACGAAAAATCTTCGCTGTACTATGTCTTTATCCCCACGGCAGCGCTATCATCTCATCGCTTGTTGCGTTGCAAGTGATTGCGGCAACAAACCGACAGTTTGAATTCGGAAGAACTCAGGCTGACGCAGCGGACACGGGTCGCGGCAGGTGATGCTTTTTCCGCTTGTCGCGAGTGCTCCTGGCGCGAATTGACGCGTCCGTCCCACATTTTTGGGACAGGCTCATTGGGCCGGACACTCAGGCCTGAGGCATATTGACTGTCCGCTCGCGACGGACCTGTGCATTTGAGAAAATTCCACCCCGCGCAAGCGGGGTTTTTTTTGCCATCGAACAACGCACTACCAGCGGCGGCCACCGACGAGCGGGCCCCCCATCCCGAGCAGCTGCACATCGCGGGGCTCACCGGCGTGGACTTGGGCCTGGAGATCGCCGGTCCCGGCAACCGCAGCTACGCCTTCATCGAGGATTGGCTCATCCGCGTGCTGGTGGCGCTGGCCTGGTTCTCGCTCGCGTTGTTCCTGATCCGCGCCGAAGGTGTCCACGCCAAGCTGGTCTATCTCGGCGGCCTGCCCGCGCTGGCCATCTACCTGCTGTATCACCCGGTGCTCGAGGTGCTGACGCATGGGCGAACCCCCGGCATGCGCCACGCAGGCGTGCGGCTGGTCACGCGCAGTGGCGGCACTCCCGGTGTCACCGCGCTGCTGATCCGCAACGTCTTTCGCCTGATCGATATGCTGCCCTCGCTCTATCTGCTCGGCCTGGTCTGCTGTTTTCTGACACGCGAGCGGGTACGCATCGGAGATCTGGCCGCCGGGACGCTGCTGGTGGTGGATGCGCCCGGACGACTGCCCTCCTCGGCGCTGGCCGCCGTGGCGCACGGCGCACTCACACCGGCAGCCGCCGAACTGATCGAGGACCTGCTCGAGCGGTGGGGATCGCTCGATGCGCAGTACCGCGTCACGCTGGCGCGCACCGTGCTTGCACGCATGCAACAGCCGCTCGGCGATTTGCACGGCTCCGCTGAGCAGCAGTCGCGGCAGTTGCGCGAGCGGCTGCGCGGCCTGCTCGCCCAGCGTGCGGCGGGCTGAGCGATGATGGGCCCTGCGGTCAGTGCACAGGCCTGGGTTCGCTCGCGCATCGGCACGTGGAACGAGTGGCTCGCACAATCCAGTACGCGCCCCGCCGCGGCGGCGCAGGATCTGACGCTCGAACAGGCCCGACACATGGTCGAGCAGCATCGTGCCCTGGCACGCGATCTCGCCACGGCGCGCCGGCTGTTGCCCAAGAGTCGCACGACCGCCGCGCTCGAGGCGCTGTATCTGCGCTCTCACGTGCAGATCGACCGCGCGCCGCGCGTCACGCGTGCGGCATTGCTGCATCTGGCGCGCGAGGAGATTCCGGCCGTCATGGCGAGTCTGTTGCCCACTATTCTGTGGATCGTCGCGCTGCTGCTGGCGAGCGTGGGCGCGGGCTGGTGGCTGATCACGCGCTACCCGGAGCTCATCTCGCTGATCGCCAGTCCCAGCATGATCGACCAGGTCGAGCACGGTCACCTGTGGACCTCCGATCTATTCAACATCGTGCCCTCCTCGATGCTCTCGCTGCGCATCCTGTCGAACAACATCACCGTCACGTTGATGATGTTTTGCAGCGGCATTTTTCTGGGACTCGGCGTTGCCTACTTCAGCGCGCTCAACGGCCTCATGCTCGGCGCGCTGCTGGCGTTCACGCACCAGCATGGCCTGGCTGGCGCGCTGCTGACCTTCGCCACTGCGCATGGACCCGTGGAGCTGTCGACCATGTGCATCGCCGGCGCCGCGGGGATCAAGCTCGGGGAATCGGTGCTGCGACCCACGCTGCCCTCGCGGCGCGAGTCCTTCGAGAGCTGCGCGCGCCGCCTGGGGCCGGTGCTGGGCAGCTGCGCGCTGCTGCTGATCGGCTGCGGCATCATCGAAGGATTCGTCTCGCCCGATCCGCGCGTGCCGCTTGCCGTTCGATTGGCGATCGGCATCGGCTGGTGGGCGCTGATGCTCGCGTTCTTCAGCGGTCGACTTTTTGCCTGGACGACTGTTCGGCTGCAAGCGCCCGCGCAATAGCCTGCTGGCGCAGGTGCGCCAAGACTCTACTTCGGCGTACTAGGCAACCCGCCGCCGCTGACGAAATTGCAGATAGCTGTCCATGACGGCCTGCTCGAGCGTCTGCGGCGCCGACAGCACCGCCGCCGCCCCGAGCGCGCGCAATGCGCGCACGTTGCGCTCGACGCCATTGATGTACTCCTGCGCGGCGAGCGCACGATAGGCGCCCGCCTCATCGGTCACGGGGCTCGCCGCCACGGCGGCGGCCTGCGTGCTGCGTACGCCGGCGATGAAGGGCAGGTGCTTGGGCAGCAGCAGCCGCGCGGCTGCCGTCAACTCCGGAATCGCGCCGGAATCATCCAGATCGGTCAGCAGCACGATGAGCCCGCGCTGGCGCAGAAGGCTGCGGATGCTGGCCGCGGCCAACAGCGCATTGCCGTCCACGGGCTGCACCTGCATCGACGCCAGCGCCGCGCGCAGGCGCAGCAGCGTCGCAGTGCCGCGCGCCGGCGCAAGCGCCAGCAGCGGCCGCTCCGCAAACAGCAGCAGCCCCACGGAATCCTCCAGCAGCAGCGCCCGCTGCGCGAAGCGCGCCGCGATATTTGCATACAGCGACAGCCGATCGATGGGCCCCGCGGCCAGTCCGCTCGCTCGCCCCAGATCGATGGCGAGCACGATCTCCAGATGCTGCTCTTCGGCGTAGTCACGGCTCGTGAGTCGTCGCAACCGCGCACTGGCCTTCCAGTCGATGTCGCGCGGCGCATCGGCGGGGCGATAATCGCGCAGTTGCAACACCTCGGCTCCCGAGCCGAGTCGCAGCATCGTCTGCGGGCCGCGCGCCGCGGCGCCCGGCGCGCGCGCGTTTTCGCCCAGCGAATCGGGTACGACCCGGATCCGGCGCGCGTCCTGCAGTCGCACCGACCACCAGGCAAGGCCGAGCACCCCTGAGAGACGCGCCGGCACGAGCGGCCAGGCATACTCGCCCAGCCGCCGCGCGCTCGCCGACAGTTCGAGCGTCCCGATGCCGCCGGCCGGCACCACGAGCGTGCGTACGGCGCGCTGCATCGTGAACTGCAACGGTGCCGTCAGCGCCAGCTCGAGCAGCACGTCACGCGCAAGCCCCTGACGCAGCTGCAGCTGCACACGTGTCGGTCGGCCCAGGAACCACTGCGCCGGGGCGGCCACCGTGAGCTGCGGGGCGGCGCGCGCGCTGCGCCAACCCTCATAGGCCAGGCCGAGCAGCAGCAACGCGGCCGGCAAACGCCACAGGCCTGCGAGCCGCGGATCTGCCCACTGTCCCAAAATGCCCAGCACCCCCGTGGCGAGCACGAGCAGCAGTGCGTTGCGCTTGAGGCTCATCGCGGCACGGGGACCTGATCGAGCAGACGCCGGGCGAGCTGCTGCTCGGTGGCACCCTCGAGCAAAGCTTCGCTCGATACCACCAGGCGATGGGGCACCACCCACGGCCAGACCGTCTTGACGTCATCGGGACTGACGTAATCCGAGCCGCGCAGTCCAGCCGCCACGCGTGCGGCGCGCAGCAGCGCCAGCGCGGCGCGCGTCGATAGACCGAGCGAGATCTGCGTCTGCTCGCGCGAGGCCTGCGCAAGATCGAGCACGTAGCTCTGCAGCGCGTCGGCGACGTGAACGGCATCCACCTGCCGGCGTGCGTCCTGCAGGAGCACCGCCGAGACCGCTGCGACGGGGGGCGACTCGGAGAGCTGGCGCGACGCCGGCTCATCCACTGCGATCCCCCCATAGCGTGTCAGCACCGCGCGCTCATCCTCCCGCGGCGGATAGGACAACTCGAGGCGCAGCATGAAGCGATCCAACTGTGACTCGGGCAGCGGATAGGTGCCCTCGAACTCCCGCGGGTTCTGTGTGGCCACCACGAAGAAGCCCGCGGGCAACGCATACAGATGGCGATCGACCGAGACCTGTCTTTCCTCCATCGCCTCCAGCAGCGCCGATTGGGTCTTGGGACCGGTGCGGTTGATCTCATCGAACAGCAACACGTCGGCAAACAGCGGGCCGGGGTGGAAGACGAATTGCTGATTTGTAGTGTCGTAGACATGCACACCGATGATGTCCGAAGGCATCAGATCCGAGGTTCCCTGGATGCGCCGGAAGCTGCCGCCGAGCGCGGCAGCCAGGGACTTGCTGAGCAGCGTCTTGCCCAGCCCCGGCGCGCCCTGGATGAGCACGTGGCCGCGCGCCACCAGCGCGATCGTCAGTGCGTGAATCAGCGCGGTCAGTCCGACCACCGAACTGCCCAGGCTGCGCTGCAGGGCGCCTTCCAACTCTTCCAGCGGCGAACTCATTGAATGCTCCCACGGATCTGCGACAAAAGATTCTGCAGGCGCGTCAGGTCGACGGCGGCGCCAGCGTGCGCACGCGCGTGCTGCTCGCGCAGCTGCTCGAGGACCTCCGCGCCCAGCGCGGACCGCGAGGCGAGCCACGCCCAGGGCGCGCTGCCATCCTCGCGCTCACCGCGGCGTCGATGCACTTCATTGTAGAAATTGGCGAGCAACTGTTGGGCCGCCGATGCCGGCGGCACGCGCGTGCTGAAGAGCCGGGCACTCGCCTCCATCAGCGTCGTGGCGGAGGTGGGTTGCCACAACGGCTGGCCACTGCGCAGCGCCTGGCTGCCCAGTACCCAGACCAGCCAGACGATCAGGATCCATTCCAGGGTGTGGTGCAGCCGGGGATCGGAGAAAAACGCCTTCGGATCGTAAAAATCCACCGCGCCCTGGTGCGCATCATCGAAGATCACGCGACCCTGCGAGCCGCGCGACCAGGCGACGATATTCGCCAGTAACCGGGCGTTGTCGGCCGCCCCGATCTGCGCGTTGCTGAAGGGGCTTGCGAAGGCACTGAGGATGATCTGCCCGTCCTGGTAGGGCTCGACCCACAACACCGCCCCGCGCGGCAGTGGCGTGACGCGCTCGGCGATCGCCAGCGCCCCGACGGCGAGCGAGGGGGTGCCACGCCACTGCGCCGTGGGCAGATCGGAGCTCGCGCTCAGCCGATGCACGTCCTGCATCAGTGGCTGCTGCCCGCTGGGCTGCGCCCAGAATTGGCCGGCCAGCAGCAGTGCGTTGAGTGCCTGCGCGGCAGCGCTGGCCGCGCCCTTGACCGCGCCGCCGGGTGCAGGCGAGCTGCGCTGCTGCGCCTCGGTGTGAAAATTGATGTGCGTCAGCTCAGCGGCGCTGACCGTGGGATCCCCGCCGGCAGCGGCCCATGCCGGCGTGTCGTCGATCGCCGCGAGAATGAGCAGCGTATTGCCCGCGGCAACCCAGCGCAGCAGTTGCTTTTGCTCGCCCTGCTGCATCGGAATGCGCCCGGGCAGGCTCGTGATCAGCAGATTACCCTGCTCGGGGCCGGCCATGCGCCCGAGCGCTGCGTAACGATCGCGAAGGCTGGCGACCGGAACGCCCGCCTGCTGCAGCCACTGCGCGGCGCCAGCCAGACCGTTGGGGCCGCGCTCGGTGGAGAGCGGCGGCGGCGTCTCGCTCTGCGTGCCGACCTTGGGGAAAAACAGCGTATAGAACAGCGCCAGTGCAGCCAGTGCCAGCGCCGGTGCCACGAGCGCTTCGCGCTTCATCGCTGTACCTCGCCAGTCGGGCGGGGCAGCAGCTCCGTGTAAAGAGTGCGGCCCTGCGCCAGCACCGCCGCAGGCTCGCTCTGGACATCCTCGGTGGCATAGCGCTCGCGCTCGGCCCAGTGCGCAACGGCTGCGAATCGCTGGCGCTGCTCGAGCGAGTCGAAGCTGACCTGCTCCACCAGCTCGCGGCAGCTCAGTGCGCGCTCGGCACGTACGCGACCTGCGCGACGCAACACCTGCAGCAGAAACTGCAGCAGCACCGCGGCACGCTGTCCGGGGAGCGCAGCCTCCACGTCCGCAGGTCCAAGCTCGGTGCTACCCGCACCGTCAGCGCAGTGACCGCGGGTAGTAGCCCCCGCCGCCTCGCGGGCATGGCGTTGCATCACGCCCGACTCGCGCAGCTCGCGCCAGATGGTCCACAGAGCCACGGCGATGACCCCGGCGGTCGTGCCGTAGAACAGCAGACGTGCCACCAGCGGCGGCACCAATGAGAGCAATTGCGCCAGCCATGAGGCGTCGCCCGCACTGGGCAACTGAAACCAGCGTCGCAACCGCTCCTTGAATGACTGCCACCAGGAATGCGGCGCCTGGTCGCGCTGCATTGCCTGCAGGACCTGCGGCAGCCCCGTCAGCGACGGCGCGTTGCTCAACGCCGGGCGTTGATAGCGCCGGGTCAGGTCCCGCAGGTCCCGAAGGGAGATGCCGCTGAGACGCCGTTCCCAGCCGCTGCCCAGCAGCGGCTCGTAGCCCAGGGCGCGCAAGGCTGCCGGTACCTCGGGACAGCGCTGCGGCACGTCGGCGCGGGCATCGTCCCCTATTCTGGCGACACAACTGTTGAGAACCGCCTGCGCGGCAGCGGTAGTCATTGCAGCGTCCGGGGGCGCCGCGGCGAGCGCGTACGCGCAGGCAAGCAGCGCCATACCCGCAGTGCCCCAACTCACACCGCGCGAGCGCCTCATCGAGCGCGCCCCAGTGGGTTGCCCGGACGGTGCAATGCGCTCAGGCGGGCTGCAGTGAGCTCACGCGCGCGGCCAGATCCCCGCCCTCGCGGCGCAGCTTCAAATCGTTGAAGATCGCCACCATCGCCACGGTCCACATGGGCGTGGTGAAGACATTGAGGATGGCGGACAGCAGCTGGGAAAACGCCAACACCATGACCAGATCACCGCGGAACGCGACGGCAGCGACGCTCGTGATCGTTGCGCTGACGACGCCGATCACCAGCACGATGATCCCCGCTACGAACACCGTTGCCGACGTGCGCCACCAGTGCCGCTCGATGAGCTTCCAGCTGCGGCCCAGCGCCGCAAATGGACCGAGATCTTCGGTGGCCGCGGCCACGAGCCACAGCTGCAGATATCCCCAGAGCCAGACGCCGGGCACGAGCAGCAGCATAAAGCCCACGAAGACCACAAGGCTGAAAACGATGCCGGCAATGATGAGGATCGGCAGATGGCGCAGCCCATAGACCAGGGTCTCGCCCAAGGAGTCCGCGCGTGCATTCGCCACTGCGTCCTGGCGGCGCATGATGGTCGCCGCAAACAGCAGCCACAGCGCCAGCATGAGCAAATACCCCACCCACAGCATCGGTGAGTGCTCCATCCGCGACATGCGCGCCATCAGCGTCGCCATGGCTGCAAGACTGGCATTGCTCGAGCCACCACCGCTCAGGGAAGCCAGAGGCAGCACGGCCAACTCGCGCGTCTGCCAGACAGCGACGATGCCTACCAGCACCGCGCCGCTCAGGGACAGCATCCAAACGCGGGAAAACGATGCGCGATAGAGGCGGATTGCGTCATCGAGCACGCCTCCGATCGATCGCGGCGCAGTCGGACGGGTGTACATGACCTGTCTCCTCGTGGCGCGGTGCGCTGTCTTTTGCGCTGTCTTTCTTATAAGGGACCGGGACGCATCGAGGTTAGCACCTTCCGGCGGCGACCGCCTGTCGCGCTGGGGTATCCGGGATCTGCGTCATAATCAGACCATGAGCACCGCCCCCACGGACCACAGCGCGGATCGCCCGCCCGGCATGGAAAGCTGCGACGTAGCCGTCATCGGCGGGGGCCCCGGCGGCAGCACCGCGGCGACCCTGCTGGTACGGCGCGGCTACCGCGTCGTGCTGCTCGAGAAGGCCCATCATCCGCGCTTTCACATTGGCGAGTCGCTGCTGCCAATGAACCTGCCGGTGTTCGAGCGGCTGGGCGTCGCCGACAAGGTGCGCTCGCTGGGCATGTACAAGCCGGGGGCCGACTTCGAAGCGGACAACGCGCGCGGCTACAACACATTCGATTTCTCACGCGCGCTCGGCTCCAGTCCCCCACATGCCTTCCAGGTGTGGCGGCAGGATTTCGATCGCATGCTGTTCGAGCACGCTCGCGACAACGGCGCGCTGGCGCGCGAGGGCCACGAGGTCATCGAGGTCCGGCAGAACGGCTCGCGCGACTCGCGCCTGCTCGTGCGCACCGATGAGGGCTCGCAGTACGAGCTGCAGGCGCGCTACGTCGTGGATGCCAGCGGCCGTGACGCGTTCCTCTCGGCGCGCAAGCATCTGCGACGCAAGAACTCCAAACACCAGAGTGCGGCGATCTTCGGCCACTTCCGCGGTGCACAGCGGCGCGAAGGCGCCGAGGCCGGCAACATCAGCATCTACAACTTCGAGCA
>Ga0134126_10010597_pt1 | contig 11617 bp, 5 predicted proteins | sample KB31752_FD_96881 | JGI IMG/M metagenome (GOLD analysis project Ga0134126, IMG submission 96881) | Terrestrial soil microbial communities with excess Nitrogen fertilizer from Kellogg Biological Station, Michigan, USA - KB3-175-2 | ecosystem: Environmental > Terrestrial > Soil > Unclassified ...
AGGCGACCCTGCGCGAGTGCGACCAGAACGCCCGCGAGAGTTTCAAGGAACTGGGTGCGGATGCACCCAAGGGTCAGGATCCGACGGCCGATGACTGGGAGCGCACGATCCAGGTAACAATGACCGGGCCGCGGTACCTTAGTCTTGTTGCCAGCGATCAAAGCTCTTGCGGCGGGGCCCATCCGGACAGCGACACGCTGGCGATGGTGTTCGATCTCAGCACGGGCAAGCCTGTGGACTGGATGGGGTTGATCGCCAAATCCGCGCATGCATCGCCGTACTCGGACTCTATAACGGACGGAACGAAAGTCGGCGCACTGATCGTGCCGGCCCTGTTGACCATGAGCAAGGCCAAAGCAGACTCGGATTGCAAGGACTCATTCGAAGATCCGCAGTCGTACCAGCTCTGGCCCGACGCGAAGAGCGGCACGTTGATCGCGGAGCCATTCGGGTTGCCCCATGCGGTGGCTGCTTGTGCGGACGATCTCAGCCTGAGCCCGGACCAGGCGCGGAAGCTTGGCTTCGATGAATTGCTCGTCACAGCCATTGAACAAGCGCACAAGGAGCGGAGCGCGAGCTCGCATGGGCAATGACGGCAGCCCCGACCGGGCCACCGTCAATGCAGCATGAGCTTATTCCCTGCCGCCAGCGCAGTTGTGCGGAGTGCGACTGCGGCGCCGGACATCCTGCGGGTGCGCGCCTATTTTGCTTCCTCTATGATCGCCACGTCCCACGGCCCGAGCGTCAACTGCTGCCCAGAGGAAATTGACGCAGATGTGAGCAGATCGTTGCCGGCCGCGTAGGTATACTTCGCTGAGGCTGGAGCACTCGAGTAGTTGAAGTAGTAATGGATGCGCCGGCCCATTCGGTTCACTCCGTGCTGCACATGCATTGGCGCGGGCACCTGCTGGTCGGGCCCGGTGAGACCATCCTTCTCAAGCTCCGACTCGAGCACAGATTTCTGAAGAGGATCGGAAAGGTAAGTGCCCTCGTAGAGCAGCGTTCCCGCGCCGAAGTCGTTGCGCGTGATGGCGGGCCACTTTCCGAAGAACGGATGATCGTAGTATGCCAGCGCCTTGGCGTGCTCCGGCATCAGGAACTCCGCCCAGTACTGCACCTTGTTGTCGGCGCCCGCATGATACGGATCGCCCTTCAGCGCCAGCGGATGATCGAGGTTGGAAAACTCCTGGTAGCTGAATCCAGCGGCCTCGCGCAACGGGCCCGGCGCACGAACCCAGCGGACTGCAGAGTTTTCATTGGCAAAGCCGCTCTTGAAGGTCATCACCACGTGACCGCCGTTCTTCACGTAATCGCTGATGCGCTGCAGCAGCGCGTCATCCGCGATGTAGAGAGCCGGGACGATGAGCAGCTTGTATTGCGAAAGGTCCTGCGTCTCAGGAAATACAAAATCCGATCCTACGTTCAGGTCGTAGAGCGCGCGATGGATCTGCTCGACCAGCGAGCGGTAGTCTGCCGTCGGGCCGGCAAAGCTCCACTGCGGCCCGCTCGACGTGAAGGGCATGAACGCGATGCCGTTGTCGGAATCGCGGCTCCACAGAATCGCCACATCGTTGTGAATCTTCAGGCCGACGAGATGAGGGCCGATCTTCTGCAGCTCATGTGCGGTGCGGCTCATTTCCGCATACACGCGGTTCGGCTCAAGATCGTGCGAAAGAATGCCTTTCCAGAATGTCTCCTGGCCGCCTGAGATGGATGCCCAGTGCCAGTACTCCACCATGTTGGCGCCGTCCGCCAGGTGCGTGTACACGTTCTCGCGCAACTGGCCGTCGTACGGCGGATACTGGAACGCCGAAGACCAGTCCGTAGACTGCGCGTTGGTTTCCGTCACCAGGTAGTTGGTGTGTTTCAGCGAGCGCGAGAAGTCTCCCTGGATGGACTGCGTCGCGCCGTCGTAGCGATCCTGCGAAACCATGTGGTAGATGTTGTCGGCGACGATGTCGAGCGCGCCGGCGACGGCATTCTCGTTCACATCGCGCTTCATCATGCCGCCGTAGTCGGTGGTGATGAATTGCCGCGGCCCCGCGCATTCCCGCACCAGCGCGGCCTGCCAGCTCAAGAAGTCGGTCACGCGCATCTGGCTCCAGCGCGACCACTCCAGCTTGTAGCCGGTGCTCTGCGCGCCCTCGCGCGTGGGCAGGTCTTCCCAGGTGTGCAGGTTCTGGCCCCAGTAATTGAGGAACCAGGCCTTACTCAACTCCTCAGGCGTGTGAAACTTCTTTTCGAGATAGTGCTGGAACCCGATGAAGACCTCGCGATTGGCCGCATCGTAGCTCGACGTCTCGTTGTCGAGTTGCCATCCGATCACCGTCGGATTGTCTTTGTAGTGCGCCACGATGTGCCGGATCAGTCGCTCCGCATAGAAGCGGTATGCCGGCGAATCCGTATCCATGTTCTGCCGCATACCATAGGTCTGCGGCACTGCCTTGCCGCCGAACTGGCCCGGCGGAATGCGGTCGGCGAAAATTTCGGGATGCTGATGCGCCATCCACGGAGGAATCGAATAGGTGGGCGTGCCAAGGATGACTTTGATGCCGGCCTTACCCATCTCGTCGACGATGTGGTCCATCCACGCGTATTCAAACTGGCCGTCTTCGGGCTCCCACAGGCTCCATGTGGACTCGCCCATGCGGACCACGTTGAGCCCCGCAGACTTCATCAGGGCAATGTCTTTCTCAAGGCGCGCCTTCTGGTCCCCGGGCATGTATTCGTTGTAGTAGGCGGCGCCGTAAAGGACGGTGGGGAAGTCGAGATCGGGCTGTCGCGGCGGAGTGGAGACCGGGGCCTGGGCGGATGCGGTGAGCGCCATCAAAGCTGTGCCGGCGCAGACATTCAGAAACCGTTTTCTTCTTTGATCCCGATTGCACCCGATCGGCATGTGTCGCTCCTCACCTTTTGCTGGTTTTGCCCAGGCACGCTGTTCGCGCCCGAGAACGCGCGTCGGGCGCAGTTCGCGCCGGAACGTTGAAGGGTTTCGCTTTTAAACTCTGACAGCCATCGTAATGCCCCGACGCTGCCAGGTCCAGCTACACAGCAATCGTCGAATGAGAATGTGACACCGGAAGTTGCTTACGCGGCCAAGCGGGTGCGCAGAAAGGCCGCGCGGCGCCTTCGGCAACGTAGAACCGATCCGGTTCAGTCGCTAACCTTCGAGCGGGACTTCGGCGGTTGCGGCCGTCCTATGTGCGATGGCAGTGGTGTCCCGGTCCGGTTGCAGGAAGAAGCTGAGAACGACGGCTCCAAATGCCACGGCCGCGAGATAGGCGATGAATCGCGGTAAATAGGCGCCGACGCCGTCATACATATGACCAAGCCAGACGGGGCCGGTGGCGCCGCCGATTGCATAGGCGGTCCAGGTGAGGCCGTACAGCATGGAGAAATGGCGACGGCCAAAATAGCGAGCGAGCAGGTAGGGCGTCACGTCGGCTTCGCTCCCCAGCCCAATGCCAAGCACTGCCGCACCCAGAAGGGCAGTCCATGCACTACCTGCAAACGCGAGAATCAGCGTGCCCGCAGCGGCAAGGCCAAGGACAAGAGACTGAATCCGTTCCGGAGAGACGCGATCGATGGCGAGGCCCACGCCGAGACGGCCGATGATTCCCGCTCCGCCCCGCACTGAGAGAGCCAGCGCTGCGGTGGCAGCGAGCAGTCCGTGCTGGGTAAGGATGGAACCCAGGTTGGTGACCAGGCCGTTCTCGCTGAAGGCAGAGAGGATGGTGATCACGGCAAGAATCCAGAACGCGGTGGTCCGCATTGCGCCGGCAACGGTCACACTTTTATCGGCATGGTGTTCCGCACGGACGATTGCCGCCTCGGGGCGATTGCGCACAAACATGGCGGTGAGGGGAAGACCGAGAATCGCGATGCCGCCCAATAACAGGAAGCCGCTGCGCCAGCCGTGATGCTCGATCATCCACTCGGTGAGCGGCGGGATGAGGATGGAGCCGATGCCGCTGCCGGTAAGCAGCAGGGCCAGCGCGAAGCCCCGGTGAGTCGTGAACCAGGTAAGGACCGTGCGCGCGTAGGCGAACTGCGCGGTGGCGTTTGCGACCAGGCCGATGACAAAGAATGTGAAGTAGAACTGAACAATGTGCGGAGTCAAGCGGCTCAGGCTGGCAAGGCCGATGGCAAAAACCACGATGCCGGGCAAAATGATTCGGCGCGGGGGAAAGCGATCGAGCAAAAGGCCGATCAACGGCGAAACGAGTGCGACCGTGATGGCAGCGAGGGCAAACGCTGCGCCCATGGCTTCGCGCTTCCAGCCGAAGGCGGCATGCAATGGATCGAGGAACAGGCTGAAGGTGTAAGGCACGATGGGGCTGAAGCTGACCATGACGCCGGTAAACGCGGCTCCGAGTACTCCCCAGCCGGGGTAACGAAGCGAACGCTCCTCGTCGGAAGAGGAAATGGGTGCGGTCATTCTCGTTTGATCCGTCGCGCCGTGCGGTTGAAGGGTTTTGCTCTTTTGTCGGAAAACAGCACCGCCTTGCGCCGGCATGCCAGCGCAAGGCAGCCATAATCTGCTAATACATAAACTTCAACGCAAACTGGATCTGGCGGGGAGATTGCGCCGCAAGGATATGGTTGAATGTGGGCGAACTGATGTCGCTATCGGGGAGCCGGAAATTCGTGCGGTTCAGGAAATCGAACATCTCCGCGCGGAACTGGAACTGTTTCGATTCCGTCACCTTGAAGTTCTTGAGCGCAGCGAAGTCCCAGTCCGCAAACCCTGGGCCCACATTCCCGTTGCGACCTTCGTTGCCAAACTGCCCGGCGTTCGCCGTGGGATCGAGCCTTTGGAAAGCGCTTGCGTTGAGCCAGGCGCCGACCGAGCGTGGGCCGTTGTTGGGGTTGCCGACGACATTAGGCCGCTGCGCGGAGAACCCGGTGATCTCCGGCGCGCTGCCTTGCGCGGCAACGTCGTTGGAATCGAAGACGGTGAACGGTGTGCCGCTCATCAGGGTGGCAATGCCATCCAGTTGCCATCCGCCAAGCCCCCGCTGGTACCAGTTCTGCGGATGGTTCCAGAAGGGAAGCGCCCATTCATAACTACCAACCAAGCGATGGCTCGCGTCGAACAGCGAGGGTCCGCGCTCGGCATTCAGATCGAAGGGATTCTGGGCGAGGTCGTTTTCGCCTGCGACCGGCTTTGCCGCCGATCCGGTGATGTTGAACGACGACACATCGTCGATGGCTTTCGACCACGTGTAGGAGGCGAGGAACGCCAGGCCATGACTGAACCGCTTGCGCAGCGAGGCTTCCATTGCGTTGTAGGACGAGTCGGCGATGCCGGCGATTTCGCCGGTTGAGGAGAACTTGCAACTGCTGGGCGAGTCGGCCAGCGTGCAGCCGGAATAGAGTCGCCGCTGGTCGGCATTGCTGGAGTTGGAAATCGGCCGGCCGTTCGCTGTTCCGGGAACGAAGACCGCCGGGTTCGCTTCGATGAAGCGCGGAAGGTGTGTGCCCTTCGTGCCGACGTACCCGACCTCAAGCAGCAGGTTGGGCCCGAACGAGTGCTGAAGGTTCAAATCCCAATCCTGCGTGTAAGGCAAGGTCAATTTTGGCGACAGTGTGAGGTTCGTCAATGGCGTGGAGAATGATCCCGCGGCCGGAGGATGACCGTTGAAGGGATCGGCGAAGTTTGGCAGGCTCACCTGCGGCGTTCCCAGGTAGGGCGGTGCACTGATGGGAGCCTGCAGCGGCCCACCCTGGCCCGTGTAATAGGGCTCATAGAAGATGCCATATGCGGAAGTCAGCAGCCAATGGCCGTCGCCTGTCGGATCCCACGCGGCGCCAACCCGCGGCGCAAATGCCTTGTAATCGGTGGGGATGAGGCCCGCGGGCACGCCGGGATCGCCCGGATAGAGCAGTCCAGCCGGTGCATTCGGCAGCACGCGCGATTGCTTGCCCGGCTCAAAGAGCGAGACCCGGTTGTGAATTTCGGTATAGGGCGTGGGCAATTCGTAACGCAGCCCGGCGTTGATGGTGAATCGCGACGTAACCTTGTAAGTATCCTGCGCGTACAGGTTGGCATTGTTGCCGCGAATACCGCGTGCGAAATCACCGATGCCTTGCAGGAAGACGACGGGCTGTCCGGTGAGGAAGCTGGCGAACGCGTCGGTGATCGGGAACGGCACAAACACGAAGAAGCCGTTGGTCGCGATTCCCTGCAGCACGTTGATCCCTTGATGCTGGTATCCGCCGCCAAATTTCAGTTCGTGCTTGCCGCGCACCCAGCTCAACGAACCCGAGTAATCGTAGACGTTCTCATAGGTGTTGCGCGGGCCGGTGATGGGGTCGCCAATCTCGGAATAGCCATTCACCTGAATGAAGGGCGGTCCGGCGGCCACGTCGAGGCTCGGCTTGTATTGGAATCCCAGGCTGGAGGGCGACTGGTGATCCTCGTGCTCGCCAAAGAGGAACTTGTTGCGCAGAAACGAGATTCGCGCAACACCAATGAGAGCTGAGGAGAAGGTGTGCGTCTCCTGCGCCACAAAGTTCTGCGCGCGCTGGTCTTCGCCGACCGGGAATCCGGGGACGCTGGCTCCTCCCGGCGATAGCGGATCCACCTGCGACATCTGGTTGAATACGTAACGGAAGTCCAGCGTGTCGTGCGGAGTGAGGTAGTGATCGACCTTGATGCCGAACTCGTCGGTGTTATTGCGCAGAGTCTGCGTGGTCGAGAATAGATTGAGGCCGGCATTCGGAAGCGGGAAGAAGCTCAGCAGGTTTTCCGAAACAGAGTTGAATTGGTTCGACGGCACCTTGTTGTAGGGGTAGGGCGCATTGGCGAACACGTTGAAGAGCTGTTGTTGCTGGTTGTTGCAGAAGGGGCCCGTCCAGCCGGCTGTGCAGAGTTCGGAGAAGTCGCCGCCCCGCTCCTTGACCGATGGCACGGTAGTCAGCTCCGTTCTTCCCTCGCGATTGCGGAAGCCCTCATAGAAACCGAAGACAAACGTCTTATCCCTCTTGATCGGCCCACCGATCGTAGCGCCAAACTGGTTCTGCTTAAGGGGTTCCTTGGTCTGCGCGAAATAGTTGTTGGCGTCGATTGCATCATTGCGCAGGAACTCCCACAGCGTCCCGTGGACCCGGTTGGTTCCTGACCGCGTGATGATGTTCGTTGTCGATCCGAGCGCGCCTCCAAATTCGGCGTTCGCGCCGTGGGTGATGATGCGGAACTCGGCAATCGCGTCCACCGGCGGCTTGAGGACGAATCCGCCATCGATGCCGTTGAAGTTGTTCGCGCCGTCGATCAGAAAATTGTTGGATTCCGGGCGCTGGCCGTTGACGGCGTAAGCCTGTCCATTGCGCAGCGTGCCGCCCGCTTCGGCGATCCCCGGGGTCAGGGGGACGACTCCGGGCTGCAACAGCCCAAGTTGCGAGAAGTTGCGGCCGTTCAGCGGCAGATCTTCTAATTCCTGCTGCTCCACCACCTTGCCCATGCTGGTGACGGTGGGCTCGATAAGTTGCGCATCGGCGCTCACCAGCACTTGATCCTTTTCCGATCCGATGGCCAGGTGCGGTGATACTGAAACCGTTTCGTTCACGTTGAGCGTGATGCCGTCCTGCACGTATTCCTCGAAGCCTTTCGCTGCGGCGTGCACGCTGTAGTGTCCTAATGGCAGTTCCAGAAGAACGTAGTTACCGTCGCGATCGGTGGTGGTGCTGCGCGACAGGCCGGTTTCCGCCTGCCGTGCTGTTACCGCGGCGCCACGAATCACCGCGCCGCTCGGGTCGGTGACGGTGCCGCGAATGTTTCCAGTGATCTGCTGAGCAGACAGACTGAGGCAGGAAAGCACTGCAAAGGCCAGTGCATTGCGAAGCGTGTTCATAACTTTTTCGGCCTCTTCAAAAAGGTTTGGTTACTGCATGCAGAGTGACGCCGTGGTGGGCGTAGCACCGCGTTCGTGTCTATCGCCGTGACGTGTTGCGGGGAAAATCGGGCCAAATCGTCATCGGTTCGTGAACTTGAGGTTCTGCCGGGGAACGCCAGCCACGGGGGACCGCCCAGGTTCAGGGGAAGAGATCCTTTGGGGCTGCACGAAGGTACAGTAGTAGCCGGGTGTATGGACTGTCCTGCACCGGCAGGTGGGTATCTTAGTCAATCCTTCGGTGGAGTCTCGGCCTCGGGGTGCGCTGGACGCAGGGAGGGTCGCGCGGCGGGAGATTTGGTGGAATTGAGAAGTGGTGGCTGGGGACGGGATTGAATTCTAGCGCCGGACTGAAAAGACGTAAGTTATTGATTTTTCATGATCGCTCAATTCGGCAAAATTGCCGGATTCGCACTATCCACACACGGCTCACACACGGGCTCAAAATTCTTGTGGATTTTTGAGGCGATGGAAACGGGCTTGTATCATTTCTGCAATGTCAGACGATAGCAATCAGTTCCACCTCTTGATGCAGGTCATTGATTTCGTCCTCCCAGTGTTGACGCCCTACGAATTCTCCCTCTATGTGCTCCTCTTGCGGCGATCGCATTTGAGCACCGGCACCGCCCAGGTGCAAATTGGCAAGCGAACACTCGCCGAGCAATTCGGTCAAGGCACTCAATCTTCGAAGCCGAACTACCAACAGATTTCGGAGGTCCTGAAGAGGCTGGAGGCGAAAGGATATATCAGCGTCGGACAGACTACGCGGGAAGGAACCATCTATCAGGTTCGCCTTCCTCGGGAGATTCCCGAAGTTCGCTCACGGATGAACGAAGAAGTGGCTGAAGCGGGGATTGATTATTTCGATGATCCCGACGGCCGCAAACAGGTCTTCGAGCGTGACCAGTGGATTTGCCAATACTGCGGCGAGCCACTCCGTCCCGACACGGCGACGCTCGACCATTTCATCCCGCAGTGCAACGGTGGTCAAAGCACAAAAGAAAATCTTCGCGCCTGCTGCCTCATCTGCAATTCGATCAAGTCCGGTAAGAGCTATGAAGAGGCTGCACCCCTACTTCTAGAGAGCATTAAAAAACGGAAAACAAGGGCCTCCCTCGCCGGAACGCAATCCACATAGGCCCCCTTGCAATTCCCTGCCAGTGTGCTTTGCTTAGTTCATGGCTAGAAAAGAGACTTTTGAACAGCGGTGTGTGTTTGACTCATCACCAGTCGGCACAAAGGCTGCGTTCAAAATGGTGAGTGGACGATATGTGATCGCCAAACTCATAGAGAGCGATCGCCCCACCACGATCTTTGAAGATACGGGGCAACGAGATCAGAGATGGGAAATCATCGACGAGATGGATGTAGCAATAAAACGCGTTGATCGTCTCGCTACTGACGTCCGAATGAAAAGTGGAAAGAAATTCACGATTGACGAGTACGAATTAGCCACTCGTCGAAAAGGAATTGAGCGACGCCCAATTACTATCGAAGAGTTATTTCTGGAGGTTTATCTTCGCACCGACCCTTGTGCAAACCGCGAAAGCACACGTAATACACACAGCGCCTAATAGCTTCGCAATCTAAATGATTTTAAATGAGTTACTTAGAAGTGGTGGCCAGGGACGGGATTGAACCGCCGACGCCGGCCTTTTCAGGGCCGCGCTCTACCACTGAGCTACCTGGCCTCAGTGCAGACTACGTTGCAAGATCCTGTGCGGGAGTCCGGCGGGAACCGGAAGAGGTGGGCTTCCTCGAACAGTGGGCTGCAACAACTTTAAGCAGTATAACAATACCCGCGCCGTGCGCCAAAACCGTGCCCGCCACGAACATAGGGCCAGATTTCCTGCGGCGGATTCGCCGCCCTGCCCTACACTGAACTGCATCATGCGAAATGCGATTGCGATCCCCACGCTTATGGTGTGCCTATGCGGGTTGGGCCTGGACGGCCAGCCCGCGCCTGCCCCCGCCCGGAGCCATGCTGCGCGTCAGAGTTCGCCGAGCGAGGCACGGGCGGCGCGCGCCTACGAAGCGGCCCGGCACGCCGGACCGCTGGCACTGCATGCATTTCTGCAGGAGTTTCCGAAGGGCGCGGATTTGCACGTGCACCTTTCCGGCGCGGTGTATGCGGAAACCTTCATCCGGGATGCGGGAGAAGATGGGGTCTGCGTGGATCCGGTGGGATTGAGGTTCGCGCAGCCGCCATGCAACGGCAGTTTGGTTCCGGCAAAGGACTTGTCTGGTCAGTTGACTTCAGCGAATCAGGATCTCTACGACCGGCTGGTGAATTCGTTTTCGATGCGGAGCTTTGTGCCGACGCCAGGCTTCAGCGGACACGACCAGTTTTTTGCCACATTTGCGAAGTTCGGCGGGCTGAACAAATCGCATACCGGAGAGTGGGTGGACGAGGTGGCGAGCCGGGCCGCGGACCAGAATGAGCAATATCTGGAGCTGATGCAGACGCCTCCGTTCGGCCATGCGGCGCAGATTGCGAACGAGATAGGGTGGCCGGAGGAGGAACCCGTGGACTTCGCGCGAATGCGCCAGGCGCTGCTCGATAAAGGGTTGCGCGACGAGGTTGCGGCCGATATGGAGAACGTGAAGGCAGCGGAGGCCAGCCGGAAACAGATCGAGCATTGCGGGACGGCGGAGGCGACGCCGGCGTGCGGAGTGGAGGTGCGCTACATCTACCAGATCCTGCGAGCGCTGCCTGCGCCGGTGGTGTTTGCGCAAACGCTGCTTGGATTCGAGACCATTGAAAAGTCGATCGATACGGGCGCGGACGGGTTCGTGGGGATCAACTTTGTACAGCCCGAGGACGGATATGTCTCGATGCACAACTACACGCTCGAGATGAAGATGGTGGGGTATCTGCACTCGGTGTATCCCAAGGTGCATATCTCGCTGCACGCCGGAGAATTGGCGCCGGGGATGGTGCCGCCGGAGGGGTTGCGCTTTCACGTGCGGCAGGCGGTGGAGCTGGGCCATGCCGAGCGCATCGGGCATGGAGTGGACGTGATGTACGAGCGCGATCCGCATAAGCTGCTGAAGGAAATGGCGGACAGGCACGTGATGGTGGAAATCAACCTGAGCTCGAACGAGGGAATCCTGGGCATCAGCGGCAGCCGCCACCCCTTCCCCGAATACCTCCGCGCGCACGTCCCCGTCGCGCTCTCCACAGACGATGAAGGCGTCAGCCGCATCGACCTCACCAATGAGTACGTCCGCGCCGCGCTCGACTACCACCTCACATACGCGCAGCTCAAAACCCTCGCCCGCACGGCCATGGAACACGACTTTCTGCCGGGCGAGAGCCTGTGGGCGACGCAGGATGATTTCCGAGCGGTGCGGACGGTTTGCCGCGGCGAGGCGCTCGGCACCTGGATCGTGTCACATGAATGCAAATCCTTCATGTTTAACAGCGAGAAGGCTGCAGCGCAGTGGGAGCTCGAACGCCGATTCCGCGACTTTGAATCGACGTTCTAAGGGTGCCCAGACGTTCTAAGGGCGCCTATTGGACAACAGAAGCCCGGTGCCCCAGGTCCCTCGCCTTTGGGGACCGCGGACGATGCACCCACTACATAGGAGATCCTCGTGGACAACGAACGCATTCGCACCATCTGTCTCGCCATGCCGCACGTGGTGGAAACGCTGAACTGGGGACATCATCTCGTCTACTTCGTGGGCGACCGGGACATCGGCGGGAAGATGTTCGCGATGAC
>Ga0134126_10010599_pt1 | contig 11617 bp, 11 predicted proteins | sample KB31752_FD_96881 | JGI IMG/M metagenome (GOLD analysis project Ga0134126, IMG submission 96881) | Terrestrial soil microbial communities with excess Nitrogen fertilizer from Kellogg Biological Station, Michigan, USA - KB3-175-2 | ecosystem: Environmental > Terrestrial > Soil > Unclassified ...
GACGCGACGAAGCGCGGCAACCGCGGCAACAGCCAGCTCGAAGTCATCGAAGGCATGGCCGACAGCGACAGCGCGTTGTCGTCGCGTGCGCACAGCGGTTTCAGCGCGTCCTCGATGGCATCGAGATGCGGCGCGATCTTGTCGAACAGGCGCTGCCCCACCGCGGTCAGTTTCAATCCGCGCGGACCGCGCACGAACACCTTGCAGCCGACCCGCTCCTCCAGCAGCCGGACTTGGTGGCTGAGGGCGCTCACGGTCAGGTGCAACTGTTCGGCGGCGCGCGTGAGGTTGCGCGCGCGTGCCGCCGCGACGAAGGTCTGCAGGGGATTCAGTGGGCTGCGGCTCATGTTCGAATTTATTCAACACTCGTTTGAAAAACGGTCGCTACCGCTTGCGGCCCGGACGCCCTATTTTTGCGCCTCACGCAATGTTTGCGCAAGCCGGATGGAGGTGTCCCATGTTGAGGGAATTGGCAAAGCTCTCGGGCGGCATGTTGTTCCTGGACGGGCACGTGACCGACCTTGCGACGGTACGCCGTCTGGCACGCGACGAAGTTTCGCTACCCCGCGCACCGCGCGGCGGACGCGGTGGACGCGGTGGACGCGGTGGACGCTCGGGCAAACGGGGCGACCGCGACTGGCGCACGCCGGTCGAACTGCTGGTGCTCGCCGCGATCTGGGGCGGCTCGTTCCTGTTCCTGCGCATCGCCGCGCCGAAATTCGGGCCGCTCGCATTGGTCGACGTGCGGCTTGCGCTGGGCGCGCTGGTGCTCTCGCCGTTCCTGTGGCACGCGCGCCACCAGCTCGCCGCGACCGGCTGGCTGAAGATCGCCGCGATCGGTGTCGTGAATACACTGCTGCCGTTCCTGCTGTTCGCGTGGAGCGCGGAACGCGCGCCGGCCGGCGTCAGCGCGATCGTCAACAGCATGGCCGTGCCGTTCGCGGCACTGGCGGCCTTCGCGATGTTCGGCGAACGCATCGGCGCGCGTCGCCTGACCGGATTGGTGGTCGGACTGGTCGGGGTGGTGGTGTTGGCGAGCGGCGACGTCGACGGCGCAGGCCTTGGACCGGCGGTCGCAGCCGGCACCGGCGCGGCGCTCCTGTACGGCGTGTCGGCGAACCTGGTGAAACGTTACTTCGCGGGTCTGCCCCCGGCAGCGGTCGCCGCGGCAACGCTCGCATGGGGCGCGGTGTTGCTGGCGCCGTTCGCGGTGTGGCAGTGGCCAGCCGCGCACGTTGCCGCGCAGGCATGGTTCAGCCTGATCGCGCTGGGCGTCGTCTGCACGGGCATCGCCTACGCGCTCTACTACCGATTGATCCAGCGCGTCGGTGCGCCGCGCGCGACCACGGTCACCTACCTCGTGCCGATCTTCGGCGTCCTGTGGGCATGGCTGGCGCTGGGCGAATCGCTGACGTGGGGCATGGCGGTTGGCGGCGCGTTGATCCTGGGCGGGATGTTGTTCGCACAGGGGAGGATGCGCGCGATCCCGGTGCCCCGCCGGGTCGCGCTGGACAAGACCAGCACCAGGTGTCCCGGCTGAGATGAATGTCGTGCAAGCACGACCGGCCGCGCAACGCGACGTGCCGCGGCCGTACCCCAGGAGAGCCGAATGAAAACGCGCTTTCCATCCGCGAACGAGTACACGGCACAGGACGCCCGCTATCCCGACTCGATGGTCGTGGACATCCGTGCACTCGAGCAGGCCGTGGAAGAACCCTATCGAAACGATGTCCTGTCCAACGTCAACGACGCATGCCTGCGGCTGGCGGTGTTCGAGGGCGAGTATCGCTGGCACCAGCACCCCGACTCGGATGAACTTTTCATGGTGGCCGCCGGGAAACTGCAAATCGATCTGGCTGGCGCCGATACCGTGGAACTGACCGAGTGGCAATACCTGGTCGTTCCGGCAGGCACGGTGCATCGCACGCGGGCGATCGGGCGCACGGTCAATGTCACGTTCGAGAAGCAACATGCCCGCACCGTGTTCACCGGGGCCGCCGACACCTGACCCGGCGCCGGAGGGTCCAGCGCACGAATGGGCCGACTGGCGGGACCACGATGGCTATACTGCGAGCCATGAAAACTCCCGCCTGCCGTATCGCCAACCGCCTGCTTCCAGTCGCTATTGCCATGGCGGCGTCCATGCTGATGTCGGCCTGTTCGCAGCAGGCGCCCGCGCCACCCGCAGCACCGTCGGCTTCGGCGCAGGCCGCCGCGAACGACGCCGCGGCCGCCAGCGAGCTGAAGCTCTATCAGGACATGCTGGCCCAGCATGCGGAAGATCAGGCCGCGCCGGTGGGCGAGGAGATCGTGCAGAAATATCCGGGGACGCCGGCGGCCGCGGAAGTGCAGAAGACGCTTGCGCAGGTCGAGGCGACGGCCAAGTCCAAGGCCGAGCACACGCGGCTGGCAAGCCTCTGGTATTACCAGACGGCCAACGTCGACGGCGAACAATCGACCGCCAGTACCTACTCCGAGCCGCGCAGCGACAACAGCACGCGGCTGGTCTTGCGCCGGCACGCGAAGTGGGGCCTGAGCGTCTACCTTTTCGCGCCGGACGGCAGCAAGGGTTTCGTGTGCAAGGATCTGTGCAACATCACGATGCGCTTCGATGGCAAGCGCGAGACGTGGAAAGCCTATTTGCCCAAGACCGGCGAGCCCGCGATGTTCATCAAGGAAGGCAAGGCTTTCATCACGGCGATGCAGAAGGCCAAGGTGATCGAAATGGAGGTGACGACGAAGGATCATGGCAAGCAGACCCTGAAATTCGAAGTCGGCGGTTATGATCCGTCGAAGTTCTCGCCGTTGCCGAAGAAGTGATCCGCGCGGCCGGTCGAATCCGGCCGTTGCCGCGCGCAATATCCGCCACCGCAAGTGGACGTACGCGCGTCCGGGGAGCCGGGGATGGACGAGAAGATCTGCATCTTCGAAGATGTGTACAACGAGGTTTCCGCACGCGCGCAAGCCGAACATGAAAAAGTCGGCGCGTTCGGCATGCTGGCGCGGATGAAGCTGTGGGACCGGCCGAAGGAAACCGATATCGCGCTGGCCAACACGGAAAAGCGCTACGAACCGTTCTGGATGGCCAAGGCCGCGCGGCGCACGCGCTACACGCGCAAGCTGACGTACCACGTCAAGATCGAGCACCCGCACGTCGTGAGCGTGGAACTGCTGGGCCAGAAGCTGCCGGTGGATGCGCGCCGCGAACTGCAGCTGGCCGCCATCGAGGATTGCGAAAGCATCACGACGCTGGTGCATTACGTCGACGCGTTGCGCCACGACACACCGGAGAAGACGCTGATCGATTACGCCGGCCGTTTCTCCTTCCGTGATCTCGAGGACAGCAGCCAACCGCAATTCATCGCACCGACCGTCACCGCGGCGTCGGTGCTGCAGCAGGTCAAGGCGAAACTTTCCGCGCCCGTCGAGGCCGACGCGATCGCCAGCGACGAAGTTGACATCGAATCCCTGGCGCTGTTCTACCGCCCGGTGTACGCGTTCCAGTTCGCATGGAAGGACAAGACCGGCGTGATCGAAATCGACGGTCTTTCCGGCCGCGTCAACAAGGAAGGCGACATGCTGGGCGGCGCGGTACGCAAGCTCGGCAATCGCGACGCGCTGTTCGACCTGGGCGCCGACTTCGCGGGCATGGTGGTGCCCGGAGGCACCATCGTGGTGAAACTGATCGACAAGCTGTCGAAGAAGCATTCCGCCTGACCATCCACCACCGGCATTTTCGTGCGATACAGCGGCTGCTCGTCCTGCTCCGCGCCCCTGTGGCTGCCGGTTTGCCGCAGGCTGCCGATGCCGCTTGCCCTCCGTCACAGGCCACCGTGACTTTTGGCGGCTACATGACGAAAGCGGCCAAATGCGCGAAACTGGGCGTCTTGCAGCTTTTCCGGATCGAAGGAAGCGGACATGGCAGACGTGCGCGAGGCGAAGGTACCCGACATCGGCGATTTCCAGGGCGTGCCCGTGATCGAAGTGATGGTCAAGCCGGGCGAGCGCGTGGAAAAGGACCAGGGCCTCGTGACGCTGGAGTCGGCCAAGGCGACGATGGAAGTGCCGGCGCCGTTCGCGGGCACGCTCAAGGAAATGAAGGTCAAGGTCGGCGACGAGGTTTCCGAAGGCAGTGTGATCGCGACGATCGAAGCCGAGGGCGGCGAAGCTGCGAAATCGGAGGAGCCCGCAAAATCGAAACCTGTGCCTGAAACTGCGCCCGCGTCTTCCTCGAATCAAAATCCTCCCCCCGCACAGCGGGGGGAGGTGCCGAAGGCGGAGGGGGGCAACCAGCAATCGCCCCCATCAGCCCTTCGGGCAGCTTCCCCCGCACGCGGGGGAAGCGACAGCAAAACGGAACGCCATGCGCCGCCGATTCCGTTCGATGCCGCTTCCATCATGCCGGACAAGGTGCCCTACGCCAGTCCCGCGGTGCGCGCGTTCGCGCGCGAGCTGGGTGTGGACCTTGCGCGCGTCACCGGCAGCGAGCGCGGCGGCCGCATCACCCGGGACGACGTGCAGAAATTCGTGAAGTCGGTGATGTCCGGCAGCCGGGCGCCCGCCGCGGGCGCGGGCGGCGCGGGTCTCAACCTGTTGCCTTGGCCTCAGATCGATTTCAGCAAGTTCGGCGCGATCGAGACGCAGCCGCTGTCGCGCATCAAGAAACTTTCCGGCGCCAACCTCGCACGCAACTGGGCGATGATCCCGCACGTCACGCAGTTCGAGGACGCCGACATCACCGACCTCGAAGCGTTGCGCGTCGGGCTCAACAGGGAAAACGAGAAAACCGGGATCAAGGTGACGATGCTGGCGTTCCTGATCAAGGCCTCGGTCGCGGTGCTGCAGAAATATCCCGACTTCAACACGTCGCTGGATGCATCGGGCGAAAACCTCGTGGTGAAGAAGTATTTCAACATCGGCTTCGCCGCCGACACGCCGAACGGACTGGTCGTGCCGGTGATCCGCGACTGCGACAAGAAGGGCGTGCTCGACATTGCGCAGGAAATGTCGGCGCTGGCGAAGAAGGCGCGCGACGGCAAATTGACGCCGGGCGAAATGTCGGGCGGCTGCTTCTCGATTTCCTCGCTGGGCGGCATCGGCGGCACCATGTTCACGCCGATCATCAACGCGCCGGAAGTCGCGATCCTCGGCGTGTCGCGCGCATCGATGAAGCCGGTATGGAGCGGCAAGGAATTCGCGCCGCGGCTGATCCTGCCTTTGTCGCTCAGCTACGACCATCGCGTGATCGACGGCGCCGCCGCCGCGCGTTTCGCCACTTACCTCGCACAGCTCCTCGGCGACATGCGCCGGGCGCTGCTTTGAGCGGGGAGATCGACATGGCGAACACGATCGAACTCAAGGTGCCGGACATCGGCGATTTCCACGACGTGCCGGTCATCGAGGTGCTGGTGAAGGCCGGCGATCGCATCGAAAAAGACCAGAGCCTGGTCACGCTGGAATCGGCCAAGGCCACGATGGAAGTGCCGTCCTCGGCGGCGGGCGTGATCAGGGAAGTGAAGGTCAAGGTCGGCGACAACGTCGAACAGGGCGCGGTGATTGCGGTTGTCGAAGCGGAAGATTCGCCCCCCTCTCCCTCCGGGAGAGGGGCTGGGGGTGAAGGTTCGATCAACGCGCGTGACTCCAACTCGCCGCCTCCCTCACAAACTCGACGCGAACCCGAACCCTCACCCGCCGCTGCGGGTCGCGCTGCGCGCGCGTTCGCTAGCGCTCCGCCTCTCCCGGAGGGAGAGGGGAAAAGCACAGCGCCCGACTCGCGCGAAACCGGCCGCAAGGCCGACATGGAGTGCGCGATGCTGGTGCTGGGCTCCGGTCCCGGCGGCTACAGCGCCGCGTTCCGCGCGGCCGATCTCGGCCTCGACACGATTTTGGTCGAACGCTACGGCACGCTCGGCGGCGTATGCCTCAACGTCGGCTGCATTCCTTCCAAGGCGTTGCTGCACGCGGCCGAAGTGATCGACGCGGCCGCGCTGATGGGTGTGCATGGCATCGAATTCGGCAAGCCGAAGATTGATCTCGACAAGCTGCGCGACTTCAAGGACAAAACCGTCGGCAAACTCACCGGCGGCCTCGCGTCGATGGCGAAGCGGCGCAAGGTGCGCGCGGTGCAGGGCATCGGCACCTTTGTGTCGCCGCACGAACTCGAAATCGTCAACGGCAACGACAAGAAGCTGATCCGTTTCGAGCAGGCCATCATCGCGGCCGGCTCGCAAGCCGTGCACCTGCCGATGTTCCCGTGGGACGACGAACGCGTGATGGATTCCACCGGCGCGCTGCAACTGCGCGACGTGCCGAAGAACCTGCTGGTGGTCGGCGGCGGCATCATCGGCCTGGAAATGGCGACGGTGTACCGCGCGCTCGGCAGCAACGTCACCGTGGTCGAGTTCATGGACCAGTTGATGCCGGGTGCGGACGCGGATCTCGTGCGACCGCTCGCGGCGCAGCTCAAGAAGCAGGGCGTCGCGACGCACCTCAAGACCAAAGTCACCGCGGCGAAAGCGCAGAAGAACGGCATCACCTGCGAGTTCGAGGGTGACAGCATTCCGGAGAAGAAGACCTTTGACCGCGTGCTGGTGTCGGTCGGACGCAGCGCCAACGGCAACAAGATCGGGGCCGAAAAAGCGGGCGTCAGCGTCACCGAACGCGGGCTGATTCCGGTCGATACGCAGATGCGCACCAATGTTCCGCACATCTTCGCAATCGGTGATCTCGTGGGTCAGCCGATGCTCGCGCACAAGGCCGTGCACGAAGGCCACGCCGCCGCCGAAGCCGCGGCCGGCCAGAAGCGCCACTTCGATGCGCGCGTGGTGCCGTCGGTCGCGTTCACCGATCCGGAAATCGCCTGGGTCGGCGTCACCGAACGCGAGGCAAAGGAAAAGAACCTCGACGTCGGCGTCGGCAAGTTCCCGTGGGCGGCCTCGGGCCGCGCGCTCGGCATGGATCGCGCGGAAGGCTTCACCAAACTGATCTACGACAAGGCCACGCACCGCGTGATCGGCGGCGGCATCGTGGGCGTGCACGCCGGCGATCTCATTTCCGAAATCGCGCTGGCGATCGAGATGGGCGCCGAGATCGGCGACATCGCGCTCACCATCCATCCGCACCCGACGCTCGGCGAATCGATCGGCATGGCTGCGGAAGTGGCCGAAGGCACGATAACCGATTTGTACATTCCGAAACGAAAGTAGCCGTGCCTTTGCCATCGCAGCATCTGGAAATGCTGGCGCGCTACAAGGCGTGGGCAGACGCGCGGCTGTACGACATGCTGGCCGGACTCCCGGCCGACACGCTCGTGGCGCCCTCGCCCATCTTCGCAGGCAGCATCCTGCGCACACTCAACCATGTGTACCTGATGGACGTGGTATGGAAATCGCACCTGCTCGGGATTCCACACCATCTGACAACACGCAACCCGGAAGCCGTGTCGCCGTTTTCCGAATTGCGCGACGCGCAGCGCGACATCGATGCGTGGTACATCGATTGCGCGGCGACGATGACGCCCGATGCGCGCAACGACATCGTGCAATTCACTTTCATCGGCGGCGGAGAAGGATCGCTGCGACGCGAAGACATCGTGCTGCACGTCGTCAACCACGCGACCTATCACCGCGGGCACGTCACGGCCATGCTCAACCAGATCGGCGTGCAGCCGCACGCGACCGACCTGCCGGTGTTCCTGCGCGAAGATCAATGGACGCTGGCGGAATGAGCATGCCGCGCGGTCAGTCGTCACTTGCAACCCAAAGCAGACACCCCGCACGACCGGAGCGAGTTCTCCGGCGCAGCGGTTGCGGCTGGTGACAGCCGAGGTTGCGATGAGTTGCCAAGGTCGTCGAGCCCCGTCCGCTGCCTGGGACTGACTCGCCTCAGAACGCGATCTGCGCACGCAGTTCAACGATGCGCGGATTCACGACGAGGCTTTTGCGATCGCTGAAAGCGCGGATGTAGTTCGCCTGCAGCTTCAGGTGCTGGCCGAGATACCAGTTCACGCCCAGCGTCCAGTCGTGCTCGCGCCCACCCAGAGTGCTGCCGTCGTCGAGATTGACCGTGCTGTAGCGCGCCGCGAATTCCACGGCACCCCATGGCCGCGACGGCTGCACGTTGCCGACGTTGCCGTCCTTGTACGGCCGCGACTCGCCCGTTGCCACCCAGCTCGCGAAGGCGTACCAGCCATCGATGCGATACGCGGGTTTGCCGTCAGCGAAGGACGTGTGCGCGCGCAGATACTCGCCCTGCAACGACCATGGTCCGCGTATCCAGAGCGCCTCGACGCCGTAGCGGTCGATCCCGTCGACATTCTTCAGCGTGCCCGAATCGACGAGATACAGCGGCGAAAGACCGGCCTCCGGCGTGGAGCGGAATCGCGCCGACGGCACGTTGGTCAGCCCCAGGCCATTGACGCTGGACGCAGGCGATTCGCGCGACGCGCTGAGCCCGAAATGCAAGACATCCCCGGGCCGATTCCGCGGCACCCACGCCAGGCGGCCCGCGAGCGTGCGCCCGTCGTTGTCGCCCTGGAGGTCGCCGCCATCGTAGTAGCCGGCCTGCGCCAGCCACGTCGGGCGGTACCACGCCCAATCCACGCCCATGCGGCGGTTCTCGTAGACCGCCTGTGTCGGCAGCGCCTGCTCGATGAACGTATTGGCGGGCGTGCTGGTATTGCCTTCGAATCCGACCGGCGTCTTGCTGTAACCCGCGCGGAACGCACCGATGTCGCGGCCGAACAGGGCTTTCGACTGCACGCGCAGGAAAACGTCCTGCCACTTCTTCGACTGGTAGTCGAATTGCACAATGGCGTCGTAAACGCCTTTCTTCTTCAGGTACACCCCGAAATACTTGCGGCGATTGGTGTGCGCGTCGCCCAGCAGGCCATCGTCGTGCGAGAAATCGTCGACGTCGTATTGATACAAGCCGGTAACGCCAAAATCGGTGCCGTCCGCGAACGCGTGGTGCGTGGGCCAATCGCCGAGGAAGGAATAGTCCTGCGCCACCGCGGGCGTGGCCGTCAGCACCACCGCAGCAGCTACGCCGAACAAAACCCATGCGCGCCTGCGGACGCCCGCGGCGGAGCAGGTCAAAACTTCCGCGACGCCCGAGCCATCCGGCTCGCGATCTGCTCCGTCGAATCCCGTGATGCGAATTCGTCCCGGGTCGCGCCGGAGTCTTCGCCCCGGCCGGAGCCGAGTTGCTTCAGGAGCTTCTCCATTTCCCTCCGCAGCGCATCCAGTTGGATGGTATGCCGATGGAGTGCGGCCAGGATCGCCCACGACGATACGCACAAGGCAATGAGCAGGATGCCGATATCTGTATTGGTCACTTCCGGGCTCCTCGAGGGCGTTCCGGTGGAACGAAAAACACAAGCCGCGCGCCGCAACGCGGCGTTGCTCCAGCCATCTGCAGCACCCACCCGCAATGAAGCTGAGATACGGAACAGCGGCGTGCATCCATTGGTGGCGTCGCATGGCTCTTTCCTTGGTTGCGGGTTGGGTTCGAAACGGGAATCGGTCAAGCCGGCAGGGGCACGGAAGCGTCATCCGCGATCCATGTCCAGCGTTCTCCTGCGGCAGAAGGATTGCTCTTTGCGCCATCGACGGCGAAGACGACCGCGCGTGTCGGCCGGGCGCGCAGCTTCATCCCCGCGCTCAAGCCCATGCGCGCGAAATCCTCACCGCTGATTTGCGCTTCCAGCCGCTGCCCCAGGGCCGGTGCGTCCAGTTCCAGGTGCGCGATGCTGCCGGCGCGATAGACATGGCGCAAATGTGTTTGCCAGCCCGGCGCGTCCATCGATGTGTCGAGCGCGAGATGTTCCGGCCGCACGTAGACCCGCGCATGTTTGCCACGCGCTCCCCACGGCGCTTCGCCGAAGTTCCATTCCGCGGCGGTCATGCCACGGCCCGTGCGCATCAGCTCGATCCGGTTCGCCTTGCCGATGAACTCGCAGACGAACGGCGTGGCAGGATCCCGATAGATCGCGGCGGGCTTGCCGACCTGTTCGATGCGGCCGCGATTCATCACCACCACGCGATCGGCCAGCTCCAGCGCCTCCTCCTGGTCGTGGGTGACGAACACCGTGGTCAGTCCGAACTCGTCGTGCAGCTCGCGCAACCAGCGGCGCAGGCTCACCCGCACCTGCGCATCGAGCGCGCCGAACGGTTCGTCGAGCAACAACAGGTCGGGTTCCACCGCCAACGCGCGCGCCAATGCGACACGCTGGCGCTGGCCGCCGGAAAGCTGCGCCGGATAACGCTTGGCCATGTCCTGCAGTTGCACGCGTTGCAGCAGGCGCTCGACGCGCACCGCGATGTCGGCGCGCTTCGGACGCGTGCGCCACGGCCGCACGCGCAATCCGAACGCCACGTTGTCGGCCACGCTCAGGTGCCGGAACAACGCGTAATGCTGGAACACCAGTCCGACCTTGCGGTGGCGCGCATCGATGGCCAGGAGGTCGCGCCCGTTCTGGCGTACGCTGCCTGATTCGGGATAGTCGAGGCCCGCGAGGACGCGCAGCAGCGTGGTCTTGCCGGAGCCGGACGGCCCGAGCAGCGCGAGGAATTCGCCGGGCGGAATGTCCAGGCTGACATCATCCAGCGCGGGATATTCCGTGAAGCGGCGGACGAGATGCGAAAGTTCGAGCATCATGCGCGCATTCCTCATCGACTGCCCGGCGCGTGCGCGGCGAGTTCGTCGCCGTAGCGCCATTCGAGCAAGCTCTTGATCGCCAGCGTCAGCAACGCGAGCAGCGCCAGCAGCGAAGCCACGGCGAACGCGCCGGCGTAGTCGTATTCGTTGTAGCGCATCTCCACCTCCAGCGGCATCGTGGTGGTGAGTCCGCGGATATGGCCGGACACCACCGACACCGCACCGAATTCGCCCATCGCGCGCGCGTTGCACAACAGCACGCCGTACAACAACGCCCAGCGGATGTTCGGCAGCGTCACGCGGAAAAACATCTGCCAGCCGCTGGCGCCCAGCACCCGCGCCGCTTCCTCGTCTTCGCTGCCTTGCGCCTGCATCAGCGGGATCAGTTCGCGCGCGACGAACGGCAGCGTGACGAATATCGAAGCCAGCACCAGGCCCGGCACGGCGAAGATGATCCGGACGCCATGCGCGTCGAGCCATGGACCGAACCAGCCCTGCGCGCCGAACAGCAGCACGTAGATCAAACCCGCGATCACCGGCGATACCGCGAACGGCAGGTCGATGAGCGCGCCGAGCAACGCCTTGCCGCGAAACGCGAAGCGCGCCATCGCCCACGACGCGGCAATGCCGAACACGGTGTTCAACGGCACCACCAGCGCGGCGACCAGCAGGGTCAGGCGGATCGACGACCATGCCTCGGATTGCGTGATTGCCGCGACGAACGTCTGCGCGCCCTTGGCCAGCGCCTCGGTGAACACCACCGCCAGCGGCAGCAGCAGGAACACCAGCATGAAGGCGACGGCGACCAGGATCAGCAGCGCGCGCTGCAGTTGTCGCGGCCACATCGACGTGCGCGGCAGCACGATGGCGTTCATGGCGACACCTCCGCCCAGCGCCGGCTCCAGCGCTGCAGCAACGACAGCGCCACCAGCATCGCGAAGGAAAAGCCCAGCATCACCAC
>Ga0134126_10010600_pt1 | contig 11614 bp, 8 predicted proteins | sample KB31752_FD_96881 | JGI IMG/M metagenome (GOLD analysis project Ga0134126, IMG submission 96881) | Terrestrial soil microbial communities with excess Nitrogen fertilizer from Kellogg Biological Station, Michigan, USA - KB3-175-2 | ecosystem: Environmental > Terrestrial > Soil > Unclassified ...
CGCGCGCCAGCGCGGCTGTGAGGTCACCGTCGTCGACCCAATGGCGCTGCTGAACGAGCGGATCTTCGGCACCGAGATCGGCACCTTCTACCGGGATGTGCACCTCCAGCACGGCGTCACGATGGTGCTCGGTGACGGGGTCGACTCGTTCGACGGGGCCGGCGCGGTCGAACGGGTCCAGACCGCGCGCGGCCGGGAGATCGAGTGCGACTTCGTGGTCGCCGGCATCGGCGTGGTGCCACGGACCGGGCTGGCCACCGGGGCCGGGCTGGAGGTAAGCAACGGCATCGTGGTGAGCGCCGGGCTGCAGACCTCCGCGCCTGGCATCTTCGCGGCGGGCGACGTGGCGAACGCCTGGCATCCGTCCTACCAGCAGCAGGTACGGGTGGAGCACTGGGCGAACGCGCTGCACCAGGGCCCGGCCGCGGCCCGGGCGATGCTCGGCCAGCAGGTCAGCTACGACCGCGTCCCCTACTTCTTCTCCGACCAGTACGACGTGGGGATGGAGTACTCCGGGTTCGCGCCGCAGTGGGACGAGGTGGTGTTCCGCGGTGACCGCGCGGGCGGTGAGTTCATCGCCTTCTGGCTGCGGGACGGCCGGGTCGCGGCCGGCATGAACGTCAACGTCTGGGATGTCAACGCCGACGTCGAGGCCCTGATCAGGTCGGGCGCCAAGGTAGACGTGGACGCGCTGGCCGACCCGGACGTCCCGCTCACCACGCTCGGTTAGCTCCCCGGGCTAACAGCTAGCGCCCAGCCGTGCGTAGTGGCCGGTCACGCCCGCATACGTGGCCCCGCTGGGCGGGGGCGGCGCTCGGTTACAGTGCATGGCATGGTGCCGGGATCGCGCGAGACCGAGCACGTCCACCCGAACGTGATCCTGGCCGTGCTGTCGCTCGCGGGCGCCGTCTACGCGGTACTCAGTTCGGCGGTGATCCCGGCGCTGCCGACCCTGCAGCACGACCTGCACGCCAGCGAGACCGGAGTCACCTGGCTGCTGACCGGGTTCCTGCTCTCGGCGTCGGTGGGCACGGCGATCATCGGCAAGCTCGGGGACATGTACGGCAAGCAGCGGCTGCTGGTGTGGACCCTGGTGACGCTCTCCGGCGGAACACTGCTCGCGGCGTTGTCCCAGTCGCTGGCCATGCTCATCGTGGCGCGTGTCATCCAGGGGGTGGCCGGCGGCATCTTCCCGCTGGCGTTCGCGATCGCCAGGGACGAGTTCCCCGCCGACCGGGTAGCCGGGAGCATCGGGCTGATGTCCGCCATCCTCGGCATCGGCGGCGGCCTGGGCCTGGTCGTCGGCGGGCTCATCGACGAGCACCTGAACTGGCACTGGCTGTTCTGGATCCCGCTGCCGATCATGGTCGCGGCGGCCGTGTGCGCCTGGCGCCTCATCCCCGAATCGCCGGTCCGCATTGTTAGCCCTGACCCCGCCACCCCACGCCCTGCTAGCTCCGACCCCGCCACCCCACGCCCGCCTAGCTCCGACCCCGCCACCCCACCCAAGGGCCGGGTGAACTGGACCGCGGCAGCCCTGATGAGCGTGGGCCTGTCCGCGGTACTGATCGGGATCGCGCAGACGAGCGTCTGGGGCTGGACCAGCACGAAGACGCTGGCACTCCTGGGCTTCGGCCTGGCCGCGTGCTGCGTATGGATACTTGTCGAGCTGCGCAGCAGCAACCCGCTCATCGATATGACGATGATGCGGGTGCGCGGGGTGTGGACCGCCAACCTGGCAGCCTTCCTCGTCGGCGCCGGGCTGTACGCGTGGTTCCTGCTGCTCCCGCAACTGGCCCAGTTGCCGCGCAGCACCGGCTTCGGCTACGGGGTCTCGGTCGTGACCGCCGGGCTGTACCTGCTGCCGTGCGCCGTCGGCATGGGCGCGCTCGGCTCGGTCGCGGGCCGGGTGCAGCGGCGGTTCGGCTCCAGGAGCGCGCTGGTGGCCGGAGCGGCGGTGAGTGCCCTGGCGTGCGGCTGGCTCGCGTTCACCAGCAGGCACCCCTACGACATGCTGGTCAGCTCGATGCTGCTGGGCATCGGGATCGGCCTGGCCTTCGCGGCGCTTGGCAACCTGATCGTGCAGGCGGTGCCGCCGAACCAGACGGGCGTCGCCAGCGGGATGAACACGGTGCTCCGCACGCTCGGCGGTGCGCTCGGCGGGCAGATCGCGGCCACGTTCGTCGCCGCGAGCACGCTGCGCGGCCTGCCCGCGCTGACCGGGTTCACCACGACGTTCGGCCTGGCCGCCGTGTTCCTGGCCTGCTGTGCCGCCGTGGCCCTGCTCATCCCCACCCCTGCCCTGGCGGCCAGCTAGCCGCCGGGCCGGCACTTTTAGGCCGGGCGGTGCGCGGGGAACGAGACCACTTGCTGGAACGTGGGACGGTTCTGCCAGGGGATGCTGGGCTGGCCGACGATGCCCAGCGACCGGAAGCCGATGGCGTCGTAGGCCGGCATGGTCAGCCCGGTGGCGACGGTGTTCGCGTCCTTGGTCCAGGTGGACACGTTCTTCGACCCGCCGTTCGCCTTGACCAGGGCCTGGTAGGCAGACAGGAGGGCGGCGTCGAGCGCCGGGCCGCAGGTGCTCAGCCCGCCGCTCCCGCAGAGCTTCGCGGTGACCACGGAACCGAACGGCTGCGCGACGCCGGTGCCGGTGAACTGGTCCAGGGCCTTGAGCGTGTAGCCCTCCCAGCCGCCGTCGTAGGCGCTGCCGAGGTGGCTGCCGCCGTTGTAGGGCTCGTTGACGAAGCCCATCGGGAAGACGTTGTACCCGCCGGAGTTGGTGCCGCCGGCCGCGAACAGCGGATCGAAGATGGCCCTGATCACCGCCGGGGTGAGCTGGTCCATGATCGCCACGGCGTCGGCCTGCTTGTACTGCGTGGCGGTGGGCGAGGCGAGGATCCGGTGCGCGCCGGACGCATACCAGGTACGCAGCGCGGCGAGCATCTGGTTCACGCCGGCCGGCTCGTGCCGCCCGGCGACCGCGTGCAGCAAGGCCGGCAGGATGGTCAGCCCGTCCAGGTCTTGGCTCGCCGCGGTCTCCATCGCCTGCACCAGGTCCGCCCGGGTGATCTTGCCGTGGTGCAGGGCGAACTGGTGCTGGATCTGCGTGGTGAGCATCTGCACCCGGTACACCGGCCCGTACCCGTACTGGCCGTCAGAGGCGGAGAACAGCGGGGCCGGCTTGTTGTTCCAGCTATCGAAGAAGCCCTGCGGCGGGTTGATCTGGTGCACGTGCTTGGACGCGGGCAGGAACCCGAGCCACTCCGTACCCCCGGTGCCCCAGGTGGGCAGGTTGGGGTCGACGTCCGAGGGCCGTACCGGGTCCAGGCCGCTGACGTAGTACGCGATGTCCTTGCTGTCGACGTAGAGCCAGTTGAACGTGTAGTCGATGTGGCCGGCAGCGGCCATCCACGACTTCGCGCTGTGGGTGAGCGCGGGCTCCCCGAAGCCCAGGAAGCCGATCACCGAGTCCACGTCGTGGTTGTAGGTGGAGCGCTGGTTCACCACCGCCACCGGCTTGCCGCCGCGCGCCGTGGTCCAGCCCTGCACGACGCCGTGCACGGTCAGATGGATCTTGTGGTCGAGCGCCTTCCCGCTGATGGCCCCGTCCGGGAACGTCTCGTTCACCATCGGGATGCACTTGCCCTTGAACTCATAGAACGTGCCCGTCGGCGACACCGGGCCGCCGTTCGGGTTGCAGATCAGTTCGAGCCGCTGGTCGGTCAGGTCGCTGCCTGCGGACGTGGCAGACCAGGCGTAGTCGACGCCGCGGCCCAGTTCGACGAAGCCGGTGCCGGGGAACGAGGCGCCCTCGGCGGCGTAGCCGGGCGAGTGCAGGTCCTCCTGCATGAGGATCTGCGGGGCGAAGTAGGACACCTGCGGGCCGAACACCGCCAGCGGGTGCCCGTCGGCGGCGTGGCCGGCCCCCACCACCAAGGCGTTGCTCATCTGGGAGGGGAACCGCAGCAGCGACTCGATGACCGACAGCCCGGCCTTGCTCGGCGCGGTGGCCGAGCAGCCAGTCGTGGTGTCCACCGGGCCGCCCTGCAGCGGTGCGCTCGGGTTGTCGGGGATGGCGATCGTCGCCGGGTTGACGTGCCCGGGGATCTCGTAGGGGAAGGACGTGCCGACCACGGTTGTCGGGGCGGCCGGGTCGTTCTGCTCCTTGAAGTCGGTGAACGCGGTCGCGCCGCCGGACTGGCCGAGCTGGCCCTGCAGGTAGCGCAGCAGCGCGGAGTTGGCGATCTCGCCGCCGCCGCCGTCGCCGAAGATCCCGCCGATCAGCCCGGCGACCCCGACGACGTCCGCCGGGGTCCACGGCTTGGGCGGGCCGAACAGCGTGTACTCGACCGGCAGCAGCGTCGGGTCGGTGAGCGCCTTGGTGATGTAGGCGTTGATCCCCTGCACGTACTCGCGGATCATCTGCACCGCGAGGCGGCCCTGCGCGCCGTATTCGGTCGGCAGCGCGTTGATCTGGGCGTTGGCCTGTGCGGTCGTGTAGGGCGCCAGCAGCAGCTCGTCGTGGTCCATCTGCTCGTCGGCGCAGGACGGGCCGAGGAACGAGGTGAGCGTGCCCTCACCGTAGTGACGCAGCACATCCATGAGGAACAGCCGGTCCTGAGCCTGGGCGAACCCGGCCCCGAACGCCAGCGCGGCGTTGGTCTTCCCGTAGATGTGGGGGATGTCGTGGGTGTCCCGGTAGATGACCACGGGGACCTTCGGCGAGGGGTGCTGGGTGGCGATGATCTGGCCGGTCTTCACCCCGAACGACTCGCCGAGGTAGTACTTACCCAGCGTGGAATCGGTCAGCGAGGGGTAGCCGAACTCCAGGTTCTCGTACGGCGCGAGCTGGTCCTGGCTGTGCGGCGGGCGCTGGCCCGTCGCCTCGAACTGCGTCAGTTGCGCCGCGTTGACCAGGCCGTTCTCCCCCGCGGGCAGGATGAACATGGCCTGGCCGTGGGCGAAGTCATCGGCCTGGTACACCGGCCGGAGCGAGAATCCGCCCGGGCCGGTCGCGGCCAGCGCCGGGCCACCAGCGGTCGTCAGTGCGACCGCGCTCGCAATGCCAGCAATCCACCAAGAACGCCCCAGTTTGCGCATGGGCGGCAGCCTAACCTTCGGGGCGGCAAAGATCGAGAGCCTGCGGCGGCTAAGTTACCCGCGCGTACAAGTCAGGCTCTCCGGCCTCCGCCGCGGTCACGCGGACCCGGCCCGCGTCCGCGAGATGCCGCAGGTGGGCGCCCGCTTCGGCGAGCGCCGCGCGGCGCATGAAGCCGACGACCGACGACCAGCCACGCGACCAGGTCAGCTCCTCGGTGACCTGCCAGGCCGTGGCCGGGCCGAGCCTGCCCAGGATGGCGAGCACCTCGTCGCAGCGGCGCTCGTGGTGTGCGAGCAGCATCTTGACCCGGGTGGCCAGGCCGGCGAACCGGTACTCGTGGGCGGGCAGCGCTTCGGCCTGGTCGTAGGCCGCGATGAGCTCAAGCGAGCGCAGGTAGGCGGCCAGCGGCGGCTCGGCGAAGTTCGACTGCAGCCCGATGTTCGGGCTGATCCTGGGCAGCACGTGGTCGCCGGTGAGCAGCAGATTCTCGGATTCCTCGTGCAGGCACAGGTGCCCTGGTGTGTGCCCGGGGGTCCACACCGCGCGCACCTGCCGGCCGGGCAGCGGCACCAGTTCGCCGTGTTCGAGCAGGACATCGGCCTTGGCCATGGCCTGGAAGGCCCGCAGGGCACCCTCGTTGACCGCGATACCGGCGGCGACGTCGTCCGGCACGCCGGACCGCGCCAGCCAGGCCAGGTCGGCGCGCCTGGTGTCGGCGTCGAGTGGCCGCAGCGCCGACAGCGTGCTCATCTCCGCGGGGTGCATGGCAACCCACGCCCCGCTGGCCTCGCGCAGCCGGGCGGACAGGCCGTGATGGTCGGGATGGATGTGGGTCACCACGATGCCGGTGACGTCGGCGGGTGAGGCTCCGGCGGCCTTGAGGCCTTCCGCAAGAGCCTGCCAGGCCGGCTCGCAGTCCCAGCCGGGGTCCACGACCACCAGCCCGCTGCCGGCGGCGATCAGATAGGTCAGGGTGTATCGCAGCGGGCTGTCCGGGATCGGCACGGGCACCGACCACAGGTCCGGACGCACCTTCTCGACGGGCGGGGCGGTGCGCGCCAGCCAGGCCTCCCGCTGGGCCGTCCCGGTCACCCGCACATGTTGTCCCGTCTCGCGCCGGCCGGGCCGGTCAGGCGACCCGCTGCCAGCCCTCTTCGCCGACCTTCCACCGGGCGATGGCCCGGTTCCGGCTGACGAGCTTGACCTCCCGCAGCCGGCTGCCATGGCGGTACATCGCCTGCTCAGCCTCGATTATGCCGCTCGCGGCCGAGGGCTGGGGGATCTCCCGCTTGACGCCGGACTGCTCGATGAGGATGAGATTCGCCGGCCGGGGTAGCGGGACGGCATGGCCAGCGTCACTAGAATCGATCACACCCCTTAAGACATCCCGGTAGCACCCGGCTGTTCCCACAGGCGGTATGGCATGCGACACACCCAGGACTCGCCGACGCGATTCAGGCGAATCTGGCGTGAGTCCTCCGCAGGCCGCCTACGCTGGGCTAAGACGAGGGCTTGGCTATCCGGGTAATGACGAGGGCATCGGGGAGCCCGTGATCGGGCGGGACAGCGCCTGCCCAGACGACAGCCGCGCAGGTCCGCCGACGGAGGTATGGCCCAGGTGACACGGGTGTCGACCCACCCGCCCGGCCCGCCAGGGCCGGCCGGGTCCGACACCCTGCCCTTCACGGCACCCGACCTCGCCGTTGGCAACGGCCCGGTCGAGTGGGTCATGAGCCGGGTGATCCGCAAACTGGCCTGGAGCCGGCTGTCCGATCCCACGGTCGCCCTCACCCTGTCCGGGGCGGGCCTGCTGCTCGGCATGATCGTCGGGGCCACCGCACCGAACGCCGAGACGATCCCCCTCCGGCTGCCGCTGTCGCACCTGCTGCCGGCGCTTGGCCATTCGGAAACCAACGTCGTCATCGCGTCGATCCTGCTCTACACCGGCAACATCCTGGCCTGCCTCGGCCTGGCCGGCATGCTGTGGGCGCACAGCCAGGGCTGGCGCCCCAACCCCAAGCACCTGCTGTGGGCCAGCGCGGCCATCATTGCGGTGATGGTCAGCCTGACCCCGGTGGGCTCCTCGGACACCGCGAGCTACGCGGCCTACGGCCGGATCGCGGCGCTGGGCGGGAACCCGTACACCACCGGGCCGCTGGCGTTCCTCGGGCCGCATTCCTCCTACACCCAGGCCGTCGGCACGCTGTGGAAGACGCAGCCGTCGGTGTACGGCCCGTTCGCCACCGTGATCCAGTCCTTCGCGGCCTCGATCGGCGGCCCGAACGTCAGCGTGACCGTCTGGGCCCTGATGATCCTCAACGGGGCCGTGTTCATCGGGGTCGGGTTCCTGCTGCTGAAGACGTCCGACGACCCGGTGCGGGCGACCCTGTTCTGGACCGCGAACCCCGTTCTGATCCAGCAACTGGTCAGCGGGGGCCACCTCGACACGCTGGTGGCGGCGGCGGCGATCTGCGCGATCCAGGTGGCGCGGCGCGTTTCCGGCATGTGGGGCGACGTGGTCATCGGCGTGGTGATCGGGCTTGCCTGCGGGATAAAGATCAACGCGGTGCTGATCGCTCTCGGGCTGGCCTGGCCGCTGCTGCGGCGGCACGAGTGGATGCGCACCACCCGGATCGCGCTGGTGGCCCTGGCAACGGTCGCGCTGCAGTACTGGCCGTACGGGCTCGTCGCGCTGAGACCGATCTTCGGCGGGCTGAAACTGGCCACGCTGCCCTCGCCGTGGCGCGTGCTCGAGTTGATCGGCGCGGGGCTCGGCGGCCCGGGGGCGGAGCATACGGTGGCCACGGTCATGGGGTACCTCTGGCCGGCCGCCATGATCATCGTGGCCTGGTTCGTCTACCAGCGGATCTCCTCTGACCAGCCGGGCGAGGTGGTGGCGCCGTTCGCGCTGACCTACGCCTGGATCCTCGTCGCCCCCTGGGTGTTCGCCTGGTACACCGGCATCGCCTGGGTCGCGCTGACCCAGGTGCCGCGCAACCGGATGACCCGCTGGCTGACGCTCGTCACGGTATTCCTTGCCCTGTGCCATTCCAGCGGCGGCCAGGCGACGCCGGGGATCCGCTGATCACGCCTGCCCGGCGACCGTCATGCTCGAAAAAAGCCAGGTAGAACCGACAACGGTGGCAGCCGGGGCCGCACTGCCCCGGCCACGGGGCGCCCTCGCGCGCCGTGTCGCGGCGGCAGCGCGCCGGCACTGGCTGGCGGCCGTGCTGCTGGCCGCCGGGCTGGTGCTCCGGGTGCTCGCCCAGGTCTCCTACCGGCCGGCCCTGTTCTACATCGACACGACCAGGTACCTGTACAACGACGCGCCCGGCATGGACCCGCTCGGCTACAAGGGGGCGCTGCGGGCGATCCTGGCGGTCGCCAACTTCAACGCGGTCGCCGCCGTGCAGCACCTGCTCGGCCTGGCCATGGCCGTGGGACTCTACGTGCTGTTGCTGCGCCGTGGCTGCCCCCGCTGGCTGGCCGCGCTGGCCATGGCGCCGCTGCTGCTCGACGCCTACCAGATCCAGATCGAGCAGACGCTCATGCCGGACACCTGGTTCGAGGCCCTGATCGTGGCCGGCCTGGCCATCCTGCTGTGGCGGCCCGCGCCCGGCTGGCGGGCCGTCGTGGCCGGCGGCCTGGTGCTGGGCAGCTCGGCCATCTTCGCCCAGGTGGGCGAGGCGCTGCTGCTGCCCGCGGTGATCTACCTGCTGGCGGCCGGCGGCGGCTGGCGGCGGGCCCTGGGCAGGGCGGCCACCGTGTGCGTGGCGTTCGTGCTGCCGATCCTCGCCTACTGCACGGTCAACTACCTGGCCGCCGGCGACTTCTTCCTGTCCCACACCGGCGTCACCTCCGTCTACGGCCGGATGGCCGCGGCCGCGGACTGCGCCACACTCCGGCTGCCGCAGGCGGAGCGGGGCATGTGCCCCACCCGGTACCAGCAGGCCCTCGGGCCTGACTTCCTCGAGTTCGGCCTGCGATCCCCGATCCGGCCGTACTACGACGGTCTCGCCCGTGACAACACCGACAGCCTGATCACCGACTTCAACCACCGCGTGCTCAGCGAGCAGCCGCTGCAGGTGCTGCACGCCTACCTGCGCGATGTGGTGCGCCCCTTCGCGCTGACCAGGGACGGCAGCCCGGGCGTCACCGCGATCTCCCGCTGGCAGTTCCAGACGTCCTACCCGTACTACCCGCCGCACGCGTCCCGGCAGGTCATCGGCTCGTCGGTGGACCGTTTCGGCGGGGGCAGGCCCGCCGTCTGGGCGCCGGGCGCCGCATTCCTGCGCGGCTACCAGTTGCACGGCGGGTACACCCCAGGGCCGCTGTTCGCCCTGTGCGTGCTGGCCGGCCTGATCGGCTCGGCGAGCCTGCTGCTGCGCGGGCGGGCAGTCCGGGCCGCCCGCGAGCCTGCCCTGGCCTGCCTGCTGATGTTCGTCTCGGGCGCGGCGGTGCTGCTGGTCTCCGACGTGTTCGAGTTCTCCTGGCGCTACCTGCTCCCGGCCCTGGTCACTCTGGTCCCGGCGGGCGCGCTGGGCATCGCCGTGGTGATCCGGGCGGCCCAGGCCCGGCACACCGCCCGCTGAGCACCCGGGGCCAGGACCGTAATCTTCTGTTCGGTCGCGACAGCTCCGTGAACATGACGCCTATCTGCAGGTACGTGCTGGTCGGCAGGAGCTTCAAAACCCATTAGCTCGGCGGCGGTCAGCGGCGCCGCGAGCACACCGCGAGATTGTTCAATGTCCGGCCTCGTGGTCCGCACCTCGAGCGCCGCAGCGATGAGTTGTTCCATGAACGGTTCTGGCCGGACATCCGTCGAATGCTCGACCAGATAGCTTGTCAGCTGGGGTGCGGCGGTGACGACCGTGCTGAGGAAGCCCGCGTGGCGGGCTCTCACAAGCACACAGCCAACGATGCGGGCGGCCGCGGGTCGCCGCGCTCGATCGCGGCGGCGGCCAGCAGTACCTCGCGCACCAGCGCGGTCCGCGGCGTCCAGGTCCCGCCGCTCGAGCGCGGCGCCCGCAAGAGTGCGCAGGTAATCCACGGCGAAGGGGTGCTGCTCGAATCCCAGCCGCCGCGCGTCGGCATCGGCGGCCCGGGCGGCCTACCTCGACGCCGGGGCATGTCTGGTCACGAGGCTCGGCGGATGAGCCTTCGCTCGGGCGGCTGCGGTATCCCGGCGTCGTCAATGCCGCCTGCGGCCGGGCCAAGCCGCGGCCCGTAGCGGCGCGCCAGCGGATCGGCGGTCACGCCATGCGCGACTACGCTGAGCAGCACGGTGAACGCGATGACGGAGACTGCGGACCCGGCCACAGGCTGGCCGATGTCCTCCAGTGCAATCAGGGCGAATACCACCGATGCCAGGCCGCGGGGACCGAACCAGCCGACGAATGCGATGGCCGCGCGGCCGAGCCGTTCACCGGCCAGCGCGACCGCTACCGGGGCCATCCGGATCACCGTCAAGCTGAGCACGGCGTACAGCACGGTCTGCCAGGTCAGGCTCTCGAACGCCGGTACGACAGCGACGGCGCCGAACGCCAGCCAGACCAGCAGCGACACCAAAGCCCCTGTCTCTTCGACGAATGGCACCAGCCGCTCGCTTCGCTGCCGGCCGGTGGCGCCGAAGGCGAGCCCGCCCGCGAATGCGGCGTGAAGCCGTTGCCGTGCAGCGCCAGCGCGCAGGCGTAGGCGCACACCGCGAGCGCGAGCACTGCCGAGCCCGCGAAACTTCCCTCGGCCCACCCGCGGCGGCGCGCCGCATTCACCAGGAAACCGCCCGCGCCGCCTACGGCCACACCGATGAGAAGGCCCGCCGCCAGTTCGACGACGGCTTCGCCAGGGCCAGCGCTGGCGGTCTGCTCGGCCGCCGCAGCTCCCGCCACCGCGACCAGCACGAAGGGGGTGGCGATGCCGTCGTTGAGCCCGCTCTCGACGTTGATCAGCCTGCGGATCCGCGCCGGGACAGCCTGGTTGACCATCAGGCCCGCGCCAAGAGCAGCGTCCGTCGGCGCGAGGGCCGCGCCTATCAGCAGGGCCAGCCAGATGTTCATGCCCGTGAACAGGGCCAGTGCCAGCAGGGTTCCCAGGGCGATCGTCAGCGGCAGCCCGATCCCGAGCAGCCGCAGGCACAGGCCCACGTCCGCGCGCAGGTCACGCAGCCCGACCCGGGACGCATCCGAGAACAGCACCAGGACCAGGGTGACCTCCGCCAATGACTTGACCAGCTCATGGGAAGGCATGAATCCCAACGGCGCCAGCGGGCCGTGGGTCAGCAGCAAACCCCGCAAGGACGAACGTGATCGGCGCGGTAACATCGAAGCGTTCCAAGCGCGCCGACAGCATCCCCCAGGCGAAGACCAGAGCCGCCACGATCGCCAGGTCAGAAGCGCTCATCGTCTCTGCTCGCGGGTGGCATCCGGGCGCGCCCCAGCAGCCCCACGGCGAAACGGCCGCCAAACGGGTGCCGCCGCGCTGTCCTGAGCAGCGCGGCCCCGGAACTCAACG
>Ga0134126_10010601_pt1 | contig 11614 bp, 12 predicted proteins | sample KB31752_FD_96881 | JGI IMG/M metagenome (GOLD analysis project Ga0134126, IMG submission 96881) | Terrestrial soil microbial communities with excess Nitrogen fertilizer from Kellogg Biological Station, Michigan, USA - KB3-175-2 | ecosystem: Environmental > Terrestrial > Soil > Unclassified ...
CAAGAACATGGCTGTGGGCAAGACGCTCGTCAGCAGCCGCATGATCGATCGGGTGACGGCGCGACTGGGTCGGCGGCTCTACGAAGTACCCGTGGGCTTCAAGTGGTTCGTCGCCGGACTGCTGGACGGCTCGCTCGGCTTCGTCGGCGAGGAGAGTGCCGGCGCGGCCTTCCTGCGCCGCGATGGCAGCGTCTGGGTCACCGATAAGGACGGCTTCATCCCCTCGCTGCTGGCCGCGGAGATGACGGCGCGCCTGGGTCATGACCCGCAGGCGCACTACGAGTCGCTGAGCGCGGCGCTCGGCAATCCACTCTCCGATCGCGTCGATGCGGCCGCGAGCCCCGAGCAGAAGCGTGTGCTCGCGCGCCTCTCGCCGCAGCAGGTGCAGTCCAGCGAGCTCGCCGGGGAGAAGATCGAGCGGGTGCTGACGCGCGCGCCCGGCAACGATGCGCCGATCGGAGGACTGAAGGTGGAGGCGGCGAACGGCTGGTTCGCCGCGCGTCCCTCCGGTACGGAGGATATCTACAAGGTCTATGCCGAGAGCTTTCGCGATGAGTCGCACCTGCGGCGCATCCTGCAGGAGGCGCAGCAGATCGTCAGCACGGCGCTGCAGACGGCGGGCTGAAGCCCGTCAACCTTTCTGACGGTCGCGTTTGGCTTCGCGCTGTGCCTCACGCTCGTTTTCGTGCCTGCCGTCGCCCCACTCCTCGTCGGCACGCTCCTGCATCTGCTGCTGGTCGAAGTCGACGAGCTTGGTCGCGATCCACCAGACGTTGCCGGTGCGATCGACCACGGCGGCGACGCGATCGCCATAGAAGCGATTGCTCGGCAGCTGGTAGGAGTTCGCGCCGTGCGTCATGGCGCGGCGATAGGTGGCATCGACGTCCGACACGTAGACGTAGAAGGTGCCGGGCCGGGTTTCGGCGTGCATGGGCATGGGCGCATCGACCTGCGGGGCGCCGACCATCAGCACCGAGTCGCCGATGCGCACCTCGGTGTGCGCCAGCTGGCCGTCGGGCTGGTGGATCTGCTCGGTCAGCACCCCATCGAAGGTCGCCGTGAGAAATTCCAGCAGCGCCGGCACGTTGTTCACCACGATGTAGGGATTCACGGTGTTGTGCCGACGCGCGGAGGTGCTGCGCGAGGTGACGCTGACCGAAACGGCGCCCACCATAACGGTCTCGGGATTGCCGGGCTGTCTGTTCATGGAGGGTGACCTCGGCGGTGATTGAGCAGCTATTGAGACGCTAGTAGCCGATATCGTAGCCAGCATCGGCTGTAGGACAAGCGCGCATTGGCCGGTCAGCGAAGCTCAGCCGAACCCATCACGGCAGCACTCGACGCAGAAAGGCCGCGATCATGGCAACTTCCTCGCTGCAAACGGCGTGGGCCATGGGATAGCTGTGCCACTCGACTCGATAGCCGGCCGCCTCGAGCGTAGCGCGCGTGGCCGCCCCGTGGGCCGGATCGACGACCGGGTCGTACTCACCATGCGCCAGCAGGATGGGGGTGATCTGGTTGGCCGCATGGCGCTCGGCGGCGAGCTGCTCGTGCATGGGCAGATAGCAGGACAGACCGATGATGCCGGCCAGCCGCTGCGGATAACGCAGCGCGCTGTACAGGGCCATCGCTCCGCCCTGTGAGAAGCCGGCCACGACGATGCGGCCGGCGTCGATGCCGCGCGCCTGCTGGGCCCGGATCAGCCCCTGCACGCGCGCCTCCGAGGCACGCAGTCCGGCCCCATCCTGCTCGACGCCGCGCTGCAGACCGAGGATGTCGTACCAGGCACGCATCGGTAGGCCGCTGTTGAGCGTGACTGGCCTCATGGGTGCATGCGGAAACACGAAGCGCAGCGCGCGCTCGCCGCGCCCCACCAGGTCGGGCACGATCGGCTCGAAGTCGTGGCCGTCGGCGCCGAGGCCGTGCAGCCAGATGACGGCGGCAGTGGGGGATGGGCCGGTCTCTATTTCAATGGGAGATCCGCTCATCGCGTCAGCGAGTGATTGCGACATTGTTTCAACGACCTGTCAGAAACGGTGCGACGACCTGTCAGAAAGGTGCGACGACGCAAGCCACTTTGCCGGGAAAGCCTTCATAACGAATAGTTTACGAACATCAATCAGTACGAAAGTTCCCCATGGCCTGGGGCGCGTAGGACCCATGAGACGACAACAATCCGACAGCGTGTTCGGCCTGAACTGGCAGCGGGCGGCGCCAGCTGCAATTACGCTGGGAGCACTGGATGAACCTGAATGGAGGTGTCCTATGCATACTCGTGCAACTTTACTCGCCTCGCTGCCGCTGCTGCTCGCGGGGGTGGCATTAAGCTCTTCCGCCGTCGCCCGGGATTCACACAGTGCCCAGGATCGCGTGGCCGATTCAGCGAGCATCGTCAACCAGATGAAACAGGACCCCACCCTTGCCCATATGCTGGAGCAGGCACGCGGCATCTTCATCATTCCACACTACGGCAAGGCGGGCTTTATCGTCGGGGGGCAGGGAGGCGGTGGCGTCGTGATGGTCAAGCACGATGGCCGGTGGAGTGACCCGGCCTTCTACAACATCGGCGGCGGCAGCATCGGACTTCAGGCCGGTGGCTCGGGCGGCTCGATCGCGATGCTGCTGATGACCCCGAAGGCGGTGCACCAGTTCGAGGACCGAAGCGGCAAGTGGTCACTGAACGCCAATGCTGGCTTGAATCTCGTGACCTATAACGGCCGCGCCAACGCCTCGACCGCCGGCGACGTGGTGATCTGGGCCAACACGCGCGGACTCTACGGTGGCCTGACTGCCGGCGTCACGGACATCACCCCGGATCGTCACATGGACCGGGAGTACTACCATCGGCAGGTCGACTCGCGTGACATCCTCAGTGGAAACGTGACGGTTCACAACCAAGCCGTTGCCGATTTGCGCGACTCGCTCAAATTCCGCTAGAGCCTGCCCTCGACGGGGCATCCGGTGCGGCCGGGCGACGAGCCCGGCCGCACCGGCGAGCAGGCTCACCGGCGCCGCTGTCGCGGCCAGCCGCAGACTCACTCAACTCGACCTCCATCCCAGCCACCGGCTGACGCGATCGCAGTATCGATCGTAGTCCTCACCGAAGCGGATACGCAGGGAGTGTTCCTCCGGTCGAATCTGCATGTGCTGTATCAAGGCCGTGAAAAGCAGCGGCCCGGCAAATGGCGTCAGCGTGCCGAGCTCGATCGCCCATCCGAACAGCAGAATCAATAGTGCGAGGTACATGGGATTGCGACTGCACCCATACAAGCCTGACGTGACCAGGGCTTGCGTCTTTTCGGGTTTGTACGGGTTGATCGTCGTTTGCGCGCTCCTGAACTGAACCATCGCGACGAGCGGCGTGAGGGACGCAATGGTGATCACTCGCAACCCAAAGCGGCCCCAGGACGCAGGAATAATCGTCAGGATCGGCCAGAAGCGATTCAGCGCCCACATGACTGCGGCGACGATCAACATCCACAATGGCGGAGGAATGCGGGACCCTTGCATCGGCGGCAAAATAATGGAGCTGCTCACCGGGTTATGTCTCTTGCGGACCCGCAACCCATGGCAAAAAGGCGCCCTTGCTCACTCTTTAAATAGAAGAACGATAGTAACGTAGGCAGAGCCAACCTCGACCGCCGAATGTATTCCCAGAAGACCGCATGATGCGGCGAGGTAGTTGGCAACCATATGTGCCGGTCTCACCAAGCGAGCAATCCATGACCAAAGCGCTAGCACTGATCATCACCATGGCAATGTTGTCAGGTTGTGCCGCCGGCGTAGAAAACCTACAGCAGCCGTCACAAGCACAGAAGACGGTCGTATCGAGTGCACCGGTATCGATCAATGCTGTCGTTGTTTCTTATACAGCCGAGGCTCAAAAGGAAATGTCGGATAACCTAAAGTTTAATCCGAATACTCTCGTCGAGGAGATTAAGAACGGCTTAAGTGCGCGCCAACTCTTTGATGCAGCGAATAAGAACGGCTGTGTAGTCGATATTGAATTCACCAACATCCGCATCAGATCGAGCTTCAACGCGGTCATGTTTGGCGCCATGGCTGGCGCAGACAAGGTCGATGGCATCGTGTCGTTACAGGATATGGATGGCAAGGTGGTGCGTAAATTTCTAGTCCACACGGGGTATGGTCTCGGTGGATTCGCCGGCGGAGTCGACGCGTCTCGCATGGGTTGGTTATACGACAAGTTCGCGCAATACACTGTCCAGGAACTCGCCGGAGATAATCCTCGGTAGCGAGAGTGCTCAGGCGAGAAGATCACGGATCGGCATGCCCGATTGCTGCCGCTCGCGAGCGCCTGCTCGCCACCCCAGACTCATCGCTGATGAATGACCGCCCTGCGGTTGTCCACATCTACATTCGTCGCTTACACTGACTATCGACATTAGGCGGGTGCCGATGCACCGAAGCAAATGCGACGCTCATCTAAAGGGCCCAAACGAGCCGCCTCGTCGAGAGTCGACGCTGCTGACTCGGCAGATAGACGGGCGCGCCATGAGGCCGGAGGTCTGCTCGGTGACACCGTCGCGCGCGACTATGGACGCAAGCTGCGTCTGTTCAACCTGTTCGCCGAACCCGAGCTGCGTCACGCCGCCGCCAGCATTGGGCTCGCGCCGGGGATGCGCGTTCTCGATGCCGGTTGCGGTTGCGGACAGACGCTCGAGTATCTTGCCGGTGAAGTGGGCGATCCCGGGCTGGTGGTCGGCATCGATCTTGCGGCAGCGCATGCAGCCGCTGCCGGCATGGCTGCCGCGGCAAACGTCAATGTCCTGCAGGCCGATCTGCTGCACCCTCCGTTTTCGGTTGGCAGCTTTGATCTGATCTGGGCAGTCAACACGATCAATCATCTGCGTTCCCCCCTCGATGGATTGCAGCAACTCGCGCGTCTGCTGCGCCCCAACGGAAGAATTGTTCTCGGTCAAAGCTCGCTTTTACCGGACATGTACCTTGCCTGGGACTACCGTCTCGAGCGACTGGTCGATGAGGCAGTTCGCCGCTATTACCGAGACCGCTACGGACTCGAAGAGCGCGACACGACGGCCTCACGTGCGATTGTTGGCCTGCTGCGAAAGTCCCAATTCCGTGAAATCAAGGTGCGCACTATTCCCATCGAGCGCATAGCCCCACTGCGTGAGGCCGATGAGGCCTATCTCATGGAGGTCGTCTTTCGCGGCTTCTGGGGAGAGCGCCTGAAACCGTATCTGCCGGCGGAGGACTTCGCGCAGCTCCGTGAGCTTTGCAATCCTGAAGACGACAGATTTGCACTAAAGCGCCCAGATTTTCATTTTGTGCAGACCCTGACACTCGCGATTGGGGCTTGCTAGGGGAGGCTTGGGCTGCCCGTCGAATCTGTACCGTCTCCAGCCCGACTGGGTGCCAGCCATTCCATGTAACGCGTTCGAGGCGATGCCTGCTGCTCCTGTGGCCTCTCGGCGGCCGTAAAGCCTGCGGCAGCGTATAACGAAATGGCGACGCTATTATCCTCATTCACGTTCAGACTGACGCGACCGGCGCTCGCCCGGTGGAGCAGCTCAAGCAAGAACTTCCGGCCGTATCCGCGGCCGCGGTGCATGGTGCTCACTATGAATGTGGCCAAATGCTGGCGGTTGTGTGGCTTATCCAAAACCTGTCCGAATGCGATGACGGATCCTCCCATTACCATCACGTACGCGTTCTGCTCCGCGAACCTGATGGCACGATGCAGGGTTGAGAGATTGATTGGAAACGCCACCTGCGTGCCCGCCCAGCGCTCACACTCATCAGCCGTGCGAATCCACGAGGCGACAATCGGGAGATCCTGCAGCGTGGCGGAACGTATGACGTACATGGATTGGCGCAAGAGAGGCGTTGGGCGTGCTACGGGCAGGACGATCTGTATTTTAGACCAGGATTAATTGTAGTCTCGGACCCATTCGAGTCGCGGACGACAGCGTCCGGAAGGGCAAAATTGTCCGTCAGCGCTGGCGGGGCGGTGGCAGCAGCGATACCTCGAACCGCGCTGGGCATGAACCGAGGAGCAATTATCATGAAGGCAATCGTGGTAACGGACCAGGCTGCGGGAACGGCCGGGATGACGCTCGTGGATCGGCCCGCGCCGCAAGCGGCGATAAACGACGTCGTCGTTCAGGTTTATGCGTCGGGATTCGTCCCGACTGAACTGACATGGCCCGCGACCTGGACCGATCGTCTCAACCGTGGCCGGACACCATCGATCCCGGGGCACGAGCTGGCCGGAGTGGTCAGCGCCCTCGGATATGGCACGACGGGCCTGTCGGTGGGTCAGCGGGTATTCGGCCTCGCGGACTGGTATCGCGACGGGACGCTGGCGGAGTATGTGGCGATCGAGGCGCGGAACCTCGCGCTGCTGCCGGGCGACGTCGAATTCACAGTAGCTGCGAGCCTACCCATTTCGGGCCTGACCGCGTGGCAGGGGCTATTCGAGCACGGCCGCCTTCGGGCGGGGCAGAGCATCCTCGTGCACGGCGCGGGCGGCGCAGTCGGTTCGATGGTAATCCAACTCGCACGTGAGTTTGGTGCCTACGTCATCGGTTCCGGACGCACCGCCGACCGCCAGACGGTGCTCGACTTCGGCGCGCAGGAGTTCGTCGACCTCGAGAAGGACGCGATCGAACACGTCGGCAGCGTCGATCTGGTCTTCGATGCCATCGGCGGCGAGATCGGGAAACGGTCCGCACGCTTGATTCGGGCCGGAGGAACACTGGTGTCCATCGTCGGGCCGGCCGAGACGCGGCCCGCCGCGGGCCTGGCGATCGACTTTGTTGTCGAGTCCAATCGTGCCCAACTCCGTCAGATCGTGCAGCGAGTGCGGGATGGACGACTACGAACAAACGTCGGCAACGTGTCGCCCCTCGTCGATGCCGTCGCCGCCTTAAACCCGACCGAGCGCCGCAGGGGGAAGACAGTTATCCGCGTTCGTGCGTAATACCATCCGCCCCGTGGCCAATGCCGCTCTCGCCCGCTTCTACCGCCTGCTGCTCGCCGAGTGCGGCGAGCATGTTTTCAATCCCTGGACGCAGCGGGATGAGGCCTACGATGGTGCTCTCAATGGACCGGAAGCGCGGCTGGCGCGGTTGCGCGCGCACCTGGGGGTCGATGCACGGCGCATCCTGGTTGGGGAGGCGTCGGGATATCAGGGATGTCACATCAGCGGCATCCCGTTTACCAGCGAGCGCGTAATTCTCGCCGGCGAGGTGCCGCGAGTGCGCGCTCGGGCTGCACGGCTGTCGCTGCGGCACATTCCCTGGAGCGAGCCGTCGGCCACGACGATGTGGGGCACGCTGCACGCGCTGGGCATCGCCGAAACGACGGTGCTATGGAACGCCTTTGCGTGGCATCCGCACGAGCCGGAACGGTTGCAGTCCAATCGCACTCCGACACGCGTGGAGCGGGCGGAGGGGCTCGCGGCGCTCGCGGCGCTGCTGGAAGCGTTCCCACAATCTGAGGTATTCGCAGTCGGGCGGCATGCGGAGCTGGCGCTGCAGGAGCTGGGACGGGCCGCAACGTCGCTGCGTCATCCGTCGATGGGCGGGGCGCGACGTTTCCGTGAGGGGCTGCGCGTCGCGCTCGATGCAGCTTGAGGGACGAGGCGGACCGAGAGGTGCTTCAGACGCCGCGCGCCTGGGCGCGGCGTGCCTCGGGCAACGCCACGGAGAACTCGAGCACCTCGTGACCGCTTTCCCGCCCGAAATTCACCTGTACTGCGGCCGGATCGACGTTGACGTATTTGATGATGACCTCGAGCAGCTCCCGGCGCAGCAGCGGCAGGTAATCGGGGGTGCCGCTGCCGCGGGCGCTGCGCTCCTGCGCAACGATGATCCGCAGGCGCTCCTTGGCGACGCTGGCGGTCTTCGGCGGCTTGCGAAAGAGATCGAGCAGCCCCATGTCAGCGTCCCAACAAGCGTGCGAAGAAGCCTTTCTTGGGCTCCTCGACGAAGCGGAACGGTACGTTTTCTCCCAGCAGCCGCGCTACCGCATCCTCGTAGGCACGTGCTGCATCGCTGTTGTCGTTGAGAATCACAGGCACGCCGGCGTTGGACGCCTGCAGCACATCGGGTGACTCCGGCACCACTCCCACCACGTCGAGTCCGAGGATCTCCTTGACGTCCTGGACGCTCATCATCTCGCCGGTGGCGACGCGCCGCGGACTGTAGCGCGTCAGCAGCAGATGTTCCTTGACGCCGCCATTGCCCTGCTCGGCACGCTGCGTACGACTGGCGAGCAATCCCAGGATGCGATCGGAGTCGCGCACCGAGGACACCTCGGGGTTGACCACCACGACGGCCTGATCGGCGAAGTACATCGCCAGATGCGCGCCCTTCTCGATGCCGGCGGGCGAATCGCAGATGATGTAGTCGAACCCTTCGGCGGAGAGTTCGTCGAGGACACGCTTGACGCCGTCGGAGGTCAGGGCGTCCTTATCGCGGGTCTGCGAGGCCGCGAGCACGAAGAGTGTCTCGATGCGCCTGTCCTTGATGAGCGCTTGCTTGAGCTGGCAGTCGCCCTGGATGACGTTGACGAAGTCATACACGACCCGTCGCTCGCAACCCATGATGAGGTCCAGATTGCGCAGGCCAATGTCGAAATCGATGACGGCCACGCGCTTGCCACGCTGGGCGAGACCGACGGCGATGCTCGCCGAGGTGGTGGTTTTGCCCACCCCGCCCTTCCCCGAAGTTACCACGATGGTCTCGGCCAATGCTCGGATCTCCTTGTGCTGATGCGGATGCGCAGCACCCGCCACTTCGCCGGACGCTGGCACCGGCGTCTGCGTCGACACCCGTGACGTCGTCACTTCAACCGATGCGGGCAAGACGCAGATCCTCGCCGGCGAGCCACGCCTGCACCGGTTTGCCGGCCAGCTCAGATGGAATGGTCTCGAAGACGCGGAAGATGCCGGCGATCGAGATCAGCTCGGCGTAGAACTCCTGGCAGAAAATGCGCGCGGAGGTCTCCCCATGCGCCCCCGCCATGGCCCGACCGCGTAGCGAGCCGTAGACGTGCAGGCAGCCGTCGGCCATCACTTCGGCCCCGGCGCCCACGGCAGCGGTGACGATGAGATCGCGGTTACGTCCGTAGACGCGCTGTCCGGAGCGCACCGGCTGCTGATGGATCTGCGCGGCCACGAGGCCCTCCGGGGAAGCGTTGGCCTGCGCCGAGGGGGAGGCGGTGACGGGCGCAGGCGCGGCCGCTTCGGCCGGTTGCACGACCGGCACGGGGCGATTGGGCGCGCGGAAGCTCGACAGGATGGGCAGGTTCAGCGCCATGGACAGACCGCCGACGGCGTCCGGATCGCCGGCCAAGCCCACGGCCAGCATGCCGGCGCGGCGAAGGGCATCGACCACGGCCTGCACTTCGGGAACCGTCGCCGGCGTCTCGAGCGCGGCGAGCTCCAGGCATACGGCCGTGCGGCGAAAGAAATGCGGGGCGGCCGCGACGCGGCCGGTCAGATCGTCGAGCAGTTTGCCGGGATCGGTGGTGCGGATGCGCACATGCACCAGTCCCACCTGACCATAGCGGATGTCGACGGCGCTGGAATCTGTCTCGATCGTAGCGGCACCTACGAGCCCACGCGCCTTGGATGCGTCCGGCTGGCCGCCGCGACTGGGCCCGACATTCATGTCCAACAAAAAATCCCCATGCCCTGTCGGCCCAGGAGCCGCAGCTGGCTTCGAAGCAATAGGAAAGATGCGCAGTGTACCGGTAACTCGCGCCGACTCAACGTCCACGCGTGCTGACGCGGCACTTTCAAGGCGCCGGCAGGCGCCTGACGCCGGAAAGCGACGCTTCGGCGCGCGGCGCGGCATGCATCTCGGCGCTGTAGAGCGCGGAGGCATCAGAGGGAGCCGAAGGTTGGCAGGCTGGTGTCAGTTCGTTGACGGCGCCGCCGTGGGCTCGGGTCGCACGCGCTCGGCCCGCACGCGCACCGGGATCGATTTGGCGGCGGGCACCTTGCTGCGCTCCGCATGATGCCAGAGCGGGATCAGGACGTTGCATTCGGGGTAGTAGCCGGCGACGCAGCCGTCGGGGATGTTGTAGGCAACGATGCGCAGACCGGGCAGCTCGCGCTGCGCGTCCTCGCCCACGGCGCAGCTGACGATGACCTGTTGACCCTCGGCGAGACCGAGCCGCTCGATGTCGTTGCGGTTCATGAACAGCACCAGGCGCGTGCCCTCCACGCCGCGGAAGCGATCGTGGTAGTCGTAGACGGTGGTGTTGAATTGGCCGTTGCTGCGCAGAGTGATGAGCTGCAGGACGTCGCGCTGCTCGGCTGGGGTATCGATATCGGTTGAGAGCGAGGACGGCACGATGAAGTTGGCCTTGCCCGTCGACGTTTGCCATTGTCGCTGGCGCGCCGCGATGGGGCGATGGAAGCCGCCGGGCTGCCACATGCGCGCATTGAAGTCGTGGAAGATGTCTGGATAGGCGAGCGCGATGGCGTTACGAATCTTCGCGTAGTCGTTTGCCCAGTCATCCCAGGGCAGGCCCGGCCGGGGTGCCAGCGTCGCTTTGGCGAGCTCGGCCACGATGCGCACTTCCGAGCGCAGATCGGCAGCGGCGGGCGTGACGCGACCGCGCGAGCCGTGCATGCAGCCGGTGCTGTCCTCGACGGAGACGTCCTGCGGGCCACCGGGCTGCTCATCCAACTCGGTGCGGCCGAGACAGGGCAGAATATAGGACACCTCGCCATGCACGATGGCGCTGCGGTTGAGTTTAGTCAGCACCTGCACCGTCAGCGGGAGGCGTCGCCAGGCCGCCTCCATCCGCGCGCGATCGGGAATGGCGCGCACGAAATTGCCGCCGAGCATGAGAAAGGCCCGCACACGTCCCTGCAAAATGGCCTCGCAGGCCTCGACCGTGTTCATGCCCTTGTCCGGCGGCGTTTGCACGCCGAAGTGCTCGCGCAGTTTGTCCACCGGCACGAGCGCGGGCTTCTCGGTGATGCCGACGGTGCGCTGCCCCTGCACATTCGAGTGACCGCGTACCGGGCAGATGCCCGCGCCGGGCTTGCCGATACTGCCGCGCAATAGCGCGAGGTCGACCAGCGTCTGCACGGTCTGCACGCCCTTTTTGTGCTGCGTGAGGCCCATGCCGTAGATGAAGATCGTGGCCTGCGAGCGTGCGTAGACCGCGGCCGAGGCTTCGAGCGCATTGCGCGTGAGGCCCGAGCACTGCTCGATCTGTTCCCAGCCGATGCGATGCACGTGGGCTCGAAAGGCCTCGAAGCCGTGCGTGTGCTCGGCGATGAAGGCATGATCGAGCGCGGCGCCGGCGATGCCCGGGCCGGGCGCTGCGAGGCCTGCGGCCGCGGCGGGATGGGCAGGGGCAGCCAACCCATCATCGAGGGCGAACAGCGCCTTGGCGATTCCGAGCATCGCGGCGGTATCGCCGCCGGCGCGCACCTGGTGATACTGCGAGCTGATGCGCGTGGAGTCGCCCGAGAGCAGCTCGCCGGGGGACTGCGGGTTGGCAAAGCGCTCCAGCCCGCGCTCGCGCAGCGGATTGAAGGTGATGATCGGCACGCCGCGGCGCGCGGCGTCCTGCAGGTCGTGCAGCATGCGCGGCGAGGACGTCG
>Ga0134126_10010603_pt1 | contig 11613 bp, 9 predicted proteins | sample KB31752_FD_96881 | JGI IMG/M metagenome (GOLD analysis project Ga0134126, IMG submission 96881) | Terrestrial soil microbial communities with excess Nitrogen fertilizer from Kellogg Biological Station, Michigan, USA - KB3-175-2 | ecosystem: Environmental > Terrestrial > Soil > Unclassified ...
ACCCAATATTTGTCAAACTTTTTGGAGTGTGGGGTTGGATTAGGGTGGCGAGAGGTGAGGCGGACCTACTCCGACCAAACGGCAGAGATCGGAACTGCCTGAAGATTTTCTCCAAATCCTCCTACCACTTGCTCTCCTCCATAAAGAACTATTCCCTTTTGGAATTTCTGGCCCGCGATCTCTGCCAATCGTCTTAGTCCTTTAAAATCATTCTGTCCTACGGATGCGGTCGATTTGATTTCAATGCCATAGAGCTGCTTTTTCCTGTCTTCTAAGATCAGATCGACCTCGGCGCCGCGATGGACACTGAAATGATAAGGTTTCAGAAACAGCCCAGCCCAGCCTAATTGCTTAACGATCTCCATAACTATGAAATTCTCGAGGAATGCGCCGGAAGTCGTTCTGTCCTCCAAAAGGCTATCGGTGCTCTCCCCACGTAAATGGCAGAGGAGGCCAGTATCGTTTAGAAAGATCTTTGGCGATTTCACAAACTGACCTTCTATATTAGCCGTCCAGGCCGGGATCCTAAGGATGAGGAACACATGTTCTAAAAGCGCCATATAGCGTTGTAAAGTAGTATTCTTTATTCCTGAAAGCCTGGCGATATCGGAGAGATTTATCGTACTGCCGATCCTGGTCCCGATGAGTTGGAGAACATTAGGGAGCTGTGTCAGCCCTTCGATATTCGCTAAATTTCGAATATCTTTTTGTAATACTGCGTTAATATAAGATTCAAACCATTTTGCGATTCGTCCTTCACCTTCACGTTGTAAAGCTTCAGGATACCCCCCGCCACGGATAGCCTCTATAATATCCTTCCAGTTCATCTTGTGAGATTGGAATCGTCCGTCACTGCTTACCAGGGTATGTAGGAAATTTGATCTCTTTCCAAGGATCTCGGTCCGGGAAAGCGGCCAGAGATTGTGAATTTCAATCCGACCGGCCAGAGAATCCGCCACCTGCGGAAACGTCATGATATCGGCCGATCCTGTCAGGATCAGCCGTCTTTGCTGCCTGTTGTCATCCACCAGTTTTTTTATACTTAGAAAAAGCTGGGGTACCCGTTGCACCTCATCGATAATGGCATGATGGTTTAAATTCTGGAGAAAACCCAAAGGATCGGCCTGGGCAGCGGTCAGGGTAGTCGGGTCATCCATCGTCATGAACTGGGCATCAAAAATTCCTTCCGTCATCAGTTGCCTGCACAATGTGCTCTTGCCAGTCTGGCGGGCACCGTTAATAACAATTACCGGTGTATCCTTTAGCGCTGACGCAAGGGGAGCCGATATAAATCTTTGATACATATAACAATATTATGCTTTTTTCTTGGAAGAACCATGGTATTGTGGGTAGAATTTACCCATTTGGCAGTTAAAAATTACCCAATTGATGGGTAAAAATTACCCAGTGAGTGGGAAAATTTGGGGGATATTTGTCGAAGGGCGGGGTGGGGTGGGAGGACACATGGGAGGAAAGAACGAGCAGGTTAGGGCAGGGTTCGGAGGGACTCCGGGGATAGGGGCAAAGGGCGTTCATGCGATGCGACGACCCTTCGGATGGCGATTTTAAGGGTTTTCTTTAACTGTGGTTAAGGGTACTGATGAAAGTCAGGAAAAGGAGCGTTGCGTTTATGGATGGGGGATGGAAGTATCGTTTCTTTGTACTGCAAAATCTGATTAACACCTGCTCGCACATATAGGCTCATTGCATAATCCAAAATCTGAAAAGCCCAAAAGCACCTGAACTTCCGCCCGCCGTGATCCGGCGGGCTTTTTTATGCCTTCACGGCGGCTCTCTCCTGTATCATAAAAAAAATCTTTTAAACACCATGGTTTGAAATCAAATCGGGCCGTAGGGTATTCGAACGCGTACTAACAGATGTTAGTTAACTACGTATGTACATTGCTGTTAGAATAGTTAACCAATCTTTTTAAATATTTAATAGAAGTGAAAGTGCGGGAGCGCCGGGGCGTAATCAATGTTTAAACCTAATGTGTCTTTTTAACTAAAAATAGCTTCATGAAAAAGAATCCAACCAAACAACTTGCCAAACTTAAGAGAGGTGACATGGATGCAATGAATTTTTTTTACAATCGGTTTTATGCCTTCATTTGCACCTTTCTCCTACATCTCACATCCGATGAGACCGCTGCGCTCAACCTTTCAAACAGTACGTTTGAAAAGGTGTTGCGAAATTGTAAAGAGATCGAGAACGAACAGGACTTATTTGCGCTGCTATGCCGCACTGCCACGCGGCTGTTCCGACAGAGTATAGAAGGACCGGACGATGGATCGGAGCCTCCTGACGAGAGTCCGGAGTACCATCAAATAATGATCCAGGTATTCCGGGGACTTTCTCCGCGCCGGAAGACGGTAATGGAAATGCTTCATATCCGGGGCCTGACCATCAAGGATATTGCAAAAGCCCTGGATATTACCGAGCAAACGGTGAGAAACCATCTGTCCGAAAGTCTTGGCTTTTTACTCAACCAAACCTCTTGCGGGGAAGGACATCTGGCTCCCCTTTTCGAATAGGCACCAACTCATATTGGTTAACTAATCTGAGCTGTAGCAGAAACACAATCTATTCATTCTGCAAAACAACTATTTATGGTAACAAATCAGAACCTCATCGTCGAGGCAGTAGCAAAATATGCCCGGCGTGAAACCCTTAGCGAAGAGGACAAGCTTATCCTTGAAAAATGGTGGAGCGAATCCCAAAAAAATCGCTTTCTCGCCGAGGTCTTCAGGGATGCCGAAGTCTTGAAAGCGCAATTGGCAATGGACCGGAAACGGTCGGCCAAGATATGGTCCGAGATCAGTCAACTCATCGACGAGGCGGACGAGAAAGAAGGAATAATACGTTATGTGCCCCTCATGCGGCGGCGCTGGATGAAGGTGGCTATGTCCGCGGCCGCGGCGGCCTTCCTTTTTCTGGGCGGCTATTTAGTGTTTTTCAGGGGATCAAAGGTATCGCCGGCCGCCATTGTCACAACCGTCAAGCCTAAAAAACCTTCGACGGCACATACGGACGGCTCCGCGATGAGCGACAGCTCCACTATGCTGGTCCGGCGGGATGGAACAAGGATCGATGTCGATAGAGAAACGGTCGGGGCGGTACTGGAAGAGCTGGCAAAGTCCGTTCTGAGGAAACTGGCTATGAATTCCATCGGTTATGACCAGGCCGGGAATAAGCAGTCTATGCTACCGGCTCTTTACATTTCGGCAAAACATAAGCCGTACACGGTGCGAATGCCGGATGGGAGTCTGGCGCGGCTATCCCCGGGAAGCGCTTTCGAAATGAATTTTGGTGAGGGCAGGAGGGAGGTTCGCTTAAAAGGCAAGGGCAGGGTATTCTTCAATATTGAAAGAGATGCCGGCCGGCCGTTTGTCGTGCGGGCGCCCAACGGCGCGGTGATCGACGTATTGGGTACATCTTTTCAAGTCGAAACCAGCGCGGTGAACCCCGAAACGAGCATTCAACTGTTGCAGGGGAAGTTGCGGGTGACGAATGATAAGGGGAGCGTAATCCTCAGCAAGCCGTTCCAAACGGCTGTGATCGGTGAGGGGCTTCCGCAGGTGTGCAGTGGGAAAGACTCCGGGGGTCTCGCCGATTGGATCAGGGAATCGGCGTTCTTTCATTTCGACAATACCGGTTTCAGCGAGGTCATGCGACAAGTGGCCGCCTGGTATGGATGCAGGATCGTCATCACCGAGCCGATCCATGGGATGCCGATCATTTCCAGGCTCCCGCGTAGCTTATCGATCGATAGGATATTAGCGGTGATCCGGCAGGTCGAAACCGGATACGTCAGTCTCGAGAAGAAGGATGATGTCATCTTTCTTTCGCCTTGGGAAAAGTCAAAACCAACCACCAAAGGATTATGAGAAAGTTTGTTTTTGCAGTATTGCTTTTATCCGGGGAGCTGACTATCGCGCAACGACAGGTCAGACCGGATGCTACCTGCCTGATACCAGACGTAATAAAGAAGGTAGAAAAAAGAGGATATTTTATCACATCCCTGGATTTTTTTAAAGGCTTGCCGCGCGTGGATATCCGTGAGCCGATGGATGCTCCGGTGGATCGGCTTTTGAAGGATCTTTTGCGCGGATTGAACCTCAGGGCCTGGATCTCGGACACCGACAGGACTATTACCTTCGGGCGCCTGTATCCGTCCTCCTCTTCCCGTTTTACCGAACTCCGGTGCAGGGTCGTAAACGAAAAAGGACAGCCTATGCCCGATGCTACGGTAATGGGAGGACGATCGATCGTCCTGACGGATAAGGACGGCTGGTTCCATATACCGGTTCAGTCGTTTGAGACGCGGGTTCAGATCACGGTAACGGGTTATGGTGCGCTGAGTATCTCTCTTTCGAACAGGGAGGTCGATACCATCGCGCTGACTCCGGCGGCGAAGGGTCTCGATCGGGTGATCGTCAATGCATTTGGAGTGACGACACAAAGGCTGAACACAGGGTCTGTATTCAACGTCCAGGGTTCGGATATACGGGATGTTCCCAGCGGACATGTACTGGATGGCCTGGCGGCAAGGGTCCCTGGCTTTTACGATCGTGTGCCGAACGGCGTTCCGGGTACGGCGCATATTACTACGCTGGGTGGTCAGCACTCTATCGTCAGTGGGAACAGGATCTACTGGTTACTGGATGGAGTGCCGCTGGCTGCGGATGGATCGTTCAACCCGATAGAGACCGGTACCGCGCAGGGAATGAATGGAGCCGGCTCGCTGAATTTTATTCCCGCCGATATTGTCGGCAGCGTATCGCTGTTGAAAGATGCGTCGGCAACGACTATTTATGGTAGCCGCGCTTCTACCGGGGTTGTTCTGATCACGCTGAAGGCTGGGAAACCCGGCTCCGTCTTGCACTGGGGAGCCAATTTCAATATGGGGGTCGGTCGCGCGCTGCACACGAGCCGCATGATAGGGACCACGCAGTTCCTTCAAATGCGTACCGAGGCGGTGAACAATGACGGTTACACAGCGGACATCAGCAGGGTGCCGGAGCTCAAATGGGATAAGAACCGCCAGGTCGACTATCAGCATTTCACCACCGGGGGGACGGCACGGATAGCCAATGGCAGCCTGACGTTGAGCGGGGGAAGCCCTCATGTATTCTTTCTTACTTCGGCCAGTCTGCATCGCGAAACGACGGTTTTTCCCGGCAGCACATCAGATGAACGGCGGTCGTTGTATGGCAATCTTCACGTTCAATCCGGGCACGACCGGTTGGAGCTGATCCTTTCAGCGCTGTATACCTGGGAAGGGAATCACCTGCCGATCGATGACTATACCGGTGATCAGCGGCTTGCGCCAAATGCTCCGCCCTTTTATAATGCTGTAGGGCAACCCCAATGGAGCGGGCAATCGCTATCCTTTCTGAATATACCGGCGCTGGGAGGCAATGAATATTTCGGCAATTTCTATACTCTTGTCGGTCACATGAAGCTGAGCTATCAATTGGGTAAACACATTTCCATCGAGCAGAACCTGGGTTATAATGGGATCCTTACCAATGAACGGGCGTTGCAGCCTTTGTCGGGTCAGGCTCCGGGTGGTCAATCTCCTCTTGCTGCGGGTATCATTACTCAACAAGGCAACCAATATACCAGCACGATCGTGCAGACCATAAGCCGGTGGGTCGGCCAGGTGGGCCCGGGGATGCTGACAGGACTTTTAGGGGTGGAACGTCAGGGCCGGGTTACCTCGTCTTCCGCACAGATGTCCAGCTATATTACAGATGCCCAGATGTACTCGAACCTGGGTGCGACGAAAAATTCGGGTAGCGGGAATCAGTTGTATTATCGTTATGCCGCCGCTTTCGCAAGGGTTGACTATGATGTTAGCAACAGATATTTATTAACGGCTTCCTGGCGACGGGATGGATCGAGCAGATTTGGCCCCGGTAATCAGTATGGGAATTTTTGGGCTGTGGGTCTGGGATGGATCTTTAGCGAAGAATCTTTCCTGCATGAGAACAGCATCCTCTCCTATGGTAAGGTCAGGGCGAGCATGGGGACCACGGGAAATGACCAGATCGGAGACGGTCAGTACGCAGAGACCTATAGCGCCGCATCCTCAAATCGCGGCTATTCGGGGATGCAGGGGGTCGTGCCGGTGACCCTGGCGAATACGCATCTTCAATGGGAATTGAACTATCGGGAGGAGGTGGCTCTCGAACTGGGGTTCTTCGATAACAAGATACAATTTTCCGTGGCGGCATCGCGTAACCAGAGTGCAAACCAAATGATATACAAATCGGTGGGACCGGTGGCCGGTCTGCCGGGAGTACTGAGCAACGAGCCGATAAAGGTGATCAATGAGGCGCTGGAGTTCGTGTTGGAGACCAACCTGGTGTCTACAAAGCAATGGTGCTGGACATCGGCGGCCACCCTGACTATTCCCAGGAATGTGCTTCAAAGCTGGCCCGGACTGGACAATTCTCAATATGCGAGCACGTATGTACCCGGGCATTCGCTGAGCGTGATCAAGGGTTATCATCTGATCGGCGTCGATCCCGGGACCGGCAACTATGTCTTCAAAACCGCGGTCGCCGGCGGGGCCCCCGGTCTGCAGGATATGGTCCCGATTGCGGGTACAGATCCACGTTTTTATGCCGGATGGAGTAATCGTCTGAAGTTCGGCAACTGGGAATTGGATCTCCTCATCGACTGGCGACGGCAAAATGGGTTCAATCCATTATTGGTGCTGGGCCGGGATAATGCGCCGGGACGACAGGCGCCGTCGCAGCTGAGCAATGGACCTGTGGAGTGGCTGGATCATTGGCGAAATCCGGGTGATCATGCGAAGCAACAAAGGCTGACGACAACACCCGGTTCGGGTACTGACAGCGCGTGGCTGAATTATCTGCAATCCGATGCATGGACCATCGATGCTTCCTTCATTCGTTGCAAGAGCTTCGACATCTTCTACAGCCTGCCTTGTAAGGTGACGAAAAAGCTCGGGTTAAGGACATGTAAGGTGTATATCAGCGCGCAAAATTTATGGACACACTCGCATTTCCCGATCACCGATCCCGAAACGCAGGATCCGAAGGCACTCCCACCGCTGCGGACGGTCGTCGGTGGAATAAAAATCAACTTTTAAATCGATTGCTATGTCCTTACTTACAAAATGGCTGCCGGGGCTGTGTCTTCCGGCGTTGGTGTTTCTACTGTCGGGCTGTCGTCAGCTGGTCAGGGCACCTTTACCCGAAAATGAAATGTCGATCGGCGCTGTGTTTGGCAGCGATGCAGATGCGCAGCAGGCGATGGCGGGAGTATATGTTACCATGATGAACAATTCGCGCGCGGCGTTTAACGGTGGTATCAGCCTCGATGCCGGTCTTAGCGCCGATGAGCTGTACTGCACACAGCCCTATGCGCCGGAGGATAGTTTCCAATTATTTAAACTACCTCCTTCCAATATGCAGAATACCCGCATATTCAATACCATCTATGAGCTGGTGTATTTTCTCAATACGATGCTTGCAGGCTTGCCCGGTTCATCGGGTGTTTCCGCGCCGGTGAAGGCCCGGCTGGAGGGGGAGGTGCTTTTTAACCGGGCGCTGCTGTACTTCTACCTGGTGAACTTGTATGGAGGCGTTCCGATCGCATTGACGCCGAAATATATGACGAACACCTCGCTTCAGCGTGCGTCTGCCGATAGTGTAAATGCGCGGGTGATCGCCGATCTTCAGAAAGCAGTGCTTTTGCTGCCCGAGGAATATATTTCGGATGCGAGCGATCCGGGCGCACGAACCCGGCCTAATCAAGCCGCGGCGAAGGCCTTGCTCGCCAGAGTGTGGCTGTACCGGGGGCAATGGGATTCAGCCGAAGCGGCGGCGGCGAATGTCATCGGCGATCCGCGTTATCAACTGGAGTCCGATCCGGACAGCGTATTTCTGTCACGAAGTCGTGAAGCGATCTGGCAATTGCAGCCAGTATATGAGGACAAGGCAACAGCCGATGGGTATGCTTATCTAAAACCGGCGCCTATTGGGCGCCCGTTGTATGTGTTGACGACGGATCTGCTCGGTAGCATGGAGGCGGGAGACGAGCGGAAACTACATTGGACTCACAGCCTGGTCTATAAGGGGCAGGTGTTGGTGTGCCCGTTCAAATACAAACTTCTCGCCGACACAGGTACGGCCATGGAATATGAGATGGTGTTGCGGTTGGCCGAACAATATTTGATCCGCGCCGAAGCCAGGGCCCGGCAGGGTGAGCTGAGTGGCGCTATTTCGGATGTAAATGTAATTCGTGCGCGGGCGGGTCTTGCTCCGACGCCGGCTATGACTCAAACGGACATCCTGGACGCGATCGCTCACGAGCGGCGGATCGAACTTTTTACCGAGTGGGGACATCGCTGGCTGGATCTGAAAAGGACAGGGCAAGCGACTACCGTTCTGCAAACAAAAACGGGATGGGATCCGCACGACAGTTTGTATCCCATCCCTGCAGCCGAGCTATTGGCCAATCCGGGGATGCCTCAAAACCCGGGTTACTAGCGGAGCCTTAATAAACATAATGTGCGTAAAGATAAATGGCCGGAAAATAGTTATGCGGGTAGGAGTTGTTCTGATATCCGCGGGCGATGCAGGTTCCTCCGACAGGGTTCTGGTTGATGGAAACCCCGCCGAGCCAGACCCACCATTCAAAGGTCTCGTCGGTGGCATCCGCGAAATCATTGTATTCATCGTCAGGACAGCTGTACCAGTAATACATGATATCATAGGGGGCAGGTGATGTGACTGTGGCCGCGGCGGCGGCGGCGGCGGTTTTTTTGTCGGAGGTGTTGGAAACGGATCCGGGTGCTGCGCCGGACAGCGTCAGCACGAGCGCCAGCGCAATCGCCGGCAGGAAAATGGATAAGTGTTTCATGATGGAAAATTTAAGGATGACAAAATAGGATGCTGTTCACCGGGTGCGGTGAAGTTTACATGGTGCGGCAGCGATGTGATCAACGATGTGGTCTAAGGAGAATCCTATAGGAGAAGAGTGAAGGTAAACACGGAGTCCGAAAACAAATGTAAATGGCGAGGATGCAGCAAACATGCGGGAAAAGGAAATTTTTTGGGAAAAAAAAGGAAAGATCGGGGTGTAGAAACGGTATATATTTTTAGATGAAGAAATGGTTAAGGGAAGCGAGTGGGCGTGGATATATGTCAGGAAATGCTAACAATCGTTAGCGTCGCATCGATCGTATTGTTCTTGCTAAATTATTGATAATGGTTAACGCTACTGAACTGCCCGGCTATTTCAAGGCGTTGAAGGCCGGATCGAGAACTGCCCTGGGGTATTATTTCGGGCTGGACGGAGAGAAGATCTTTCAATACCTGGAGCGAAAGACCGAGGACGCCGAGGTTGCCAAAGAGTTGACCTCCAGGGTTTTCACCTATTCATATGAGACGCGGGACCGGTTTCAGAGCGAGGCTCAGCTGCGACCGTGTTTTTTCCATACGGCCAGGCGTCTGGCGCAGGCTTACCTCTGGGACACGGGGAAGATCAAAAGGGTGGAGATCGATCTTCTTTTTGGGGCAGATGCGTGTTCGGCGTTCGATGATGCGGAGAGGAAGAGGGCGGAGGTACTGATGGGGCTTCGGCATTCATTCCGCAAGCTGACTGCACGGAAAAGGCGGATCCTTGTGTATTATTATTTCCGGCAGATGAGTACCTGGGAGATAGCGCAACGGCTCCGTATCGTGCCGCAAACTGTCTTAAACCATAAGAGTCAGGCTCTTAACTTCATTAAACAGGATCTTTGGGGTAAGTGGGGAGAAAATAATCCGTTTCTGGCATAGTTAAACCCGGTCATCGGCGCATGATAATAAGGACGGACCTCTGAAATCCGTTTCGCTAAACCCTTTTTGCATAGAAAACCAGAAACTTAATTATTATGGCCCCCAACGATGATCTAATCACCGGGTTGATGATCAGATATGCCCGGCGCGAGAAGCTTACCGATGAGGAAATGCGGATCCTGGAGGAGTGGTGGCAGCAGTCTCCGGAGCATCAGAGACTGGCCGAACAGTTTGGTGATGAGGATTGGGTAAGGTCGGAGCTGGCCAGGATGAAGCCGGCGCCGATGAGGGAGATGTGGGAGGGGATCAATAAATATCTCGATGAGATAGGCGCTCCAGATGACCGCGCACATCCGGGGGAGTGGGAGAGACCGGCGTCGTCGGAGTTGCCGGGGAGACTATGGACGCGACCGCTGGCGGTCGCGGCGGTGGTGTTCATGTGTGTAATTGCTGTTTGGATGCTCGTGGGAAAGAGCGGGGAGAAACCGGCGGTGGCGGTGGTCCGGGAGACGGAGCCCGTTGCGGTTGCTAAGGAGGATGGAGTTCTGCTTTTGGGCAGCGATGGACGTACAGTGGATATAAATGCCGCAGCGGTGGGAGATACGGTGGTGCGGATGGGGAATGTATATGCGAAGAAACTGGGTGCCGATCAGCTGGCATTATATAAGGTGGATGAAAGTGCGGTTGCGGATGGCTGGCAGGCCGTACTGGTGGGTAAGAGGCGGTCGCCTTATTTCGTTCGGCTGACGGATGGCAGTAATGTATGGCTGGACGGCGGGGCGCGGTTGGAATATGCGGTAGCGAAACAGCAGCTGGCGGAGAACTATCGCTTCGAAGGGAAGGCCTATTTCGATGTGACGAAGGATAAATCGCGGCCTTTTATCATCAGCATGGCTGATGACCGCGCGATCGAGGTTTTGGGTACTTCTTTCAATGTAGAGGCCGGGAAAGAAGATCGTGGGAGCCGCGTCGTCTTATTGAATGGCGCATTGAAGGTCAGGAACGGGGCGGGCAGCGCGATTTTAAAAGCGGCACAGGAGGCGGTGTTGTCGCCGGGGAAGACGGATGTGCGGCCGATGCAGGATTCGGGGGAGGTGGTGGCCTGGGTGAAGAAATCGCTTTATTTTCATTTTTCCAATACGGCATTCACGGATGCGATCTCGGAAATTGCATCCTGGTATGGTTATACAGTCAGTAATCCCAAGGGGTTGCATGGGATAACCATCACCGATAATCTCCGGAAGGACCCGTCGCCGGAGGGCGTCGTGTTCAAGATCGGCGAAATCGAGAATCCCTATTTATATGTTTGGGTAAACAATAAAGTTATCTATATATCGGATAAGCGTACTGCCATAGACCGTTAAACCTCCTATGCGAGAATGGATACCGGCCTCGGTTGAGGCCCGGTATTTCGTTCTTTTCACCTGTTATCAACCAAAACTTTGCGAGCCAATGAGGAAGGTGTTGGCATCGGTGTTCTTATTGTGCTGTTTCGTAGTTGCCGCCGGCCAGATGAGCGTCGTGACCGCGAAGAGCTATTCATTTTCCGACATGGTGCGGCAATTGAAGGAGCGCAACTATGAGTTCGGTTATTCTCCGCGACTGGCGGCGCGTATCCCGAGCGTGGATATGGAGATCTCGCCTTCCATGTCTGCGGATTCGATCCTTAGGCTCTGGCTGACGGGTCTGAAGTTCACTTATCATATCGACGAAGACGCGCATCATGTCACGCTGCTCTATAAGGGAGACACGAGTGCAGGCGCCTCCATCTATAGTGACATGGAGGGTCTTGTG
>Ga0134126_10010604_pt1 | contig 11612 bp, 9 predicted proteins | sample KB31752_FD_96881 | JGI IMG/M metagenome (GOLD analysis project Ga0134126, IMG submission 96881) | Terrestrial soil microbial communities with excess Nitrogen fertilizer from Kellogg Biological Station, Michigan, USA - KB3-175-2 | ecosystem: Environmental > Terrestrial > Soil > Unclassified ...
ATGACGAGCTGCAGCCTCGGAGAAGCCAGTGATAGGGCCGCATCCCGATCGACCCACCGCCACTCGTTATGCTCCGGCCGTCCAAGCTCCGGGTTGACCGGCAGACTGATCTTCTCCGTACGCGTCGCCGCCAGATAATATCGGGCGATCTTCCGATTCCCGTAGGGCTCCGTTTCCTTAAAGACCTCGCCCCACTTGAATTCCAAGTCCTCGATCAACGTCTCCTCCCGCACCTCGCGCCGGGCAGCGGCCAGTCGATCTTCGCCCGGCTCCACCATTCCCTTGGGAAAATCCCAATTCCGATAAGCCCGCAGCATCAGGAAGCGCCACTGAGCCGGACTATCGCGGACGACGACGACTCCCGCAGAGAGCCGATACTGTCTGGGTTGATGCCCAGGATCTTGCGCGCTCGCCTGCATGAGTCGACACTTTACTACCGGCGCTTGAAAGATCCGATCATACAGCACAGTCCCATGCGTTATGCGGTCGTAATTGAGTCGGCTGACACCAATTTCTCAGCCTATGTTCCCGATTTACCCGGCTGCATAGCAACAGGGAAAACGGTAGCGGAAGCCGAGACCGCCATTTTCGAGGCAGTGCGCTTTCACGTCGAGGGATTGCGTGCGGACGGCCTTCCGATCCTGCCACGCTCGACACGAGTTGGATACGTCGAGATGACAAGTCACAGCTGACCACTCCAAGGACGTCTGGGGTCACGTACGCTAACACGTGCAATCCCATACGCAGCGTCAGACGTTAAGTTGCAGGAGTCCTCTTGTAATCCGTCCATCCTCAGCGCAAACTGCGATGCATAACGGCCGCCCAGCAGGTGCCATGTTAGCGGGTTTCGCCCCGCACCTGCGAGGCGGCTTTTGCTTTTTAGCATTCGGCTGGGCGCTGCCAGTATTGCCGGAGGAGAGGGCATTGGATAGCAACAGGAGAGGGATGACCTTCTCTCACATGCTACGAGATGTTCTCGTCGCATCGCTGCATAAGGGTCAGTTTCCGGTCGCGATCATCGGCGTGATTGTATTCATCGCGGTTCTGCGCATGTCACCGGCGGATCTCAGTCGACTCGTATTTCGCCTCCTGGACGCCGCGGAAGCACACGAGTATGGAGGATATGCTCTCTCTATAGTGATTGCGCTCGGGTGGGGCCTTCACAGCAAACGACAGCAGCGACAGATGATGGTGGAGATCAAGCGATTGACTGAGCAGCGCAGTGGACATCAATCGGATGGCCGGATCGAAGCGGGTAGGAGAAGAAGATGATCGTTATGCTGGAACTATTGTTCTTGCTCGCGCTCGCGCACTTCATATATGAGTTCATACTCGCGCCCTCGTGGCGACTGAGTCTGAGATGCAAGCTCTCCGCGCTCCGTGACGAGCTGCATGCGTTGAAAGCGGATTGCGGCGATCGATTCGATGATCCGCATTACACCTATCTGCGAGACTCCATCGATACGATGATCTTGATGCTCCATTGCTACGATGTCGTCACCATTGTCGCTGCCGAGTTCCGGTATCGGAGAGATCGGGAGTTCAGGAGGGGCGTGGACGCTCGCGCCAGGATTCTCGACGACTGCAATATCCCGCAGGCCCAGAACGTTCGGCGTCGATCGGTTTACCTGATTGCATGGGCGATCGCGGTAAACAGCGCCATGCTTTGTGCGCCGCTTTACCCATTCGCTCTATTGGGAATAGGGTTCTCAGCTATCCAGAGGCGACTGCGAAAGTTCTCGGCTTTGTCCAGGCGCGAACTGGAGAGTATGGCTCCCGACGCTTTCCGCGCGGCAAGCGGCTGATGATTGAGGTGCGGCATCCGATCATGAGCAACCCTATAAGCTTCTTGAGCTCGATCGTCTCAATAATTGCCCTTTGGGTTCCGTATTTCTTCGTACCGGGGAGTGCACGGCGCGCGTGTTGCGCATACAGAGGACGTCGTGTGCTCGCCGCTATTTTTGGCCGCCAGCACTGCGCTGCTGATGTTCGGTCTGTTTGTCGAACTGCTGATCTTCCTCGCCCTCAGAGGCCGAAATCGAGCAAAGCCGATCAAATGCCCGCCTGCTCGGCCTCCACCACGCTCGCGGCCCCCTCTTCGACGACCTTCGCCAGCCCCATTGCCTGCGGGAACACGTGCTTCGCATAGAAGTGCGCGGTGCGGATCTTCGACTGATAGAAATCCTTCCCTGCAGCGCCGCGCCCCGCGGCAGCAATTGCGGCTGACTTGGCGAGCAGCCAGCCGCCCATCACCAGCCCGCAGAGCTTGAGGTAAGGCACCGATACGGCCAGCGCGCGTTCCGGCGCGGCTGCGATGTTGCCGACGAGAGAACGGGTCGCAGACTCCAGCAGGCCGACTCCCTGCAGCGCCGCATCGCGGGTCTCCCGCGCCGCCTCGCCGCGAGGCTCCAACGCCTGAAGCTCGCGGTACATATCGGCGATGAGTGCACTCACCGCCGCGCCACGATCGCGGCCGATCTTGCGGCCGATCAGATCGTTCGCCTGAATGCCGGTGGTCCCCTCATAGATCGTGGTGATGCGCACGTCGCGCACGTACTGCGCAGCGCCCGTTTCCTCGACGAAGCCCATGCCGCCGTGAACCTGCACACCGATGGCGGCGACTTCGTTGGCCGTTTCGGTGCTCCAACCCTTCACGATCGGAATCAGCAGGTCGCCACGAGCCTGGGCGGCGGCCCGGACCGCGGCATCCGAGTGGTAGGCGGCGAGATCGAGCTGCTGCCCGGCATAGAATGAGAGCGCCCGCGACGCGTCGGTGCTCGACTTCATCGTCAACAGCATCCGCCTCACGTCCGGATGATGGATGATGGGCAGCCGTTCCGAGCCGCCTGCGCCGGGAGGCTTGCCCTGCAGGCGCGTGCGCGCATATTCCGCGGCCTGTTGGAAAGCGCGCTCGCCGACGGCATAGCTCTGCACGCCTACGCCCAGGCGCGCCGTATTCATCATGACGAACATGTACTCGAGGCCGCGATTCGGCTCACCCACGAGGTAGCCGGCCGAGCCGCGTTCCTGGCCGAACTGCATGACGCAGGTCGGGCTCGCATGGATTCCGAGCTTGTGCTCGATGGATACGCAGCGGACCTCGTTGGGCCCACCGAGAGAGCCATCGGCATTGACCAGCACCTTCGGCACGACGAAGAGCGATATGCCCTTCACGCCCGCCGGTGCACCTTCGATTCTCGCCAGCACCATATGAATGATGTTGTCGGTGTAATCGTGCTCGCCCCAGGTGATGAAGATCTTCTGCCCGAAGAGCCGGTAGTGATCGCCTTCCTTCACGGCGCGCGTGCGCACCTGCCCGAGGTCGGAGCCGGCCTGCGGCTCCGTCAACACCATGGTGCCGGTCCACTCGCCGCTCGCCAGCTTGGGCACGAAAAGCCGCTTCTGCGCGTCGGAGGCGCAGAGCTCGAGCGCGTGCACCGCGCCGTGGGTCAGCATCGGACAGAGCTCGAAGGAGAGGTTCGACGCGCCCCAGATCTCCTGTACGGCGCTGCTCACGGACTGCGGCACACGTTGGCCGCCGTATTGCGGGTCTGTCCCCAGTTGCTGCCAGCCGCCGCTTACGAACTGCCGGTACGCTTCCTTGAAGCCTTTCGGTGTGGTCACGCCCTCCGGCGTCCAGTGCGCGCCTTCGCGATCACCGGGGCGGTTGAGTGGATCGAGGACGGTCTCGGCGAAGCGGCCCGCCTCCTCCAGAATCGACGCACCGACTTCGTCGCTGTAGTCGGCGAGAGCAGGGCAGGCGGCGAGCTGTCCGGTGCCGAGGAGCTCCTCCAGCACGAAACGCAATTCCTCGAGCGGCGCGCGATACATGAATCGTCTCCGGCGAGCATGAGAGCCCGTTGACGGGCCCGATCGAGCCCTAGTGTAGCCGCCGCGCGGGCGCAATCCTACTGGCCGGTAACCTGTCTGCCGGCGGGTAGGATTTCAGGGCTCGGCCAGCGCCGGCACGATGCTCGCGGCGAGGAATTCGACGAAGCGCTGTACGCGCGTATCGGCCTGCAGGGCCGTCGGATAGAGGGCATGCAGAGTGGCGGCGGGCGGCGCAGTCCATTCCGGCAGCACGGCCTTCAGTCGGCCGGTAGCCAGGCCCTGCCGGCAAAGAAAGGCGGGCAGCAGGCCGATGCCGAGCCCTGCGGCCGCCGCTGCGTGCAGCACGGCGGGGTCGGCAACCGCCAGCTTGGGCGATACCGCCACTTCCGCGCGTTGCGCGCCGCGACTCAGCAGCAGCCGAAACTCCGGCAGCTCCGCGGGCTCCGGCGTCAGCAGGTCGTGCCCGCGAAGATCCTCCGGCCTTCCAGGCGTGCCGCGCCGCTCGAGGTAACCGGGCGTCGCGCAAAGCACCGCCGGCGGTGCTCCGAGGGAGCGATGCGCAATCGCGGCATCGTCCGAGGGCCGCGCACAGATTGCGACATCCCAGCTCCCTTCCGTGCCGACTGCATCGAGCGCGACCTCCAGCGGAATATCCGGAAAGCTCTCGAGAAAACGGGGCACGAGAGGGGTCAGGAGCAGCCGCCCGTATATCGGATCCGAAGCGATGCGAAGCGGTCCGGTCGCTGGTGCGTGCAGCTTCGCGATCGCTGCGCGCGCGGCATCGCATTCCTCAGTTACACGCCTGGCGTGCGGGTACAGAAGGCGTCCGGCCGCGGTGAGCGACAGACGCCGGGTCGTGCGTTCCAGGAGCCGTACGCCCAATGCCTGCTCGAGATCGGCAATCGCCCGGCTCACCGCCGCCTTGGGGACGCCGAGCGAGCGCGCCGCCGAAGAGAACCCATTGAGGTCCACGACCTTGGCCAGGACGGCCAGTTGTGCGGGTGCCCAGAGATGACTCACGCCGGGTGCAATCCCTCGAAAGTGGGACCCTATTGTTTCACCCGAGGGGCACGCACGCCAGCGTTTCGGGCTATTAAGATGTAGCGGCCAGCAGTCTCTGCCACCTTTCCGGGGGAAGCCAATGAAGATTTCCGTCCAAGCCGTCTCCGTCGATCTCCTCGCCAACAGCCTCGCGAACCTGTCGCACTTGCTGGACAAGGGCCACGCGCACGCTGTCGCCCGCAAGTACGATCCCGCTCTGCTGCTCGCCGCGCGCATCGCGCCCGACATGTTTCCGCTGACTCGCCAGGTGCAGATCGCATCGGATATGAGCAAGTTCGGCGTGTCGCGTCTCGCCGGAGTGGAGGCGCCGAAGTTCGAGGACAAGGAGCAGACGTTCGAGGAGCTGCGCGCTCGCATCGCGCGCACGATCGATTTCATCAAGGGTGTTCCGGCGGGTGCGCTCGAGGGCTCGGAGGATCGCATCATCAAGGTGCCGCTGCGCGATCGCACCCTGGAGTTCAAGGGCCTCGACTACCTGGTCCGCTGGGTCATACCAAACGTGTACTTCCACGTCACGACGGCGTACGCAATTCTGCGCCACGCCGGCGTCGAGATCGGCAAGAACGACTTCCTCACGGGCAGCGGGCCCGGATTTAGTCAAAGCGCCTGACGCTGGTTTTCAGGCGTCGCACGCGTCTTATGTCAGGGCCGTGCCACCGGCAATCCACGGGCGGCAGGGCCCCGGGCCGCATATTCGTGCGCGGACGCTCGCTGAAAGGCACGGGTCGCCCGCGCGAACTAGACACACTTCACGGCGGCGCCGGGAGTATGCTGTCACTCTAAAAGCACACGGGAAACGCAGTCGCGATGGGGAATGTCTTGCCGCCACAGAACGCACTCTCGGCCCGGCCGCCTGTCAGCTCCCCCGCGGCCGGCGGGGAGTCGACAACCGCAGAGGCTCTGGGTTGGCAACTGCGCGCGGCGCTGCCGCCGCTGCGGCTCCACTCCGTCTCGATTTATGACAGTCAGGGCAATGTCCTCTGGCTGAGCGAGGGCGCGCTCGGTCCGGATGAGCATTCCCTGGTCCTCGAAGCACTGGAGACGCTCACCGGTGCCGCCAGCAAGCACTGCTGCGAAAACAAGCTGGAAGACGGACGCATCGCAGCATTCCTCGCCGTGCGTGCGCCGCAGGGACATCTCGTCGGGCTGGCGATGATCCTTGCCGACCTCAAGTCAGGCGGTGAGGGCCTCATGGACCGCATCATGTCGGCCCCCACGCGCACGGTCATGCAAAAGCTCGCCGTGCTTTTGCGGCCGGCGGGCCCGCGCAAACCCGATGCCGATCCGACGGCACTCGTTCTTTCGCTTGCCCCTGCGGATATGCCCGCCGCCGCGCCCGAGCCGCCGCCGGTCGCGGCACCCGCGCCGGCGCGAACGCGGTCCGCCGCCAAGACCGACGATGAGCTCTCCCCGAGAGCGGTGAACGACATACTGGAGTTCGAGCTGACCGATGCGCCGATCCTGACGCCCGCACGCCAAGCGGCGGCAGTCACGGGCAGCTCGCCGGCGCTCCCGCCGACGGCGGCATCAGCGGCAGCGCCAGCGTCGGCTTCAGTATCAGCGCCCGCTCAGCCTGCCGCGATATCCAACGGTCGTTCACGCACGAACGGCCATGCCTCACCGGCCGATTCAGACACGTCTCAGGCGCTCAAGAGACCTGCCCCGGCAGACACCGGTACTGCGCGTGCAGCGGCTCAGCCGGCAGACACCGGCACTGCGCGCGCTGCCGCGCAGCCCGCACCCGCCGATACGGCCAGCGGCCGGGCGCTCAAGCAGAGCTCGCCCGCCGATACCGGCAGCGCCAGGAATCTTGCCAGCCCGGCCTCGACAGGCGCCGCACGCGCGCTTGCGCTCGACCCGGCCCTGGTCACTCTGGAGATGCTCCCCTTCGTGAAGCTGCGCTCCGGCGGGCGCACGCGGCGGTTCGAAGTGCTGCCGGCCGGCACATCGCGGGAGCTGCGCGACCCGGCGGTGCTCGACTCTCTGGCGATGCAGCGGCTGCTCGCATGGCTGGGCAACCACCGCGCTGCCTGGACGGTGGAGCCGGCCAGCTTCACGCTGAATCTCTCCATCGCCACCCTCGAAGACGACGGGTTCCTCAAACAGGTGGCGGCGGGGCTGCAGAGCAACGGCATCGCTCCCGATACCGTGGGCTTCGAGATCGCCGAGCCGCTCTGCACCCAGCGTCGCGCGCAGGTGGAGCGCTTCATGGCGGGTTGCGACAAGCTTGGCTGCTTCGTCGTCATCGACGATTTCTCCTTCGATTCCGCGGTCGTACCCCTGCTGCGCTCCAAGGCGCTGCGGCTCGTGAAAATCGACGCCAGGCTGACCAGCAGTGCTCTGCGCGACAAGCTGTCCCAGGCCATGGTGGTGGCGGTCGTCCAGGCCGTGAAGGTGCTGGGCATGCACTGCGCGGCCCAGCAGGTGGACTCGCAGGCAGCGCTGCAGTGGCTGACCGCGGTCGGCTGCGACTTCGCCCAGGGCCCGATGCTGGCCCGGCAGCAGCCGCTGGAGACGCTCCTCGGGTCTGCTTCCTGAGATTCTCCCCGGGGCCGGTTCCGGCGGCCCTTTCATGCTGATTTTCCTTGGGAATTTCTTCTGCGTATGATGGTCCGTGGGGGAACACGGTAATCATGCTCATGCTTTCGCAACTGCGCTCCAGCCGCAACGTCCGCTTTTGGTCCCTGCACGCCGCCGGCTGGCTGGCGTACGGACTGACGGTTTACTTCGGCTTTCTCTTCTATAAGCAGCCCGCCGGCATCGGGCCGGTGATCGCCATCGCGGCAGCGGCGGGTTTCGTCCTGTCTATGCCCATGCGCTACGTCTACCGCACCGTGTGGGGCCGAGGGGAGCGCTGGGTCATTCCGGTCGTGCTCGCCACCTCGTATGTCACGGCGCTGGCGCTGCGCATAGTCATCAACATTGCGTGCCAGCACTTCATCGATCCGAAGCACCCCTTCAACTCACCGTTCGACCTTTTCGAGGGAGCACTCATCTCGACTTACCTGCTGCTCTGTTGGAGCGCGCTCTACTTCGGCATCAAGTACTACGAATCGAAGCAGCAACAGCAGGAAGCGGTGCTCAAGGCGGTGACCCTGGCGCAGGAAGCGCAGCTGAAGATGCTGCGTTACCAGCTGAACCCGCACTTCCTGTTCAACACCCTCAACGCCATCTCCACCCTCATCCTCGACAACCAGAACCGCACCGCCAACCACGCGGTCATGCGCCTGTCGGAGTTCCTGCGTTACACGCTCGATCAGGACCCGATGAAACGGGTGACGCTGCGGCAGGAAATCGAGGCGCTCGACCTCTACCTCGGCACCGAGCGCCTGCGCTTCGGCGAGCGCCTGCGGCTGGAGTATGCGATCGAGGGCGCGGCGCTCGATGGGCTGGTGCCGAGCCTTCTGCTGCAGCCGATTCTCGAGAACGCCCTGAAATATGCCGTTTCTCCGCGCGAGGAGGGAGGCATGGTGCGCATCGAAGGCCGTGCCCGCGGTGCAATGTTGGAAGTCAGCGTAGTCGACGATGGTCCGGGCCTCGGGGATGGCTCCCGGCCGTCGGAGCGGCGCGGCGGAGTAGGACTGCGCAACACGCGTGAGCGCCTGGCCGTGCTTTACGGCGACAACTACCGCTTCGCCGTCCTCAACAACCGCCCGGGCCTGAGGGTCGAGATGGCACTGCCCTTCGAGACTGCCGCCCGAGAAGAAGCTGCGCCGCGTGCTGCCGAGTCGCGGTACCCGCGCCCGGTGCGCATCCCCCAGGGCGTGAGCGCGTGAGGATCCGCACTGCGATAGTCGACGACGAGGTACTCTCGCGGCGCGGCATTGCGCTGCGCCTGCACGAGGCACCCGAGTTCGAGATCGTGGCTGAGTGCAGCAACGGCCGCGAGGCCGTGAGTACGCTGCAGCGGGAGCGGCCCGACCTCGTGTTTCTCGACGTGCAGATGCCCGGCCTTTCCGGATTCGACGTACTGGCGCACCTTCCCCGGGACGTGTTGCCGCTGGTCGTCTTCGTAACCGCCTACGATCAGTACGCTGTGCGGGCATTCGAAGCGCGCGCGATCGATTATCTTCTGAAGCCCATCGACGACCGCAGATTCGATGCGACGCTGGAGCGGGTGCGGCAGAGCGCTGTCGAGCGCAGCGCCGCCGATCAGCGTGACCGGCTGATGGAGATCGTGGCGGAGATCACCGGCGCCGGGGAGATCGGGCTGGAGGAGCTGCTGGAGCGCGGTACGGCAGCGCTCGGCGTGCGCCAACCCCAGGTGCTGCCGATCCGCCAGGGCCGCAAGACCGTCCGCGTGCCGATCCCGGCGATTCAGTGGATCGATGCCGCGGGCGACTACATGTGTGTGCACGCCGAGGGCGACACCCATATCCTCAGGGGCACGATGAAGGAGCTGGAGGAAATCCTCGATCCGCGGCTGTTCCAGCGCGTGCACCGCTCGACGATCGTCAATCTGCGCTTCGTCAAGAGCCTGCGGGCGCACATGAACGGAGAGTACTTCCTCACCCTGGAAGCCGGTCAGGAGCTCAAGCTCTCACGTACCTACCGTGACAAGGTCGAGCACTTCCTCGAGCGTCACGCGCTGCGGCGGAACGCGCCGGTCGAGTAGTTGACGCCGTAGCAGTCGACCACCCTGATGCCGTTGCGGCCGCCCCTCTTGGCGGCGTAGAGCGCTTCGTCCGCGAGCTGCAGGGCGCCCTCGGCGCTGCGGCCGGGCCGGGGGCTCACTATCGACACTCCGATGCTCGCGGTCACGACGCCTGCGGGCGAGTCGTCATGCTGGATGGCCAGCGCCTGCACGCTCTCCCGCAGCTCCTCCGCAATCTCACGCACGTGCTCGGCGCCCAGGTCATAGAGCGCCACCAGGAATTCCTCGCCGCCGTAACGGGCGGCTATGTCGAGCGGACGGCGCGCGAAGCGCTGCACTACCTGCGCCACGCGCTGCAGCGCCGCATCGCCGGCCTGATGCCCATACCGGTCGTTGTAGGCCTTGAAGTGATCGACGTCCATGAGAAGGAGTGCGAGCGGACGGCGGTCGCGCATCGCCTGTTGCCAGAGGCGCGCGTAGTCGTCATCGAACGCGCCGCGGTTCTTCAGACCGGTGAGGCCATCGCGCGCCACCATCTCGCTCAGCAGTCCGCGCTCGAGAAACGACATGCGCATCTGCCGCTCTACGCCCTGATAGACGAAGGCGCCAACAGCGGTCGTGATCATCAACTCGGCCGTGTAATAAGCGACGTCGGCGGCAGGCCATTTGGCATGCGCCAGCGCAAGGCCGAGCGCTCCGACCATGAGAGTGTTGACGAGCGCCGCTTCCCGGAAGAGCTGTCCGCCGAAGAAGCTCGCGATGCTGAAGGCCGTCAAGAAGCAGAAAGGATCCGGATGACCGGTGATGCGCCGGTCTGCAATTCCGAGAGCGGACGCGATGGCGATGACTGGAAGCAGGACCCTCGAGACAGGCAGATACAGCCGCTCGTAGAGGCGACCCCAGGAAATCAACATCAGCGCCAGGCACGCGGGAATCACGAGCCCAAGCCAGCCGAGCGCCACGGCGCGCAACGGCATCGCTTCCAACACGGTGAGTTTGACGGCGGCGGCGATCGCGAGCAGGCCCAGCGCCAGCTGGAAGAATCGCACGCGCGTGCGCGAGCGGTTCAAGTGGAAGGCCTGGAAGATCCGCTCCAGGTCCGGCGCGAAGCGCAGATCCCGGAAACCGCGGCGCAATTGCTGCGCGTACGCGGAATCAGGAAAGCTCTCGTGCTCGAGCGGCTCGGGGACCTTCATCGTGGCCGCAATTTAGCTCACGCGCCCGGTACGGAATGTGACGCAGTACCGGTGCGGCATCTCGCTGCCGCACGCGTGAACTGGGATCGGGGTCACGATTCAAGGAAGGGCAGGTGCCGATCTGTGAGCCGCCGCGTTGGCTTGCTCGCGCGCCCGTTGCAGGATCGACCTTTGGATTCCCCGAGGTCGCACTCTTACATGATGGCCCCAGATCTGGTCCGTTTTCGCCCATGAGACCCGCCAGCCCCAACGAGAACGCCCCAGGATACGATCTCGCCGATCTGCCGGTGGAGGCCCCCATCGACGCGCTGCCGCCCGGCGAGCCGTCCGTGGGCGGCCGCGGTGGCTCTGGCAAGGGTGCGGCTGGGGCGCCGCCGCCGTCGGCAGAACCCGCCTCCGAGGACCTGATCGATCCGGAGAAGATCCTCCTTGCGGGCGAACAGCTGCAGATGCCGAAGCCCCCCGCGCCGGCTGCCGCTTCCGAGGCCCGCCCGCGCGAAAGTGAGAGCACCAGAAAGCGGCCGGGAGCGCCGCCGAGGCCAGCCGCTGCCTCGAGAGCAGCCCCGGCGCCAGCTGCAGTCGAACCCCCAGCAGTGCCGCCGCTCACCCTGATCCCGACCCTCGCGCCCAGCGCCGCGGCACCCACCGACGTCCCCCGGCCAGCGGTGGCAGCACCGTCGGTCGCAAGACCCTCAGCCCCAGCACTATCGGCCGCAGCGCCGTCAGCCGCAGCGCCGTCAGCCGCAGCGCCGTCAGCCGCAGCACCATCAGCCGCAGCACCATCAGCCGCAGCACCATCAGCCGCAGCGCCGTCAGCCGCAGCGCCATCAGCCGCAGCACCATCAGCCGCAGCACCATCAGCCGCAGCACCATCAGCCGCCGCAGCACCGATAGTAGTCGCGGCGCCAGAGCTAACCGCGACATCACCA
>Ga0134126_10010605_pt1 | contig 11611 bp, 11 predicted proteins | sample KB31752_FD_96881 | JGI IMG/M metagenome (GOLD analysis project Ga0134126, IMG submission 96881) | Terrestrial soil microbial communities with excess Nitrogen fertilizer from Kellogg Biological Station, Michigan, USA - KB3-175-2 | ecosystem: Environmental > Terrestrial > Soil > Unclassified ...
CGTGCTCCTATTTGCTCCGAAACCGCGCGCGAGCCATAATCATCCCATGATGATGCGCTTCAATTTCATCATACTCATTCAGGAGCAATCCCAATGACCCGTCTTCCCGCCAGTCGCCTCGCTGCTGCACTCGCGCTCGGAACTGTCTCACTGTTTTGCAGTGCCGCGGTTCGTGCTCAGGATTTCAAAGCCGCCGTCGGCAGCACGCCTGTTCCTTCCGAAATTCAGTCTTCCATTCGCTCGCTCATCGCGCCCGTTTCCACCAACGTTACTTCCGGCAATTCTCCTTATTGTGAGATTTGGACCCGCGCATCCATCCCCGCCCCGCCCTCTCCCGCCACGGCACTCGGCGTCACCTACACCACGCTCGTTGACGGCGAAATCGTCGGCGCTATTCACTTCGACGTGCCGGTGAAAGACTTCCGCAACCAAAATGTCCAGCCGGGAACCTACATCCTCCGCTACGGACTGCAGCCCGTCGACGGCAACCACCAGGGCGTCTCCGACTACCGCGATTTCCTTTTGCTCACTCCCGCGGCGCAGGACAATTCCGCGCAAAATCTCGCCGATAAAGATCTTTACGTTCTAAGCCGCAAAGCCACTACCACTGGCCATCCATCCGTCTGGAGTCTGGTGCCCACCGACAGCGCGCCTACTCTTCTCCCGGGCATCAAACTCAACTCTGACGAACAATTCACTGCCGTCTATTTCAAAGCAACCGTGGGAACATCGCCCACGACCATCGGCTTGGTTATCTCTGGCCATGCACAAATGCCCTAGCCGCGCCCGACCGCATGTACCTCTGCCAAAATTGTCAGCAGCCCATTAACTCCGCGAGCGCCGTCTGTCCCTATTGCGGCGCGGAGCAAATCGAGACCGAGCCTGCTCTTCCCAAAAAAACGCGCAAGCCGCCCAGCACGCTGAAAATCTCCATCGCATTCCTGATCGTTGTCGCCGGCATCTGGGCCATCATCTGGTTCGCGCTCCCGTTGCGATTCGCGAGTTCGCGCCCGGCCGCTGAACGAGGCGCCATCCAGTCCCTTCGCTTTCTCCAGCAGCAGCTCGCCACCTATCAAAATGGCGCCGGAAATTTCCCTGCGAGTCTCGAGTCCCTCGGTGAACCCGCCCGCCAGGCCGCCCAAGCCGCCATGTCTGGCGGATATTCCATCCACTACACTCCCGGCAATCCCGATAAGGACGGCAAAGCGCACTCCTACACTCTGCTCGCTCTGCCCCTCAATTATGGTTATGAGAGCCTGTACACGGACCAATCCGGCGTGATCCACTTCACCCGCGATAACCGCCCCGCCACTCCGCAAGATCCGCCTTTGAAATAGCTCGTGAGAAGCCGCTCGATGAATCGCCAACCTCAAACAAGCGCCTCCGGAAATCCGCCAACGATAAAAACAAAGCGCCGCGACTCTCGCCTGACATCAGCGAAAATCGCGGCGTTCAAATATCCTAAATTGCAGAAAAACAGGCTTTTACCGGCGTTTCCGTCCCTTTGAACGGCCTTTCGCCTTGGACTTCCCCTTTGATTTCTTCTTGGCGGCAGGCTTTTTGGCTTTGCGCGCCTTCTTGGGCTTTGCCTTCCCGGCGGATTTCTTGGCGCGGCTGGGAGCTTTTCGCGGCGCAGGCCTTGCAGGAGCAGGTCCTCCTCCCGGCTCCTCTTCATCGCCGGAATCGATCTCCAGCACTTCCTCTTCGACGGCTACGCCTTCATCCTCGCCGCCGGTCTCGCCCGTTTCCTCTTCCTCTTCGTATCCTGGAATCTCATTCTCTTCTTCGTGGTCGTCGAACTTCGCATCGAACATGTGTCTTTCCTCCGTGGGTAGTGGCTCAGCGGCGATTTCCCACTCGGATTCTTTTAACTGGACTCGCCGAACTTTGTCAAGGCGCAACTGCAACACTACAGGAATGCTTCCAGAAAGGTGCAGCTTCGCCCCTGAAATTCTGCAGTTCTCGCATTTAGAGGAGTTTACAGCTACCGTGGCGTGACGTTCAGCCGGTCGCCGGCCTCTAATTCACGCGTCGCCAAAAATGGATTCGCCGCCTTCAGCGCCTCTACCGTCATTCCGTACATGTGCGCAATGGACCACAGCGTCTCGCCGGAGCGCACGCGATGCGTCAGTGTTTCGTGGGACGCCGATTCCACCCGCGCGCTTCTCTTCGCGGTCGTATAGCGCGCGACCGCCTGTTCGCCGGGCTCCGCAAAGTACCCGTGCTCATAAACCCTCAGCAAGTGCCCCTGATAAACGGCATTGCCCCGCATGTGATTCCATTCTCGCAATTCGCTCACGGTCACATGGTGCTGCGCGGCAATGCGCCCAAGCGTATCGCCCCGGCGCACGCGATACCATGTCAGCCGAATTGCCGGTGGCGCCGGCACAATCAGCATCTTCCCTGCATCGGGCGGATCACTCGGATGAATTTCGTTCGCATCTTCAAGCGCTGCGAGCTTCACATGATATTTCCGCGCTACTTCATCTAGTGTGTCGCCTTGCGCAAATTTCACTAGACGCCAGGAAGTCAGCTTGTCCGTCGGAATTCCCGCAATCTCGGTCTTCAACTGCTCCGCCGTGCCTTTTGGCACATTGAATGCAAATCCCTCCGGCGCGATTCCGCGAATCAGCTCCGGATTCATCGCCTGCAAATCGTCAACGGTCGAGCCTGTGGCATCCGCAGCAAGCTGCAAGCTGATAGCATGGTCGAGTTTCACGCTTTCCATCGCGGGTGCGGCCTCTGGCGTCACCTGAATTCCGTAAAGCCCCGGATCTTTTGCCACCATCGCCAGCGCCAGAATAATGGGCACATAATTTTTCGTTTGCAGCGGCAGTGCGTTCATCGCCTGCAATTTCCAGAAATCCGCGTAGCCCGTTCGTTCGACTGCACGAGTGACGTTCATTGGCCCGGAATTGTACGCGGCCATCGCCAAATACCAGTCGCCGAATGTCGCATACAAATCGCGCAGCATCTCCGCGGCCGATTGCGTGGCTTGCACTGGATCATCCCGCTCGTCCACCCAGAACGAGCGATGCAGCCCGTAAATCTCGCCCGTGTACGGCATGAACTGCCACACGCCGCGCGCTCCCGTCCGCGAAATCACTTGCGGTTTGAACGCCGATTCCGCTTGCGCCAAGTAAATCAAGTCCAGCGGCAATCCCTCTTTTTTCAGCGTGGATTCAATCATTGCGCGGTAACGCCCGGCCCGCGCCAATCCCAACTCCACAATGTCTCGCCCGCGTGGCGAAGCAAAAAAACTCAAGTATTGCAACACCGAGGCATTCAGCGTCAGCGGCAGATCATGCGGAACAGTGATCAGCTCTTTCTCCGCCAGCGCAGCCATCTTCGGGTCGGTCGCCGGCAAGTTCTCCAGCTCGGCCACTTCTTCAATGGGCGCCGTGGATTCCGGAGGCGTCGCCTGCGAATTCGTTTGATCGGCATTCTGCGCCGCAGACTGATCCGAATTGTCCGCATTGTCTCCGTTCTCATCATTATCGGCGGCTTCTTCGTTCTCTTCCGCGGTCTGCTCGTCTTTCTGCTCCGCTTCCATTTCGTAGCTCTGCATCGTATCCACGATGCGGTTGAAGAGCTCGCGGAGCCGGAGGTCGCCCGTGGCTTCCAGCTTGCTGTTCATCAGCATATGCGCAGCAGCATTGAAGTCCTTCCGCGCCACGTCCGGCTGTCCCGCCTGATACGCCTGCTGTCCCGCATCGAAACGAGCCTCAGCCTGGGCAAGCAGCGCGTCCACGGGCGTCTGCGGACGAGTAATCAGCTTGGAATATTCGCTGGCGTTATGCGGGATGGGGAGGCCTTGAATCGAGGATGAATCGGTCGCGTTCGCAGCGCTTTGCGGCTGTGGCGTCGCTGCGGGCTGGCGCACACGTACAGCGTGCTTAGCAGTATCCTGGCAGCCCGAAATCGCCGCCAGCGATGCCGCCAGGCCCACTGCCGCCAGCATCAGCTCTCTGCGAACCCTCATTTCTTCTCCACGGCTTGTTTAGACACTTACCTTCGGCCACCCGTTGCATGCCAGAGCGGCAAATGCCAATACGGCGCATGGCAAATCCGCCTTGGACAAAAGCGCGCTCGGCAACACTTCACCCGTTGGCCGGGAATAGCTTTTTCTGCCTCGCAGGCCAAATTGTACGAACAGGAGTCACCGTGGTCAACCGGCCATCCGGACAGGTTGCCAGAAGCGAGAGTTGCACTCATTTAGGAGCCGGGACAGGACGCAGGCTTCTGCTGGTCATTTGTCGCCGGTCGGGACGATTCCGGCATTTTCGACCATCAGAATCACAGTACGCTTCGGCGCACGCGTCCGGTGCATCACTCCTCGCGAAACCACGAATCCCTGCCGCGGCCCAAGTTCCACCACACGCCCTTCCAAATCAATCAGCAGCTTGCCTTCGACTACGTAGAAAAATTCGTCATCTTTATCGTGCTTGTGCCAGTGGTACTCCCCTTCAATCACTCCCAGCCGCACCACCGAATCGTTCACTTTGCAAAGCGTCTGGTTGTACCATTTGCTTGGCGCCGCATCGGCCAGCGCCTTCTCGTTAATTTCCTGCCCCTGCTCGAACAGCACGTTCAGCCGAGTGTCATACGGATACTGAGCCGCTGTGCTCATCTTCATTCCTCCTAAACCTTCTTTTTATCGCGGGTGCTGACCAGTGAGCACTGACCACTGGCCTTAACGCAGCGCTGTTGTCGACCACTGCCTTTAACGCAGCGCCTGCCGCAAATCCTCAATCAAGTCTTCGGGGTCTTCGAGGCCAATCGAGACTCTCACCGTTCCCGGCTTCACGCCGGCACGGTCCAGCTCCTCCGCCGACATGTGGTAGTGCGAAGTGTACGCCGGCAGCACCACTAGCGACTCCACACCGCCGAGGCTGGCGGCCAGCGAAAATACCTCGACGCGATCGCAGAAGCGTCGAGCCGCCCCGATTCCGCCCTTCACGTCGAACGACAGCATGCCGCCGTAGTCCTTCATCTGGCGCGAAGCGAGACGGTGATCGGGATGGGAGGCGAGCCCCGGATAATGCACGCGTTCCACGCGCGGATGCCGCTCGAGAAACCGCGCCACAGTCATCGCACTCGAGCATTGCCGCGCCACGCGCACCGCCAGCGTTTTCATTCCGCGAATCAGCAGATACGCGCCGTCCGGGTCCATGCATCCGCCCAGATAAATCGTGTTCTCGCGCACTCGCCCAATCCATTCGCGCCTGCCCGCGACTGCGCCGCCGATCAGGTCAGAGTGGCCACCCAAATACTTCGTGGCGCTGTGCACGGCCATATCGAATCCCAGCGCAATCGGCTTCTGCAACGCAGGGCTGGCAAAAGTGTTGTCCACGATAGAAGTCAGCTTGTACTCACGCGCAAACTCGATGGCCCGGCGCAGGTCAACCAGCCGCAGCGAAGGATTGGTCGGTGTCTCGACGTAAAGGCAGCGCGTGTTGGCGGTGATCAGTTCTTCGATGCCAGCCAAATCCGCTTCCACGTGCCGGACGCGAATCCCCATGCGCGGAAAAAGGTCACGCATCAAGCGGTAAGTGCCGCCGTAAAGCTGCGCCGTGGCAATCACTTCGTCGCCCGCGCTAAGCACCGCCAGCAGCGCGCTCGAAATCGCCGCCATTCCTGAGGCTGCAACAATCGCTGACTCGGCGCCTTCGAGCGCCGCGATTTTTTCCTCTGCAATGGTGAGCGTGGGATTGCCGTAGCGCGTGTAGATGTACGCGGAGCTTTTGCCCTCTGCCCAGCGCTTCATCTCCGCCGTCGAGGAAAAAGTGAAAGTCGAGCTGCGCACAATGTCCGGCGCCACCGGCCCGCTTTTCCCTTTGCGAGCCTCGCCGCGATGTATCGCGGTGGTCGCGTCTCCCCATTTACGTGCTGGCTTTTTGTTGATCATTTTCTTCGCGTTCTTTTTCATGGTTGGCATGGCGGAGCAGGATTAGCGCAATTTCGGAGCGCGCACAAGAGCCATTTCGGTCTGTGTCGAGCGACCGACCGGCAGACAGCAGATCCGGCGCCGCGCTGACCTCCGAAAAGCGCAGATTGCGCGTTGCGCGCGGAATGCAAAAACAATGCCCCGCAGAAATGCCGGGCTGCAATATGCGTACATTGGGCGAAGTACGCTTTTGTGTCGATTAGAACGAGAACTCTTGCTGATAACAAAAAACTTAGCCGAACTTCTAATTTTTCATAGGTGTGTCGATTAGGAATGTTATGTTTACTTCGCGGGTGTCCAGTTTGGAGGCGCGGCAGGCTCAGGCGGCAGCCAAATGCCACCGAATACCTCGCAAGGAGATGAGCGCAACGAATCTGGATTCGGTAACCATGAGGTGCTTGTTTAGCACGAGCTACTCGAATTTTCAACTGGTGTTGCCCACTTGCCTTGAGCGCGCAATAGCCCGGGCGGCAACAAGCGGTGCTGGAGCCGCGCGACGTCGGCACACACACGGCGCTGGAGTGGGCGATGCGAGAGTGATTCAGGACTTGCCCGGATGGAAGGGGACGATTAGCAAGCGTCGGCGCCTTCCGGAGAAAAGATCATTTGCCAGCATTGTAATCTGCCGGAACGAAACGAAGCTGCGCTGGCCATCAGATAGAATTCCCACATTCGATAGAAGCGTTCGTCATAGTGGCGGCGCAATTCGTTCCAGTGCGATTTGAAATTGCGGAACCAGGCCATCAGCGTGCGGTCGTAGTCGGAGGCCCAATTCTGCATGTTCTCGAGAACGAAAAGGCCCTCAGTCGCGGCGCCGATTTGCTTCATGGAAGGCAGCATCGAATTAGGGAAAATGTATTTCTCGATCCAAGGATCTGTGATGCGCACAGAGCGGTTCTTTCCGATGCACGCGAGGTAAAATCGCCCGCAGCCGGTAATCGCGCGGCGTGCGACATCCATGTAGACGCGATAATTTTTGTATCCGACGTGCTCAAACATGCCCAGCGAAACCGCGCAATCGAAATGGCTCTGCAAATCGCGGTAATCCTGGACGCGAATCTCGACGGGCAAATCGGCGCAGCGCTCTCTGGCGAGTTTGGCCTGCTCTTGCGAAACGGTTATGCCGGTCACGTGCGCTCCATACTTTTCCGCCGCAAATTTGGCGAAGCTGCCCCAGCCGCAGCCGATGTCCAGAACTTTCATCCTGGGCTGAAGATTGAGCGCGCGGCAAACCGCATCGAGCTTGGTTTCCTGCGCGGCGTCCAAATCTGCGTCGCGTTTCCAGCAGGCGCAGGTGTAGACCATGCGCTTATCGAGCATCGCTTCGAAGAGATCATTCCCGAGATCATAGTGATTCTCGCCGACTTTTCGCGCGCGCGATTTCGTCTGGGGGTTCGACAAGCACGACAAAAGGTAGAGGCGAATGGCGGGCCATGCCGGAATGGCAGTTTCGTCTACGTGCGCGCGGAAAATGTGCTCGAAGAACTGGTCGAGCGACGGCGCATCCCACCAGCCATCCATATACGATTCGCCGAATCCGAGGGAACCTTCGCGAAAAACGCGCCCGTAAAAATCGTCGCGATGCACCACGATGTCCCACGGATGAGTGCCGTTGATTTGGATGCCCGCGCGTTCGAGGAGCGATTGCGCGCGTCGTTTTAGCGTTGCAGTAAGCACTGGACGCGAAACCTGCATGAACGATACTCTGCAATTTTCCCGCTGAACGGCGGAATGAGTCAATCCGTACGCTCCTGTAAATCTGGTTTCGGCTGCCCTGAGCCCCAAAAGCACGCCCCGGGACGTACGGCGATACCCCGCGTTCTTCGTTTCGTATAAAATGCTTGGATTGCATGCCGCGCTGGCGCATACCTGCGGCCTGAAGAGGCAAATTCATGATCCTGGATACGAATGACATTCAGAAAGTCCTGCCGCATCGGTATCCATTTCTGTTGGTGGACGCCATTACGGAAATGGAACGCCTCAAGCGCATCGTCGGCGTGAAGAACGTCACGATCAACGAGCACTATTTCGCGGGACATTTTCCTGGCAAGCCGGTGATGCCGGGAGTTCTGATTGTGGAAGCGATGGCGCAAGCGGGCGGATTCCTTCTTCTGCAGGAAGTGAAGGAGCGCGAGAGCAAGCTGCTGTACTTCGTGGCGATTGATGATGCACGCTTTCGGCGGCCTGTAGTGCCGGGAGATCAATTGCGCCTCGAGGTGGATGTGCTCTCGTGGCGCTACACTTTTTGCAAACTGGCGGGAAAGGCTTTCGTGGGCAGCGAACTCGCTGCAGAAGCCACATTGATGTGCAAAATGATAGATCGCGACCCGCCGAGCGGCGAACCGCAAGGAAAAGCATGAGCGAAGTTGACGCGCGCGCGAGCGTTTCGAAAACCGCACGAATTGGAAGCGGCTCGCGCATCGGCGCGTTCGCTGTTATTGGAGACGAAGTCGAGCTCGGCGAGAAATGCGTCCTCGAGCCTCATGCCGTCATAAACGGCCCGGCGAAAATCGGCCCGCAAAACCATTTTTATTCTTTCTGCGCGATTGGCGGGGAACCGCAAGACTTGACCTTTGCGGGCGAACGCGTCTCGGTGGAAATCGGCGCGCAAAATCAATTTCGCGAATTCGTGACGGTGAGCCGGGGGACGAAAAAAGGCGGCGGCGTGACGCGCGTCGGTAGCAACAATATGTTCATGGCCTACTCGCATGTGGCGCACGACTGCTTTGTAGGCGACCGCACGATTTTCGTGAACGGCGCGACGCTGGCCGGCCATGTACGCGTGGAAGACCACGCTACGATTGGCGCATTTTGCACCGTGCATCAATTTTGCCGCGTAGGGCGCTACGCATACGTCGGGGCGCTCACCGCGGTGACGCAGGACGCTCCGCCATTTTCAAAAGTCGTGCAGGCGCGCGACGTCCGTTCCTACGGCGTGAATACGATTGGGCTCGAACGGCATGGCTTTCCGCCGGAGCGCATCAAGACGATAGAACGCGCGTACCGTTTACTGCTGCGCTCCAAACTCAATACCACTCAGGCCATCGAGCGCATGCGCGCTACTCTCAACGGCTCAGAAGACGTGTCGGAACTGATTCAATTCATCGAGTCGGCGGAACGCGGTCTGATTAAATAATCGAAAATGACCGAAACAGTCACGAGCGCGGCCAGCGGATGGGGGTTAATCGCCGGCAACGGCAAATTCCCATTTCTTGTGCTGGAAGGCGCGCGCAGCCGAGGAATTGATATGGCGGTGATCGCGATCAAAGAAGAGGCATCACCGGAACTGGAGCGCGCCGCGCGGCGAATTCATTGGGTGAGCCTCGGAGAGCTCTCGCACACCATCGAATTGCTGCATCAGGAGGGCGTTAAGCAAGCGGTAATGGCCGGGCAGGTAAAGCACAACAAAATTTTCAGCTCGATTCGGCCCGACTGGAAGCTGGCGAAACTTTTGATGTCGCTTTCGCGCAAAAATACCGACTCGCTGATTGGCGCCGTGGCGCGCGTGCTCGAAGATGAAGGCATTCATCTGGTGGATTCGACCGCGTTCCTTCGTCCATTGCTGCCGGAAAAAGGCGTGCTCACGCGCCGCGCTCCAAATTCGGATGAAGCCGCGGACATCGCCTACGGCCGCGAAGTGGCGCATCGCCTCGCTGAAATTGATCTGGGGCAGACTGTGGTCATTTCCGATTGCGCCTGTGTCGCCGTGGAAGCCATGGAAGGCACAGACGAAACCATCGAGCGCGCAGCACGTCTTACGAATGGGAAACGCCTTGCCGTGGTGAAAGTCAGCAAGCCCTCGCAGGATATGCGTTTTGACGTGCCGGTCGTTGGCCTAAAGACCATCGAAGTCATGCAGCGCTCCCACGCCACCGCACTCGCCATTGATGCCGGCCGCACTTTGCTCCTGGATCGTGAGAAGCTGATTGGCGCAGCCAACGAGGCGGGCATCGCGATCGAAGCGTTCCCTGCGGATGCAGAAAAAATCACGGAAAGCGCATCAGAGAAGGGTAAGGCGGGCGTGTCCGAAAAATCCGTCCTGGGGAAGGGCTAATCTTGAGCGACAAAAAGATTCGCGTAGGCGTGGTGGGCGTCGGCGATTTCGGGCGGAATCACGTGCGCGTGTTTCACGATTTGGCGGAAGCGGAAATCATCGGAATTCATGACGCTGATCCGGAGCGCGCGCGGCAAATCGCCGCCGAATTCGGCACGCGGGCTTTTTCCGACTTGCGTCAACTGGCCGAGCAGATTGACGCTGCGACGGTCGCTGTTCCCACTTCTCTTCATGCGGAAATTTCTTCGCAGTTCCTCGAGAGCGGCGTGGACGTGCTCGTCGAAAAACCTATCGCCAGTTCGCTCGAAGCAGCCGACGATTTGATTGCTCTCGCAAAGAAGAATGGCCGCATTTTGCAGGTAGGGCATCTCGAACGCTTCAATCCTGCGATTACGGCAGTACAGCAGATTGTTACACGCCCGCTTTTTTTCGAAGTCCATCGCCTCGGCGTTTTTTCGCCGCGCAGCCTCGATGTGGACGTTGTTTTCGACGTGATGATCCACGATCTCGATGTGCTGCTTTCGCTGGTGAATTCTCCGGTGCGCGATATTCAGGCCGTCGGCATTCCTGTGCTCACCGATAAAGTGGACATCGCGCACGCACGCATCGAATTCGAATCCGGCGCAGTCGCGAACGTTACGGCCAGCCGCGTTTCGACCGAGCGCGTCCGAAAATTGCGTTTTTTCCAGGCGCGCGAATACATCTCGATTGACTACACGCGGCAGGACGTCACGCGCATTCGCGTGGTCGGAGAAGGTTCAGAGCCGGCGATTGACTTCGAAAAAATGCCGACGCGTCCCGAAGAGCCGCTGAAGGCGGAGCTGCGCGCCTTTCTCTCCGCCGTGCGCGACCGCACTGCGCCGCTCGTGGACGGAAATGCCGGGCGCCGCGCGCTGGATCTCGCCGCGCGCGTGATGGCGGGCATCACCGAACACGCTAATCGCGTCAAACCGGAGCTTGCCACCGTCAGGCCCTAAAATGATTCCTCGGACACTGGTTCCGGTAAAGCTTTCGCCTGTCGAAAAACAGGCGCCAAGCCAGAACGGCCACCGCCGCGCTTCGCAGCTCGACACGCGCACCGTGGTGCCTGCCGATTTGCCGCCCGCGCCACTCGATCCGCGCACGTCCATTCCCGCGCACCTGCCGCTCGACGTGCTGGCTTCGCGCATGCTGATTCCGCGCGACATGCCGGTGAAGGCCATGGAGCCTTCCACCTCGCAAATTCCGACGCACGTGCCGCTCGCCGTACTCGAAACGCGCGTGGTTGTGCCTGCCGAAGCGAAACTCGAAGAATCGTTCCAGCCTTCCGCAGAGCCGCGGCCTTCGCGCTTCGTCGAAGACTTGCTCGAGCGCGATCTTTTCACCACCGGCGAAGTCAATTTGCTGGCGAGTCCTGAAGACGCCAAGCAGCGCGACTGGCAATGGGTGGCGCGCTCGTTTTCTTTAATCGTTCACGTTGGCGTGTTGCTGCTGATACTTTTTCTGCCGAGGCTTTTCGTCGCGAACCAACCGGCCCGGGAAGTGGCTCTCGCACGGCAGCGGTTGTCGACGGTTTTCCTGCCGCCGGAAGTGCGGAACGTTCCAAAAGTTCGTCCGCCCATCGAGGAACC
>Ga0134126_10010608_pt1 | contig 11609 bp, 12 predicted proteins | sample KB31752_FD_96881 | JGI IMG/M metagenome (GOLD analysis project Ga0134126, IMG submission 96881) | Terrestrial soil microbial communities with excess Nitrogen fertilizer from Kellogg Biological Station, Michigan, USA - KB3-175-2 | ecosystem: Environmental > Terrestrial > Soil > Unclassified ...
ATTTCGCCTACGCTGAGAATAGATAATATTTTTGCCGATAAAAATTTTAAAATGATTCAATACGCAAGGATAAAAAGTACACTTAGCGATCACTTTCCAATAGTTGCAGATATACGATTCAAACCTTCTGAACGGTAAAAAATTCAAAAATTGATAACTATCGTAAATCGCCGCAGGTGTTGGCAGCGGTAGCTCGTATCTGTCCTTCAACTGCGATCTAAGATGAAGCCTGAGTTGCATTGTAAATTCATAAACCTGCAACGACAAAAACATTCATAAAAAGTAACAAAAAATTCGTGGCTTTTTCTTCATTTAGTGGAGGTAGTAATATCTTTACCACTTTACATCTGTGCAGATGCCACATAATAAACAATTATTAAAACAGTAAAATTTCGTATGCCGCTTAAAGTTTATAATTCGCTGACCAAACAAAAAGAAGAGTTTATTCCCATAAATCCGCCCCACGTAGGAATGTATGTATGTGGCCCTACTGTAAGTGGGGAAAGCCATCTCGGGCATGCAAGGCCTTACATTACTTTTGACGTCGTGTATCGCTATCTGTTACATCTTGGTTATAATGTCCGATATGTTCGTAACATCACGGATGCAGGCCATTTTGAGGAAGAAGGACGCGAGGCAGAAGATAAAATTTCTAAAAAAGCCCAGCTCGAAAAAGTAGAACCTATGGAGTTGGTTCATAAGTATACCAATCTGTTTCACTGGGCTTTTCGGCAGTTGAATACATTAGATCCTAACATAGAACCTACGGCCACCGGGCATATCGTTGAACAAATCGGGATGATTGAAGAATTAATAAAAGCGGGATATGCTTATGAAGTAAATGGCTCCGTTTATTTTGACGTGAAAAAGTATGCTGCCAACCATGATTATGGTAAATTGAGCGGACGGGTAATAGATGATCTTTTGGAAACCACCCGTGACCTGGAGGGGCAGGATGAAAAAAGAGACAAAGCGGATTTCGCCTTATGGAAATCAGCTCCTCCAAAGCATATCATGCGATGGAAAAGCCCATGGGGCGAAGGTTTTCCTGGTTGGCATATTGAATGCTCGGCAATGGCCACAAAATACCTCGGAGCGCATTTTGATATCCATGGCGGCGGCATGGATCTAATGTTTCCGCATCATGAAAGTGAGATAGCGCAAAGCACGATTTGCAATCACATATCTCCCGCCAAATACTGGATGCACAATAACATGATTACGGTGAACGGGAAAAAAATGGGAAAAAGCTACAACAATCAGATTACGCTTACCCAATTATTTAGTGGAAATCATCCATTACTTTCCCAGGCCTTTCCTCCAATGGTAATTAGGTTTTTCATTTTACAAACACATTATCGTAGTACACTTGACTTCAGCAGCGAAGCCCTGGTGGCGGCTGAAAAAGGATTGAAGCGTTTATTCGAAGCATTTGAAACATTAAAAAAACTTCCGGAAATTAATGATAAGAGAGAAGCAAAAGATAAAGAACTTGATGAAAAGATAAATCAACTTATCAACGAATTTGAGGAATTCATCGATGATGATTTTAACACTGCCAAAGTGCTGGCTAATATGTTTGAAATTGTTCCGGTAATCAATTCTATTAAGGACGGATTAATAAAAACAGATGCTATTTCTTCTGTTACTTTTAAAAAATTGAAAGAATCTTTTTCTATTTATCTTGAAGAAATTCTGGGATTAAAAGATAACTCGGAAAGTTCTGAACAACTCAGTGGCATTATGGATTTGCTGATAGACATCCGCAAAGAAGCCAGGTCTAAAAAAGATTTTTTTACTTCTGACAAAATAAGAAACCAACTTGTAGCACTTGGCATTGAGATGAAGGATGAGAAGGATGGTAATATCAGCTGGAATCAGCTTTAATCATTTGTTTGTAAATTGCGCCCTTACAATTTTTTAATGAATCTATGAAGAACCTAAGTTGCTTACTTTTCCTTGTTATAAGTCTTAATTCTCAAAAGCTTTTTGCGCAGTCCAAATACGAATTCCGGGGTGTATGGGTAGCTACCGTCGTTAACATTGATTTCCCTTCCTCAAAGAACTTGACCACGCAACAACAAAAAGACGAATTCATCAAGTTGCTTGACATGCATAAAAGAAACGGCATGAACGCTGTGATAGTACAGATAAGGCCTGCATCAGACGCGTTTTATCCTTCGCAGTACGAGCCGTGGAGCGAATATCTTACCGGCAAACAGGGGCAGCCACCTTCTCCTTATTATGATCCTTTAAAGTTTATGATAACGGAGACCCATAAACGCGGAATGGAATTTCATGCGTGGATGAATCCTTATCGCGCTGAATTCAAAATCGGAAAATCTTCTATCTCGCCTACCCATATTACAAGAGTACATCCTGAGTGGTTTATTGATTATGGGGGTGTTAAATATTTTGATCCGGGAAATAAAGATGCTCAAAAATTTGTGGTAAATGTAGTGAGAGATGTAGTGAAGCGTTACGATATTGACGCCATTCATTTTGATGATTATTTTTACCCTTACCGCATTGCCGGAAAAGAATTTAACGATAACATTTCTTTTATTAAATATGGCAATGGTATGAGCAGGGACGATTGGCGTAGAAGTAATGTTGACTCAATCATTGTCCATCTGAGCAAGGCGATTAAAGAAGAAAATAAATATTGCCAGTTCGGTATAAGCCCTTTCGGCGTCTGGCGCAATATCGATAAAGATCCCGAAGGAAGCAATACAAAAGCCGGCCAAACAAATTACGATGATTTATATGCAGACATTTTATTATGGCTAAAAATGAAATGGATTGACTACGTTGTTCCGCAATTGTATTGGGAAATAAGTCACAAAGTAGTGGGTTTCGAAGTGCTTACAGATTGGTGGGCGAGGCATGCCTATGGAAGGCAATTATATATTGGGCAGGGAATTTACAGGGCCCTGGAACCAAAATCGTATGCGTGGAAAAATAAAAACGAGCTTCCCAATCAAATAAAATTTTTAAGAAAGTATCCACAGATACAAGGGAGTGTGTTTTTTAGTAGCAGCACTTTTAGCAGTAACCCTAACGGATGGAGCGATAGCCTTCGAAATAATTATTATAAGTATCCTGCAATACCGCCGCCAATGGCCTGGATAGATTCGGCAAAGCCTGAACAACCCAATTTATTATTTGATAGCTCCAAATCAACCTTTGTTACTAATTCAATAGATCTGTACCTGGGTGAAAAACAAAAAAATGATTTGATTAACCGCTACGTTATTTACCAATTTGATGATCTTAACGATATGGATGACAACGATCCAAAAAATATAAAAGAAATTATCTTATCCGGCAACAACTTTTATCATTTTAATTTAACAGGGATTCCTCCAGGCCAAAGTACAGTAATAATAGCGGCTACAGCGCTTACCAGAACGAATAACGAAAGCCCATTAAGTAGCTATATTCATTTGGAAAGAAAAGGAAATGGATGGCAAATAGTAATCCCGCAGGACGGATACTAAAGAACAATTGAATTATAAGTTTTTTCGGCGATTAAATATTCGTAAGCTTAATCCCTGCCTTTATTCATTATACAGTAAACGAACAATTTTTGGGAATTCTTAATTGGATAAAAAGCCGGTTTGCTTACGGCTTTTCATGATAATCATACGGGCTGCCTCCATACGATTCATTAAGAAGCTTGTCTATATCAAATTCAGGACTGTTGTTTACTTCCTCAGTAGTAAGGTTCGCGACCACTACAGCGTTGTCCCAATTAACTTCTTTAATATTCGATACAGATAACAATACTTTTCTGCTGTCCAACCATGTACCGGTCTCTACCACCAAATATTTAATTTGCCAATTGGTATCATCGATAATGTAGTCTACTACTTTTCCATTTTCACCGTCAGTAGCATGAATTTTATACCCGGTTACATTATCTGTGCTGCGTAAGTGAAGATCATTCTTTTCTTCTACTACAGCAACATTGGCTGTGCTGCCTTCTATCTCTCCGTCGTATAGATCGCTTGGCATTGCACCAAATATGCCTGCGCCATGTTCATCAGGATCGTTGCCCCAATAGGTTCCCCACGGATAATAACTATACAACTGCTCTTCCTGTTGCCGTGAAACCGGCTTTTCTGTGTCAATATCCGGGCTGTTTTTGATTTGTTCTTTAGTAAGACTCACCTGAAATTCTTCATGTTCCCAGTCGGGATTTTGTAAAGATTTGGGGGAGATAAGTACTTTTCGACCAGTGAACCAATTTCCTGTTCTTACTACCAGGTACCTTATTTTCCAGGAAATGTCATCGAAATAAAAGTCTTCTACATTTCCGATTTCGCCGTCCGTTTCCTTTAGGCTGAAGCCAACAAGTTTTTTAATATTTCTAGTCATAAGATATAATTTTAATAGTGTAACACAATGATTGTTCCAAAAGAGATTTTTAGAACAAAAAATGCTAAAATTATACGAAAATGTGACCAAGGTAGAAATCCCTGGGAGATTTTTGATTTACAAAAAAGAAAATATTTTGTGCCTTTACCCTAACTGTAATCAGCAAAATACCGGGGAAAAATTTTCCACAAAAAATTCTTCCGGAAAATTGTTTCTTAGTAATAATCCGGATGCAATTTTCCCCAGCGCATCCGAACTCATCGCCGAATAGCCGTTTCCTCCGGCAGCCACAAATATTTTATCATCTACTTCGCCGATATAGGGCTTGCCATGATGGGTATAAGAAACAATACATTTTTTTTCATAGCAATTTTCTATGGAAAGGTTCGGAATTAAATTCATTAAAGCCGTTTTTGCAACTGTCAAATTCTTCACTTCATTTTCATTTTTAAACCAATCTTGTACATCACTTAAATTGTTAAAATAGATGTCGCCGGGAAAATTCGCGCCCATTTTTAGGTAAAAATTTCCATCGGGATATTCGATGGGGCGCACGAGGTAGATTTCCTGAATTTCAGGCTTGTTGATATTGTACAAAAGCGCTGGCATCTTTGATAGACGTAAAGCATTATCAGTGTTGACTTTGGCCCAAATAGTCGTTTCACTCTTAAGTCGTAGTGCTAATTTTCTTTTCAAAAGATGAAAGAAATTAATAAACGCGCCTGGCGATAACAAAACCTTTTTTGAATGATAAGTTTCCCCATCAAGGGTTTCAATTTTTACACTGCCATTTTCACGATTCACCGAGTTAACTGTATCATTAAAAATGACGCCGCCCTTTTTTTGAAACAATAGTTGTTGGGCTTTTATCAACTTGCGGGGGTTGATATGGCCGGAAGGCGAAGATTCAAAAATGCCGTTGGCAGCTTCGGTAAAATTGAAATCAGGAAACACCGATTTCAATGATTCGCCCGAAAAGTACGATTGATATTTTATATCGAATAATTGAGCCAGCTCTTTTATATTATTAAGATAGGCATCAGTTCCCGAAGGATTTACATATAAACAACCCTCTTTGGAATGAAAATGGATACCCGATTCTTTTTGTATTGAATCGTATTCGTTGGCAGATTGCCGATTCAATAAAGTGGACACTGCATCGTTTCCAAAAGATCTTTGCACCCGGGAGTTATCGTAATGACTGGCAAATACTATTTTTTCATGCGAAACTTTTTCTTCATCAGGGCCTATAAGCGCTACATTCTTTTCGACCTGGCTGAGATACTTCGCCGCTGCGGAGCCAATCAATCCCGCGCCAACAACAATGCTGTCGTAAATCATAGTCAATAACTTAATCTTTTTATTTTCCTTTCCATGCCACTATCATTTATTACTTCATCAAGCCTTTTAATTTTTGTAATGTCCTGTTTGGCCGTCATAATCCAGTGAACGCAAGATCGTTGATACGAAGGTGCCATAGACTGAAAATATTTCCACGCTTTTATATTGGCTTTGAACTTTTTTAAAAATTCGGGCGATAATATTTCCGGTTCTTTTTCATAAGAATAAATGGCCGATTTCTTTTCCTGTCTTTTCGAAAAAGCCATATGCCCAGCAGGATACATTAAGCCTTTTTGAGTAAGTTCTTCTACTTTTTTAATGTTGATTGCCGACCAGATGCTACCCGGTTTTCTCGGGGTAAAACGAATACAATAGCTTTCTGAATCAATGGATTTTCTCACTCCGTCAATCCAGCCAAAACAGATGGCTTCATCAACTGATTCAGGCCAGGTAATGCTTTTCTTTCCACTGGTTACTTTATAATATCCGACTAATAATTCTTTTGCTTTCTCATGATTTTTTTCAAACCATTTTCTAAAATCTTTTGAGTTAGAAAAAAAAGTTGGTTGCCTTGAATCCATTAGCATAAAAGGAATTTTTTTACAAAAATAAATTCTAAATGCCATTATAGCGAACGAAGAAATAATTTGAATTTCTATTTTTTCCGGATAAAAAAGAATTGGTTTAACTTTTGAAGTAACAGTAACAAAAATACTACATGCCCGAAGGTCCGTCCATTATTATTCTAAAAGAAGAAGTTCAATCTTTTATTGGAAAGAAGATATTAAAAGTAGAAGGAAATAGTAAGCTTAATATTCAGCGTTTATCAGGACAAAAAATAATTGATTTCAAAAGCTGGGGAAAACATTTTTTAATTTGTTTTAAGGATTTTACCGTTCGCATACATTTTATGTTGTTCGGCAGCTATCGCATTAATGAACAAAAAGAAGCTACGCCCCGATTGAGGTTAGTTTTTAAAGAAGGTGAATTAAATTTTTATGCATGTTCAATAAAATTTATTGAAGAAAATTTAGATGAGATGTATGACTGGACTTCGGATGTCATGAATGATTCATGGAATCCAAAAGCGGCCAAAAAGAAACTAATAGAAACGTCAGGTGCTTTAGTGTGTGATGCGTTGCTTAATCAAAATATTTTTACGGGAGTTGGCAATATCATAAAAAACGAGGTGCTTTTCAGAACCCGCATTCATCCTGAAAGTAAGGTTGGAAATTTGCCGGCAAAAAAAATAAATGAACTCATAAAGGAAGCACGCAATTATAGTTTTGATTTTTTGAAATGGAAGAAAGAATATGTTTTAAAAAAGCATTGGCTGGCGCACACTAAAAAAATTTGTCCACGTTGCCATATTCCATTCATTAAAAAGCATTGTGGCAAAACAAATAGAAGAAGTTTTTATTGCGAAAATTGCCAGGTTTTGTATGCGGAAGAATAAGAATAGATTTTGGCATTTTCATTGTGATTACGTAATAAAAATCAATATCATGATACGCAAATTAAAATCAGGAGAATACCGTTTATATTCGAGAAAGATAAATCCGAAAACGCATAAACGTAGAAATTTGGGAACATTTTCCAGTAAAGAAGCAGCTCAAAAACACGAACAGGAAATTCAATATTTTAAAAGACATTAACCTTGGTCTGACGGTCTCTGTCTGGCCAGAGTTTAAACGGAACAATAGATTTCAGATACGGTCAAAAACTGCCTGCCGCAAAAGTATCTCCCTGTTTGATGTCGCCGGTATCATAGCCTTTTTTGAACCAATACATTCTTTGCGCGGAAGTGCCGTGGGTAAATGAATCCGGCGTTACGGTTCCTTGGTATTCTTTTTGTAAACGGTCATCACCGATAGCATTGGCCGCGGTGAGCGCTTCCTGGATATCATTGGGGTCAATTACATTTTTCATTTTCTGGTCGTAATGCGCCCACACGCCTGCATAAAAATCTGCCTGTAATTCCAAGCGGACAGAGTATTTATTATATTCCGTTGCGCTTACCTGTTGCTGAATCTGCTGCATTTTTTTTGTAACGCCCAACAAATCCTGCACATGATGTCCTACTTCGTGAGCGACTACATAGGCCATTGCAAAATCGCCGGTGGCGCCAAACTGGTCCTTTAACTGCTGCGCAAAAGAAAGGTCAATATATACATCCTGATCTGCAGGGCAATAAAACGGACCGCTTGCTGCGCTTGCATTTCCGCATCCGGAAGTGGTGGAACCCCTGAAAAGAACCAAAGTAGGGTCTGTATAGGTTTTGCCCATATCGCTAAATATTTTGCCCCATACATCTTCTGTATCTTTAAGCACCACTTTTACAAAATCGGCCTCTTTATCATCAGCCGCTTTTTGGTCGGTGGTCATTTCTGTTTGCTGCTGTTGGGGTTGCTGTACCAATTGGCTCAGGTCGTTGATATCACCATCGCCCAATAAAAACTTGACGAGAATAAAAATTACCCCAATCACTCCGCCGCCGATTGCCATTCCTCCACCCGACACACCCCGGCGGTCATCCACATTACTGCTTTCTTCTCTACCCTGCCACTGCATAATAAAAGATTTTATTGATTAATTCTTCATACCTGTTGCTGAAACAAATATATTTTATTTTCTCTTTAGCATTTCTAAACATAGCTGCTACCAGCAAACAGACAAATACCAGGTATTTCTAATTTGCCTCGGGTTGTTTTTTAATTCCTATAAAAATTAATTTGTTCTCAGCGCTGATTTTTTGTTCTTCACTTTATTCTTAAATGTCTCAATGGCATTTTTTGTGAAATCACTTAAAATCAAACGTCCGCTGATAGCTGCCCTTTCTTTTAAAAGTGTATCCCAATTTTCCGTTCCGCTCCAAAATGTTTTTTTCATTTCTGTCATTGCATCGGGGTTCATGTGTGCCAGTGAATTGGCAAGGCGCTCAACAGATTCATCCATATCACTAATGGATTGATGTACCTCAGCAAACAAAGCTTTTTGTTTGGCCCAATCGGCATTTCTCCAGAGGGTGGTATCAATTGCGAGCTGGCTAAAAGCAGATATTCCAATTTTTCTTATAATCGCAGGGCCAACAACGAAAGGCGCCATTCCGATAGCAAGCTCACTCAATTTTACTTCTGAATCTTTTATCGCGATGGCATAATCCACAGCAGCAGCAAGTCCTACGCCGCCACCCACACATTTACCATGGATGCGACCGATTATAAGTTTGGTACATTTTCTCATGGCATTGATAACATTGGCAAAGCCCAGGAAAAATTCCGTTCCTTCTTTTTCATTTTTTACTGCCATCAGTTCATCGAAACTTGCTCCGGCACAAAAAGCGCCATTACCCGCGCTCTTTAATACTACTACTTTAGAGTCGTGTGTGCCTACGTAATGTATTTCCTGTGCCAATGCGTCTAATAATTTTAAGGGCAGGGAATTGCTTTGAGGATGAAAAAATTCGATGGTAGTAATTCCGTGCTCTGTGTGAGAAGTTACATAGCCCTCTCTGGTGTTAGTCATCATAAAAAAATTATTGTAACAATGAAAAGTTTATATGTTGATAAAAAATACTTCCTTTAGAAATTTCCAGTTCTTTTATATTAAATATCCCATCCTGAATCTGCTCTTTAATACAATTACTTATTTGCAATATTAATTCAGGAAAGTCATTTTTTATAATAGAAAATACAATTAAACTGTCAATATTCACATATTCATGAACTACACGGTTCCTAAATCCTTTTATTAGCGCCCAATTAATTTTCGGGAACTTTTTTTGGTTTCTTTACTAACCTTATTGGATTGTTCACCAATCTGAATCATTAATAAGCGACGCGCTATAATCTTTTTGATTATTTGCAAAAAAGAAATCTTCGGCTTTTTCATATTCTTTTGAGTACAATAATATTTTACCAATTGACTCTAAGACTCTTAAGAGATAAAGCAAATCCTTATTAGCATTTTGCATACTTTAAATCTTGTTGGGCTCTATATAAAATAATAGGTTCAGCATATTTATTTAAAACAATATCTACCGGAACATTAATATTTTGTTTTAATATTTTTTGAAAAGAAACGAGGGATTCCGAATTCACATCATCTTCAATCAATAAATCAATGTCATTAAATTTTTCATTTCTTGCAAAAGAACCAAATACTCCAATTCTATTGACACCAAGCAAAGCAAATAAATCCGCTTTCTTAAAATAATTTTCCAAATCTTTTAGATTCTTAATTTCCATTTTATAAAGTTAGTATTTCTTTCGCACCATTGTTAATATGGTAGCTACACCAATTACCGGATTTTCTGTTTCATCCAAAATTTCCACATACCATTTTACAATTCCTTTGGGAATATCAATTCCTTTTACATGCGCTGTTTCAGGAGTAACTTCTTTCAACTCCTGTGAAATCTTTTCTTTACATGTTAATTTTATATAAATTTCTGTACCGGGATAAACCGGTTTGGTAAAACGCAATTCGTCTATTCCATAATTTAATAAAACGGGATTTTTTTCATAACTATCCACAAACAAACCTGCTGCGGCGCTCATAATAAAATATCCGTGCGCTACCTGCTGCTCAAACATGGTATCCGCAAAATCGGTTGTTTTAATATGCGCATAAAAATGGTCGCTGCTTAAATCGGCAAACCTGTCAATATCTTCCGAAGTAATTTTTCTTTTTTCAGCAATTAACTGGTCGCCGATTTTTAGCTCATCAAAATATTTTTTAAACGGATGAACGCCATCATTATTTCCTTTTCCCCCAGGTTGATAAACATTGGTGATTGCGGTTAGCATCGTCGGTGAACCTTGCACAGCTACTCGTTGCATATAATGGCGTATGCCGCGTAAACCACCCATTTCTTCACCGCCGCCTGCGCGTCCCGGGCCGCCATGAGTAAGCATCGGCAATGGCGAACCGTGCCCGGTACTTTCCTTCGCACAATCCTTGTTGAGCACTAAAATTCTTCCGTGAAAAGTGCCTGCACCCAAAACGAAATTCCTTGAAAATTGTTCGTTTACTGTAACTATCGAACTGCACAAACTTCCCTTTCCTAATTTAGCAAGGGCAATTGCTTCATCCATATTTTTATAAGGCATGATGGTGCTTACCGGGCCAAACGCTTCAATATTATGTGCTTCATGGCTTGTAAAAGGATGTTCATTTTTTAAAAGCAGCGGACTCATAAACGCCCCTTTTTTTTCATCGGCATCTATTAATTCCACGCTATCAAGGCTTCCATAAAGGATTTGAGAAGAAGCTAAAAGTTTTTGTACCTGCTCCAACACTTCCTTTTTTTGAGATTTCCCCGCGAGCGAGCCCATGCGCACTTTTTCGTTTTCAGGATTGCCAATTGTGGTTTGTGCCAATGATTTACTAATGGCTTTCCACACATCTTCCATTTTATTTTCAGGAACAAAAATCCTGCGGATGGCAGTACATTTTTGCCCGCATTTAGAGGTCATTTCTTTTCTCACTTCTTTGATAAAAATATCCCACTCAGGCATTGATGGAGTTACATCATCACCAAGCACGATGCAATTCAATGAATCCGCTTCTAAATTAAATGGCACATTTTCACGAAGAATATTCGGATTGGATTTTAGCATTAATCCTGTCGAAGCAGAACCCGTGAACGTAATCACATCCTGCGAAGTAACATGGTCGAGCATATCACCTGCGCTTCCGCAAATCAATTGCAGCGCGCCTTCAGGTAAAATTTTTGAAGTAATAATTTCTCTTACAACTGCTTCCGTCAAATACGAAGTAATAGATGCGGGTTTCACCACCGCAGCTACGCCGGCTAATAAATTCACTGCAATTTTTTCAAGCATTCCCCACACGGGAAAATTGAATGCATTGATGTGAATTGCCAC
>Ga0134126_10010609_pt1 | contig 11608 bp, 12 predicted proteins | sample KB31752_FD_96881 | JGI IMG/M metagenome (GOLD analysis project Ga0134126, IMG submission 96881) | Terrestrial soil microbial communities with excess Nitrogen fertilizer from Kellogg Biological Station, Michigan, USA - KB3-175-2 | ecosystem: Environmental > Terrestrial > Soil > Unclassified ...
CGACCACGGCGTGAGCTCCCTTGGGCAGTTCGGACAGGCGCACAGGCACCAACTCAAATAAGAATTGTTCGCATTGTAGCCGTTTGTCCGCCACACTGCATCACGCAGGAACTCGCGAATCCGCCAGCGTTTATCATGCCGCTATTTGCCGGGACGACCGATGACCGATTCCATCCTCAGCGAACGCCGCGGCGCGGTGGCCTGGCTCAGCCTGAACCGGCCGCAGGTCCACAACGCGTTCGACGACGCGCTGATCGCCGCGCTGACCGACGCCCTCGTCGCCGCCGACGCCGATCCGGACGTAGGCGCCGTGGTGCTGTCGGGCAACGGCAGTTGCTTCTCGGCCGGCGCCGACCTCAACTGGATGCGCGGGATGGCCGGAGCCAGCGAGCGGGAGAACCGCGAGGACTCGCTGCGTTTGGCCCGGCTGATGCGAACGCTGCAGTTCCTGTCCAAGCCGACCATCGCGCGGGTCAACGGCGCGGCGTACGGCGGCGGTGTGGGCCTGGTCGTCTGCTGCGATATCGCGATCGGCGTCGACACCGCCAAGTTCGCGTTGTCGGAAGTGAAGCTGGGTCTGGTGCCGGCGGTGATCTCGCCCTACGTGATCGCCGCGATCGGCCTGCGCGAGGCGCGCCGGCTGTTCATCACCGGCGAGGTTTTCGACGCCGCCACCGCGGCACGCATCGGCCTGCTGCACGCCATGGTGCCTGCCGCCGAGCTGGACGAAGCGATCGAGCGCCAGTTGTACCTGCTGGCCAAGGCCGGCCCGCAGGCGCAACGCGAGGCCAAGCAACTGGCCTTGCGCATTGGCGGTGCCGACCCGGCGCAAGCCGAACGCATCGACGCGGCCAATGCCGAACTGATCGCCCGCCTGCGCGTGTCGGCGGAAGGCCAGCATGGCCTGGCCGCCTTCCTCGACAAGCGGGCACCGGCCTGGGTCGGCAAAACCGAATGATTTCCCCCCGGTGCGATCTGCTAGGTTTAGACGATTTGCATCGACCCGAACGGTTCCAGGGATTCGCATGTTCGAACGCGTACTGATAGCCAACCGCGGCGAGATCGCCTGCCGCGTGATCCGCACCTGCCGCCGGCTCGGCATCCACACCATCGCGGTGTATTCGGAAGCGGATCGCGACGCGCAGCACGTGCGGCTGGCCGACGAAGCATGGCCGATCGGCGGCCCGCTGCCGGCCGAATCCTATCTGCGCATCGAGGCCATCCTCGATGCCGCGAAAAGAAGCGGCGCCCAGGCCATCCATCCCGGCTACGGCTTCCTGTCCGAGAACACCGCCTTCTCGCGGGCCTGCCAGGACGCCGGCATCGTGTTCATCGGCCCCGACCCCGAGAGCATCGAGGCGATGGGCTCGAAAGCCGCCGCCAAGCAACTGATGGCCAGGCATGCGGTGCCGCTGGTGCCCGGCTACGACGGCGACAACCAGGACAGCGCCTTCCTCGCCGGCGAGGCGCACAAGATCGGCTACCCGCTCATCATCAAGCCTTCGGCCGGCGGCGGCGGCAAAGGCATGCAGATCGTGCGCAGCGATGCCGAATTCCCCGAGGCGCTGGCCACGGCCCAGCGCGTGGCGCAGGCCGCCTTCGGCGATGCCAGCATGCTGCTCGAGCGCTACATCGAACAGCCGCGCCATATCGAGTTCCAGATCTTCGGCGACCGCCACGGCAACATCATCCATGTCGGCGAGCGCGAATGCTCGGCACAGCGCCGCTACCAGAAAGTGCTGGAGGAAACCCCCTCGCCCTTCCTCACCCCCGACAAGCGCGCCGCGATGGGCGAGGCCGCCGTGGCCGCGGCCCGCGCGGTGAACTACGTGGGCGCGGGCACGGTGGAGTTCATCGTCGGGCCGGCCGGCGATTTCCACTTCATGGAGATGAACACGCGCCTGCAGGTGGAGCACCCGGTCACCGAGCTGACCCACGGCGTGGACCTGGTGGAATGGCAGTTGCGCATCGCCCACGGCGAACCGCTGCCGCTCACCCAGCAACAGGTGGTGTCCCGCGGCCACGCGATCGAGGTGCGCCTTTATGCGGAAGATCCGGACCAGAACTTCCTGCCCGGCTCCGGCAAGCTGCAGACGCTGCGCCTGCCCGCTGCCTCCGCCCACGTGCGCCTCGACGGCGGCGTGATCGAAGGCGACACCGTGACGATCTTCTACGACCCGATGATCGCCAAGCTGATCGTGTGGGACGAGGATCGCCCGAAGGCGCTGCAGCGCATGCGCGAAGCGCTGGCTGCGAGCGAAATCATCGGCCCGAAATCGAACATCGGCTTCCTCGAACGGCTGGTGCACCATCCGGCCGTGGTCGAAGGCCGCATCGACACCGGTTACCTCGATCGCCATCTCGACGAATTCCTGGTTGGTGAAGTGGTGCCCGCTGACGGCGTGTTGTTTGCCGCCGCCACCGCCGCCTTGCTGCACGATGAAGCCCACGTGGCCGGCGCCGCGACCGACCCGCACTCGCCATGGGCGCGTGCCGACGCCTGGCGCATCGGCCATGCCGGCAAGCGCATCGTGGCACTGAGCTGGCGCGAGCAGCGCCACGAAATCGAGGCGCACGGCCATGATGGCGATTACCACTTGCGCCACGGCGAAGTGCCCTGTGAAGTTCACGGAGCCCGCCTGCTGCCCGACAGCCTGAGCGCCCGCTTCGACGGCGAATCGCGCCGCGTGCCGCTGCGCAGCGATGCCGCCCGCGTACTGCTGCACGACGCCGGCGGCCAGCGCTACAACTTCAGCCGCGCTGCCGCGTTCGCCTGGGAATCGAAGGACGCCGCCGGCGGCAACCAGGTCATCGCCCCGATGCCCGGCCGCATCGTGCTGGTCAAGGCCAAGGCCGGCGACGTGGTGGAACAGGGCCGGGAATTGCTGGTGATGGAAGCGATGAAGATGGAACTGGCCTTGAAGGCGCCGCGCGCCGGCACCATCGAACGCATCAACGCCACGCAGGGCGAATTCGTCGAGGCCGATGCGGTGCTGGTGCGATTCGCCGACTGAAATCTTAAAGCCCTCTCCCGTCGGCGGCTGAAAGGAGTCTCCTTGCGGGTGAGAGGGTTGGGGGTGAGGGTTTGGTCAGGCCAGATAGTTCACTTCGGCTCCGCACCCTCATCCTCATCCGCCCCTTCGGGGCACCTTCTCCCAAAGGAGAAGGACATCATGTCCTTCGGAGCTTTTCATGAACCCCTCCAATCACGTCCGCATCGTCGAAGTCGGCGCCCGCGACGGCCTGCAGAACGAAAAGACTCTGCTGCCGGCCGAGGTGAAGATCGCGCTGATCGACCGGCTCTCTTCGACCGGTCTCAAGACGATTGAAGCGACCAGCTTCGTCAGCCCGAAATGGGTGCCACAACTGACCGATGCCGCCGAAGTCTTCGCAGGCATCCGCAAGGTGCCCGGCGTGAGCTATCCCGTGCTGGTGCCGAACCTGCAAGGCTACCAGCGTGCATGCGCAGTCGGCGCGACCGAGATCGCGGTGTTCACCGCCGCCTCCGAAGCCTTCAGCCGCAAGAACACCAATGCCTCGATCGACGAATCGATCGAGCGCTTCATCCCGGTGATCGAGCAGGCCCACGCCGACGAGGTAAAGGTGCGCGGCTACGTCTCCACCGTGCTCGGCTGCCCATATCAGGGCGAGGTGCCGGTCAATGACGTGGTGCGCGTCGCCAGGCGCCTGTACGAACTGGGCTGCCACGAGATCTCGCTGGGCGACACCATCGGCGTCGGCACGCCGGCGCAGGCGCGCGCGATGCTGCATGCGGTGGCGCAGGACGTGCCGATTGGTGCGCTCGCGGTGCATTTCCACGATACCTACGGCCAGGCGCTGGCGAACATCCTCGCCTGCCTGGAAGAAGGCGCGCGCGTGGTCGACAGCTCGGTCTCCGGCACCGGCGGGTGCCCGTACGCGAAGGGCGCCACCGGCAACGTCGCCAGCGAGGACGTGGTGTACATGCTGCATGGCATGGGCATGAGCACCGGCATCGACCTCGACCTGCTGGTCGCCACCGGCGCATGGCTGGCCGGGCAACTGCACAAGGACACGGCCAGTCGCGTCACCCGCGCGCGCACCGCCTCGGCCTGATCGATCCGCGAAAAGCTCGCTATCATCGGCGCTTCGGCTGACGGGATGAAGCGATGCGTACAAGCCCGGTAATCTGGTGGCGAACGGTGGCATTCCTGCTGCTCCTGCTGTACTTCCTGCCTGCGGCCGCCGCCGGGCCGAAAGGCGACTGGCTGTTGCTGCCCGAGCGCGTGTGGACCGGCGATGGCGATGCGACACACACCGGCTGGGCCGTGCTGGTGCACGACGGCGTGATCGTCGCCGCAGGCCCCGTCGTTTCGGTGCACGCGCCCGCCGACACGCAGCGCGTCCAACTGCCCGGCGCCACGCTCACGCCTGGCCTGATCGACCTGCACTCGCACCTGTTCCTGCATCCGTACAACGAGACCTTGTGGAACGATCAGGTACTGACCGAGCCGCAGGACTACCGCACGCTGGAAGCGGCGAAACATGCACGCGACACATTGCTGGCCGGCTTCACCACCCTGCGCGACCTGGGCACCGAAGGCGCCGGCTACGCCGACGTGTCGGTGAAGCGCGCGATCACGGAAGGATTGATTCCCGGCCCGCGGCTGTTCGTGGCAACCCGCGCGATCGTCGCCACCGCCAGTTACGGTCCTGGTCCACGCGGCTTTCGTCCGGACATCGACCTGCCCGGTGGTGCGCAGGAAGTCAGCGGCGTCGATGCCGCAATGGCGGCAGTACGCGAGCAGGCCGCGCGCGGTGCCGACTGGATCAAGATCTATGGCGACTATCGCGTCGGCCCCGACGGCGCCACCGCGCCCACCTTCACGCCGGCAGAACTGAAGGCACTGGTCGACACCGCGCACCAGATTGGCCGTCCCGTAGCTGTGCATGCAGCAAGCGACGCCGGCGTGCGCATGGCGGTCGAAGCCGGGGTGGACAGCGTGGAGCACGGTTACGGCGCCAGCGAGGCCACCTTCAAGTTGCTCAGGCAACGCGGCACCGCCTACGAGCCGACGCTCACCGCGGTCGAGTCCACCGCCGAATACTTCGAGCATTACGTGCCCGGCAAGAGCGAGCCGACGGCACGCATGCGCGAGGCAGAACACGCGTTCCGTACCGCGTTGAAGCTCGGCGTGACGATCGGCAACGGCAGCGACGTCGGCGTGTTCGCGCACGGCGAGAACTGGCGCGAGCCTGCCGCGATGGTGGCCGACGGCATGACCCCGGCGCAGGCACTGCATGCCGCCACCAACGTGGCGGCGAAGATCCTGCGCCAGTCGCAGCATTTCGGTCGGATCGCGCCGGGCCTGGCTGCCGACCTCGCCGCGTTCACCGGCGATCCCAGCACGCAGATCGATGACCTCGCGCATCCCGTCTTCGTGATGAAGGACGGCATCTCCTACCGCACTCCCGCAGCCACGCCATGAATGACACGTTCCATATCCGCCCGATCGAACCGTGCGACAACCCGGCGATGGCCGCGATCATCCGCGCCGTGATGCCTGAGTTCGGCGCCGACGGGCCCGGCTTCGCGATTCACGATGCCGAGGTCGATACGATGTACCAGGCCTACGCGCAACCGCGATCCAGCTACTTCGTGGTCGAGCGCGACGGCGTGGTGATCGGCGGTGGCGGCGTCGCACCGCTGGAAAACGCCGAACCGGACGTATGCGAACTGCGTAAGATGTATTTCCTGCCGCAGGCGCGCGGCATCGGCGCCGGCAGCGCGATGATGCAGCGCTGTCTCGACGCGGCGCGCTCGCACGGCTTCCGCCGCTGCTATCTGGAAACGCTGACTGGCATGGACGCGGCACAGGCGTTGTACAAGCGCAGCGGTTTTGCCGCACTGTGCGCGCCGATGGGCGGCACCGGCCATTTCAGCTGCGACCGCTTCTTCATCCGCGACCTGTGAGCAAGCCATGAGCAGCCACGATCCACGCATCGATGCCTATATCGCCAAATCGGCCGAGTTCGCCCGGCCCATCCTCGAACACATCCGCGCCGTGGTGCATGCCACCTGCCCCACGGTCGAGGAAAGCCTGAAATGGAGCATGCCGTTCTTCAGCTACAACAGTGCGCCGATGTGCATGATGGCCGCGTTCAAGCAGCACTGCGGCTTCGGTTTCTGGCTATCTAGACAGGTCGTTGGCGAAGGTGCCGAAGACGGCATGGGGCAGTTCGGCAAGATCACCACGCTGAAGGATCTGCCGTCCAGGAAAGAACTCACCGCGCACATCAGGAAAGCGATGGCCTTGAACGAGGCCGGCGTGAAACCGACGCGCCCGAAAGCCGCCGCGAAACCGGCACCAACCTTGCCGGACGATCTCGCTGCCCTGCTCGCACAGAAGCAGCACGCCGCTGCACGCAAGACCTATGCCGGCTTCGGCCCCGGCGCACAGCGCGAATACGTCGACTGGATCGCCGAGGCGAAAACCGACGCCACCCGCCAGAAGCGCATCGCCACCACGCTGGAATGGCTGGCCGAAGGCAAGCGGCGCAACTGGAAGTACGAACAATGCTGAAGGTCGCCGCCCGATGATCCGCATCGCCCGCGACGAAGACGCCACCGCCATCCATGCGATCTACGCACCCTCGATCACCGACGGCGTGGCCACCTTCGAAACGGAGCTGCCCGGCGTGGCAGCCATGCGCGAGCGCATTTGCACCCGCCTGCAGCGCTACCCCTGGTTGGTATGGGAAGAAGCTGGCGACGTGCTGGCCTATGCCTACGCCGGCCGCTTTCGAGAGCGCGCGGCCTACGACTGGATTGCCGAAACGTCGATCTACGTGCGCGGCGATGCACATCGCCGCGGCATCGCACGAAAACTGTACGGCGTACTGCTGGACGTGATGCGGTTGCAGGGCATCAACCAGGCCGTCGGCGTGATCACCCTGCCCGGCACGGTCAGCGTGGCGATGCATGAGGCGATGGGATTCACGCCCGCCGGCGTGTGGCGCCAGTGCGGCTACAAGCTGGGGCGCTGGTGGGACGTGGGGGTGTGGCAGAAAGAACTACAGCCGGCGACATCGCCACCGCGGCCGGTGCTCCGGTTCGGGGAGCTGTCCGGCAGGGCAACCCTGCACCGCCTGTTGGCCGAAGCCGCGACCTCGGAGAAATGAAACGGGCCCGCCCTGAGCGACGGGCCCGTTGTTCAGGACGACACCGTACGGCCGGCGAGCGCCGGCCAGGCATCAATGCCGGGCGAGAATGCTCGCGATGATGCCGGTGGTGATCGCGACCAGCAGGTAATCACCGTTGTCGCTGCGCACGTAGTGATAGCCACGTGGCGGCTGGCGCAGGTGTCGTGCGCGCCAATCGGTCACCACATGGGAGCCGCCACGATATTCGGCAGGCACATGGCCACCCTTCTTGTACCAGCATTCGCTGTGGCCCCGCTCCTACATGCCGTGGCGGTGGTTCTGGTCGTGATGATTCTGGCCCTGCGCGCGACCGTGATCCTGTGGCGGATGCTGGGGCTGCGCCGCCGCGGCCGCGGAGAACACCAGCAGCGCACTGCAGACCATCCACGTACCCAATCGTTTCTTCATGGCGCAATCCTTCCGGTTGAAGATGAAAATACGGGGGCGACGTTGCGGGGTTGTGCGAACTGCCTCGCCAGCACGACCATGACTTCATCCTCCTGCCTGCAATATCACCGCCGGACTGCTGTCTGCGCGTGAACATTCCCGTGAAGGAATTTCAGGCAGACCGGTGACATCCCCAACGAAACGGGAAAGGGCCCCGCCAAGGTGACGGGGCCCTTCATCGGGAACGGCCTGCTCAATGGTTGAGGATCAGGTCCGTGATGATGCCGGTGGTAATTGCGACCAGCAGGAAATCGCCATTGTCGCTGCGTACCCAGTGATACCCGCGCGGCGGCGGGCGCAGCCTGTCGCGGCGCCAGTCGGTCACCACGTAGCGGGTGCGGTATTCCACCGGCAGGTAGCCGCCACGGTGGTACCAGCCTTCATGCCTGCCGCGATCGTGCCAGTCGACGTAGTGGACCCGTCCATGGCCACGATAGTCATGGCCATAATCGTATCGATTGTCATGATGGTCACGGTAATCGGGGCGGTGGCTCTGCCCGTACCGGTCATGGTCATGGTCATGATCGTGGTCATGATCATGGTCCTGCGCCAGCACCGCGCCACTGGCAAACATCAGCATCACACCGCACGCGGCAGACAGACTCAGCAGCTTTTTCATGTGTCGACTCCTCAATGTTGGACACAAAACAGACCCGTCTGATCCTGTCCGGGTCACCCTTCAGTTCGAGCCCAACATGACCGGCATTTACCCAACGGCGCATGAACCCATTGTCGTGACAGGTTATTCCGTTCAGCCTGCCGCGGTGGCCACCGGTCAGTTACCATGACGGCCTTTCGGCATTGCTCCAGGGACAATCATGCAGCTCGATCAGGTCAAGGCAATCATCACCGGCGGCGCTTCCGGTCTCGGCCACGCGGTGGCGCAGCACTTCGTCGCCCATGGCGGCCAGGTCGCGCTGTTCGACGTCAACGAAGAGAAGGGCCACGCTGCCGCGAAGGAGTTGGGTGACGCCGCACGCTTCTTCCGCACCGACGTCACTTCGGAAGATGGCGTGGCCACCAACGTGGCTGCCGCGCATCACGCCATGGGCGGCCTCAACGTGGTGATCAACTGCGCCGGCATCCTCGGCGCCGGTCGCGTGCTGGGCAAAGAAGGCGCGATGCCGCTGGCCACCTTCTCCGGTACCGTGATGGTGAACCTGGTCGGCAGCTTCAACGTGGCCAAGGCCGGCGCGGCGCTGATGCAGGACAACGAAGCCGGCGAAGACGGCGAGCGCGGCGTGATCATCAATACCGCCAGCGTGGCCGCCTACGAAGGCCAGATCGGCCAGGCCGCGTATTCGGCATCCAAAGGCGGTGTGGTCGGCATGACCCTGCCGATGGCACGCGAACTGGCCCGCTTCGGCATCCGCGTGGCGACGATCGCACCAGGCATCTTCTGGACCCCGATGGTCGATGGCATGCCCGAGTCCGTGCAGCAGTCGCTGTCAGCCTCGATTCCGTTCCCCTCGCGACTGGGTCAGCCCGAAGAATACGCTGGCACCGTCGCCTTCATCCTGGGCAATCGCTACATCAACGGCGAGACGATCCGGCTGGATGGGGCGGTGCGGCTTCAATCCAAGTAGCGAGGAGTGAATGGAGAGGAGCGAGGAGTGACAGAAAGCTCGCCTCACCTTGCTCCACCACATTTTGCTGCTCTTCTCTCACTTCTCACTCCTCATTTTTCACTTCTGACTTATGAAAGCTTCCGACGTCAAGAAAGGCAACGTGGTCGAGCACGACGGCACCGTCTACCAGGTGCGCGACATCGAGCGCAGCTCGCCGAGCGCGCGTGGTGGCAATGTCACCTTCCGCTTCACCCTCTATTCGATCCCGGGCGGGCGCAAGTTCGACCTCAGCCTGCGCGCCGACGACGAGTTGCGCGAGATGGACCTGGTCCGCCGCGCGGCCAACTTCTCGTACATGGACGGCGAGGCGTTCGTGTTCATGGACGCCGAGGACTATACCCAGTACCTGCTCTCGCCCGAGCTGGTCGGCGACAACGCCGGCTACATCGTCGAGGGCATCGAGGGCTATTACGTGCAGGTGATCGACGAGGCGCCGGTCGGCCTGCAGGTACCGAGCAGCGTGATCCTCACCGTGATCGAGACCGCGCCGGAAATGAAGGGTTCCAGCGCCACCAAACGCAACAAGCCGGCCAGGCTCAATACCGGCATCGAAGTTCAGGTGCCCGAATACATCAGCAACGACGAGAAGGTGTGGGTGAACACGCTCACCGGCGAGTTCGCCGGCCGCGCGTGAGTCGTCCCGCGCAGGAAACTGTTCGCCGACGCGATCGTTGGCCGGGTTATCCGCTCGGCCTGCTGCTGGTCGCACTCGCTGCGCAGGCGGCGGCACAGTCGCCCGTGCGCCCTGGCGCCAACAGCTGGCCGCGACCGGTGGCGCAGTTCATCGAGCGCAGCGGGAACTGCCGGCACTTCGCGGGCGAGTTCGGCGGCGACGGTTCGCCACGCGACGCCGAGATCAATCGCGCGATGGACAAGTTGCGTTGCAACTCGCTGCCGGTCGACCTGCGAACGCTGCGCCGGCGCTATCGCGGCGATGCCCGCGTCATCGCGCGGCTGGCTGTCTTCGACGATGACGGCATGCCGAAAGATGAAGGCGCCGGCGACTGAGCGGGCACCGCCTGCGCAGCGGCCTGCGCCTGCATGGGGCAGAATCGACGCTCACCAGCAAGGCAGCGACATCCCCATGCCATCCAGCGACTACTCGCTACGCGCACACGCGATCGAGAGCCTGACCCGGATCAAGCGTCCGGACGTGCCGCTGCGGGTGGTCGTGCGCAATACCGCGGCGGTGGTGTTGCCGCTGGGCATCGGCCTGGCGATGGGCTATCCGCAGATCGGCTTGGGCGTGGCGGCCGGTGCGCTGGACACGATGTTCTCCGACCAGCCCGGCCCGTATCGCCAGCGCCTGCGCCAGCTGCTGCTGGCGTCGCTGGCTGCCGGCCTCGCCGCGCTGGTGGGTTTCCTGATCGGCGGTCACCTGCTGCCGATCCTGATCGCCACGGCCGCCTGCGGTTTCTTCGGCGGCCTGCTGGTGGTGTTCGGCGTCGATACCGCGCGGGTCGGCATGACGAGCATGATCCTGCTGGTGATCACCGCGTCGACGCCGACCTCGTTGCACGGGGCGCTCGGCGGCGCCGCGCTGATCTTCAGCGGCGGCCTGCTGCTTACCGTGTTCTCGCTGGCCGCGTGGCCGTTGCAGCGCTACTGGCCCGAACGCCAGGCGTTGGCAAACGTGTACACCGGCCTCGCCGTGCTGGCCCGGCAACAGACGCATGACGATACCGATGTGCCCGCGCTGACCGAGGCGATGACCACGCTGCAGCAGACCCTGCTGGGCCGTCACCGCGCCCATGGTCGCGCGATGGAAGCGTTCGGCGTGCTGCTGGAACTGGCCGAACGGATCCGGCTGGAACTCACCGCGATGTCCGAGCTGCACGCCGATCCGACCACCCATGCGATGTTCCGCGATGACACGGCACGCGTGCTGGCGGGGATAGCCCTCGCACTCGAACAAGGCGAGTCACCCGAACTGGCCGGCCGCGCGCTGCAGACCCTGCGCGCCAGCGAACAGGCGCTGTTCGACAGCAGCAGTCCCGGCGGCGGTCTGGCGGCACATATCCATGCCCTCGCCGGCCAGCTGGCCGCAGCGGTGCGCAACGCCGACTGGGCCGGCAGCCGCGGCGAACTGCGTGCCAGCGCTGCCGAAACCCGCCTGCCCAAGGCGTTGCGCAGCGGCTCCACCTGGGCCACTCTGCGCGCCAATCTCACGCCGCGCTCGGTGGCCTTCCGCCATGCCGTGCGCATGGCAGTCTGCCTCAGCGCCGCGCTGTGGATCTCGCGCCTGCTGCAGCTGCCGCATGGCTACTGGCTGCCGATGACGGCGGCGATCGTGCTGCGGCCGGACTTCGCCGCCACCTTCAATTTCGGCCTGCTGCGCGTGCTCGGCACCG
>Ga0134126_10010611_pt1 | contig 11607 bp, 6 predicted proteins | sample KB31752_FD_96881 | JGI IMG/M metagenome (GOLD analysis project Ga0134126, IMG submission 96881) | Terrestrial soil microbial communities with excess Nitrogen fertilizer from Kellogg Biological Station, Michigan, USA - KB3-175-2 | ecosystem: Environmental > Terrestrial > Soil > Unclassified ...
CCCGGAGCGGCGCTTGGCAAGTACCAATTGCAGCCGGTCCTGCGTGACCCGGGGTACGGCGACCAAGGCAGGTTCGCCCGCCGTCGCTCCGGCTTGCAGGAAGTCAGCGATGGCGAGCGAGTAGTCGTCTAGGTCTTGATAAAAGAGCGCGAAGTGCCGCAGCCCCTAGTCGGTACTGTCGGCCACGTCGCCTGCCAGCCCCACTTCGCCTGCCAGCCCACGTCACCTAGCCGGCTCATCCAATACTGGACGTCCCGCCGCTCTTCATCTCACAATGTATACATATCGGGTGCCTGTCGCGCGTAAGGGAGCAGGCGCAGTGCATAAGATGTCGCTTGCAGCTACAGTCCCGGCACCTTCGTGTGGAGCGCAGCTTGGATGAGTTTCAGCTCTCGTGGCAGGTTCAAGATGGCGTCTGCGTTGTCAAACCCGTCGGTGACCTGGATATAGTCACGAGCCGGCAGCTTGACGACGGTCTGGTCCAGGTACGCAGGACGCACAAGCAAATCGTGCTTGACCTGTCCGCCGTCGACTTCATGGACACCAGTTCGCTCGCGGTCATCGTTGGTCACTGGAAGGGCGTCGAAGAGGTCGGGGGTTCGCTCGCGCTGGCCGGCGCCAGGTATCAGAGCACGAAGTCGCTGTGGATCACCGGGCTGGCTGACCGCATTTCGCTCTATCAGAGCGTCGAGTTGGCTATCGAGGCGGCAAAGGCGCTGGCCGGAGGCGAGTAAACCCGCGGCGGGCTAGCGCACGGCCACCGCCACGAGGCACGCGTCGTCGTCGGTATCCGATGCTAGTTCTGCGACCAGCAGGTCGGCATAGCTGTCGACGTCCGCCACCGGTCGGCTCGCCACCTTCAGCAGCGTCCTGATCGACTCGTCGATGGCCTGATCGCGGCGCTCGATCAGGCCATCGGTGAAGAGAAGCAAGGTGTCGCCTGGCCGCAACGTCGTGCTCGCCTCCTCATAGCACCCGTCGGCGTCAGCGCCAAGCAAGACCCCGTGCGGTTGTGACAGCGGCCGCGCCCTGGCATTTCTGACGAGCACAGCCGGCAGGTGACCGGCGCGCGCCCAGCGCAGCTCTCCTTGCTCGGGATCGTAAAGGCCGCAGATGGCCGTGCCGAGCGTGTCCTCGGTCAGATGGCAGGCCACGCTGTTGAGCCAAGACAGCAGTGAACCTGGCCCGGCGCCGGTGATGGCCAGGCCGCGCAGGCAGTTACGCAAGGCGACCATGCCGGTCACTGCCTCGATGCCATGGCCGGCGACGTCGCCGACCACGAGCATGACCTGCTTGGTCGGGAGCGGCACCGCGTCGTACCAGTCGCCGCTGACCAGATGACCTTTGCCGGCGGGGCGGTACCTGGCCGCCACATCCAGACCGGCCGCCTCGACCAGGTGCGACGACTGCGGCGTTATCGCCTCCTGCAGGCGCAGGGCGAGGCGATGCTCTTCCTCGGCCCGTTCTTCGGTGTCTGAAAGCACCTCGCGGGTAGCCGCCAGCGCAAGCTCGGTGTGGTAGTGCGCTGAGACATCCTGGTACGTGCCGCGCACCGCGATCAGCTCGCCGTAGTGATCTGTCACCGGTTCGGCGAACGCGCGGACCTGCCTGATGCTGCCGTCGTCGCGCCTGACAACCCTGAACAGCGCGGCGGTCGCGACCTTGTCGTGCAGCAGCCGGGCCCTGAACGACTCGGCGACGCCGACGTCGTCGGCCACGACCCTGCTGTCTAGTTCGGACAGGCTGACCGGCTGGCCCGACGGTATGCCGAACAGGGAAAACATCGGCTCAGTCCAGTGGATGGTACCGGCCGCCAGGTTCTCCTCCCAACCGCCGAACCTGCCAAGCCGCTGAGCGTGACCGAGCAGGGCGGCGAGCCTGTCGACGTCCGCCGCGTGCCGCCAGGTGATTACCACGCCATCGAGCAGCCTGGCGATCCGCACGTTCGCTATAGCGACCTGACCGCTGCTTGTCACCCCGCCGATCACCTCGCCGGAGACATGCTGCGGTTCACCGGTAGCCATGACCTGGAGCGCGCGGTGATACAGGCCTCCCGGCATGGCGGCATCCGGGTACGCCTCGATCAGCGACTGACCGACCAGATCGGTCGCCGAGCGTCCGGCCGGATCACGGAAACCAGGACTGACGTGCACGATGCGGAAGTCGCTCGGCTCGCCTGCCTGCTCGCGCATGGCGCGGGCGAACAACGCCGACTCGTGCAGCCCATCGAGCAGCCCGAGCACCCACGCCGCGTTGCCATCGTCGACCTGGCCGTCCCTCTCACTAGGCCGATGCGAATCAAGGCTCAGAGCTTGCACGACCAAGTCGGCGAGAGCGCTGACCTGGCGGCGGATAACAGCGGGGAACTCATCGAGTGCTGTCGGCCAGCAGACCTCAAGCGAGCCGATGAGGTGGCCGTTCCCGGTTAGCAGCGGCAGGACGGCCCGGGCGCCGCTGTCCCAGTGCCCGATCAGCGGGGTCTGGTCGCCCGCCGGGCGTCCGCTGTGCCACCAGAACTCCGCGCCGGTGCTCGCCGCTCGCGCTGGCAGCGCGGTCATCGCTGGCGGCATGCGCCGCCACCGGCTCGCCTCGCCCGGCCCGAGACCGGCCTGGCCGAGAAGCTCTATCGCGCCGTCGGGCATGATGATCCAGATCGCGACGGCTACCGCGCCCACGCCCGCCAGCGTCTGAGTAAGCATGGCCTCAGCCAGATCTGCCCCGTCGCTGGCGAGTTCCATCGCGGCACCGGCGAGCGCGGCTGATGTCAGCCACGGCTGCGGCGCTGGCTGTTGGGTGATGTCGGCTTGGCGATCAGCAGCCGGAGTCGCCGGCAGGCCGATGATCTCGCTGGCTAGCTGGATGAGCGGGATGCCCGATTCCTCGGCTATCTTGACCAGCTGGCTGCCTGCCTGTGCCGGGGTACAGCCGAGGCGGGCGATCAGCACGCCTCTGGCCAGGTCAACGACGGCGCGGGCGGCGGCGTCGGCGCTCAGCTCGCCGAGTTCCCTGCGCTGCCTGGCGATGACCGCGGTCAGCCGGGCAACATGCGTCTCGTCGTTGACGGTCACGACATCTAGCCTTACCTGCCTACTATCCTGCGTCGAGTGGATTCGGCGCAACGAGCGGATTCGTCGCAAGCGGCAAATCCCCCGACGACCGGTCGGGCACTATTGGACTGTTGCTTTATCGCGTTTCCCGCCGACGCGGCTGCCCGCGCCAGTCGCTAGGAGGTCTGACAAAATGCCCAGCGCTACCAGGACTAATCATCAGCCAGCCGATTCGAGGCTCTCTCAGCTGCTCGCCGGCCTGACAGCGGTTCGCGGCGGAGACTTCAGCACCAGGCTGCCGCTGGCAGGCGAGCCGCTCATGGACGAGATCGCCACCGTCTTCAACGGGATGAACGATCAGCTAGCGCTCTTCACCTCAGAAGTTACCCGGGTAGCGCGAGAAGTCGGCACAGAAGGCAAACTTGGCGGCCAAGCGGATGTTCCTGGGGTCGCTGGCTCGTGGCAGGACCTGACCGACTCGGTCAATGCGATGGCCGGCAACTTGACCGGGCAGGTCAGGAGCATTGCGCAGGTCACTACCGCAGTCGCTAAGGGCGATCTGAGCCAGAAGATCACCATCGAGGCGAAGGGTGAAGTCGCCGCACTCGCCGACACGATCAACGGGATGGTCGACACGCTGTCGTCGTTCGCGGCCGAGGTGACCAGGGTGGCCCGTGAGGTAGGCACCGAAGGAGAGCTCGGCGGTCAGGCTGACGTCCAGGGCGTCTCTGGTACCTGGAAGGATCTCACCGAGTCGGTCAACGTCATGGCGGCGAACCTCACCAACCAGGTCAGGGCTATCGCCGCGGTGACCACCGCGGTGGCCAACGGCGACCTGACCCAGAAGATCAGGGTAGACGCGCGCGGCGAGATCCTAGAGCTCAAAGACACCATCAACACGATGGTCGAGCAGCTTTCCGCCTTCGCCGCCGAGGTCACCCGGGTCGCGCGCGAGGTCGGCCGCCAGGGCAAGCTCGGCGGCCAGGCTGAGGTCGAGGGCGTCTCCGGCACCTGGAAGCGGCTCACCGAGAACGTCAACGAGCTGGCCGGCAACCTGACCAGGCAAGTGCGGGCGATCGCGGAGGTGACCAGCGCGGTCGCGACCGGCGACCTGACCCGGTCGATCTCAGTCGAGGCCGAAGGCGAGGTGGCCGAGCTCAAGGACAACATCAACGCGATGGTGCAGTCGCTGCGCGAGACCACCAAGGCGAACATGGAGCAGGGCTGGCTGCAGACGAACCTGGCCACGATCGGCAAGCTGATGCAAGGCCGCAGGGACCTTACCGCTGTCGCCGAGCTGATCATGGACGAGCTGATCCCGCTGGTCGGTGCGCAGCACGGCACTTTCTTCCTGGCCGAGGGCAGCGGCAGCGACAGGCGGCTCACGCTCATCGCCGGCTATGGTCTGCTCGCCGACAGCGAGCAGCCGAACGAGTTCAAGCTCGGTCAATCGCTGATCGGCCAGGTCGCGAAGACCAGAAAGCCGATCGTGCTCAACGACGTGCCCGCCGGCTACGTGAAAATCTCATCGGGGATCGGTGAGGCCGCGCCGCTGAACCTGATCGTGCTGCCGGTCGTCTTCGAGGATCAGGTTCTCGGCGTGATCGAGGCCAGCTCGTTCTTCGCGTTCACCCAGGTGCACAGGGACTTCCTCGAGCAGGTCATGGAAACGATCGGCATTAACATGAACACGATCCTGGCGAACGGGCGCACTGACGCTCTGCTCGCCGAGTCGCAGCGGCTGGCGGCCGAGTTGCAGGCACGCACCAGCGAGCTCCAGGTCAGGCAGGATGAGCTGCAGCGCTCCAACTCCGATCTGGAAGCCCAGGCCGCTCAACTCGCCAGGCAGAACCGCGACATCGAGCTGAAAAACGAGCAGATCGAGCTGGCGAGGCAGGAGATCGAAGAGCGCGCCAGGCAACTGGACCAGGCATCGCGCTACAAGTCGCAGTTCCTCGCGAATATGTCGCACGAGCTGCGCACACCGCTTAACAGCCTGCTTGTGCTCGCAAGGCTGCTCGCCCAGAACGCTGACCAGAACCTCACGACCAAGCAGGTCGAGTACGCCAAGGTAATCCACTCATCGGGCTCTGACCTGCTCCAGCTGATCAATGACATACTCGACCTGTCGAAGGTCGAGGCCGGCAAGATGGACATGAATCTCGAGCGCTTCGCGCTGAGAGGGCTGGCCGAGGAGCTCGAGGCGATCTTCTTGCCGCTGACCGCGGAGAAGGGTCTCGACTTCGGGATCGGCATCGACCCTGACGTCCCCGCCGAGATATTCACCGACCGGCAGCGGCTGCGGCAGATTCTGCGCAACCTGCTGTCCAACGCGGTCAAGTTCACCGGGCACGGCAGCGTGGGCGTGCGGATATCGCTTGCCCCAGGGCGCCGCGGTGATGGTCAGGCCTGCGTGGAGTTCACGGTCGCCGATACCGGCATCGGCATCGCCGAGGAGAGCCTGGCCACCATTTTCGGCGCGTTCCAGCAGGGCGACGGAACGACGAGCAGGCGGTACGGCGGCACCGGCCTAGGACTGGCCATCTCCCGTGAGGTAGCGGCCCAGCTCGGCGGCCGGATCACGGTGAAGAGCTCGCTCGACGCCGGAAGCACGTTCACCCTCTATCTGCCCATCTCCGTCGATGGCCTCGTCGAAGGCACTGTTCTGCCTGTCACATCACTCGCCGACGGCGCGACTGACGCAACTCTTCGGCGGCCCGCTACAGGTGCGCCAAGCGCCGACGGCGCATCAGGAATCATCCAGCCGGTCACCCGGCCCGCGGGTCACGAAAGCCTGCGCGGACGGCGCGTGCTGATCGTCGACGACGATCCGCGCAATGTGTTCGCACTTACCGGCGTGCTCGAGCTGTACGGGCTGACCGTGATCCACGCGGACGACGGCGAGCACGGCATCGAGGCGCTCAAGGGCGGCGGCATCGACCTGGTGCTGATGGACGTGATGATGCCGCAGCTAGACGGGTACGCCACCACGCGCGCGATTCGCGAGATGCCGCAGTTCGCCGATTTGCCGGTGATCGCGGTGACGGCGCGGGCGATGGCCGGGGACAGGGACAAGAGCATCGCGGCGGGCGCCAGTGACTACGTGACCAAGCCGGTCGACACCGAGCAGTTGCTAACCTGCATGGAGCGCTGGCTCAGCCGCTGAATTCTCGCGCAGGTGCGCTTACCCGCCTGGAAGTGGCACGATTGGGGTTGAGGCCGTGCTCAGGCCATGCCGCGTTACTCCAGGCCAGATGAGGGTGGAGGTGCCATGTCAGGTTCAGATCTTACCGACCTGCTCGACATCACCGCCGCGTCCGATGCTCGCTCGCTTAACCAGCTCGCCACAGCCGCGGCGCAGTCGGTGGCCGGATGCTCGGCGGCGAACGTGGCGATGTGGCATGAACGCGAACTCGTTCTTGTCGCCTCATCCCATCCCGATCTGGCCAGACTCAGCCACGTGGAAGTCGAAGCTGGCCGCGGCCCCGTCTTCGGAGCGCTTGACCGCCCAGCCGAGCCGGTCGGCTGCGCCGACACGCTGGTGGAGGAACGGTGGCCGGAGTACGCTGCCGCCGCGCTGCTGGCCGGCGTCCGCTGCTCGCTGAGCTTCGCTTACCAGGCCGAGCCCCGCGCGGTGTCGCTGACGCTGTTCGGTGCCAGGCCGCGGTCGATCGACCCGAGACGCGCCCAGCCTGCCGAGATGCTCGGTGCGCTAGGCGGCGCCGTGCTCGGCGCGGTTTCTGTCTACGACAACGCCAGGCGCACAGCTACCCAGCTCAGGGACGCGGCCGCCAGCCGGGCCGTGGTCGACCAGGCCAAGGGCATACTCATGCACGCTCTTGGCTGCAGTGCTGACGAGGCGCTTGAGCACATGCGCCAGACTTCTCAGCAGCGCAACATTCGTGCCATTGATGTGGCGAAGGAGATAGTTGAATCCGGTGGCCGACCGCAGGCGCCTGGGCGCGGCCGCGCTAGACCACCGGTCAAGTGACGATCCTGACGCACCGGACCTGGCGGGTAGCCTGTCGTTCTGAATGAGGGAGTGCTCCTTTTGGCCACACGGCGTCGTAGCGACGCATCCGAGCAAGCGAGCGAGACCATCGGCCTCAAGACCCGCGTCGGCGCGCTGCGGCAGGCCGCGGGTATGCCTGAGGCCGAGACGCGATCGCTGCTAGAGGCCGCACTGGCGGAACTCGATGCGGCCGTCACCGTGATCGACACGGCTGGCGCCGGCGAGTCAGCGGAGGCTGACGCTACCGGTCAGCACGGTCCCACCGCTGACCGGCGCCTGCTACAGGCGGTTTTCCAGCAGGTCCCGGTCGCGCTGTTCCTGCTCGGCGCCGACGGTGCGGTGCGGCGGGCCAACTCGGCCGCGGCAGACCTTGTCGGTGCCACGCCCGGCTACGCCACCGGCAGGTCCTTCGCTGCGCTTGTAGAACCCGCTCACCGGGCCGCCGTGCGGTCGCAGCTCGCCGCGGTGGCGCGGACGGGCGTGCAGCACGTGCTCACCTGCGGGCTGTATGGACCGGCAGGGGTGCGGCAGTGCCAGGTGATGATACGCACGGTCAACGTGCGCGGCGATGACGACAAGCTGCTGGTCGTCGCATCGCCGAAGGGCGGGCGAGGGGCCTTCGACGACAAGGTCGCGCCAGGAGGCAAGGCGGCGCCGCGCGGAAAGGCCGAGCCGCGGGCCGCGGAAACCGGTAAGGCAGCGGCTGACGCCGCGGTAGTGCATGCCGTGGCGGCCATGACCAGGCGGATCGATGTGGTCACAGCCGTTAACCGGCTGCTGCTCGAGAACGTCGCGTCGAGCGAGGGGCAGCTGCTGCAGCGATTCGGGCGTCTGCTCGCCGACCACGTCGCCACCTGGGTGATCATCGACGTGATGCGGGCGGGCAGGCTTGAGCGGCACTCCGTCGCCGGGCCTGATGAAGAGGCATCGGCTGGTCGCGCTCAAGCGGCCATGACCGTGCGCCCGTCGGCCGAATCAGCTCCTGGGCAGGTTGCGCAGTCCGGCACCGCGCTTGTTCTCGCTCATCCCGATGACGAAGCGATACTTGGCATGACCGAGGAAGAGGCGCCGCTGCTGCTGCTGCTTGGCGGCGCGTCGCTGCTGTCCGCCCCGGTTACCGCCGGCGGCGTCTGCTATGGCGCTCTGACGCTGGTCAGGAACGCCACGGCGGGCACGTTCGGCCTGGCTGACGTGGGCATCGCCGAGGATGCCGCCGAGCAGCTCGCCAGGACGCTCGACGTGCAGCGGACAATGCGCCAGCGCGCTGACGCCGCCGAAGCCCTGCAGGTCAGCCTTCTGCCCCGCGAGCCCAAGCCTGTGCCTGGAGTCGACATAGCCGCCGCCCACGTGCCGGCCACCCAGGGCCGGGCGGTTGGCGGTGACTTCTACGACATCTACCCGACGCCAGAAGGCTGGGGGATCGCGATCGGCGACGTCACAGGAAAGGGCCGCGACGCCGCCGCCGTCACCGCCGCGGCCAGGCACGCCATCAGGGTGCTCGCGCACTGGAATGCCGATCCGGCTGGCGTGCTGCGCGGAGCCAACGAGATCATGCTGGCCGAGGCCTTCGGCGCCCGGTTCGTCACGGCCGACGCTGCCCACCTGTCCTGGCGGGACGGCGCGCTGCGGGTGGTGCTTGGCAGCGCCGGGCACCCTGGCCCGGTGCTGGTCAAGCAGGACGGCCGGACCCAGGCGATCGAAGGCGGCGGTGAACCGCTCGGCATCTTCCCCGACAGCGAGGCGGAGGTCAGCGAGCTCACGCTCAGCCAGGGTGACGTGCTGTTCTTCTGCACCGACGGCCTCACCGGCGCGCGCAACCCTGACCTAGGTTATTTCGGCGAACGACTGGCCGACGCGCTGGCCGGACTGTACGGCCAGCCGCCAGCCGACATCATCGCCGGCATGCAGCGGATGCTCGTCAGCTTCTGCGAGGGCCAGTTGCTCGACGATGTGACCATGCTCGCGCTCCGCGTCGGCGAGGCCCCGGCGCCAGCGTCGGCCTAGTGTTCCTCGGTGGCGTTGAGCATGCGCTCGCGCAGGTAGGAAAGCGCGTGTGAGAGCAATCGGGAGACGTGCATCTGCGAGATGCCCAGTTCGTCGCCGATCTCCGTCTGTGTCATGTTCCCGTAGAAGCGCATGAGCAGCAGGTTCTGCTCCCGCTCAGGAAGCTCGCTGAGGTGGCCCCAGACCGCGTCCATCTCCAGCGTGGTCTCGATGTGCGGATCCTCGCAGCCGAGCATGTCGGCAAGCGTGCCGGCGTCACTGCTCTCCGACAGCGGAGCGTCGATCGACGAAGCCTGGAAGGCGAGATCGGCGCGCTGGGCGTCGAGCAGGTCGGCGGCACTGATGCCGAGGTGCTCGGCAAGCTCGGCATCGGTCGGCGTCCTTGAGAGCTCCTGGGCTAGCTCGCCACGCACTTTGCGTATCTCAAGCCGTAGCTCCTGCGCCGATCTCCTGACGTGCACCTGCCAGCGCTTGTCGCGGAAATGGCGCTTGATCTCTCCGCTGACACACGGCTGCGCGTACGCGGCGAGACTGCCGCCGATCGCTGGATCGAAGTTATTGATCGCCTTCAGCAAGCCGACGTACCCAACCTGCATCAGCTCTTCGGTCGGCTCCGGGCTGTCCTTGTACCGCAGCACGCTGGATTTGACCAGCGCCTGGTACCTCTCGACAAGGATCGCGCAGGCCGCTTCCCTGGTCCTGCTGCCCTGCGGCTGGGATCTGATCAGCGTAAGCAACTCAGCGTCAGGACACTCAGCGAGCGGGTCGGGCAGTGATTCCGATGGCATTGTCGCCGAGGCACCAGATGTCGTGGATGTCATAGTTAGTCGTCTCCGTCCGTGGCCACGGCTAGCTATGCCCGCTGTGCGGGGTCTAAACATCCCGATGCGAGAATTGCAGGCTGCGGCGCGGAATCCGGCGCCGCTCCTCTTCGGTCAGCCCACCCCAGATCCCCTGCTCCTGCCGATGATCGAGCGCGTAGCTCAGGCACTTGGACCGCACCGGGCATGAGGCGCAAATGAGCTTCGCCCGTTTCACGAGCCGACTCGACGCGGCTGTCGCAGAGATAGGAAAGAACAGCTCGGGCTCAGCGTCCCGGCATGCGGCCACGCTCCACCATTCGTCTATGAGCATCATCGGTGTCACCCGTCATAATCGTTCCCGTCGTCGGTCATCGGCCATCCACTGCCCTAGGCATCGATATCTAATCCGCGTGGGATCATCGGAATATGGGCAATGGCAGCCGGGAGCGGAAGGCGCAGCCGCACGAGCCGTCGGCCGGGACCGCCGCGTCCGCTGCCCGGCTTGAGGAATACCAGGCCAAACGGGATTTCACCAGGACGCCAGAGCCCGCGGGCGCGATCGGCGGCACCACCGCTTCGGCCGCTGACGGTAGCCAGCGCAGATTTGTCGTGCAGCGCCACCGTGCCCGCAGGAGGCACTACGACCTGCGGTTCGAGATCGACGGCGTGCTAGTGAGCTGGGCGGTCCCGAACGGCCCGACGCTCGACCCGGCGGTGAAGCGGCTGGCCGTGCACGTGGAAGATCACCCGATCGAGTACCTGGACTTCGAAGGCGTGATCCCGGGTGGCGAGTACGGCGCGGGCGATGTGATCGTCTGGGATCTGGGGACCTGGGAGCCGCGCGCGGGGGAAGATCCGCTGGCGGCGCTGGCCAGCGGAACCTTCCACGCCGACGTGACCGGCCACAAGCTGCGCGGTCAGTTCGTGCTCGTGCGCAGCCGCGGCGGCGCTAGCAAAAACAGTGGTGACAGCGGCCAAGAGCAGTGGCTGCTGCTGCACAAGGACGACGAGTTCGCGGTGAGCGGCTGGGATCCCGAGCAGTACCCGACGTCGGTGCTCAGCGGTCGCACCAACGAACAGGTGAAAGCCGATCCGGACCGGATCTGGCGGTCCGACCTGCCGCCCGATCAGGCGTCGGTCAATCTCAGGCCCTCGGTCAGCTATCCCGAGGTGACCGATGAGGAACTCGACGCGCTCGACGCGCTCGGCAACGGCGGCCGGTGGGATGTGTTCGGCAGGGAACTCAAGCTGACCAACCTGGACAAAGAGTTGTTTCCGGGCCGGGACGGCGAGCCGCCAATTTCCAAGCGGGAACTGATCAGGTACTCCGCCCAGATCGCGCCGGTTATCTTGCCGTACCTGGCTAGCCGGCCGCTGAACATGAACCGGTTCCCGGCCGGTGCCAGCGAGCCCGGCTTCTGGCACAAGCAACTGCCAGAGCACGCCCCGCAGTGGGTGCCGCGCTGGCGCAACCCTGACGCGAAGCAAGGCAGGACCACCACCTACCTGGTGATTGACGAGGGAGCCGCGCTGGTCTGGGCGGCGAACTTCGGCGCGCTCGAGTGGCACGCATGGACGGCTACGGTCAGCGACAGCCGCCACCCGAGCTACGCGCTGATCGACATCGATCCCGGTCCCGCCACCTCCTGGGATGACGTGCTCGTGCTGGCCCGGCTGCACAGGACCGCGCTCGAGCATGTGGGGGTGCGGGCGCAGCCCAAGGTGACCGGCCGGCGCGGCA
>Ga0134126_10010614_pt1 | contig 11604 bp, 11 predicted proteins | sample KB31752_FD_96881 | JGI IMG/M metagenome (GOLD analysis project Ga0134126, IMG submission 96881) | Terrestrial soil microbial communities with excess Nitrogen fertilizer from Kellogg Biological Station, Michigan, USA - KB3-175-2 | ecosystem: Environmental > Terrestrial > Soil > Unclassified ...
CGATGCCGGCAGGTGTTGTAGAAGGCGCGGATCACGTCGTCCTTGCCGCGCACGATGAGAATGGGAGTGCCGGTTTTTTTCCACAGCAGGTAGCTGCCGCGCTCCGGCAGTTCATCGATGTGGCAGGCATACAGCCAGCTGCGGTGCCACATCAGATCGGATTCGAGTTTGAGAAAGGCGGGGTCCGTGTAGCGTCCGGCGGGCACGTCGGGCAGCGGCGCAAACCCTTCCGGCGGCCCCGTGCGCTGCGCTTCGTATTTCATGCCCTCGACAAAACGCTGCACTGTTGCCCTGTCCATGACTTCGCCTCTGTTACAGCTGCCCTCGTCTCTTCTTAGGATTATACTCAGCGGGATAAAAAGAAACAGACCTGACTGTTTTTTTATGACTCAAGGGTAGTCTGGAAGCGTAGCCGGGGGTGGTATGTCCGAGCTGATTCTGCACCATTTCGACCAGTCGCCCTTCGCCGAGAAGGTTCGGCTCATGCTGGGGTTGAAGCGCCTCGCTTGGCGCTCGGTCGAGATTCCCATGGTGATGCCGAAGCCCGCGTTGACGGCACTCACCGGAGGCTACCGCAAGACGCCGGTGCTGCAGATCGGCGCGGATGTGTACTGCGACACGCGTTTGATCGCGGTGGAACTCGAAACCCGCTATCCGCAGCCGACCCTGTTTCCGGGCGGCCACCGCGGGCTGTCCCTGGCGCTCGCGGCGTGGAGCGATCGCAGCTTTTTCGAGCCGGGTGCCGGATTGTCCATGGCTCTCAACAAGAGCGGCCTGCCGCGGGCGGTGATCGAGGACCGCAAGGCCTTCTTCAATTTCATGGACTTCGACACGCTCGAGAATGAGATTCCCCATTTGACGACCCAGTTCCGCGCGCAGGCGGACAGGGTGGAGCAGCAATTGGCCGCAGGCCGCGATTTTCTATTGGGCGAGGCGCCCGGCCTGGCCGACATCCACGCCTATTTCCCGATCTGGATGGCGCGCGCCAACGTGCCCACGGCAGCCGTGATTTTCGCGCCCTTCCGGCGCATGGCGGCGTGGGAGACGCGCATGCGGTCCATGGGTCACGGCACACCGACGCCCATGAGAGCCGAGGATGCCCACGCGGCGGCGCGATCCGCGGGTGCGCCGTGCGGCGGCGGAGTGGACCCCGACGACGCGCTGCACTTGGCCGCCGGCGAGCAGGTGGCCGTCACGCCCGACGATTACGGCAGGGATTCCGTGATCGGCGAACTGATTACCCTGTCGCTGCAGGAGGTTGCCGTGCGCCGGTCGGAGCCGCGCGTCGGCACGGTGGTGGTGCATTTCCCGCGCATCGGTTATCGGGTGGCGAAATATCAGGCGGCCGGTGGCGGGGCGGCAACCACCGGCGACGTGCGAATACAACAACCCACATAAATTTGCGTGATGCCGGCCTTGTCGGGGCGACCGGGCTTCGAGGAATTCCCAGCCGGCTGTTAAGCAGCATTTTTTTCACTTTAAACAAACCGTCAGGCTTGTTTTTTTTAACCGTCCCGCGTAGCGTGTGTTGCAAATAGGCTTGGCGGCAAGCCGACGATTCTTCTGGACAAGCCGTTTCGATTCTTCTGGAGGGGAGTACTACATGATCATCAGAAAGCGCACCGGGGCGTCCCGCCGTGCCAAGCTCGTTGCCATGCATCTTGGCCCGTTGGCCGCAGCGGCAGCAGCGCTGTCGGCCGCGGCATTGCTGGCGGGCGCCGCGCAGGCGGACACTGCGACCGATACCAGCGCCACCGCGACCGCCGGCGGCCTCGAAGAAAACGTCGTCACCGCCACGCGCCGCGAATCGAATCTGCAGTCGACGCCCATCGCCGTGACGGCCATTGATTCTCAGGTCATGGCGGCCCTTACGCCGCGCACGCTCGCCGATGTCGCGCTGCTGGTGCCGAATTTCTCCGCGAACAAGATCAACGGTTTCAACGCCGCCTCCTTCGCCATGCGCGGCGTCGGCAACACCGACATCATCGTCTACAACGAAGCGCCGGTGGCGGTGCTCATCGATGACTTCGTGATGCCGAGCACGCAGACACAGCTGCTCGATCCCTTCGACGTGCAGGAAGTGGAGGTGCTGCGCGGGCCGCAGGGCACCCTGTTCGGCAAGAACACCACCGGCGGCGCGGTGGTGGTGAAGACCAAGCCCCCGGTGCTCGACCAGTTTACGGTGGACGCGCAGGCCGGCGGCGGCAGCTACAACGAGTACCACGGCCAGGCGGCGATCAACATTCCCATCATTTCCAACCAGCTGGCTTTGCGCCTGGTCGGAAGCCAGGAACACCAGGACGGCTGGATGCGCAACGGCGCCAGCAGCACCATCGGCGGCACGACCTACACCGGCGACGGCGCGCGCGTGGGCGGTTCGGATGTGTTTACCGGCCGCGCCAAACTTCTCTGGCAGCCCACGGACAACCTGCGTGCGTTGTTTACCTACGAGATGCTGACCGACCGCTCGGGTACACCAGGCGCGGTCAATGCCACTCCCACCAACGACACGCCGGGCACGACGACTCCGTACTTCGCCTTCGCGCAGCTCGGCCTGCCGGGCTACGCGGGCAACAACCCTCTCGGCGCCGCCGGCGTCGACAATCGCGAGGGCTACTTGATCGACGAGCAGAAAGGGCATCGCGTCGACGCGCAGGGCGAACACCTGAACATCGACTACACCATCGATCCGGGCACCTTCACCTGGGTTCAGGGCTACCGCTCGCAGGATTCGAGCCTGCCGTCCGACTACACCGGCGTGGTGGGTCCGATTTCGGTGTTCGATGCGAATCGTTCCGACCGGCGCAAGACCTGGCAGGAAGAACTGCGTTTCGCCTCGAAGCAGATCGGCGACTTCAACTATGTGGCGGGCGCCTTTTACCAGCACGACGACACCAAGTTCTGCGTGGCGCAGGTGCTCGGCATCTATGATCTGTTCGGCGTGCCCGCCGCGCCGGGTTTGCAGCCGGGCGGCTACAACAACAATCCGCAGGTGCTGTGCAACGAACAGAAGGAAGAGTCCAAGGCGCTGTACGGCGAGGCCAATTATAAATTCACGGACGCGACCACCCTCACCATCGGCGCGCGCATCACCCAGGACAGCAAGGACTGGATCGGCCGCCAGCAGGTGTTCGTGCAGCAGCTGCCGTCGGCGACCGGCGCCATCGTGCCGGGGTTCACCTACACCCAGATGGGTGGTCTCATGAGCGGCGCCGATTTCAGCGCCTATCCCTACGGCGTGGTCACCGACAGCCATTCCTGGACTCAGCCGACCTACCGCATCACGCTGTCCCATCAATTCAACCCGGACATTTTCGGCTATGCGAATTTCTCGCATGGCTTCAAGGGCGGCGGCTACAACGACCAGGTGGGCACGGGCGGCACGCCCATCACGGCGGCCGAGAAGGCGCCGACGAACCCGGAAAAGGCGGACTCGTTCGAAGTGGGCATGAAGAGCGAATTGTTCGATCGCCGCGTGCGCCTCAACGAAGCCCTGTTCTACGTGCGCTATACGGATTTGATCCGGCAGGTCGTCGCGCCCATCACCAATACGAACGGCCAGCAGGGTGAAGAGACTCTGTTCAAGAATGCCGCGAGAATGACCACCTACGGCATCGAGAATGAATTGACGGTGCAGATCACGGACGGCCTGATGCTGCGTGCGCCGTTCAGTTTCCAGCACTGCCAGTACAACAGTTTCTCTACGCTTTACACCCCGGCCGGCGGTACGCCGACCACCCTCGATTTGTCGGGGCTGCCCGTCAATCGTTGCCCCGATGTGACGGCGACTTTGGACCTCAACTACACCCTGCCGGTGCCGTGGACCAACGGTCACGTCGTCATCGACGTCAACGACAACTATGTGTCGAAGAACCTCGACACCTATTCCATCGCGCCGGCGTTCAACCAGGGGTTCACTCAGACTTACGCGGACGCCCGGGCGCTGCTCGGCGCGTCGGTGACCTACAATTCCGAGGACAACCGTTGGTTCGCGCGCGTCTACGGACGCAACCTCACGAACAAGCTCTACAAGGAGTCGGCACAGAACGTCGATCCGCTGTGGGTCTGGGCGTTCTACGGAGAGCCGCTGTTCGTCGGCGGCGAAATTGGCTTCAAGTTCGGACAGAAATAAGCCGGCGGCATCGGCCGCGTTCCACGGGACGCGGCGCCGCGGGGCGGGGCCGATGCCGTCAAACGACTCCGCTCGCTCGAAAGGCGGCAATGTCGCCGGGCGAGTAGCCGAGTTCGGCCAGCACCGTGTCGGTGTGCTCGCCGAGCAGCGGCGGCCGCGACGGCGCGGCGGCGGGAGTGGCGCAGAGTTGCACCGGGAATCCCGACACCGGCACGGGACGGTGCAGCCCCGGGTAGTCGGCGATGGCATGCAGAAAGTTCATGGCGGCGACCTGCGGGTCATCGAGCGCCTGTTGCGGCGTGTAGATGGGACCCGCGGGCAGACCCGCCGCGTCGAGCGCCGCGAGCGCATCGGCCGTGGTTCGAGCCGCGCACCAGCTTGCCATGTGCTCGAGGATGGATTCGCTGTGCGCGCCCCGGGATTCGTCGCTCGAGTACTTCGGGTCGTCCGTCCAGCGCGCCTCGTTTCCCATGAGCTTGGCCCAGCGCCGGTACAGGCCGTTGCCGACGACGTGAATCAGCACATGGCCGTCGCGGGTGGGGAATACGGTCGAAGGCGCGGACGTCTGCACGCGGTTGCCGCTGCCGGCACGGTTGATGCCGGTCGCGCCCTGTTCCGCCAGGTGCGAGCCGAACACGGCGAGCGCGGTGCCGAGCAGGGTGCCTTTGACTTCCTGGCCCTCGCCGCTCCTGGTCCGATGCAGAAGGGCTGCGACGGTGCCCAGGGCGCACAGCACCGCGGTGCCGAAGTCCACGTAGGGCGCGGCGGCCTTGGCCGGGGCGCCCGGTTCGCCGGAGATGTACATGGCGCCCGACATGGCCTGTCCCACCCCATCGAAGCCGCCGCGCTGCGCATAGGGCCCGCGGTCGCCGAACGCCGTCTGGGTGGTTAGGATGATGTCCGGCCGTACGGCGCGCAGCGTCTCGTAATCGATGCCCATGGAGCGCATCTGGGCGGCGGGCAGGTTGGCGACGACCACATCGGCGGTGGCGGCGAGCCGCGCCACCAATTCGCGGGCTTCCGGCTTGCGCGGATCGAGGGTGATGGATTTTTTGTTGCAGCCGGTTTGGAAGAACACGCCGCCCTCGCCGCCGTCGGCGACCGGCGCGATGTACCGGTCCTCGCCGCCTTCGCGGCGCTCGATGCGGATGACTTCGGCGCCCAGGAATCCGAGCAGCGTGGCGCAGTACGGGCCGGCTACATACCGGCCGAAGTCGAGCACGCGGATGCCGGCAAGGACGCATGTGCCGGCAGGCGCGATGCCCGAAATGTTTGGCGTCGAGCGGTTGGGTTCGTTCATGATGGGAATATTACACGTGCGAGGTGTCCGTTGGATTTCAGCCTGAGTGAAGAACAGCGTGCCCTGCAGTCGGCGGCGCGCGAATACGCGCAGCGGCGACTTCCGGCGATCGCCCGTCAAATCGAACAGAGCGGCGAGCCGCCCGCACGCGAGCTCATCGCCGAATTTGCCGGCCACGGCTTTCTCGGCGTCAACATTCCCGAGGCGCAGGGCGGTCTGGGTCAGGGCAATCTCGAGGCGCTCATCGTGCTCGAGGAGTTCGGCAAGATTTCCTCCGCGGTGGCGTTTCCGGTATTCGAATCCTGCGTGGGGCCGGTGCGTGCAATCGAAAGGTTCGCGAACGGCGAGCTCAAGGCGCGCATCGTGCCGAGGGTATGCAGCGGCGAGATCGTGGTCGCCATCGCGATGTCCGAGCCCGCCGCGGGCTCCGCGCTCACCGATCTTACAACCCGCGCCGAGAGCCGCGGCGCGACCGTGGTGCTGAACGGCACCAAGCGCTGGTGCTCGGGCGGCGGCCATGCCGACGGCTACGTCGTGTACTGCCGGATGTCGGATGCCCCCGGCGCCAAGGGCATAGGCGCCGTGTACGTGGAGAAGGACACGGTGGGCTTGAGCTTCGGCAAGCCTGAATCGCTGATGGGCTTTCGCGGCGTGCCGTCCTCTGACCTGTACTTCGACAATTGCATCGTGCCGTCGTCGAATGTCGTCGTGCCCGCGGGCGGATTCAAGCAGCTCATGGAGGCTTTCGACCTCGAGCGCTGCGGCAATGCCACCATGGCGCTCGCGCAGGCGAGCGGCGCGCTCGAGGATGTGCTCGCCTACGTGCAGGAGAGGCGGCAGTTCGGCAAGCCCATCGTCGAATTCCAGGCCGTGCAGCTGCGGCTTGCGGACATGCGCATCAAGGTCGATGCCGCGCGCCTGCTGATCTGGCGTGCCGCCTGCAACGCGCAGGCGGGGCTGCCGAGCGTGCTCGAGTCGTCAACGGCGAAATGCTACGCGAACGAGATTGCCCGCGAAGTAACCGGGCATGCGGTGCAATTGATGGGCGCTTACGGCTATTCCCGGGAATTTCCCATGGAGAGGCGCCTGCGCGACGCCTGGGGCTGGGGCATCGCGGGCGGCGCGATCGACATCCAGAAGGTCAACATCGCGGCGGCCATGGTCGGCCGCCGTTTTGCGCAACGGGACTTGCCGTGAGCGGGGCGCGACGATGGGCTGTCCGCCGCGCACGCGTCGGCCGCGAAGCCGTGCGCGACTGCGGAGGCTGCCGCGACTGCGGAGGCTGCCGCGACTGCGGCGATGTCGTCACGCTACAGCGAGAGCGCCTTCGGATCCGCGGCGGCCACGCTGATGTCGATTCGATCTTCGCTGACGCTGACGTCGTGAACCATGAGCGGCCGCGTGGCGGGCGGACCCAGAACGCGCCCGTCGCGTACGTCGAAGGAGGCGCCGTGCAGAGGACAGATCAGGCGCGTGCCGCGCAGCCGGCCTTCGTTGAGCCGCGCATAGGCGTGGGTGCAGATATTGTCCAGTGCATGGATGCCGTCCTTGGTGCGGCAAACGAGGATCTCGCGGCCGCCGACGCTGCAGGCATGCAGGGTCCCGGGCGGCACTTCGCTGAGCGCCAGGTGTATGGAGTCCTGCTTCGGCATCGATTGAATCCTTCGGTTGGGAATGACAGGAGCATAAACCCTCATGGCTAAAATCACATTCATCGCGCGCATGACCGTCAAGCCGGACAAGCGCCGGGAGTTCGTGCGCGTGTGCCGCGAACTGGAGGAGTACGTCCGCGCCCACGAGCCGGGCGTTCTGGCGTACGAATTCTTCAAGCTGCGAGAGGAGAATCGCTATGCCGTGTTCGAGAGCTTCCGCGATGACGCTGCGGAGCATCTGCATATGAACTCGAAGGCGCTCGCCGATGCCGCGCCCAAGATCTCGGCGTGTTTGAACGGCACCTGGGAGCGCGAGTATTTGGACGGGCTGGAGTGAATTCCAAGGAGCGAGCAAATCATGTCGACGACTTTCATCGCAACATTACTGGTCAAGCAGGGCAGGGAGGCCGAGTTCGAGCGGCTGCAGAAGGAACTCTCCGAGCTGACCCACGCCGGGGAGCCCGGCACTCTGGTCTACGATGTGATCAAGAGCCGCAGCAAGCCGCGCACCTACGTGGTATATGGACGCTTCAAGGACGAGGCGGCATTCCAGTTGCACCAGAGCAGTCCCTTCCACGACAAGCTGGTGCCGCCCATCCTGGCCTGCGTCGAGGGCGACATGGATCTGCATCTCCTGGATTGGAAGAGCTGAGGCTCGGCGAGCCTGCCGCCGGCGAGAGCCCGCGTGCCGCGGGCTAGCGGTCTTCGCCCACCAGTTCCTTGAGCTTCTCCTCGAGGTAGCGCAGCACACGCTGGTCGCGTTCGGTTTCCTTGTGGGTCAGAAAACTGATGGCCATGCCTTCCATGACATAGCGGCTCAGATCGAAGCCGAGAAGAAATTTTTCGCCCTTGCGCTTCCATTCGGGAAACAAATCCAGGCTGGTGGTGTAGAACTCGCGTTCGAAGGCTTCCTGCGCGGGGAACAAGATGGCGGCCAGCTCCTTGTCGGTGCGCGCGGCCACGGCGAGTTCGAAGAAGGCGACGAACCAAGGATGCTTGACGTGAGTCCAGTAGCTTTGCACCCCGAGGCGGACATGATCGCCGTCGACCGGTTCCTTGGCCATGGACTTGCGCATGGCGCGCAGGCGCTTGGCGTGCAGATAATCGACCGCCGCCCGGATGATGTCCATTTTCGACGGGAAGTGGTGCAGCATGGCACCGCGCGACAAGCCGGCTTTTTCCGCAATCACGGCGGTGGTGGTGCGTGCGTAGCCCAATTCGACCAGGCACTTGATGGCCGCTTCGATGATCTGCGTGCGGGTCGAGGCGCTTTTCTGGGCCTGCCAGCCGAGGGGCGGGGCAGTCTGGCTCGTACTGCCGGTGGGGCCTTCTCCATTTGCTGCCATGCGGTATGTGTCCCTGAAGTGTGGCAAATTCTCAAAAAACCTTTATATGCCAAAGTTGTATCGCTTGCTTGAAAAAGTCAAAGCGGATTGAAACAGGATGGGTTGACTGATAGCTTCCCATCTCATCAGGCCGCAAGGCCAAGGGGGCGTCATGGGTCGAGTCAGCGGAAAGGTGGCGTTGGTGACGGGAGCCGCGTCGGGGCTGGGCAAGGCGGATGCGGCGGCCCTGGTGAGGGAGGGGGCCACCGTGGTCATTACCGACATCAACGAGGCGGCGGGCCGTGCTCTGGAGGCGGCATTGAATGCGGAAAGGCCGGGCAGCGCCTGGTTTCTGGTGCATGACGTGTCGAGCGAGAGCCGCTGGCAGGAAGTGTTCGCCGAGATTCGGCGCCGCTTCGGCGCGCTGCACGTCCTGGTCAACAACGCGGGCATGGTGGTCATCGGTACGCCCGAATCGGCCACCCTGGAGCAATTCCACGCGCATTTGCGGGTGATGACGGACAGCGTGTTTCTCGCCTGCAAGTACGGCATCGCGCTCATGAAGGATTCGGGCGGCGGCTCCATCATCAACATGTGCTCGACAGCCACCCACCTGGGTTACCCGGTGTTCTATGCCTATTCCGCCGCGAAGGGCGCCGTGCGTTCCATGACCAAGGCGATCGCGGTGCATTGCCAGATGAACGGCTACCGGGTGCGCTGCAATTCCATCCATGCCGGCGCCATCGAGACGCCCATGGTGGTCAAGGCCACCGCCGAGCTGGGCATGTCCATGTCCGTCTATGAGACGGCGGTGGGGCTGGGCAAACCGGAGGACGTGGCCAATCTGGTGGTGTATCTGGCCTCGGACGAGTCGCGCTTCGTCAACGCCACCGAAGTTATCATCGACAATGGCTTGGTGGCCCAGTGATGTGCATTCGGCCCAATGACGCGGGCCGTCGGCCCCCATTTGTGAGGGCTGGGCCCCAATGAGACGGGAGCCGGGTTATAAAAAACAGTCATGACTGTTTGTTTTATACGGAACCTGCGGCTACACTAGGACTTTGAGGAGCAACGCTATGGATCTGGGGCTGCGGGGCAAGCGGGCAATCGTCACCGGTGCGACCAAGGGCATCGGGCGCGGCGTGATCGAGCTGCTGGTGGCCGAAGGCGCTCACGTCGGTTTTTGCGCGCGCACGGCCGAGGAAGTCGAGCAGGCGGTGGCGGCCGTGAAGCGTCCCGATGTGCAGGTGCTGGGCGAGGCCGTCAACGTGCGCGACGGCAATGCCTACAAGGCCTGGCTGGATCGTACGGCGGCGGCGCTCGGCGGCTGCGACATATTCATCCCCGGCGTGAGCGGCGGCGGCGGCATGGACAGCGAAAAGAATTGGGTGCGGAATTTCGAGATCGACATGCTGCACACCGTGCGCGGCTGCGAAGCATTGATGCCGCATCTCGAAAAATCCGGCACGGGCTCCATCGTGATCATCGGTTCGACCAACGCCGTGGAGACGTTTGCCGCGCCCATGGCCTACAACGCCATCAAGGCGGGCCTGATCACCTACTCGAAGCAGCTGTCGCAGTATGTGGGCAAGAAATCGGTGCGCGTGAATACCGTGTCGCCGGGTCCGATCTATTTCGAGGGCGGGGCGTGGGAAATGATCAAGGGCACCCAGGCGAAGTTCTACGACTGGGCCATGAAACAGATTCCCTGCGGCCGCATGGGCACGGTGGAGGAAATCGCGCGCATCATCGTGTTCGTGGCGAGTCCGGCGGCAAGCCTGGTGACGGGCGCCAACATCGTGGCGGACAATGGCTTCACCAAGCGCGTGCAATTATGAGCGCGCGCGCTTCGGGTCCGCCGCCGCGCTAGGCGCAACATGGCCAACGCTCCGGTCAACGGCTACCTGGTGTGCGGGGGGCTCTACCACGACATGGATTACGCGCGTCTCGAACTCTTGAAGTTGCTCGGCGAGCACGAGCATATTCGCGTCCGGGTGGCGGAGGATTACGGCAATCTGAGCGCTCTGGCCGAGGCCGATTTTTTGGTCACCTATACCTGCGACGTGATGCCTGAATCCAGGCAGCGCGCGGCGCTGGGCGATTTCCTGGCCGGCGGACGGCGTTGGCTGGCGCTGCACGGCACGAACTCGGTGCTGCGTTTTCTCAAGGGCCGCGGCTGGGATGCGCCGCGCAGCGAGCCGGATTTCATGGCCATGCTGGGCAGCCAGTTCATCGCGCACCCGCCGATCCGGCCGTACCGGGTGGAGGTGAGCGACCCCGGGCATCCGCTGGTGGCGGGAATCGAACCCTTCGACGCGGACGATGAATTGTATTTGTCCGAATACCATGGCGAGCATCACGCGCTGCTGCACACGCATTATCGCGGTGCGGCGCCGGGCTTCACGGCGGAATCCTGGCCCGCCGCGGGCGCGCCGTCCGACCGCCAACTCGTGATGTATCTGCACCCGCACGGCGGCGGCGAAGTGCTGTACTGCACGCTCGGCCACTGCCGCGGCAGGTACGACATGCGGCCGATGATGGCGCAATACCCGGCGGTGGAACGCGGCAGCTGGAAGCTGCCGGTCTACCATGAGCTGCTGCGCCGGGGAATCCGCTGGGCGGCCGCGCCGCGCGGCGAAAGGAGCTGAACATGGCCGAGGATCTGCATAGCCGCTCGAAATCGCCGGCCTTTGCCAGGGTTGCGCGCGTCAAGGCGGGAGCGGACGGCCGCACCGCCGCGTCGCCCGGTACGCCGCCCGAGAAAGCGGCCGATCCCGGGCTTGGGCAGGACATCATCGATCAGCGCCGCTACACCTCGGTGGAATTCATGCGGCTCGAATGGGAGCGCCTGTGGAGCAAGGTGTGGCTGGTCGCGGGCCGCTCGCTCGACATGCCGAAGGCCGGCGACTACATCGTGACCGAGATCGGTGCGGAGTCGATCCTGCTGGTGCGGCAGGCGGACGGCGGCGTGCGCGGCTTCTACAATGTGTGCCAGCACCGCGGCAACCGGCTGCGTCCCTCCGGACGCGGTTCCGCGGGCGCGGCGCAGACCTTCAAGTGTCTCTATCATCACTGGGAATACAACCTCGACGGTTCCTATTATCGCATTCCGGACCTCGACACCTTCGCGCAGGGCGTGCCGCCCTACGGGCTGACCGAGGTGAAGTGCGCGGAATGGGGCAGCTTCGTGTGGTA
>Ga0134126_10010615_pt1 | contig 11601 bp, 9 predicted proteins | sample KB31752_FD_96881 | JGI IMG/M metagenome (GOLD analysis project Ga0134126, IMG submission 96881) | Terrestrial soil microbial communities with excess Nitrogen fertilizer from Kellogg Biological Station, Michigan, USA - KB3-175-2 | ecosystem: Environmental > Terrestrial > Soil > Unclassified ...
AAACCGGACGCGGCGAGACAGTACGGGACGGGGGAGACGGAACCGACGGAGCGAGATGTGATCAGTCCTGTCCGTCGAGGTCACCGCACCCGCGAGAGACGGTCCGAGACGCCAGAGACGCACGTCGTATGGCTCATAACCCAGAGGTCGAGGGTTCAAATCCCTCCCCCGCTACCAGGCAAAACGGCCCCGGGAACATCGCTCCCGGGGTCGTTTTCTGCTACTTGTGACCAAACTCCTGGTCACATCCCGCGTCCGATCGCTGGGCGCTTCGCCCGCGGTTACCGCGGGGGTGGCCGACCTCTTCCAGTTCGTGCTGCGCCAGTCCGACGGGCTATTGCTCGTCGACTGCAACCCCGGAAGCCCGTCCGCGGCGGCCTTTCAACGAGCAAGAGGCCACATTGAGCAACCAGCGTAGACGCGGGCCAGCGCCTCGGTCCTTGCTGTGCGGCAGGTTCGCAGCTCGCGCCTGGTGCCGTCCGGCGGATGTGAGCCGCGCTCAGCCGACGTCGGTGACTATGAGACGGGGCGACCACCTGCCGACTAGAGTCCTCGATGGCGCGAGGCCGCCAGCAACTCGGCGGGGCCGGGCGACAAGACCCGCATCATCGAACCGCCAGCAGCACTCGCCCTGAGCCCCGAACGCGGCGCAGTGCCCCGGATCGTTGCGGCGGTTCCTGAGCGGATCCAAGAACACTACATCGGCCGCGCTGAGCGGGTATCCGGCCGCGCTACCCTGGCCCCGGCCTGGATGACCCCGCCGGGGAGGTCGCCGGGGAAGTGGCCGGGGAGATCGCCGGGGAAGTGGCGGGGGAGGTCGCCGGGGAAGTGGCGGGGGAGGTCGCCGGGGACGTGGCCGGGGAGGTCGCCGGGGACGTGGCCGGGGAGGTCGCCGGGGACGTGGCGGGGGAGGTCGCCGGGAAAGTGGCCGGGGAGGTCGCGGGAGAAGTGGCCGGGGACGTCGCCACCGGGGATGGCCGAGGTCCGGTTGACGCGGGGGCGGTCGTCGTTGGTGCGGGTGATGAGGGCGCGAATGACGCCTTACTGAACGGAGGCAGGTGCGCAGTCATGGCCACAATGAGATAGATAATCACGAGCGCGACCGCCGCCGCGGCGCCGGCCAGTCCCAGGTGGGAGTGGCCTGGCCGCCCTGCTCCCCGGCTGTCGCCGGGTGCCTCGGTCCTGGCGGCTGCGAGCGGCAGCATATCCCCCGGGGTCACCGTCGGCGTTTCGCTTTCCGGTACGCCTGCGCTGGGGGCGGCGGGCTGAGTCACCGGCGTGGCCGACAGGTCGCCGACAGCCGTGGGCGCGGCTGGGCCGGGTTCTGATGGGGGCTGCGACGGGAGCGCCTGGGTGATCGGCGCTGGCAGCCAGCCTGCCGCCGGGGGGGCGGTGTTGAGCTCGGCCAGGAGCTGCTCTGTGCTGGGCCGCTGTTCTGGGTCCTTGGCCAGGCAGCGCTCGACCAGCGGCCGGAGCTCGGCGGGAAGGCCACTGACATCCGGCGGAGTGAAAACTACCCGGTACAGCAGTGTGGCGCTGGGCGCGGTGCCGAACGGCCCTTCACCGGTGGCGGCGAAGGTAAGCACCGCGCCCAGGCTGAACACATCGCTGGGCGGGCCGACCCGGTGGCCTCGGGCCTGTTCGGGGGACATGAAACTAGGCGAGCCGAATACCACGCCAGTGCCCGTCAGCATGCTCGCCTCCGCTGCCCGGGAGATGCCGAAATCGATGATCCGCGGCCCGTCCTCAGCCAACAGCAGGTTCGATGGCTTCAGATCACGGTGCACGATGCCCGCTGCGTGGATCGCGCCCAGGCCCTCGGCCAGTCCCGCCGCCAGCGCGAGCACGGACGCGGCAGGCAGCGGGCCGTGCCTGGTGATCGCCTCGGCGAGTGACGGCCCGGGGACGTAGGCGGTGGCCAGCCACGGCACCGGTACGTCTACGTCAGCGTCAACCACTGGCGCCGTGAACAGCCCGCTGACCGCCCGCGCTGCGGCGACCTCGCGGGCGAACCGGTCCCGGAATTCGGCTTGCCCGGCAAGTTCGGCCCGGACCACCTTCACCGCGACCAGCCGGCCCCCTGGTGACCGGCCCAGGAACACCTGGCCCATGCCTCCGCTGCCCAGCCGGCCCAGCAGCCAGTACTGGCCGACCTTCCGCGGATCCCGGGGCTGCAACTGCTGCGCCACGCCAGCGGGCCCTCTATGATCACCTCTGATCCCGGTCACTGGACCTCCTAGGGAGGGATTTGCCCGGAACCCGATATCCGTACTGTCAGGTCCTGCTCGACCTGGGGAACACCGCCTCTGTCCATGAGCTGCCGCCAGGCGTGATTGTCATGGTTGGAGGTCAGCGACCGCAGGGCCTGCCCGTTGCTGCCTACCGGAGCCAGGCCTTCCGGCGGTCTGCTGGGATCTTGCCCTGGTCGTGTCATTTCGCCCCCTTTATCCCGTTCCAAGGGTAAGCTTGGTAGACCTATCGACCAAGCTGCACCGATCTGCCATGACGGGCTAGAACGGATCGGCCCGTCGGCCGGGGACCTTGGTCCCGTTACCGCATGCATGACCGGGCCGGCGCCGGCCACCAGGGCCGAGGCCAACCTGGGCATGGCTCCAAGGGCTTGGTCGCCGGCGGGTCCGGCTGCAGCTGGTCCGCCCCGACCAGTGCGACGAGGCACCTGCCACGTATCGATCAGGCCGACGGCAGGTACCTTGGCGCCGACGGCGCCTAGCCGCCGCGGGTCGGCCTCCTCCACCCGCACCCCGCCCGCCGGGCCCGCCCGATGGTGCCAGGCTGATGGCGAGGTCGGCGACTTCGGCCACGACCACGTCAGCGAACTGCGCTGGCGTGTAGCGGCCCGGGTCGACGGCGACAACATCGGGCACCAGCCCGGGGAGCTCGTGGTCGTCGAACCGGGCGGGCAGCACGCACACCCTGCCGCGGCAACCGCCCGGCTGAACGCGGCGCGGCGTTCCAGCCGGTCCAGTCCCGCGCTGCATAGTCGGCGGAGACGAACACCACCACCACCACCTCGCGCGTAGATCCGGGCGGCTCCTCGGCCAGACGCGTCCCCCGCAGCCGGACCTGCTCATCGGCATCGTAGAGGCAGCGCACTCCCTGTGCCTTCAGCGCCGCGGCGACCTGCCCGACTCAGTCCCGCAGCGTCGGCGAACGACAGCGCCACAGCCGCTCCGGCCGGGCATCCGGGTCCGCACCGCCGTTGGCTGCCGTCATGACTACCGAGTCACCCACCCGGCCGCCGCGGAAGACCCCGTCCCGCCACACTCAGCGGTGACTGTCCAGGAATCGATCGTTTACGGACACGCGGTCGGGCCGCGGACGCATCCGGCGCATCTGGCGCCGCGAGCAGTCGGAGCGCCCTCAGCCTCGTGCAGCCCTTGTCCTTGCCGGTCAGCTCATGATCGTCCCCGACAACTCTATCTGCCTAGGAACTTACCATCGGCGCAGCTCACGGGCGTCGTTTCCGGTCAGGATCTTACGTATCACGCAACTAGTGACCAAGGTCACCCCGGTAACTGACCTCCACCTAGCTCTGCTAGGCTCATCATGGCATACCTTGGTGGTGAGACAAGAGAACAGTCGGCATCACCCAAAGGAGACGAGTCTCATGCGCCCGCCAGTGCCTGAAGGAAGGACCCGCATCAATGTTCCCCACCACTGCCGCATCCCCTCGCGTTGTTACCGAAGGTAGCTATCCGGTGTCGGTGCGCACCGACAGGACCTTCACCGAGGCCGTGACCCAGGTCCTCAGCGCCATCGAGGCCGAACCCGCCTACGCCGCCGAGCCGCACCGCCGACGCGGCGCCCCGCTGGTCGTCGCGGTCGTCCCCGCCTGGAACGAGGCCGCCTGCATCGCCGACACGATCGACGGGCTCCGGCACCAGACCCGCCCGCCGGACCTGATCGTCGTGTGCGCCAACAACTGCACCGACAACACCGCCGCCGTCGCCCGCGCCGCCGGTGTCGACGTCATCGACATGCCGCGCAACCCCGACCGCAAGGCCGGCGCGCTGAACTACGCTATCGAAACCATCCTGCCCTCGCTGGCCGACCACGACCGGATCTTCGTCCAGGACGCCGACACCGTGTGCGTGCCCCGCTGGCTCGAGCTGGCCAACAACGTGATGGACGGCGACCCCAGGGCGGTCGTCTCCGGCCGGTACGCCTGCAAGGCCGAGTACGGGCTGATCGGCATGATGCAGCGCAACGAGTTCGCCCGCGAGTGCCGCATGATCGACCGCCGCGGCGACCGGACTCACATCCTGGTCGGGACCAGCACCCTGCTGCCGGTAGCCATGCTGCGGGAGGTGATCGCAGCCCGGCGGACTGACCGCCTGCCCGCCGGGTACGTGTACGTGCCCGAGTCGCTGACCGAGGACTTCGAGCTGACCCTCGCGGCGAAGACGCTCGGCTGGCGCACCGCCTCCCCGTACGGCTGCGATGCCGTCACCGACGTGATGCCGACCCTGCGGATGCTCTGGCACCAGCGCATCCGGTGGATGCAGGGCGGCGTGGAGGACTTGCGCCGCTACGGCTGGACGCAGATCACCTCGCCGTTCCATATCCGCCGCGCCTGGATCCTGTTCGGGCTGGCGTCCATGCTGCTGTTCTACGCCACCCTGGCCGCGACCTACGCCCTGTCCGGGACGGTGGTGACATCGCTGCCGTGGGCGCTGCTGACCCTCGTGTTCATCATCGACCGGGTGGCCGGGGTCCGCGCGCAGGGCCGCGCCTCCATGCTGTTCGCCGCGCTGCTCGTCCCCGAACTCCTCTACAACATGTTCGCCCAAGTCGTCTACGTCACCGCGCTCTATAAGGCTTTCCGCGGCGGTCCCCCGGCCTGGCACGAGACCTAGAAGGAAACGCTCATGTCCCCCTTGCAAATGTGCTGGCTCGCGGTAACCGGTGCCACCATCGTCTTCCTGATCGTCGCGGCGGTCTCGGCGCTGCCCAAGATGAAGGCCGCCTACACCGCGGGCATCTCGTCGATCTTCCTGGCCGCCAGCGGCATCACCGCGTTCGGTAGCCTCGCGCCGCTCTTGTCGGTCGCGGGGCTCACCTCGCCTGCCAGTGCTGCTGCTGCCCCGCTCAGGCTGCCGCCGCCGCCCGTGCCCGGCGCGCCGCTGGCCAATGACGCCTCCGCCGGCAAGGTAGTGTTCACCTTCGACGACGGGCCCGACGAGCACACGCCGGCCGTCCTCGCGGAGCTGAACGCGCTGCACGTCAAGGGCGTGTTCTTCCTGATCGGCGAGAAGGCAGCCGCGCACCCGGAGATCGTGGCCGCCGAGGTGGCCAATGGCGAGGTCATCGGCAACCACACCTGGAACCACCCATCGCTGACCGGCAAAGCTACCGGCACCCGGCCGCTGTCCCAGGCGCAGGTCCGCGACCAGCTGGCCCGCGCGAACGCCGCGATCGTGACCGCCGGCGCGCCGGAGCCGTCACTGTGGCGCCCGCCCTACGGCGGCGTGAATGCCGCCGACGTCGCGACGGCCCGCACCCTCGGGCTGCGCGTCGTGCTGGACAGCGGGACCAACATCATCGACTCCAACGACTGGGACGGGCTGTCCGCGCAGCAGATCGCCGCCCGGGTCGACCCGCGGCTGCGCGATGGCACGATCATCGCGTTCCACGACGGGCTGAAGACCGCGGCGCCCACCACCATCGGGGCGCTGCCGCTCATCGTCGCCTACATGAACGCGCACCACCTGGGCGCGACGACGGCCGTCCGGCCCGACGCGACCGGCGGGGTCGTGCCCTACCCCGGGACGCGCCCAGCGGGCGGGACGCACCCGGCGGGCGGCACCACTTTGCCGCCGCGCCGGCCGCCGCTGCCCGCCGCACCGCAGCCTGCGGCCAGCAGCCCCGCGCCGGCGACGGGCACGGAGCCCGGCACCCCGACGGGTGCCAGGACGGCACCGGGCACCACCGCCCCCGCACCCGCGCCCAGCACGCGCCCGCCTGCCCCGCCGCCCAGCACGACCACGCCTGCGCCCGCACCGTCCACGACGAGCCCGGCCCCGAAACCGACCGCGAGCACGCCTGCGCCGGCCACGACCAGCACCGCACCTGCGCCCACGGGCGGCCAGTGATGGCCCCCCGGCCAGGCGCCACCGACTGGTGGGCGCGGGGGCGGGCTCAGGGCGTGCGGGACGCAGCGCGGGCGCTGGACTCGACCGCGTGGTACCGGGTGCCGATGCCGCTGCCGGCCGACCCGACCGGCCGAGCACGGTTCCTGGCCGGCTACGCGGCCGGGATCGAGGACGGCCTGGAGGTGTCCCGTGCAGCCTGACCCGTCATATGATCCGGTGCCTGATCTCGCCGCGCTGCTGCGGGTCCTGCACTGGGCGCGGCCTATCGGCCCGGCGTACCCGGCCTCGGCCGCGGACCTGCACGACCGCGTCGGCGAAATTACGGAGTTTCCAGCTCAGATCTGGCAAGCTTAGCCAACATGAGCCAAGAGCTGACAGGACCGCACGCGCCATACATGCTGATCGTTTACGTGCTGGCAGAGAAGATCAAGTCAGGCGAACTAAAGCCTGGTGACCGGGTGCCGAGCGTCACGGAGCTGGTCAAGACCTACGACGTGAGCCACAGCACGGCCAGGCGAGCTCTAGCCAAGCTGAAAGAGATGGGCCTGACTGACACCGTGCCCGGCTACGCCACATTCGTGCGACTGCCCGACCAGGGTGCACCTAGCTGAGCCAGCGTGCTCCTAGATGGCTCCGAAGAAGCTGCAGATGAGCGATCGGACCATGGGCCCGTTCCAGCAGTCGCCTCCAGCACCCACCGCGGGCACCTGCAAGCACCGCAGCCAGTCCGCCAGCGCCAGCACCTCCTTCTTCGTGGTGCCGAAGCTGCGGGTCTCGGCTACCCGCCGCGCCGGGTCCTTGTCCGACGGCACCCGGATCGTTGCCACCATCCCGGCCTCGCCGATCTCGATGCCGCACACCCGGTCCCGGTACAGCGGCTCGTTAGGCACCTCTTCCATCCGCCCTTGGACTCCCTTCCCGGACTGCTAACCTGCGGACAGGTACGGCCCGGGGAACTGGGGGCAATGCGGAAGAAACTAACCCGCGTGCAATCGCAGCAACAGTCACCAGGCCCCTCAGGAATCTGGCGCCCGGCGTCAGGCTAACGCGCGGCCTCAACCGCACCAAGGAAACAACGACGTCACAGGCGATACCGCAGCCATTTCACGCCGGTATCGCGCCGCGCCAGCAACAGCAGCAACCAGCGGCAAGCACCAGCGACCGGCGACAGCGCATAACTCTCGCACAATCCGTGCCAACTGGGGATATGTCCGGCCTGAAAAGCGGACGGTCGGGAGGCTCTACCGACCATGATCCGGAACATACGCGGAATGATCCTGGCGGCGCGGGGCCGCGGCGGCCGGGTACAAACAGGTAGACCGCACAAATTCGCGAGTTGGGGTTGGCGGCCTCCGGAGCCTGTACGTACCCGATCGAACATTTAAACCCCGGGACTCAGGGTAACCCGGGGAATTCGATGACTTTGGTTAGGTTTCGCCGATGCGAGACGGGAGGCCCTCCTGGCTGCCGGGAACGGAGGCGGACGGTGCTTCATCGGGCGAGGGAGGCTTGATCCGCTGGAGGTAGACCTCGCAGGCGGCGAACAGCACGCCGATGATGAGGAAGCTGAGCCACGACACGGGCACGACCAGGACCAGGATCCCGGCCACGACGGCGCCTGCAAGCTGAAGGCCAGCCGCATGAGAAGCCATCCAGCCGACCACGCCCCGGTGGTCACCGCCCCTTGCCCCCGCGATGCTGCGCCCGGTCCGCTTCACCCACGAGCGGAGGGCCACGGCCCACCGATACGGCCCGCTCAGCACGGCGATGACCAGGACAACCAGAGCCACGGCCAGCACCCATGCGCTGAGGACGAAGAATCCGTGCAGCAGATCACCCAGAACACTCTGCGCGACCTGGGGGTTGTGAGAAGCGCTGGCCAGCGCGCCTTGCTCGTGGATGACGACGCGCCGTTCCACGATCATCAGCAGAGATACGCCCACCGCCAGCTGGAGCACGGTTCTGCGGCGGTTCACCGACAGCCACAGGCTCAAGGCGATGAATGCGATCGCGACCAGGGGCAGGACAAGGGTGAGCCGGTCGAAGGCCTTCACCCCTCGCTGGACGGCGGCCAGGTCGCTGGACTTGACCAGGGTGATCTGGCCGAAGTTGCTGGGCAGGGGGACTCCCAGGGCCCCGGACAGCTTGCTCACCGCCTGCTGCGGCGGGTCGGCGCTGGTGATGGTGGGCAGCGTCACCGGCTTGCCCGCCAGGTCAGAGGCCAGGCCCGATACCTTTCCCAGCGCCTGGTTGATGACGGGGACCGTGTTCAGGACGATATAGCCGCCAGAGGTGGAAAGAGCCGCCGTGTTCTGGCCGCGCAGCACCGCCACCAGCTGCTGGTGCGTGAAGGTCAGCGCCGCGGTCCAGACGGCCTGGAACTGGGAGGAGGTCAGCACGCTGGTCAGCTGACCGGCAACGTAGCCCTTGGTGGCGTTGGTGACCGGGGCGGCCGCGAAGCTGGCCTTGGGAGGCAGCGCATCCCGCAGCCGGGCCTGGACATTGAGCTCGGTGAATAGCTCGTCGGTGGCGCGCGCCGCCACGGCGGAGGCCACGGCCGGATCCTCGAAGACGGGCGCGACCGTGCCGACGAACGTGCCGGTGTTGAGCAGGGTCCTGTGTGCCCACACCTCCGTGGTGGACAGCAACACCAGCAGGCAGGACAGCGCGACTAGCACGGCGACGACACTTCTGCGGATGCGCCGCCGACGCGGCTTGCTGATTCGTTCCTGCCCGCTCCGGGGGGCGTCGCGGTCAGCCTGGATACCGGCGAGATCCGCCTCAGCGGGAGCCGTTTCTCCGGCAGGCCGGGCCGAGGCCGATGGCGGGCCGCTCATGACCGGCGCCGTGAGGTACCCAGTCCGAGGTGCCGGTCATACGCCGCCAGGGCCGCGGCCAGGGTGGTGTAGGGCCCGCGGATCCGCTGCAGCGACAGCGAGATCTCGGAGTAATCCCAATAGGGGTGGTCACCACAGTCGCAGCAGATGACCTCGAAGGCGTCCCTGAAGCCGCCTTCCTTAGGGCCCTCCACGATGCGGACCGGCGGGCGCCGGATGCTCGCGGTGATGCCATGCCCAAGCTGACCAGCCACGGGGACAGCCATGACATCACCGGCCTCAACGCCGCCCCGCGGATCACGGGCATGGCGTCCGCGCCCCACCCAGACGCCCTGCGGACGGCTAGCGGACCGGATACCGGTCACGACATACAAAGCTTCAGCGCTCAACTCAACCCCCACCTCAGTAGGCTCGGCCACCACCGGGGTCTGGAGCAGCGCTACGCTATCTGCCAGTATCGCCGCCAGCTCCCCGCGGCGACAAGTGCTGGACCTGAGCTGGATCGTTGCCACCGGCGAAAATGAGTTCAATCATGATCCCTTCGCCCGGAAACACCCGCTTATGCGAGAACCGCACCGCCGCCTGCGATCGAGCACATTGCGATACCGGCGCTGACGTCCTCCTATGCAAACTGAACGGGAAGCGGATGGGCGGCCTGGTGAACACCGCAGGGCGAAATCTCCATACCATCTACACACGTTCACCATCCTTTCTTCACACGTGCGCGTCAAGCACTGGGGCGATGATGCCGGATGTGCTCTGCGGCCGGGAGCCACGCTGGGAGCCACGGGCGCGAACGACCTTCCGAGACTTCGGACTTACTTGAACAGCGAGCGGAGACGAGCGCGAGGTCACGGACTGATCTGAACTGCTCCGGCCACTCGCACATGGAACTACGGATCAGAAGGGCATGCCGATAAGGTGGTCGAAGGGGGAACCTTACCGTCACTGCCCATATGAGCCATATCTTTGGCCATCTGATACGCCCGATCGTCGGCGGCCTTGGCCATGCTACGAAAAGAAGTACGCTGGCATCGATCCTATGACGACGCCAACAATAGGGCCGACCGCACTCCATACTATGAGAAAATCATTAACAGTCTTCATGTTTTGAAGGGTGTACACGAACATGAAACCGACCAGGGCAAGGAACCCTAGGCCAATTATTACTGCGGCGATCTCCGTACCATCCATACGGACCTTATTCACACTAGCATTGTTGCCATTAAGCGAGTCAATAGCAATGGGTTTTCCCTCCAAAAAAGTTATCTTTGGCTTGAGCGAGCCGTAGCTGCTCCGTCCATTCTTTAGCAGTCAGATGTCGTATGGGGATATTGAAGACTGTATGTTTCCATCTGGGGATGTTACTTAGAATCCCCTGCCTGATTTCTCGTTCCGGGGCTGGGGGTTCCGCGGCTGGGGGCTCCTTTGGTGGCGACACTTATCCTCCCCGAGTGCTATATCACGTTAGAGGTAGTGCAGATAGTACTCGTTCACCGCGGATAGTCACGGTCTCGCGGACAACGAATCTTGTCCAGCCAGTTATCTCCAGGACGCGTGAGCGAGCGCCGCATGCTCTTGTATGTACTTGAGTCGTGGCCGCAGGTCCTCAGGCAACTGGATAGCCCTGCCGCCCAGCTCGGCGAGCCCCGGATAGCGCTTGAGCTCTGGTGCGATCTCGATTGACCAGGTACTGGGGTCGATGGTGATGAGCCACCTGTCGAACAGTGCGTGCAGGTCGCATCGGAGAAGCAAACCCCCACGGAGGTCGTGCTCGGGATTTGCGCTGTAGAGGTAGAGGTGGGCCGCTTGCAGGGCCCCGGGTGGCTGCGGTCCGGTGAGGGTGGATAGTTCCCAGATCGCCTGAGGATGATCACCGACGCACCGATGGACCGCGCCCGGTCCATCTCCAGCGTGCTGCATGGCCGCCTCCAGCGGCTCGGCCTGCCCGATCTGCGTCGTGACGTCACGTGGGCGCAGCGCACACCTGCCGACGCTCCCGCGGCCGCGCACGAGCTCGCCGCCGCCCTCGACGAACGGGCCCGAGCCCTCGGCGAACGCATGGCCGACAGCCCAGAACCGTGGCTGGCCCAGCAGCTCGGCGTGCTCGCTCCCGGCGCCTCTCCCGCGCTGCGCGAGGAATACACCCGCCGCGCGGGCACCGCCGCGGCCTACCGGGAAGCCGCCGGGATCACCGACCCCGACCAGGCCGTCTCCCTCGAGCCGCACCGCGGCAACCGCGAACTCGAAGCCATGCGCACGGCCGTCTTCGCCGCCCTGGAGATCCGTGACGAAGCCGAAATCCTTCGCCGCTTGGACCGCGGCGAGCTCGAAGCACGCGCCCTCCAAGGCCGACGCGCCCGTGCCGTCGCCCCACCCGACGTCAGCAGGCAACTTCGGCTAACTGCGCAGGCTGAAGCCGACGCCCTTCAACAATCCGCCGACGCCCATACTCAGCACGATCACGTCGGCGCGGCCAGCTCCACCGCCCTCGCCGCACAGCTGGCCGCCGAACGCCAGCGCCTCGAAGCTGCCAGCGCCCGGTACGAGCAATGGTCAGCCGACACTCACGGCACCAGGGAGGAAGCCGGGAAAGCCTCTGCCGAACTGCAACGACGAGGACACGCCCGGCCAGAGGGCGAATCACACCC
>Ga0134126_10010616_pt1 | contig 11600 bp, 14 predicted proteins | sample KB31752_FD_96881 | JGI IMG/M metagenome (GOLD analysis project Ga0134126, IMG submission 96881) | Terrestrial soil microbial communities with excess Nitrogen fertilizer from Kellogg Biological Station, Michigan, USA - KB3-175-2 | ecosystem: Environmental > Terrestrial > Soil > Unclassified ...
ACGCAGCGCGGGAGGAAGGCGACAATGCGATATATAAAGCCCTGCCCGACATTGAATGGTTCCGCACCTTTCGCTTTCCCAAAGTATCGGAGATTTTTGGCCCGGTAAAAATGTCGGTTACCATCATCAGCGCAGGTTCACAGCATAACGTAGTACCGGCTACCTGCAATTTTACGGTAGATGTACGCGTTACGGATGCTTACCGGAACGAGGAAGTGCTTGAGATTATCCGGAATCATGTAGCCTGTGATGTTACGCCCCGGTCGATCCGGCTAAAGCCGTCCAAAATCGATAAAGATCACCCTATCGTGCAAGCAGGGATCTCCCTGGGCAGAACCACCTATGGCTCACCCACCACGTCCGATCAGTCGTTATTAAATATTCCATCACTTAAAGTAGGTCCGGGTGATTCCGCACGGTCGCACATGGCCGATGAGTACATTTATGTGGATGAAATCAAGGAGGGGATTGACCTGTATATTCGTATGCTCGAAAAGATTCTGTGAGTTATCAATATTTATTTCAAAAGCAGTAAGTTTGACGTCTCCGCGCGTCATTGCAAGGTACGAAGCAATCCGCAGGGCAAGTTGGATGTTAAGAATAAAACTTTTTATCCGCTCTGTAAAGTATAGAGATTGCTTCGTGCCTCGCAATGACGTCGGATAGTTTTAATTCAATGAGTAAGATCTGGCAAAAATCGGTAAATGTAAACGAGCTCGTAGAAAACTTTACGGTTGGCCGCGACCGCGAGTTTGACCAGGAAATGGCCGCTTTCGACGTGCTTGGCTCATTGGCGCATACCCAAATGCTACAAAGTATTGGCTTATTGAGCGGCGAAGAGCTGGTGCTTGTTCAAAAAGAACTGAAGAATATTTATAACGAAATTCAAAAGGGTGATTTTACTATCGCACCGGAGGTTGAGGATATTCACTCACAGGTAGAACTGCTCCTTACCCAAAGGATAGGCGAGGCTGGTAAGAAGATACATAGCGGCCGCTCGAGAAACGACCAGGTGCTTGTTGATCTGAAACTTTTTTTCCGACATCAGCTGCAACTGATAGTTGAAGAAACAGAAAAGCTGTTTCGTTTGCTGATCGATCTGAGTGAAAAACATAAAGATGTTTTGCTTCCGGGGTATACGCACCTGCAGGTAGCTATGCCGTCGTCGTTTGGTTTATGGTTCGGCGCCTACGCCGAGAGCCTGACCGACGACCTGGAAATGGTGCTGGCTGCATATAAGATCACCAATAAAAACCCTCTTGGTTCAGCAGCGGGCTATGGCTCGTCCTTTCCGCTTAACCGCACATTAACCACCCAATTATTGGGCTTCGATAGCTTAAATTATAACGTGGTATACGCGCAAATGGGAAGGGGCAAAACCGAAAGAATCATTGCGCAGGCCTTATCATCTGTAGCCGCAACGCTGGCAAAAATGGCCATGGACCAAACTTTGTATTTAAGCCAGAATTTTGGCTTTGTGAGCTACCCGGATACGCTGACTACCGGCAGCAGCATTATGCCGCATAAGAAGAACCCTGATGTATGGGAAATTATGCGCGGCAAATGCAACCGGCTGCAGGCATTGCCAAATGATGTAGTGATAATGACCACCAACCTTCCGTCGGGTTATCACCGTGACCTACAACTTTTAAAGGAGTTATTGTTCCCGGCATTTTCTGATCTCAAAAACTGTCTGCAAATGGCCACCTTTATGCTGGAAAACATAACCGTGAATACAAAAATATTAAGCGATCCAAGATATGCCTACCTTTTCAGTGTAGAAGAAGTGAACCGCATGGTATTAAGCGGTATCCCTTTCCGCGACGCTTATAAACAGGTAGGACTTGCCATCGAAAAAGGCGATTTTAAGCCCGGCAAACAGGTTAAGCATACGCACGAAGGCAGTATAGGTAATTTAGGAAACGATGAGATAACCAAGGCGATCGATAATTTGCTTAAGAACTTTGATTTTGAAAAGGTGGAAAGGGCGATAGGCCTTCTGATAAATTAAAAATACTGAAGTTTTAATATATTTGTATATGATGATTAAAAACGCTGACAACAATAAAATCACAATTACGATATCCCCATCAGTAGATCGGTTTGGTCTGCAGCGTTTGATCGATTATCTTAAATATCTTGAAGCAACCGCAAACTCGAAAGCTAAACAATCGGATATTGATGCCCTTGCCGACGAAGTTAATTCTACCTGGTGGCAAGCTAATAAAGAACGATTTACTAAGTGAAAATAATAGTTGACGCCAATATTGTATTTAGCGGCATATTAAACTCTAATGGTAAAATCGGGGATTTATTGATCAATTCAAAAAGATACTTCAATTTCATTGCGCCGGAATTTTTAAGACACGAAATAAAAGATAAGTACGGGAAACTCCAGCTAATTTCCGATTTAAACCTCGGTCAATTAATGGAAGCGGAGTACCAGGTTTGCAAAGACATCACTTTTATATCCGAAGAGCAGATCAATTATAATTTTTGGACAGAAGCACATGATTTGGTTCATGACATCGATATAAAAGATATTCAATATGTGGCCTACGCCAAACAATTCAGATGTAAACTATGGTCGGGAGACAAAAAGCTTTTTAGAGGATTAACTGAAAAAGGTTTTGTTAATATTGTCACTACAGATGATTTATTTACGATGAGAAATAAAAGATCAAAAAAGATATAAGCATGAACGGACAAAACCGCAGCGATATATATCCCGGTCTGGAAGTGGATATTATTTTGAAAAAAGACCAACGGTCGGGCAAACGGACGCGTGGGATCGTAAAGGACCTGCTTACAAGTTCCGCGTTTCATTCGAGAGGCATCAAGGTTCGATTAGAAGATGGGCAAATAGGCAGGGTGGCCGGGATAGTTGAGGATTAATAATAAACCGCTTTAAATTTTAGAATAGCATGTCAACCATTATACAACCAGATAAACGATTGTTTTTTCGTTTGGACGCTCACTATCGCCTGATGATCGCTCTGGCAGCTTGTGCGATCGTGTTCGTTTTCATCCGGGGGCGTTATTCGCTGCCCGGAACCATCCTGGTGACATGGATAGGCTTTGCACTGGCCGTCATAGCGCTTGATTGGGTCGTTATACTTTCATCCCATCCGCTCGAGGTGCGCAAAATCGCTAAGATACAGGACTCCAGCCGCACCTTTATTTTTCTGTTTGTGATCTTCGCTTCGGTGATTAGCATGGGGGCCATTTTTTTCCTTTTGAAATCGGCGAAGGGTCATTCGGGTGTAGGCGTGAATGAACATATTTTATTGGCGATCGGCGCGGTTATTATCTCGTGGTGGCTGGTTCATACCATTTTTACCATGCGGTATGCGCATATGTATTATGACACCGATACCGACGACGGAAAGCCAAAAGAAGTAGGCGGTTTACAGTTTCCTGATGAGAAAGAGCCCGATTATCTTGACTTTGTTTACTTTTCGTTCGTGATCGGGATGACGTTCCAGGTGTCGGATGTGGAAATATCATCGCGCGACATACGCCGGCTGGCCTGGCTGCACGGGCTGTTGTCGTTCGGTTTTAATACAGCGATCGTCGCGTTAAGCATCAACGTGATATCGGGCCTGGTAGCGCAATAATTATCCAAATAAGCCTTTGTCGCGGTCGATAAATGTTGGCCGGCGAACGGTCGCGCCTAATTTTTTATTAACCTGTTCCGCAACATAATCGGCCAGTTCCGGCGAATAACGCTCGTCATGCTGGTGCATAAAAAACCAAACGGATTGCAGACCCATTTGGTGCCATTGTTTTATGCGATCCACCCATTCGTCAATGCGCGCATAGTCGGTAGGATGGAGGCTATTGCCTACAAACCGGATAAACGCGTGTGGCGTTGGCAACTCCATATGTACCACATCCCTCCGGCCCGATGCATCTGTAATAACGGCGCCGATATTGAGCCGGTGCAACAGATTGAAAATTTCCTTCCTGATATCCGGTTGGGCATACCATTCCTTGTGCCTCAGCTCTAAAAAAATGGGTACATCTTTTGGAAGACTTGTTAAGTACGCTTCAAGGTCCGGCAGGCTTTTGGGCGTGAAATTATCGCCTACCTGCAAAAACAAGGGGCCTAGGGCATCGCCAAAGGCCATAATACCTTCATAATATTTGGTGGTGATCTCATCCGCATTTTTTAGCCTGCGGATGTGCGTAATGGTTTGCGAAAATTTCGGACAGAATTTGAAGCCCGGATTCTCTTTGGCTTTTTCCTTCCATTTGAGGATGGTTTCAGGGCCATACGTGTTATAAAACGTCGCATTCAATTCGATGCAATCGAAGTGTTTTACGTATTCATCCAAAAAGTTCGCCTCTTTTGTTTTTTCAGGATAAATTTTACCTACCCATTCCTTGCGCCCCCATTTAGCGCAGCCTACGTGCACCTGCAAAGGGCCGCCATTTTTGGCAGCGGCGAGGGTTTTTATCGTAATTTCCGGGTCAGGCGGAAGCGTAAAATCCACCCCGGGTAATTCTTCATGCGGCACGCGTCCAAATTCCATGGTTATTTGTTTCGTTATTCAGCAAAATTAATGAATCAACCCAACAAGTCTGTCGTAAAATTTGGCGGCACTCGTTTTTTTGAAGCCTGTTCATAAGCATACGCCAGTTTAATAATATCGGCTTCCTTATAGGCCGTACTGACAAATGATACCCCGGCCGGCAGGCCGTAGGCTAATCCCATTGGCACCGTAATGTGCGGGTACCCGGCCATGGCGGCAGGAGAGGAGAAGCTGAACCCGTTATCATAGTCGCCGTTTACCAGGTCGATGCAGCAGGCAAAACCGTTGGTAGGTGCGGTAATGGCGTCAAGATTGTTGGTTTTCAAGATATTGTCGATGGCGGTACGGGTAACGCCGGTCGTAGTTTTAACCGCATCCAGGTATTCTTTGCTGTCCAACCCGCCTTTCTTTTCGGATTGTTCTAAGAGCTCCTGTTTAAAAAATGGCATTGCTTTCGCCTCATTCTGTTTATTAAACGCGATTACACCGGCTAACGATTTAATCCTGGAGTTGGCGGTGCTTAAATATTTGTTTAGCCCATCTTTAAACTCGTACTCCAAAACATCCAGTTGCGCTTTACTTGCCTCTTTCAGCTCTTTGTACAGATCAACCTCGACAATTGTGGCGCCCCTGCTTTTTAAAACGGCTATCGCCTGGCTAAATAAATCATCCATTGCGGGGCTAACCTTCATCCCGGTCTTTTCAACGCCTATTCGCTTGTCCTTTAAACCGTTGATATCTAAAAATTTAGTATAGTCGGCTTCAGTTTTTCCTTTGCTGTTTTGTGTATAGCTATCTTGTGCATCTACGCCCGTCAACGCGCTCAGCAGGATAGCAGCATCCCGGACGGTACGTGCCATCGGGCCGGCGGTATCCTGGGTTTTTGATATGGGGATGATCCCGCTGCGGCTCCATAAACCCACCGTTGGTTTGATGCCCACCAGGCCGTTGACCGATGATGGCGACACAACCGATCCATCGGTTTCGGTACCGATGGCAATGGCGCATAAATTGGACGATGCGGCTGTTCCCGAACCAGCGCTCGATCCGCTTGGGTTTCGATTTAAAATATAAGGACATTTGGTCTGTCCGCCCCGGCTGCTCCATGCGCTGGTCGAACGTGTTGAACGGAAGTTCGCCCACTCGCTCAAGTTGGTTTTGCCTAACAAAACAGCGCCTGCTTCGCGGAGCTTTTGAATGATAAAAGCGTCCTGTTTCATGATGTTATCGGCAATAGCCAGGGCGCCCGCAGTGGTATGCATTTTATCGCCTGTACTGATATTATCCTTTACCAGTACCGGTATGCCGTGCAGCGGGCCGCGCACTTTACCGGCGGCGCGTTCTTTGTCCATCGCATCCGCGATAGCGAGCGCATCAAGGTTAAGCTCAATTACGGAGTTAAGCTTCGGCCCGTTCTTATCTATTTCGTCGATCCGTTTTAAATACATTTCGGTTATAGAGCGGGAAGTATATTCCTTGCTTCGCATTTTCTGTTGCAGCGCGTCGATGGTAATCTCGTTCAGTACAAAATCATCCGGCTTTGCTGTGCCGTCTTTGTTGTTTGGCGCAGCCGGACTGCAGGATGACCCAGCTCCGATGGTTAAAGACAGGCCGGCTAAAGAACCAGTTTTAAGGAAATTTCTTCTGTGCATGATAGGTTGACCAATAAGCTACAAGTAACGAAAATTTGAAGACTTATAATAATGACGAAGAAAAATAATTTAAACATTTTGAAATCCGAAAAGTATTTAGATATTTGTCTAAATATATAAATGGAGGTTGATTTGAATACCTTGTTTAAAGCATTAAACGACACCACGCGCAGGGAAATTTTGGAATTATTGAAAGATAAAGATCTGACAGCTGGTGAAATAGCCGACCAATTCAATATTTCGAAGCCCAGCATATCGCATCATCTCGACCTTTTGCGGCAGGCGGGGCTGGTGGTGTCGGTGAAGGAGGGCCAGTATATCTATTATTCGCTGAATACCACGGTAATGGACGAGATGCTTAAATGGATCATAAACTTACAGTCACAAAAAGATAAATCAGAATCAACATGAAAAAGTTTTCCCTGCTGGATGGTGGCGCGCTGGCCATATGGTTGTTGCCGGTAATTTATTTGTTCTTAATTTATGGTGGTTTGCCTCCAGTTGTACCTGTACATTATGGCCTGAACGGCGCCGTGGACCGTTATGGCAGCAAAAGCGAGTTTTTAACAACCTCGGCTATATTGATGGGCGCGTCAGCTTTTGTTTACCTGCTGTTAAAATTTTTACCGGCTATCGATCCAAAGAAAAAGGTGAGATATGGTGAACGCACATTTCAAAAGCTGGGCTTTGGCATCGTTATTTTTTTAGCGGCTTTGAACCTGTGCATTATGTACGCCACGGTGCACCGTGGGTTTGAAGTAGGTAAGCTCATTTTCCCATTGGCCGGCCTGCTATTTGTTTTTATCGGTAACGTGATGAACAGCATAAAGCCAAATTATTTTGCCGGTGTACGCACCCCATGGACCCTAGAGAGCGAAGATAACTGGCGGGCAACCCACCGGTTGGCCAGCCGGCTTTGGGTGTCCGGCGGACTGGTTATCACCGTTATTACGTTTATTTTGCCTGCCAAACCCGGGACGATCATATTTATGTGTGGTGTGGCCGTTTTAGTGCTTATACCTGTTACCTATTCCTATATCTATTTTAAAAAGCACCGCCTGAACTAAAAATATGAAAAAATTATTCGTTGCCATTTTTATCCTGTGCTTTATGAGCCGGGCAAACAGCCAGGATATCGCCGGCAGCTGGATCGGTTTGATCCCAGGCGCAAACCTTCACCTGGTTTTTAATATTAAAAAGATATCCGATACCGGCTATTCGGCAACCTTTGACAGTCCCGACCAGAAAGCATTTGGAATAGCATGCAGCAGCGCCTGGTTAAAAAAGGATAGCTTGATGATCGGAATAGCCGTCATCAAAGGCGGCTATAAGGGTGCTTGGGATGGGAAAGACGCTATAACAGGCACTTACAGCCAGGGCAGCGGCAAATTCGCGCTCGACCTTAAACGCATGAGCGATGCCGACAAAGCAGGTTTGACCCCCAATAAAATAAGGCCGCAAACACCAAAACCGCCTTTTGGTTATTACAGTGAAGATGTAGAATACGACAATGCCGATAAGAGCCTGCATTATGGCGCTACATTTACCCGGCCTGATGGCGGGGGAAAATACCCGGTGGTAATTATTATCAGCGGAAGCGGCACCCAGGACCGCAATGGCACCATGCTGGGTCATCAGCCGTACTGGGTACTGGCAGATTACCTGACCAAACATGGCATCGCGGTGTTACGGGTCGATGATCGCGGCGCCGGTAAAAGCTCGCTCGGAACGGATATCGGTAAAAAAATAAGTCTGGATTTTTCATACGATGTAGAAGCCAGCCTGAATTACCTTGAGACACGACCGGATGTTGATAAAAAGCACCTGGGTTTGATAGGGCATAGCGAAGGCGGTATTATAGCGCCTATGGTGGCCGCGAGACGAAAGGACGTAAGTTTTATTGTGATGTGGGGCGGACCGGAAGCGGGTGGCGCTGCGGCAAATACCGAGCAAAATGCGTACGCATTACGAAGGGCTGGAATCGACAGTATAAGCGTCAATGCATTCAGCGAATTGCACAGGCAAATACTTGATCTTTTTTCCTCGTCGGCAAGCCGCGGGATATTGGATCAAAAAATAGCGGCGGTTTTCAATGCTTGGAAAAACAATCAAACTCAAAGCACATTAACTGCTTTATATGTTCACGACAATTCGATCGTCGGCCAGGATATATTTAAAATGTATAATACCCTATATGACATACCGTGGATGCGTTTTTTTATCACGTACCACCCCGAGCAAGATTTGAGCAAGGTTAAATGCAGCGTGCTGGCTATAAACGGCGACAAGGATACCCAGGTAAACGCAGCGGAGAATTTAGGCACGATAAAGCGTGTGCTTACTAAAAGCGGCAACAGAAATTTCGAAGTAAAAGTATTACCGGGATTGAATCATTTATTGCAAACCGCCAAAACCGGGGAGTTTTCGGAATATGAGCAAATAGATGAAACGATGTCGCCCATGGCGATGGAGATCATCAGCAACTGGATAAAATTGCATACCCGATAGTTATCTTGTTGAAAAGCCGCCACCCTAACGATTTTTATTGTTAAAAGCCGTTTAATTTAAGCCAATCGCTAAAACGTTCTATCCAGGTATCGGTGGGGATATTTTGTTTTCGCATGCCGAATCCATGGCCGCCTTTTTGGTACATGTGCAATTCCACGGGGTGTTTTGAAGCCTGCCATTTTGAATAAAGATCCACGCTGTGCGGCGCCAGACCAAGCTGGTCATCGGATGCGGCCGCCAAAAACATGGGCGGCGCGTCGGATGCGATCGTCCCCTGCAGTTCGGGCGGCATGAAGGCATAAATAGGGGCTACAAAATCGGGCTTGTCCTGCGCGGTGTAGTTATAGGCCGCAGATGCGGCGACCGTACCACCAGCTGAGAATCCCATGATGCCGATACGGGACGGTGATATGCCGTATTCGGCTGCGTGTGCGCGAACATATTTGATGGCTTCCTTGCCATCAGCTACCGCAAGAGGAATTAAAGGCCTGATCTTTTCCGCAAAGTTGCCTTTTTTCATATTCTCTGTAAGCTCCTGCCCGGGGTTACCGGTAAAGCTTTGCCCCAGCCTGTATTTTAGCAGGAAAACGGTAATGCCTTTTTTTACAAGGTAACCAACAACATCGTCGCCCTCGCTGCCGGTAACCAATATATAAAAGCCGCCGCCCGGGCAAACAACCATAGCGGTGCCTGTGGCCGTGTTAGGGGCGGGCATATAAACGGTTAACGTTGGATGGGAAACATTATAAACGATATCAACACCCGGCGTTTTGATCGATTTTTCGCTATAAGTCCATGTTTCAGATCCCGGCGCAGCGCCATTATACAATTGAATCACTTTTTGTGCTTTTGCTCCAATTGAAAAGAGCAGTAACAACGCGAACGTTAACTTTCTATACATAGCTTTTTTATTGTAAATCGTTAGTAAACGGATATATGCTCAGGCTAATTTATTAATTTAAACCTTTTAAGCATTCAATTGTCTAAATATTTTGGCGGGCAGGATAAGAATACCATCTGCGGGTATTGAAAACTGAATCTGATATGAAATTCGTTCAGCCGGCGTCCATATTTTATACGTCCTTGTTTTTCCTGGTTGTTTTTCAATCCTGCACCACTGATAAAAAGATATATACCAGTAATTGCAATGATGATATTGCCTTTAAACGCGTTGGATTTACCCAACTGATCGACCATATTGAAAATTACGACCGCCAATATGTTGAAGTAACGGGAACTTACCGCGAAGCAAAGGGCCAATCGGCATTGTTTAACGATAGCTCATTCGTCGACCATTCAAACGGGCATGCCCTTTGGGTAAACTTTAGCCAGGATTGCCCCTTATACCTGAAGGGCACCCATACCGGCTTGTTTGAATATAACGACGGTCAGTTTACGCAAATCAACAATAAAAAAGTAACCCTTCGGGGCAGGGTGAATGTAACAGACAAGGGCCACCTGGGAAGTTACAGGGGGTCGATAGACCGGGTGAGCTTTATTAAATTATAGGTTGCCTGGACCGGGATTAATTCGCCGGATTAACCGATGCTAACTCTAAAAGGCGGGCGAATTACCGACGTCGAACGCTTGGTATACCATTGTAAATACGTTAATACCTCAGATATTAAGCTTGAGGCCGTCGTAAGCTAATTTGATATTTGCCGGCAACATGGCCGAGATGGCCTGGTGCGTCCCCAGCCGGTGACTTATATGCGTAAAATAAGTTTTTTCGGCATCAATTTCTTTTGCGAATTCTATCGCCTCATCAAACGTAAAATGGGAAATATGGTGCTGTTTTTGCAGCGCGTTGATAACGAGGATCTTTGATCCTTTTATTTTTTCCTTCTCTTGCTCAGAAACGCTTTTTGCATCCGTTATATAAGTGAAATCGTTAATGCGAAAACCCAGCACGGGCAATTTAAAGTGCAGCACTTCGATCGGGATAACATGAATCGCCCCGATGTTAAAAGGCTGCAGCCCGATGGTATGCAGGGTAAGCTGCGGCACCCCCGGGTATTTAAAATCGTCAAATATGTATGAAAATTCGCGCTTCAGCGCAGCCTGTACGCGCTCGTCGGCATATACATCCACCGGCCCGTTTTGCCGGTAGTTGAATGCGCGTATATCGTCGAGGCCGGCAATATGGTCTTTGTGTTCGTGTGTAAATACAATGGCATCCAGGCGCTTTACGTTAGCCCTCAGCATCTGTTGCCTGAAATCGGGACCGGAGTCGACCACGATGCTCAGTCCATGTCCCTCGATCAATATAGAAGTACGCAGGCGGTTGTCCCGTTTATCCGCCGATGTGCAAACTTCGCAATCGCAGGCTATAACAGGCACGCCCTGTGATGTTCCGGTACCTAAAAACGTTACAGTCAAAACTCCAGTTTAATTTGTTTAAGCTGATGTAAAAAAGCCGTTTGCTTTTCGTCTAACAAGGAAATATCTATATCCAAATCGCGTACCAATTCGCTTATGGCCAAAATTTTGCTTTCCAACCCCGAAAATTTATTGATGACTACAACCCGGCTACTTTGCAACAAACAGGCGCCGGTTTTGAAATTCCCTTTTTCGTACCGCACCCTATAACCGGCAGTCCGTAGTAAAATTTCCAGTTTTTCGAGTGTATGGTTGGTAATGGTAAGCATTACCTCAAAAATAACAAGTTTAGGCGGTAGAACTACACGGAAATAGAATTAACGAACACCTGCCATAATAGTCAAATAAAAAAGCCTAATTACTTAGGCTCTTTTTATTATTGATTTTGGTAGTTGCGGTGGTGCCGCCTTGTCCGCATGCGGTGTATCCTGCTTTGCGAACGGTAGCGGTGGCTGCCCTGGTAGCTGGTGCTTACACGGGTATCGCGGTTGTGTACGGTCGCGCGGTCACGGGCTCTGGCATCGCG
>Ga0134126_10010619_pt1 | contig 11597 bp, 5 predicted proteins | sample KB31752_FD_96881 | JGI IMG/M metagenome (GOLD analysis project Ga0134126, IMG submission 96881) | Terrestrial soil microbial communities with excess Nitrogen fertilizer from Kellogg Biological Station, Michigan, USA - KB3-175-2 | ecosystem: Environmental > Terrestrial > Soil > Unclassified ...
ATACATGCGCGGTTGGATATTCCCGCCTGATGCCAGCATCAATACAGAGCTGACACAAACCAATAAATATAAACTCCAGGCGCCGTCGCTGCAGGTGATTAATAAAGAAGGAAAATGGCAAACTGTCATCAAAGATATCGGTTACCCGATGGGAAGGGATAAAATGGATATTATTAACCTGACCAATAAATTTCTTACGCCTCACGACAGGCGCGTCAGGATCCGCACAACGATGCAGATATATTGGGACCACATTTTCTTCACCACCGGAAATGTAAAGGCTCCTGTAAAAACGCATGACCTGAAAATGGTCAGTGCCAATTTGGATTTCCGCGGTTATTCTGCATCCTATAACAAAGGCGGCCCTTTTGGCCCACAATGGTTTGATTATTATAAAGTAACCAAAGGGCAAAAGTGGCGGGACCTAACGGGCAACTATACACGCTATGGAGATGTATTACCATTGTTGCAAAAAGCAGATGACCAATATATCATTTGCGATGGCGGCGATGAAGTAACCATTGATTTTGATGCCACCCATTTACCGGAACTGCCCAAAGGCTGGAAACGCGACTTTATTATTTACAGTGAAGGCTGGGTAAAAGATGGAGACATGAATACAGCTTATGGACAAACCGTTGCGCCGCTGCCGTTTCATGATATGCCTTCGTATCCTTACCCTAAAAACATTACTTATCCTACGGACAAAGCGCATAGAGATTACCAGGAAAAATATAACACCAGGAAAGTTTCTACTGATGCTTTTAAAAATGCCATAAGATTTGGGACTTATGGAGATCCAAAGAATTAAATTTCTTCGGGGAAGAAATAAAAAAAGGTTATAGTAAATAATGAAAAAAAAAGGATTTTTTTTATGCGGTTGATAAGAATGGAAGGAAATTGAAGATGGGATTAATGAAAGATACAAGCCACGCGCTTCACTAGCAATGGGGCAATTCAGGAACGGTTAATTTGTTTTTCAAAATGTAATTCAGGTAAAATAATTTTTACTTCTTGTTCTTTGTCTTCTGCTTTCCAATGAACAATGAAATTTATTTTTGCTTCTCTCAATTCAAAACCATTTTTCTTTATCTCCTCTAATCTATCAATAAATTTCTTTGAAAACTTCAAAACCAATTCGCCTTTTTCATTCTTACAACCCTCATCTGAAATAGTAATTGAATCACCGCTTGTCAATGTGTTTACGCGTTTCTGTATGAACTCAAAATATCCTAGTTGTATATCCTTGTGTGAAAGTTGCAGTACCAAACCGTTTGGTGGCTCGAAAGTGTTATTGTTTTCTACTCTCTCCAATTCTTCTGTCTTTAACTTATCAAGATAATTTCCATTCAAATGAATTATCAGCTTTTGTTTTGCTCTTGTCATGGCAACATACAACTGCCGTTTCATTTTATCCTCTCTTGCATCAAAGTTTTCAAGCATTAGAAAAACATTGTCAAACTCTTTTCCTTTTGCTTTATGAATGGTTGAAACAAAAATCGTTTCTCCGTTTTCATTGATGAAATCTTCAAGTTTTGATTCTCGAATAAAAACTTCAAAGTCGGATTTGTATTTCTTCTTTGTATTTGTGGCTTCAAAATCGTTAATGAGGTTGTTACAGATTTCAAACTTTGAACTTTGCTTATACCTGTCAATCACTCTCCTTTTGGCTTCTCCCCATATATCATCACTGATTGTAAATACTCCATCGTCTAATTTCAATTCATTTAAAAAAAAACGTACCTCCGCAAGATTATACAAACTAAAACCATCATTGGATTGAATCAACTTTGCTTGTAGTCCTTTCTTTGTCAAAAGCCCTGCAACCTGAAACGCTTCTTCGTTCTTGTGTGTAAGAACGCAAGTCGTTCCTGATAATCCAGTAGAAAGTATGTCGTCAATTAAAGGAGTGATAAGATTGCAATTCTTGTAACGAACAATTTTAATTTTTCCATTGTCAGTTTGTTTTGCTTCAATTGGAATTTCTTTCAGTCGAGTTTGAATTGTCTTTACAAACTGATTAGTGAATGAAACCAAATTACTTTTGCTCCTGTAATTTGTAATGAGTTCATATTTGGCTGCTTTCTTTTCAGTGATGAAACTTAACAAGTATTTGGAATCTGCTCCACGCCATTCATAAATATTCTGGTCATCATCACCAACTGCAATCACTCTCATTTCCTCGTTCTTTTCCATCAGCACTTTTATTAATTCAAATTCATGCTCGTCCATGTCTTGCGCTTCATCAATTACTAGAACTGTTTTTGTAATTCTACTTATCTCAACTTCGTTGTTCTTGATTTTCTGAACTGTTGTTTTAATAATTGCATCTGCTCTGTCAATCGTTCCAACTTTACCCAGCAAGTCAAAACAATAAGAGTGAAAAGTTTTCATGTCAATGAAGTGGGCAGCGTTTCCGATTAGTTCAATTAATCTCTTCTTAAACACTGTGGCTGCTGCTCTTGAAAAAGTAACCATGAGAAGTTGCTCATGCTTTACGTCTTCCATCAAAAACAATGAAGCTAATTTGTGAACTAAAACTTTTGTCTTTCCGCTTCCTGGCCCTGCCGCAATTACAATGTATTGTGAATTTTTGTCGTCAATGATTCTTCGCTGAACCTCGGATAACGAATCAAAAAGTTGTTTGTATTTTTTGGGCGTAATGTTTCTTTTTATTTCCGACGCTCTGCTACCCTTAAAATATTTGCTAAGGAATGAAGGAAAGTTCAATTGAAAGTAGTCGTCGACAAATTTCAATGCTCCGGTATAATCATCAATCATCTTCTTTGCATACTCACCGACGATATGAATTTGCTGAACCTTGTGGTCGTAATAATCGCTTAGCTTCTGATAATCGTGTTCCTTATATTGAACTCTTGGATTTTGTTCAATCTTGTCAATAGTTAGCCTGTTGTAAACTACAAGAAAACCGCCTTCAATTTTTATCGCTTCAATTCTTGAGAGATAAAACAAAGTGTCCTCAACATCTTCAATGGTTGCTTTTACTTCAAACAACTGGACCCGCTTGCTAAATGCTTCTTGTAATTCAAGAACGGAAAATTCAACTAACACTTCGTCTTTTACAGCTTCGCCTTCTTCCTTGACTGCGTTGCTCTTTTCATACAAGTAGCCTACAATAAATTCAGATAAGATGTGTCGCTTCTCTAACCTCTCTTTTAATACTTCTTGGGGCTGACAACTTATTGCTACAATATGATTTTTGTCATAATCCTTATTTTTTCGCTTAATCCAATTCTTAATTGACCAAAAGTTTAAGAGAGTTTTTATTTTGTTTGGCGTTACATTCTTGCATCCATTTTCTTCCGCTTGTTCATTTAGTTCTTTTATGTGAAATGTTTTTTCTTGTTCTTCAAACAAAGGGCAAAGAAAGTTTTCAATTAGCTGGTAGGTTTCAGCAATTTCAAGTGAACTTTTTTTGCTTACTCCCTTTTTGATAAATGCAGTCAAATCTTTTGCATCTGCTAAAATCTTTTCGTCGCGTAAAAGGTTTACTACTGAAATCACATTCCAGATCTCAATTCCTAAATTGTCGGAGATATAATCTACTCGTGATTCTGCGTCGTCTTGATTAGGGTGTTTTCTGCTCTTACTTGAAAATAGCGTTTTGATAATTCTTGTTGCTGTAATTTTTTGCTGTTCACTAAATTTTGGGGAACGCATAATTTTGTCAATAGCTTCCTGTGCATTTTTAGAAAGAATACTATCAGCAAAGATTCTCGGCATATTTTGGTTGCGCTTCAAATAGCCAGCTTCTTCTAATGCTGCAATTGCAGTAGTTACCCTTGTCTCAATTTCTTTCAGATTGTCATCCCAGCCTGCGGCTCTTGCAATTTCTAAAGCAGATTTCTGAACGCTTGATTTGAATTTGGTTATGAATTTTATTGCCTTCCAAATTTGTTGTATCTCATGGATGTTGAGTTTTGTTTGGTTTAGTAAAATGAAATGCTTTGCTAAATCTTCTTCGTTAAATAGAACAAAGCAGTCGGCTGTTATATTTTCATCTCGTCCTGCTCTGCCTGCTTCCTGCACATAATTTTCTAATGAATCGGAAATCTCATAATGAATTACCATTCCTACATCTTTCTTGTCAACTCCCATTCCAAAAGCAGAAGTGGCGACCATTATCTGAACATCGCCTGCGATGAAAGCATTTTGATTTTCTGTTTTCTCCTGACTTTCCATTTTCCCATGAAATGCTCTTGCATTAAATCCATCTTTACTTAATCGGGTTGCAAGTTCTTCCGCTCTTTTTGTTCTTGAAACATAAATGATAGTCGGGCAATCTTTTTCTTCAATTAAATCCCTGACCGAGTTATACTTTTCTTCATCGTCTCCTTTTTCAAAAACTTTGTAATGCAGATTTATTCTTGTCGCTTTAGAAGGAAAAATATCAAACTTAATTCCAAGCTTTTCTTTGAAGTATGCACAAATGTCTTCAATAACTTTTTGTTTGGCTGTTGCTGTAAAACACGAAACGGGAATTTGCTCTTCAAGGTTTTTAGTTGTTTGTAGCGACTTGATAAAATCACCGATATATAAATAGTCAACTCTGAAATCTTGACCCCAAGATGAAAAGCAGTGTGCTTCATCAATTACAAAGCGGACAACTTTTCTTCCTAATAACAATTTTTCTGTTGTCTTTGAACGCAAAGATTCGGGAGAGATATAAAGAATGGATGCAAATCCATCTTGAACTCTTTGAATTGATTTTGCTCTTTCAATCGGGTCAAGCAAACCATTTATTGTAACAGCATCTGTGATCCCTATTCTTTCAAGGTTATCAACCTGGTCTTTCATTAACGACTGCAGGGGAGAAATCACAACTGTCAAACCTTTAACGTTTTCTCCACTCATTAAAGCCGGAACCTGGAATGTGATTGATTTGCCTCCCCCTGTCGGAAAGACTGCCAAAATTGATTTGCTATCAACGGCCGCTTGAACCGCGTTCTCTTGCAATGGTTCACCCGCATAACTTCGGTATTTGTCAAATCCAAAGAAATTTTTCAGTCCCTTGTGTATGTCTAATGCCTGATTGCAATAGCCGCAATCAGTTAGGCATGGATTGTTTCTTAGCAGAAACATTATTCGCTCAACTTTAGGATAGTTCCTCAAAACCCAAGGCGGTGTTATAGAGTAACGGTTGTTGCAATTTATAAGTGATAAACAATAAGCTAATTCAATTGGATATTCAGAAATTAATTTAGTAATATCTGCGTTTTCGCAAATTCGACCTTGAAATTTTTCTCTAATTACTTTTTCAACGTCTGGCTCGTCACTCTTGTATGCGACGAAACGAAAAAAGGAGTGAAACTCCTTTTTCTGGTTTAACAGCAAATAAAAAATTGATTTTAGTTTTTCGTCTGCTTGATTGAAAACAGAAACTTCGTCAAAGAATAGGTCTTTAGCTTTAATAGAGTCGTTAAGAGGATTGTTGGCGTCCTGTGTTTGAAGTTTGTCGTCTTTGAGTAAAGCATGATACGGCTCAGTAGGAAACAAAAGAGGAGAAAGGAATAAAGTGTCAATAATGTTTGCAGAATTTATTTTAGCATCAGTAACTGCTTTCTGAATATAGAGTAAGTCGTGATTTAAAATATTGTGTCCGCAAATAAACTCTGTTCCGTTTAAGAATTTAACAAAGTCACCAATGGAATTTGAATGAAACGAATTCCCATTATCCTTGACACTTCCAATGTCAAGAATCTTTCCGATCTTTGGCTCAATCTCGGTGTCAAGGAATGCAATTGAGTTCATTTCTTATCTTTGGTATATATATACATAAAGGGGACTCATTTGTTGCAAAGTAATAAAACAAGTTGAACTTCTCATAATGAATGGCTTAGCCAATTTAGCTCTTTTGCAAGATTAGATTTGTGTCCATCCTTCCGAGCCTTGCAAATGTGCCAATGTGTGTCAAACATTTGTGCTTATTTGTACACTGGGAAAATGATGAGCAGAATAATACTCGTGTCATTTCCTTGTTTAGTGTTGCTGTTTTTTTTGTGTTAAAGGAAGGACGAAGGTTGATTTTCTTTTATCCAGGCAATAAATTCTCCTGCATTTGGCCAAGGCTTCATTACATAATCTGGCTGCAAAAAATTCTCTTGAATATAATTTTCAGCAGCCACTTTGGCTTCAGTGAACATCATTCTCCAGGTGTTTTGTGAATAGGAGCGCTGATAACCCCAAGATAGCGTCCCATCCAATAAGGTAGAAGCCATGTATCTCCGGCACTGATAAGTGTTTTACCATCACCTTCTGAATCTAAAGTGAAGATTTGCCCATTATGCCGGAAAAGTGGAATTTCACCTAATGGAAGTAGATCCCGCGTGGTTTGACCTCTGAAATTTTGAGGAAGGATTTCGATGTCTTTTCTCTTTGAATTTTGCATTCTCCAGTTTCTCAGATCTAAAGGATAAGTTTTTAAAAACCATATAGATTGATTTAGATCAAATTCTTTTGCCCCGGTCATTGCATAGGTAAAGTTCCACAATGCATCTTTTTCCGGTCTTTCACTATTCCAATGATCATGAATTGCTGCCCTGTATTTTTCCTTTAACTCCGGCGTAAACGCATAAGGATAAAGTCCCCAATAAGCTAAAAAATACATTTCATCATCCGAATGATTCCATTCCTGCGAGAGTACTTCACTTATTTTATCTGCTTTTGACGGACCAAGCTGAGAAATAGGGCGGGTAAGATTGTCCAGGTAGCCATATTGATCCATAAGTTCCAACGCCTTTTTTTTATAAATTTCTTTACCTGTAAATTTATAGGCCGTTTGCAAAAATGCAATAATGTTTGAAGAATTAAGTCTGCGGTCGCCTACGTTCGTTGGAAATTTATTTACATAATCCGGGTTCCATTTACCCCAAAGAGTTGGTTTTCCATCTACATCAATAATATATAAGTTACTTTTTACAATGTACCCCATCAGGTTATCTAAACACTTCAGGGCACGGGCTTTCCATTCTTTGTCATCAACCAGTTCCAATACCATAGTCAGCGCGAAAATCTGCCCTACAGTTTGGTCACTGCTAACTGCTGAGCGCCAGGTCCAGTTATGGTGATCGCTGGCAGGAATCCATAATGTGGAAGGACTGCCGCTTAAAAGTTCTTTTTCCTGCCAACCCTTAGCTTTTGTGGTGTCTACTTTATAATCACGTTCATAACTTCTGCCAAAAAGCCCCTGGATTCCTGTTACCGTAAACATCCTTTCCATTGCCTCAAAGGCTTCGTAAGCATTTTCACGCGCAGCCTCTGATCCGGTTACTTTGTAACGAAACAACTGGCTGGCCAGGTACATGCCCGTCCAAAGATTATCACTGGGCTGATTGGCAACTTGTGCTGAGGAATACCCTGTCGGCAATGTGCTGGCTGAGCAGTTTAGTCCATAGCGAATATTCTTTTCCCTTACCTGTTCTTCAAAGAACATTGCTTTATCTTCCAGTGTCATTTCTTTATGAGAGATTTGGGCAAGTCCTTTTTCAGTAAGCACCAAAATACTGCTATCAGGCCCCTTCTCAATTGTAATCACACTGTCGCCCGGCAGCCAGCGTTCACCGGAATAAAAGCCATATTTTCCACCAGGTTTAAGATGGTAAGCTCCCATAGTTGAACTGAACCATAACTGCCCGTTAATTTCCTTAATATCAGTAATATCAGGACAAGGCACTTTTGTAATTAAAGTTTTATCAGGAAGAAGCAAATAACCATTTGTTGTTCCAACGACTATCTTCTCCCCTTCCCTGTTATCAAATGAAGTAGCACAGGTAATTCCTGTTCCTTTATAGATTTCTTTAATTGGCTGGCCGGGTGTAAATTCTGCTACTATTTCCGGGGTAACCAGCAAAAAGCAGTTTTTTGTTTCGAGGTATCGAATTTGCTTAATTCCTTTAAAAATCCCAGGCCAAAGTTTAGTTCCCTCGTGGTTAATGTAAAGCAATTTTTCTCCATCCGAAATTAAAAAATCAAAATCTTTCCCGCCGGCAAAAAGACATGCTTTAGGTAACCCATGTTCAATTTGTATTTTACCTGCCCATGCATTACTGAATAGCTGCTTGTCGTCGAGGTAGAAAGTCTGATTTTTGTAAGTACCAATTGCAGCAATTTTCTTAGACAATAATGGAGCATACGAAATATCCGGAATTAGTTTCCCGGAATAAAAAAGCCTTCCATTATCAGGAACAAGAACTCCCTGATCTGACAAAATCCTTATTTGGCCGTCACGGTTTAAAGAGATCGATGATAATCTAATTAGACCGTGACTTGAAGTGATATAATACTTAATGCTATAGTCCTGCAAATAAGCTGTATCCTGGTATACCTGCTGCCCCCGGGCATTTGTAATTGCCGCTGATGGCTTAACAGTCCGGATTTCGTTACAACCTATTAAAAGCAGGAATGTGTAGAACCATAATAAATCGCTTATTGGATTTTTTCTCATCGTTAGGGTAAAATTATAGTTTTATTTATTTCTTTGCCGTTGTGAGTGTTGCTTTTTCCAAATCTAAAACTTTTCCAATCCCGAAAGGCCTCCTCCTTCGAAACGATAACGAACATGGGATTAACAGGAAAAATATAACACTATCAAAATTTCTACGGAAGCGTTTGGTAATGCAATACGATTAGGTGATTTTGCAAATGCAAAGAATTAAATTTCTTTAGAGAAAAAATAAAAGAAGCCTACAGTAAACTAACAAATAAGATGGATTTCTGTTTTTTATTTGTCGGATAAAACAAGTAATGAGGTTCTGCCGAAGATTAGTTTATTGGACGATTTAAAATTAACCCGGGTTGCATTTTCGCTATTGATAGGGAGTCGCGTTTTATTGGCTAAATGCTTTATGAGATGAGAGTGTAAAAGCAATTACTGACAAATTATCATTTGCTCACAATTTTACTATATTTGCTAAACAAAAGGGAGGAAAAGGACAAATTTGGACTCTGCCTCCGGAATAAAGACTAAAAGCACATAGTTAAGTTTTGGAAGCTTAACTACCCTTTTGACTTTTTACTTTATTCTCCTCCCATTTCATTTAGCTTCTTTTTTATTTTTCTCGTCATAGCCTCTAAAATCAAAAAGTCATCTTCTTCGTTGATAGTAATTTTTGAATCCATACCAGGACCTTTTATGTGTATGACGTATGCCGTATTATGACTCATATTTTCGAGAACAGGGCTTGTAACATTATTTGACGATGAAATTTCATTTTCATTTTCTTTGTTTACTTCCTCACCGTTCTCTGAGGCAGATGTTTCTTTTTCAATCTCTATATCGATAAGTTTGTTACCATCAAGAAGATTTAGAAATTTGACACCGTCTATAAAATAACCTGAAATTCTAGACCCTAAATTTGCTTCAACAGCACACTCTCTTACTAATAGTTTATCAAGCATTTGTATTGGCAATTCCTTACCCTTGAACCTTTCGTAAATTCTTTTATATAATGTGGGTGACAAAAAAGCCTGCCTAAGGTTTTGAGTCTTCTCTTCATCATTGTAAGCAAGTTTTATATCTTTATAAAGTTGAGTTGTAAACAATTCTTCCCTTTTTCTAGTTATTAAACTATGCTTAATTGCAGAACTAATAAGCATACCAAAGCCACCACTGACTTTTTTATTCAGCTTGTCAGCACAACTTTGGATAGTACAGTTACCACCCAAATAATCAACTGCATTGGCTAATTCCAGGGCTTTAGCAAAGGAACCAGACGGATATTCTATAACTTTTGGCATATTTAATTCTTTTAATACGCAAATCTATAACTAATTTTAGGATTACAGAAATCTTTTTTAAAAACTTAAAATAGTTTTAAAACAGCCAACACGAACTGTGCAAGTGGCCGAAGGAATAACAATGACCATTTCCAGCAGACGAACAAATATTAGCTTTTTGTATTTAACTTCGGCTTTGGTTTTTCACCCGGCTGACGAATATCTATCAGCTTTTTGTTGGAGACCTCAGCAAAAAACCATTTCTCAACAGCCCGACAAAAATTGAGCTTTGGCATCCAATAGTTTATGTTTCGTATCACAATAGTCAGGTTTATCCTGACAATTAGACTATAAAGAATAACTTATGTAGCTTCAAGGTCCATAAGATTTTTACCATATCTGGTATTTACCGTACAAACAAGAAATGCATACTGATTTTTCACTAATGAATTTCAGAAAAAATGTACAAGTAAAAATTTGAATTGATTGAAGTCAAAGTGAAAAACACTCAGAGGAAACGGAAAAAGGAACACCAAAAAATTCTCCTTTGTAATTTATATCATGGCCAACTGTATGCCGGTACATATTTTTACACGATGCATCCATAAGCCCTGCGCTGTTGAATGGTCCGATTCGCTCTTTTATGAGTGCAGTAAAAGTTTTGATTGTTGCGTTTGAAGGATTTTTGGAAGAAACGATTTTCAGCGTTTTTGTTCATCAGTCGTTTTCTTCTTTAGATAGCTGTTCTACCAACTGATGCAGCTTGTTGGCCAGCACATTTTTGGGTATCAGTTTTGTTTCATAATCGGCAATCATGGCCGGGGAAGTATTTCTTGCCATTGCGTACTCTACCACTTCTGTATCTTTTCCTTTGCAAAGTAATATGCCTACGCTGTGGTTTTCAAAAGGGCGTTTTACGTCACGGTCTAATGCTTCTAAATAAAAATTGAGTTTCCCTAAAAATTCAGGCTCAAACTCTTGTATTTTCAGTTCAAATAAAACGAGACATTGCAAGTCCCGGTGATAGAAAAGCAGGTCAGTAAAGTAATCTTTGTTGCCTACTTGTAAACGATATTGATTACCCATATAGGTGAAGCCTTTGCCTATTTCCAGAATAAATTTTTGCAGGTTTAGTGTTAATGCTTTTTCCAGGTCTTTTTCAGAGTGTCCATCCGGCAAATCCAAAAACTCAAATATGTAAGGGTCTTTAAAAAGATTTTGTGGCAATTGTGTCAACACTGTTGACACTTTTGTATTCGCCAACAGAGTTCTTTCAAAAACGGCTGAATTTAATTGACGTTCTAAATCCCTAACAGAGAGTTTGTCATTAATAGCTAAATGCAAATAAAATAGCTTTTCCTCAACGGTTTTTGTTTTACTTAATATGTGAAGGTGAGACGACCATTGCAATTGTGTCAACAGTGTTGTCACAAATAGTTTCACTTCATTTTCAGGCTTTTGTAATTGGGTCGCCAGTGGTGACACAAATTCTATTGCGGTATAGGCTTCAAAAAATTGCTTCATTCTATAAAGTCCTCGTCGGTTAAAACCTTTCAGGCCGGGATATTGTTGTTTAATAAAGTTTGCTAAATCATCCACAGTGCTTTCACCCCATACACCAGCAGCTACTTTATCGGAAACTATATTTCCTATATTGAAATACAGCAATACTAACTCTGCATTCACCTTACTGAAAGCCCTATTCCTCGCCTCTTCAATTAAAATGGCAACTTGTTCAAACTCTTTATTTATTTTAATCTTCCCCATTTTTATTTAATAAAGGTTACTGATAAAACTATATCAGGTGCAATGCACCACCTACGGACTAAAGAAGTCAAAGCTAAAAAAAGAACAGCAGAAAA
>Ga0134126_10010620_pt1 | contig 11596 bp, 13 predicted proteins | sample KB31752_FD_96881 | JGI IMG/M metagenome (GOLD analysis project Ga0134126, IMG submission 96881) | Terrestrial soil microbial communities with excess Nitrogen fertilizer from Kellogg Biological Station, Michigan, USA - KB3-175-2 | ecosystem: Environmental > Terrestrial > Soil > Unclassified ...
CGATGGCCGTGCAGTTGTAGATCTCGTACTTGCCGGGCGCGACCAGAACGCGCGCGAGCGTGTCGTCCGACATGCTACAGGCGGAAAGGCAAGACCCGGCCAATGCGGCGGCGGCCCATATGGAGATGGAGCGGCGTGAGCGCATTCGGATTTCCTATCGTTTCGGATAGGCCGCGATCATGTCGAGCTCGACGCGCGCGCCCGGCGTCGAGAGCTGGTTGACGCAGACGGTCGTCGAGGCCGGCGTCCAATCGCCAAAATAGCCCGCCATGACCGCGACCATGCCATCCATGTCGCGCATGTCGGTCAAATATTTCGTCACCTTCACGATATCCGTCCACACCAGCCCCTCGTGGTCGAGGATGGTCTTAATGTTCTCCATCGCAAGCCGCGTCTGCGCCTCGATGCTGACCGGATGATTGTGCTCGGACCAGTCATGCGGATGCTTGTGATAGAGCGGCGACGGCGTCGCACCCGAAATGAACAGCATGTCGCGTGGCGACTCGACGCGGATCGCGGGCGCATAGGGCATGTCCGCCTTGCGCTCGGGGACCGTCTGGATTTCGCCCAGCGCGGGATTCGACGGCGACGTCTTGAAGGCGGGTGTTCGCATCTTCCGATTGCTCCGAAAAAGACACGGAACCGCTAATGACGGAGGGACGTCAAGCTATAGAACGATTGCGCCCAGAAGCACAACGTTTTCGCATCGGCCGGATCATTGCACGACGGGCAACAGTGCAACGTCGTATCCATGCGTCATCTTCAGGTTCAGCACTGGATCTTCCAATTCCATCTCAAAACGTGAGGCCGGACGGATCCCGCCAATGGCGCCGACCGTGCCGCAGAACATCACGGCGCCGGGCTTAAGACGTTCGCCACCGTTGTATCGCGACAACAAATCCTGCGGCGTGCGCATGCTCGCCAGCGCGCCTTCTTGATACAGCGAGCGCTTGCCATCGATCGTGGCATAGGACCGGATGACCAGCCGGTCCCAATGCGCGGCCACATCGGAAAGCGGCCACAGCGCCGTGCCGACAACCTTTCCGCAAAGCTGCTTCGACAGCGCGATGCCCATCGTTTCGGCCTTGCGGTCGGTATGGTCGGACCCGAGGCCAAGCCATAGGCCGTCGTCGAGGCCAAACAGCACGGGCTCCACCTCGCCCGAGGTGTCCGGTCCGAGGACTTCGAGGCGGTCCGTCTGGGTCAGGCCGTTGACGCTCGTGCGATAAAATACCGGCACGGTAGACGGGCGCGGGACGCCGAGCGCGGCGAGTTCCCCGATATGATGCTCGAGCGCCGCGGTATCGCGGCCCGTCCACCCCGCAACGATCAAGCTGGTGAATGTGGCCTCGATGGTTTTCGGCGGCTTGCCCTCGCAGGTGAAAGTGAGCATGAACGGCGTCTCGCTTGATAAAAGCTAAGTGACATACCTTTTATTAGAAGATACCACTTCGGCGAAGGAAGGAGTAGGCGCGTGACCTTCGATGAACGACGCTTTCGCGATGCCCTTGGCGCCTTCCCGACCGGCGTCGCCGTCGTCACCGGCGTGACCCAGACCGGCGAACGGCTGGGCATGACCGTCAGCTCGTTCAACTCGGTATCGATTTCGCCGCCGCTCGTTTTGTTCAGCGTCGCACGCCGCGCGCACAGTTTCGCTGCCTGGGCGCAAATGCCCCGCTACGCCGTCAACATCCTTTCACAGAACCATGAGACGATTTCCAATCGCTTCGCGCGTCCGCTTGGCGACAAGTGGTCGGACTTGCTCGTGCTCGATGGCGAAACGGGCCTGCCGTTGCTGCCCAACGCGCTGGCGGCATTTGAGTGCGAAGCGCACGCACGCTACGACGGCGGCGATCACGAGATTTTCGTCGGCCGCGTGGAAGCTCTGCATATCACGCCCAACAAGCAGGACCAGCCGCTGATCTTCTTTGGCGGGCGCTATCGCCGGCTCGATGCCGGCTTCCGCGATCTACCGCCGAGCGACGCCAGCATTTTCGAGGGCTGGTAGGCAGCGCATCCGACATTCGCCTGAACAGGAGCACTCGCATGGCCGTCAACAAATTGCATAAAGAATTCCACCAGGTTGATTTGAATTCCGGCTGGGAAACACCGCCCGGCTATCCAGCGGGCATTCAGCAGAAGATCTTGTCCGGCGGACTCGACGAGAAGGCCAAGCGCGGAACGCGTTCCCGTCTGCTTCGCTTCGCGCCGGGCGTTTATACGACCGCGCCCTTCGTGCACGACTATTGGGAAGAGGTTTATCTGATCTCGGGCGATCTGACGGTCGGCAATGACGCCCAGGGCGAGGGCGGCATGCCCTATTCAACCAATACTTATGCCTGCCGTCCGCCGGCCGCCTATCACGGCCCATTCAAGTCGGAGAACGGCTGCATGTTGTTCGAGTTGCACTATTTCGACCCGGTGTGAACCGGATCAACGATCTAATGCGCGGCGGGCGAAAAATCCTGCATGATCGATGAGCGCACCACCCGCGCTTTGCGGGTGGTTGCCGGCGTATTGCGGCTGCGGCCGACGAACCGAGGCACGCCGGCCGTCACGACGGCGCCGATGGCGGCAATGTCGCCATGCTTTATGGCGGAGAGCGCCGTCTTTTGCGTGCCCCCATCCGGCGCATCGATGAGCACAATGTCGGCCGCTTTTCCGGCCGCGAGATAGCCTGAATCAAGACCATAAACGCGCGCATTGCTTCCGGTCGCGGCGCAGATGAAGCGCTCTGCGTCCATGTCGGTCAGGCTGGCGCAATGCGCGATCGTGTAGAGCATGCCGAGCGGCATGATCCCTGAGCCAGTGGGCGTGTCGGTAGCGATGATGAAACGGTCGAAGGCGCCGAGCTTGTCAGCCAGGCGAGCGCACAGGAGCGTCGTGCGCAAGTTACCGGCGGTGCAGACCTGCAAGGCGATTTCACTTTCCTTGATTACCCGCTCGAAATCGGCGTCGGGCATCGCGGTGGGCCCGCCATTGATGTGGAACGACACATGCGGGTGCATGGCGAGCAGATGATCCCCGGTGATCGCACCCGATCCGGGGATCGAGGAGCCGCCGGTGTGGCATGTGGTGATGAGACCCGCCTCTTTGGCCGCCTTTACCAGCGGCACGTACTCATACGCCGTCTTAACCGCGCCAAAGCCGGCCTTCGCGAGCGTCACGCCCTTCTTTGCCAACTCGACGAAATCTTCGGGCTTGAGCCCCGGCTCGAGGATGACCGAACCGGCGATGACGCGCATGCCGCCGGGACGGTAGGTGGCGAAGCAACGCTGCGCCGCTAAAGCGAGCGCCTTTACGCCTTCCGGATCGCTCGGCCGCCCCGGAACGTGCACTTCCGAAGCGGAAATCGATGTTGTTGTTCCCCCGTGCAGGTAGCTCTCGAGATAGCCGACCGTCCGTTGCCGCGGCGTGTAATCGCCGAAGGTGATGTGCACATGTGAATCGATCAGGCCCGGGATCGCCGTCATGCCGTCGGCATCGATGACCACATCAGCCTGCTCGACGAGCTTGGCGGTCGCCGTGCCGACGTAGTTGATGCGGTCGCCATCGGTGATGATCGCGTCACCCGCCGCCAATGGCGCGCGCCAATTGCCGGAAACGATCTGTCCCAGATTGACGATCGCAGTCTTCATGCGTCACCCCGCCCGCCCGGCATCCGCCATTTAGTGTTGCAGCCGCTTCAATTCGCTCTGCAAATCATATGAAGACAAAAGCTTCTCAACCAGACCGGTCGCATTGTTCCAGTCGTAGGTGCGGAAGCTATGCCCGCAAGTGACGAAGCGCGCGCCGGCATAGAACATTTCGTACTGCGTATGACGCGATCCGAACTCGGAGCCGATCGCATCCCACGCCGCCTTGAGAAACTTTACCTTGTGCTCCGGGTCCATCGATGCCGAGCGCTGCGTCTTCTCGATAATCGCCGCAAGCTCGGGATTGCCGAAATCGGCCACCGATGATGGCAGCATGATCAGCGCGCCGCCGGCAAGATCACGGATCGTGTCGATGACGCGCGGATAAAGGTCCTGGGTGATGACCTGGGCCGAATACATGAAATGCTTGTTCGGCACGTACCATTCGCCAATTTGCGTGCCGGAAGCCTCCATGCCGGACAGCATCGAATTGACCATGCCCGCTTGCGCCGCCAGCATGCCAAGCTTCTCGGATACGGAAGGGATATTGGTCGTGCCGATCGCCTCGGTAATCCGGCGGGCAAGACCGGCGAGAAATGCGATCTTTACCGAGAGGCGGATCTGCGCCTGATAGTTCTGGTATGCGTGGCCCGGCGTGTCATGGAACTGCGCCCGGCAGGCATCGACATCGCGGTACACAAAGAGGCGGTCCCACGGCACTTTGACGTCGTCGAAGTAGATCAACGCATCGTTTTCGTCGAAGCGCGACGAAAGTGGATTGTCGAAAATCGACACCGCGTGCGCTTCATAAGATTTGCGCGACAGCACGCGCAGGCCCTTGGCATTCATCGGCAGCGCGCAGGAGAACGCCAAATCCTCTTCGCCGGGCCGCAGCGGTTGCAGATTGGCGACGAAGACCTCGTTCGCCATGATCGAGGACGTACCGAGCATTTTTGCGCCGCGGATCGTGATTCCGGTCGTATCTTCGTCCACGATCCGCGCCACCAGGTCCTCGTCCTGCTCACCCCAGGCTTTGCTGCGCTGAGCCTGCGGATTGATGATGACGTAAGTGAGAAACAGGTCGGACTTGGTCGCGTAGTCGAAATAATCCGCGAAGGCTTTGGCGCGCTCCTCGCTATGCTTGCGGAAGATGTCGATGCCCATGCGCTGGCCAACCAGCGCCGACGCCAGGTGGTCGGGCGAACGACCCATATAGCCGCAGGTCAAAGCAGCCCAGGCTTGCAACGCCTTACGCCGCTTCACCATCTCATCGTAGCTGCGCGGCATTTGCCAACCGCGGCTGACGCGGCGATTGGATCCGTTCGGCTGAAAGGTCATCAGTTCGAGGTTTTCCGGCCGCACTTGAAAATCATAGAGTGCTGCTGCGGAATGGACCGCGTGACGGAATGCATCGTGCTCCGTCACGTCCCCGACCAACTTGCCGTCGAGATAGACTGTGCGGCCGTCCTTCAGTGACTTGATGTGCTCAGCTCCGGTCTTGCAGTCGGTCATGATCTACTCCGTTAAGCTGATGGGCGGACGCGCGGAGCGTCAGGTAAGCCCGTCGATTCCCTTGACGTCGGATGCTGCCAGCCCGCCGACGCGATGATTGGGCCTGCCACGCGTCGCGAAAGCGCAGATAATCGCGATCTCGTCGGGTAGCGGCGCATCGTGCAGGGTGATGCTGATGCCGTCATAGTGCGAGCGCACGTAAAGCGCGTCTTTTTGCGCAAGCGGAATGTCGATCGTTGCGCCTGGGGCTGCGCGCTTGGTGAACGAGGAAATCCAGGCCTTGCCGCCACCCACGGCGTCTCGCATCACATTGCCGTAGACCGTAGTGAGCATCGCATTGCCATGCTCTTGCTCGCCCGCGAGGCCGACGATCGCCGCCTTGCCGTAACTGACCGGCTTGAGCGGGCCGAGCATTGCAACGGCGATGGCGCAGATTTCGCGTCCGATGGACTCGCTCGCTTTCGTCAGCGGCGAAAGGTCTTCAACATATTTCCCCGCGAAGGGATTTTGCACGATCGCCACCGCGGCGGATTTTCGCAGCACGGGCTCGGTTGGCCGGCCGCTTTCTTCGCGGACCTCATCGAAAAAGGTGAGGATACGCTTGATCTTCATGGCTCTCCCCTCGCCGCGAAACCAGAAAACGCGCCGCTACTTCCCTTCCATAATTGCCTAACTTACGAAGCTTTTCAAGTTCGCAGACCGGTGTTAGCCTTGCCCGCGTGGCATGAACTTAGCACCGCTTGCCGGACGTGCCCCGCCAAAATTTTTGGCGCCGGTGCGGCCTGATTTCAGGCGCGGCGGCCGGAATAATCGGGAGGTGAAAAATGATCGGAATGCCTAGGAGTTTTCTAAGCGGTGTGTTCGCCGCCGCGGCGCTGGTCGCCGGCGCGCAAATCGCGCAAGCGCAAAATCAGATCAGCATCGGCGCCATCGTGCCGAGTAGCGGTCCGTTCGCCGAGTGGGGACGTTCCAACACGGTCACGCTCAAAATGCTGGAGAAGCACGTCAACGATGCCGGCGGCGTCAACGGCGCGAAGCTCAAGATCGTCATCCTCGATGATGGTGCGAAGCCCGCTCAGGCGGCGAACGCCCTTCGCAAGCTTGCCGGCGACGACAAAGTGCTGGCTGTTGCCGGACCGCTGACCAGCAGCGCGTGTTAAGTCACCTTCCCGGTTGCCAATCAAATGAAGATCGTTTCGACCTCGCAGGCTTCCTCGAAGCCTGGTGTCGCCAAGGCCAATCGTCCGTGGGCGTTCCGCAACACGGTGGATGAAGGCATCCTCGCCAAGACGTCGGTGCCTTACTTCAAGAAGACCTTCAACGTGAAGTCCGTAGCGGTGATCTACGACGCCAAGGACGCGGTCTCGACCGCCATTGCCACGAAAATCATGCCCAAGGTGTTCGCCGATAACGGGATCAAGGTGGTCAATGAGAAGGATCTTGTGTCCTTCAATACCGGCGATCTCGATGTCAGCGCCCAGGTCACCAAGTTGAAGTCGATGAAGCCGGATGGCGTCGTCATCGGCGCCGACTACAGCCAGGCGATCACCGTCCTGCGCGAGATGAAGCGGCAGGGCATGATCAAGCCGGTGATCGGCGGCACGCCGTTGATCTCGTCCGCCATCCTGAAAGCGGCGCCGGAAATTCCTGTCGTGGCGCCTGCCACCTTCTATGCCACCATGAAAACCCCCAAGGCGCAGAAGTTCGTATCCGAATTGCAGCCCATGCTGCGCAAGACCTCCGGCCTGCCAAAAGACATCGAGCCGAGCATGTATGACGCCAACATCTACGAAATCGTCAGCATGTACGTCGAGGCCGCCAAGAAAACCGGCATTACTGGCAAGTCCGCCGATCTGGAGGCGGACCGCACCAAGGTCCGCGACTACCTGGCCAACCTGAAAGGGTTTGAAGGCTTCAGCGGACCCATCCACTTCGGCGCCGACGGCGACGCCGTGAAAACCTTCTTCATCGTCCAGGGCCAGAAAGGCGCCTGGGAAACCAAGGTCAGCGGCTGCTCGGCAAGCGGCGGCGGCTGCTGAGTGAATGCCATGTCACGCGCGTCTCGCCTTTTCGGGGCGGGCGCGCGTGACGTACCCGGCCATTTTTCCACTTCGCCCGGACAGGGCGGCGCGGTTAAGCTTGCGCGAACCGATCGGCGCCGGATCCGAAGATGCTGTTGCAGCAATTGGTGAACGGACTGACCTTGGGCGCCGTCTACACGCTCATCGCGCTGGCGTTCTCCCTGGTCATGGGGATCCTGTCGATCCTCAACCTCGCCGTCGGAGAATTGTTCATGTTCGGCGGCTATGTCGGCTTCGCCGTCATCGCCGCGTACCTGCCGCTGCCGATCGCGCTGCTCGCCGGAATGGCTGCCGCGGCCGTGGTCTCCATCGTCATTCAGAAAATCGCCTACGAACCTCTGCGCGATGCGCCGCTGGTCACGCCGATGCTGTCGACCCTCGGCTGCTCGATCATTTTGCAAAATGTTGTCACCAATGTTTGGGGCTCCGATCCGCTGCAACTGCCCACCGAGTTGTTCGACACGCGCGTCTCGCTGGGCCCCGTGAATATCGGCATGATGCAGATCGTTGTTATCGGCGTCACGATCGTGCTGGTCGGCGCCGTGGCCTACCTCATCCAGAAAACATCGGCCGGCCGGGCCTTGCGCGCCGTCGCCGAAAACCGGGACGTGGCGCGTTTGCTAGGTGTTTCCGCAAACCGCATCACGCTGCTCGCCTTCCTGATCTCAGGTTGCCTTGCCGGCGCGGCCGGCGTGCTGATCGGCCTGCACTATGCCGCGATCACGCCCTACATCGGGGTCGACATCGGCCTGAAGGCCATCGCAGTCATGGTGATCGGCGGCACCACGCGCGTGTGGGGCGCGCTGCTCGCCGGCCCGCTGATCGGCATCGCCGAGGTGCTCACGATCGCCTACGGCGGCTCGCAAGTGCGCGATCTCGTCGTTTATGGCCTGATGATCCTCATTCTGTTGCTGCGTCCGCAAGGTCTTCTCGGCGGCGCGCGCTCCGACATCGGGCAGCGCGTGTGATGTCGACTTATTGCGCGGGCCTGTTCGCCGATATCGGCATCCTGCTGCTCGGCGCGTTGAGCGTTTACATTATTCTCGCGACCGGTCAGTTGTCGCTCGGCAATGCCGGCTTCATGGGCATCGGCAGCTACGTGGCCTCGTACCTGACCGTCGAATTGCATTGGCCACTGACCCCCGCTCTCATCGCGGCGGCGCTCTCCGCCAGCATCATCGGCATCATCGTTGGTTTTCCGGCCTTGCGCCTGAAAGGCATTTATCTCGCCATTGCGACACTGGGCTTCGGCGAGATGGTCCGCAGCTTTTTCCTGAATTTCAGCCACATGGGCGGGTCCGGCGGTTATCACGGAATGCAGCATGTCTCGCTCGGTTACATCTGGGCCTGGGCGGCCGGTATCCTCCTGCTTCTCACGTTGCTCGAACGCTCGCGCCTGTGGCTTGAGATGCGCGCCGTGCACGACGACGAGACGGCGGCGGGGCTGATCGGGTTGAACACAACGGCGACCAAAGTGGGCGCATTCGGCTTCGGCGCCGCGGTGGCGGCCATCGCCGGCGGGTTGTTCGCCCATCATTATGTCTACATCGAGCCGGCGAATTTCGGTTTTGAGCGGTCGATCGATTTTGTGCTCGCAGTCATTCTCGGTGGCTCCACGGTCGGCGCTGGCGCCTTGCTCGGTGCGGCCCTCATTGTCCTACTGCCGGAATGGCTGCGCTTCCTCGCCGACTGGCGCCTAGCTGCTTTCGGAACGTTGCTCATTCTCGTTCTGTTGACGCGCCGCCAAGGCATCCTCGACCGGCCGCTCCTGGCTAAGCTGAGCTTTCGGGGCAAATCGCCATGACGGCAGCGACGAACGGCGCCCTCCTCCGGCTAGCCAATATCGGCAAGAGCTTCGGCGGAATTCGCGCGCTTTCAGACGTTTCGATGACGGTCGAACAGAACCGGATCGTCGGCGTCATCGGGCCGAACGGTGCCGGCAAGACCACCCTGTTCAACGTCATTACCGGCGCATATCGCGCGGGCGACGGCGAAGTGGTTCTGGCAGGAGAGACGATCACCTATTGGCCGTCCTATCGCATCATGCGCGCGGGTATCGCGCGCACATTCCAGAACATCCGGCTTTTCGCTGGGATGACCGTGTGGGAGCACCTGCTCGTGGCGCAGCCGCACCGGGGCGCCTTGTTGCGCGTCGTCCTGCCGGTGCGCTGGGCCGATCCGGCAGCTTGGGCCCGGGCGGAGGAAGCACTGGTTTTCTTCGGCTTGCAGGACTATCGCAACGCCATCGCGCGTACGCTTCCCTACGGGATACAGCGCAAAGTCGAGATGGCCCGCGCCCTCACCGCCGGCCCGCGCCTCTTGCTGCTCGACGAGCCCGTCGCCGGCATGAATCACGATGAGGCGGAAGAATTGCGCGCACTGCTCATGCAACTCAATGCGCGAGGCCTGTCCATTCTGCTGATCGAGCACGACATGGCTTTCGTGATGAATCTCTGTCACGAGCTCTACGTTCTCGATTTTGGCGCCATCATTGCGCAAGGCGCGCCCGCCGATATCCGCAGCAATCCGGTGGTGCTCGACGCCTATCTCGGGACTGACACGCCATGCTGACGGTGCGCGGCCTCGAAGTCTTCTACGGCCAGATCCGCGCCGTGCGCGGCATCGACCTCGATGTCGGTCAAGGTGAAATCGTGGCCTTGATCGGCGCCAACGGCGCCGGAAAGACGACGACCGTCCGCGCTATTGCAGGCCTCACACCCTTTCGGGGCACCGTCAGCTACGACGGCCGCGTGTTGCAACCGAACTGCGCCGAACTCAATCTGCGTGCCGGAATTTCGCTGGTACCGGAAGGCCGCGGCATCCTTGGTCAGATGAGCGTCGAAGACAATCTGCTCATGGGCATCTACTGCCGGACCGATCGCGCCGAAGCGGCGGCCGACATCGAGCGGATGTTCGAGCGATTCCCGATCTTGCGCGAGCGGCGCAACTCGTTGGCGAGCCTGTTGAGTGGTGGTGAGCAGCAAATGCTCGCCATCGCGCGCGCCTTGTTGAGCCGCCCGCGGCTGCTGCTCCTCGACGAACCCTCGCTCGGCCTCGCCCCGAAAACCAGCGATCTGGTCTTCAATCTGATCTCGACCTTGCGCCGGGATGGCTTGACCGTGTTACTGGTCGAGCAGAAGGCTCGCCAGACGCTCAAAGTGGCCGACCGCGCCTATCTCCTGGAAACCGGGCGTGTGATAACGTCCGGACCCGCGGCCGAGTTGGCCAACGATTCGCTGATATCGCAGGCATTTCTCGGAGGCGCGTCGCCGGCCAGCCCCGGGGCGCGCTAATCCTTTTATTGATCGGGTAGAGAAACACGACCGAATGACCGCTTCAGCACGCAAGCGCTCCAGTGCCTCACCGGCACCCGCACCGGCCCGTAAGCCGAGCCGGCGCCAGGGCGCTATTCCGCTCACCGTTTCCCGGCCTGCGCTGATCGTCAATGGCAGCGATCGCGAGTTTCGCGAGCTGGTGCACAACCTGTTCGGCTTTTTCGCCCTGCACGAACGCATTCGCGATGGCCATGCGAAATTCATCGGTCTCGCCGGCATTGAATACACCGTATTGATCGCGATTGCGCATCTCGCCGTTGAGGGCGACGTCAACGTCAAGACGGTGGCGGATCATCTGCACCTTTCGGGCGCCTTCATTACCTCGACGACGCGCCGCCTGCTGCATCTCGGCTTGATCCATAAGACCGCCGACACCATTGACCGCCGCCGCGTCTCCTTGACGGTGTCCGAAGAAGGTCGCGCCGCTCTCGAGAAGCTGGCGCCGATGCAGCGCCGCATCAATGACGTGGAATTCGGCGGCTTAAGCCAAGAGGAATTCAAGACGCTCAACAGCCTCATCCAGCGAATGCTGGACGACGGCGATCGCGCGGTGGCGCTGCAGAATTACTTGCTAGCGAGCCGGCCCACCTCCAAGTGAGAGCGTCGCGGCTGCCTTCCCCCTAAGCTTAATATGTGGCGTGCAACGGGCTTGCTTCAAGGCCCGTGTCATCCCGTAGAACCGGCTGTCGAAGCCAGAATCTACGGAGTCGCGATGACCAAGCATGCGGTGGCGATCGTCGGAGCAGGTCCGACAGGACTGATGTTGGCGGGCGAATTGGCGTTGGCGGGCGTCGATGTTGCCATTGTCGAGCGGCGCGCCAATCAAGACCTGATCGGGTCGCGCGCACTCGGCCTGCACTCACGTACCATCGAAGTCCTCGATCAGCGCGGCATTGCTGATCGGTTCCTTTCGCAAGGACGCGTGGCTCAGGTCGCTGGGTTCGCAGGGACCCGTTTGGACATCAGCGACTTTCCCACACGGCACAATTACGGACTCGCGCTGGTGCAGAAGTATATCGAGCGCATACTCGCC
>Ga0134126_10010621_pt1 | contig 11595 bp, 10 predicted proteins | sample KB31752_FD_96881 | JGI IMG/M metagenome (GOLD analysis project Ga0134126, IMG submission 96881) | Terrestrial soil microbial communities with excess Nitrogen fertilizer from Kellogg Biological Station, Michigan, USA - KB3-175-2 | ecosystem: Environmental > Terrestrial > Soil > Unclassified ...
AGCGGCAGGCGGCTTTGCAGGTGCCGCATGAAGCCGCGCGTTCCGGCGGCGCGCGCTCCGGCGAAATGCACCTCTTCGGAGCGGCCATAGTAGCGTTTGACGATGGACGCAAGCTCGCCGTCTAGGCTGAGCCGCCCGAAATAGCCGTACAGGTCGTGCAGGAAGCCGGGATTACGCGTGCTCGCGGCCCACGCCAGGGATTGGGTCCCTGCGAAATCGAATGCCACGCGCAAATCCGGATGAGCATCGTGCGCCAGCGCGAATTCCGTCGAATCGGCGATGGTGTAGTCGATGGTGCCGTTGGCCACGCCGTCGAGAAGCGCCTGGGTGTCGGTGCTGGCGTTCTCCACCCACACCAGATCCGGCAGCGTGTTGCGCGCCGCGTACAGGGTCTTTGCATGGGAGCTGCCGGCGGCGATTTCCAGATCGGCGCCGCCGATGTCGGCAAGGGAATTCGGCCGCGCGGCGCCGCGGCGGTAGATCAGATGCTCCGTCACCCGTTGATACGCCGGGCCGAACTCGATGCCGGGTATGTTCTGCGCGGGGACTTTCAATCCGGCGGCCGCCAGCTGGGCATGGCCCGTGGTCAATGCCGCGTAGATTTCTGCATAGGTGTGCACGGGGATGACTTTGAGCTTGACGCCCAACTCGTCGGCGAAGCGGCGCGCCAGTTCGTACTCCGGCCCCTCCGGGATGTCGCCCGGCCCGCGATAATAGGCGAGCGGGCCGTTGCGCGTGACCATGCGCAATTCGCCCAGGGTCTTGATCTGATCGATCAGACTCGGCAGCGGCGCGCAGGTGCCCAGCAACGCGATGGCCGACACCGAGACGATGACCTTCGTCCAGCGCTGCCAATTAATATGAGGATTCAAGTTACGCACGGTCGTGAGCTGATTGGAGTCCCGTGAGGCGGGCGAGTTCTGTTGATGAGACAGGCCCTTTGCCGATGCGCTAGAATAACCGATCATTTCGTCCGGCGGGCTCTTGACAAATGGATTTTTATCACAGCTGGCTGTCACGTCACAGTGCAGCAAGCCTTAAGTTAATGGCCGCAAAGCTTAAGTAAACGCGGCGAAATTTTAAGTTAACCGGAGAGGTACCGAAGTGGTCATAACGGCGCCGACTCGAAATCGGATGGTCGGGTAATTCCGGCACGTGAGTTCGAATCTCACCCTCTCCGCCAGTTGATCCAGAAGAGCTCGTCGGTGTGCGATCGCAAATCGCCACACGCCGAAGCGGGGATAACGCCCGCCAGGGCGGCCCCGAAGGGGCGAGGAGCGCAGCGACGAGTAATCTCACCCTCTCCGCCAAATAAAAAAGGGCCTGTCATCAGGCCCTTTTTTTTGGGGGGGGTGCGGGTTGTGTGGACGACAATCCTGCCTGCGCACCGCCCAATCGACAAGCCGCATCCTGCTTCGCGACTTCGATGATCACCATGGCCACGATCTCCGTCAGATGTGTGCCACCGCATGCCACGATGAAGACCGCGAACCAGGCTATCATCCAGTCGGAAAAGCGACGATATTGCTGACAGGTAAGCGCAGGCACGTAGCCTTAAATAGGGCCTGGTCAACATGAACGATGTCCACTTCGTAAATCAACGCGCCCGGATGGTTGAGCGCCATGTTTCGCTTCGCGGCATGCGGTCTGAGCCGGTTCTCGCGGGTCTGCCCCACATCCATCCTTCAGGGCTTTGATCGGGATGACGGCCCTCAAGGATATTCGCTACGTCATCGACAGGCTCGCCTGGATGCGCTCAGAGGGCATCTGGCCCAATGGCCTGCGCTATCTCTGGACCGACGCATTCGGAGTGGTCCTGCTCTTGTCGCTCTACGCCGAGTCGGGCGATCGGAAATATCTCGATGAGTCGGAGTCGCTGGTCGCGGAGGTCGGACGCGTGCTCGGAAGGCCCCGCGGCATTCGCATCGGGCAGGCGCCGGATCGCGACGGTCAGTACTTTCATTACCTTGCCATGTGGCTCTATGCGCTGGCTGTTCTCGGCAAGCACATCGTCGATTACCGGCACATGGGCGTACAACTCGCGCGCGAAATTCATCCGGCCTTCGTGCTGCCGGGGCACGGCGTGATCTGGAAAATGAAGGAGGACCTGAGCGGCCCGTACCCGGGCTACGGATTCGGCGCGCTCGACGCGTTCGACGGCTACGTTTCTTACCGCCTGCTGGATGAGATCGCACTCGCGCCGCAGATCGCCGACATGCGGCTGCTCGTCGCGCAATCGGCGCCGGGACTGCACATCACGCAGGATCTGGGGCTGGGTATGATGCTATGGATGGCGCAGTTTTTTCCGGCCGAGGACTGGGCGGCGACGCAAAAGACGCGCTGCCTCGAGACCCTCGCTCGGATGTGGGTCGAGGAGGGCTATTTCTGCCGCGAGCCCCACACACGGCGCGTGAGGTTCGCCTTTACGAACTACGGCGTCTCTGTGGGCCTGCAGTCGGTTGATGCAATGCCCCAGCGGATATCGAGATTGAATGCTTATTTCGAGACTTATCGTTCCGGCGATGAATATGATTACGAGGCGATCACCCACGTCATGGCCTGTAGCTCGCACTTTCCCGGCTATCTGCTGCGGGACTATTCCGGTCCTTCTCCCATCGGTGACAACCAGAGCGCCACCCAACGCGGTTGAAGGGCGGCGTCGTCCGCTGGATCAATAAGCGTTGCGGTCGTACGCCACGATCAGTGCGGTACGCACCAGGATCTTCAGATCCAGCCACAGCGACCAATTCTTGAGATAGTCGAGGTCGTACTGGACGCGCCGCTGCATCTTGTCGATGGTCGCCGTTTCGCCGCGCAGGCCGTTGACCTGGGCCCAGCCGGTGATGCCGGGGCGCACTTTGTGGCGGATCATGTAGCCGTTGATCAATTTTCGGTACTCTTCGTTGTGCGCGACCGCGTGCGGTCTCGGGCCCACGAAGCTCATCTTGCCCTCGAGCACATTGAAAATCTGCGGTAGTTCGTCCAGCGACGTGCGCCGCAGGAATGCGCCAAGCGGGGTCACCCGGGAGTCCTTCTCGGTGGCCTGAGCCACGACGGCGCCATCTTCACAGACGGTCATGCTGCGGAATTTATAAACCAGGATCTCCTCGCCGTTCAAACCGTAGCGGCGCTGCTTGAACAGGATCGGCCCCGGGGACGAGCGTTTGATCGCCAGCGCCATGACCAACAGCACGGGCGAGATGAATACCAGCGCGAGGGATGCGAGTGCGATGTCGAACGTGCGTTTCCAAAGTCCGCTCATTCCCTGCAGCGGCGAGTCGCAGATCGAGAACGCCGGCATGCCGTTGATTTCCACACAGCGTGCCTGGACGAGATCGTAGGCAAACAGGTTCGGTACGAAATAAACGGAGGCCGTGGTATCGCGCAATTCCTGGAGCAGCTCCTCGATGCGCGGTGCCGTGGAGATGGGCAATGCCAGATAAACGCGGCTGATCGCGTGAGCGCGGACGAAATCGGCAAAGTCACGCGCCGAGCAATTGCCCGTGACCGATTTGTCGAAACCGTCCTTCACCCGCTCGGCGCTGCGGTAGTCGAGAAAGCCGAAAAACCTCTCTCCCATACGGTGTGCTCGATGCGACGCGCCAGCTCGGCGCCGACATCGTTGGCGCCGATGATGATGTAGCGTCGGTCCATGCCGCGGACCGCCGCCAGCAACCGGGCCAGCGGATTTCGCAGCGAGTTCACGAGCAGCAATGCGACGGGGGTCAGCAGGAACCAGCTTACGATGAGGTCCCGCGAGAACAGATGCGTGAGCTTGAAGGAAGCCGAGAGAAATACCAGGATGGCCGCCACGCAGCTCCACTCGAGCAGAATGCGCGATACGCTTTTGCCGTTGCGCTCGGCAGCGGGGCGATTCCGCCAGTCCAGCGGACTGAAGACCTGCGCCGCGGTCAGAAACGCCGCGAGACCGAGTGCGTAAAATTGCGATGACAGGGTCCGACCGCAGGCGAGCATGCATATCGCGAGCATGACAACGACCACCGCCGGCTGGATGCTGCGTTTCGCCAAGGTGACATGGGCCGGGTCCAGACTGCCGAAGCGCACCGCCTTGTTGTGCACGGAGCCGTTGCAGAGCAACGAGGAGGCGGGGCGCCGGAACCACGGTGATCGAAATCGCAAAGGATCGGACGACAGGTGGTCATGCGGCAGGCGCTCCGCGCCCGCTGGGATGTCGGACATCGCAGTACTCCGTTGTTTGGCAGCATCATGATCTTGCGTAAGAGCCAACGCAATATCCATGCCGTCGCGATTCGCCGACCGTTGCAATGAAAACGGGGGGTTGCGGTGACGCATCAAATGGCGCTCGAATTGAGCGCGTGTATGCTTAAAGCAACAGGTGGGCGACCCAAGAGCGGCAGCCCGGCCCCGCAGGCCATGCCGACGGCCGCCGTCAGCCGGATGATCGCAGGCGTCGTCAACCCTCTCACGACGTCCCGTAGTACGAAGATGAGGCCCCCGCCGATGCAGCCGATGCCGGAGACGATTTGCGACGGCACGGGTGCGAAATTCGCTGAACAATCCCGGCTTCGCGAGGTCCTCAGAGCAGTGGCTGAGGTATCGTATGAATCAACGTCGGCGGCAATATTTTGCGGTGTGCGCGGCGATCGGCTGCTCCTTGGCAAATGTTGCCCGGGCGGATAATTTCTCGAGCGTTCACTACGATTCGCGCAGCAACGAGCTGGTCGTCACCATGCGCTACCGTGGAACGAATCCGGATCACACATTTTCCTTGAAGTGGGGGGAGTGCGCCACGGGCCGCCACGGCAATCTACGGGAGGTATCCGTCGACGTGCTCGACGATCAATGGAAGGACCGGGCGGAACGCGACTTCCAGAAGACCGTGCGGTTCAGTCTCGCCGAGCTGCCGTGCCGGCCGGCCACGGTGACGCTGCGCACGGCGCCCCGCTATTTTTATTCCCTGATCGTCCCGGGTCGATGATCCCAGCGGCTGTAGGACGGAGGCGTACAGGGAAATGCGTGTTATCGCTCTTCCGAGATCCACAGCTTGGATCCATGCTCTGCCGTGTTGCCGTTGCGCAGGAGCAAGGCCATGAAAATACTCGCCGGTTTTCTCGTCGCCGCATATCTGTTGGCAGGTTGTGCCGCCTCCGGAGGCAACGTTCAGCACGCCGACAGTGAAGGCGGGGCCAAGCGCGATTCGGGGCCGGTGCTGTGCCGCGATGGATCGACGCCGCCTTGCAACGATCGCGGCTAGGTCGGGAGAGCTAGGTCGGCCGCCGGCGCTTGAGATGGGCGGCTGCGGCGCTGGCCGCCGTCACGGCCGCTGTCCTCATGCTGGCCGAGGCGCTGGATGCGGGCCATTTCAGGGGTTCGGTGATCGGCTTTTTCGCAGCGCGTGCCGGTCGGCGGATTGAGGTCGCGGGATCGTTGCGGACTCACATTCTATCCTTCAATCCGAGCATCACTGCAGAGCGTGTGGACATCGGCAACCCTCCCTGGATGCCACCGGGGTCTACCGCGAAGATCGGCAGACTCGAGCTGGTATTCGACCTCCCGTGGAAGGGCCGGCCCTTCGGCATTGCGCGGCTGGCGATGACAGAGGCGACTCTCGACCTGCGGCGCGACGCCCGGGGCCGCGCCAACTGGCAATGGCGCGACCCCGCGAAAGCCGCCGGCGAGGGACTACCGCTCATTCACAGTCTGTCGATGCGCAGAGCGCGTGTCAGACTCGCTGACGAGCGGCGGCATTTGCAATTCGACGGCGTGATCAGCGCAGGGGACACCGGTGGCGCAGCGGACGCCGGCGGATTGACGCTGTTACGCATTGAGGGTTCGGGCCGACTGAACGGCAGGCCGGCCACTTTCGCGATCAATGGGCAGGCTCTCGCTACGGCAAGCCACGATAGGCCGTATCGATTCACGTTTGCCGAGCAGTCCAGCGGCTCGCACCTCAGCGGCCGCGGCTTCCTATCGCGTCCCTTCAATTTCAATCTCATCGATGCAAACTTCGACGCCGCGGGCGAGGACCTGAAGGACCTGTATTTTCTGACCGGCGTGACGCTGCTGAATACCGGCTCCTATCGACTCGCCGGCAGCGTGACACGTCGAGGAACCGAATCGACGTTCAGCAATCTCCACGTGAAGACAGGTCAGAGCGACCTGCAAGGTACCGTTGCGGTCGACTCGTCGGGCGCAAGGAGCCAACTCAAGGCGGATTTACAGTCGGCTCTTCTTCGCACGTCGGACCTCGGCGCGCGCGCTGCCGGCCGCGAAGACGCATCGAAAGCCGGAATGCTCCTGTCCGACGCTGAATTGCGTCCGAGCGCGGTGCGCCGTGGCGATGCATCGATCGACTTCCATGCTCGCCGGGTCGAGATGGGCCGGATCGGTTTGACCGACGTCGCCGCGCGAGTGAGCATCGTAAACGGCGTTGTGGTGGCGGCGCCGCTGACGGGCGACCTGCTGCGCGGCAGGGTCAACGCACGCGTCAAGATCGATGCGCGCACCGACCTGCCGCGCGCCGACTTCGATGTCAAATTCGCCGACTTGCAGCTGGGGCTGCTGGCACGGAACGGTGCGGCTTCGCCGCCCATCGAAGGCTTGCTTCGGGCGCGACTGAGCGGCAGCGGTCGCGGCAGCTCGATTCATCAGGTGGCTGCGAGTGCCGACGGAACGGTGAGCGCGGTGTTGCCGCACGGAACCATTCGCGCTTCGCTGGCGGAACTGGCCGGCCTCGATCTTCGTGGACTCGGTCTCATGGCTGCCAAGAACACGCAGGCAACGACGGTGCGTTGCGCGGTGGCAGCCTTTCGTGCGCACGCCGGCACGCTGACTGCGCAGACCTTGGTCATGGATACGGATCCGGTGTTGATCGACGGGGAGGGCACCATCAATATGGACACCGAGGGTCTCGATCTGCTCTTGCGGGGCCACCCGAAGCGGGTGCGGCTGCTACGGGTACGCTCCCCGCTGCGGGTGCGCGGAACTCTTCTGCACCCGTCGATTGTCCCGCAAGCCGGAAGTGCCGTCGCTCAAACGGCGGAAGCGGTGGCGCTGGGTGTGATATTGACTCCGCTGGCGGCGGTTCTGGCGTTCGTCGATCCGGGTCTGACGAAGAATGCCGATTGCGCCGAACTGATCGCCGACGCGAAACCCGGCGCTCCGGTCAAGTAAACGCCGGCACGGTCAGGAACGCAGGGGCTTGCGCAGCGCCTCCATGCCGGCGAACTCGACGAACTGCGTCGTGGTGGCCCACAGATAATCGCCATACAAGAACGGTGCGAATGATTCCCCGTCCATGGGCAAGGGAGCGATCTCGGCGTCGGCACGCGCTTCGTAGAAAAACGGGATGGACAGGCGCTCCCGGCCCGTCCCGATCACACGATGCTCGGTGGCCTTGATGCGACCGCCGCACCAGCGCTCCAGCACCTTGCCGAAATTGACCGCCAGACCGTCATCGGCCGGGGGCACGTCGAGCCAGGTACCGTCGCGGTGGCGCGCCTGCAGGCCCGGGACCCCATCCTGCGCCAGCAGCGTCAAGAATCCCGAATCGACGTGCGGCGCGCCGTTCACATAGTGTCGTTGGCCTTGATGGTGCACCCAAAGGCTCGGGTCCGATTGCGCGGTGCGCGCGGTGTCGGTTCGGATCGGATAACGCAGCAGACGCAGCGTCGAGAGGCCCTTCTCGAAGGCCTGATCGAAAAAATGCTCCTCGAGCGACAGGCCGCGCGCGATCGCCCGCATCAACACCTTGCTCACTCGGTCCATGGCACGATAGTACCTGCCCACCGATTCGTGCCAACCCGGCAGCGAGTCTGCGCCGGGAAGGGGAGTGGCTTCACGCAAGGGGTCGCCGGGACAAACCACCGAGCGGCCGTAGGCCACGTCCGCGCCCATGTCGATGCCTTCCTTGGCGGTCAGGAATCCCGTCTGCAGCGGGAACCAGCCGCGGTACACATTCGGATTGGCAGGGTCGAATTTTTGGCGCCACAGTTTGCGGGTTTCCTGTCCCGGTAACTGGAACAGCCGCAGTAGATCCGCACGCGCCGCGCGGCCGGTGGGAATTCCCTCGGGAAATCCGCCCACCACCATGAAGCCCGGGGATGCGGCCGCCGCCATGACCGCATGGTCGGTCCGATCGCGCGCCGCTGCCGGCGCGCCGAACAGCGGCCCGATGTCCACAAAAGGAATGGCGTGATGCATGGACGGATCCTTTCGAGCGTACGCGGCCCGGCGCCGGTAGAATATACCGATCAATGCGCTGTGCGGCGGCGACAGCGCCAACAATCCACCGAAGGTACGTGCATGGGCCCTTATGTCGATGCCATCATGTCCGATGAGGCTCTGCCCGCGGCGACGACCGTGGCGGTCATCGGCGGCGGCATCATCGGCACCTACGCCGCGCTGTGGCTGGCGAGCCGCGGGATACCCGCCGTGCTCTGCGAAAAGGGCTACATCGCCTGCGAGCAATCCAGCCGCAACTGGGGCTGGTGCCGGCAGGCGGGGCGCGACGAGCGGGAAATGCCGCTGATCGTGCAGAGTCTGCAATTGTGGCGCGACATGGACCGTTTGACGGAAGCGTCGACGGGCTTTCGCGAGTGCGGAGTTCTGTACGTGGGCGAAAGCGAAGCCGACGAGAGGCGCTTCGTGGAGTGGCAAGCCATGGCCGCGCCCCATGATGTCGGCGCCCGCATGGTGAGCGCTGCCGGACTCGAGGCGCTCATGCCCGGCGCGAGCCGCCAATACGCGTGCGGGATGTACCTGCCCACCGATGGCTGCGCGGAACCGCAGCGTGCCGCTCCGGCGATTGCCCGTGCCGCGCAGCGCAAGGGCGCGATCATTCTCAATCACTGCGCCGTGCGCGGCATCGAACGCGCCGGCGGGCGTGTCGCGGCCATCATCACCGAGCGCGGCCGTCTCGGCTGCGACGCTGTCATTCTCGCGGGTGGCGCGTGGTCCAGTCTATTTTGCGCAAGCCTCGGGATCCGCCTGCCGCAGTTGAAGGTGCTGTCCTCCGTCATGCGCACGGCGCCGGTTGCAGGGGGCCCCGAGCCGTGTACGTATCTGGATGACGTCGCCTACCGCAAGCGGCAGGACGGCGGCTATACGATTGCCAGAGGCGCCGGGTTCGTCGCGCCCTTGGTGCCCGATTCCCTGCGGTATTTCCGCGAATTTCTGCCGAACCTGCGCAGGGAACGCGCCGCGTTGCGCGTGCGCGTGAACGCCCAGTCACTGCGTGAATTTCGCTCGCCGCGGCACTGGCGCCTGGACGCACCCAGCCCGTTCGAAGCGGCGCGGGTGCTCGACCCGGCGCCGAATGAAGCTCTGAACCGCGAGGCCATGGCAGCAATGGTCCGGCTCTATCCGCAGTTTCGCGACGTGCAGGTCGTCCAGCAGTGGGGCGGATACATCGACGTCACGCCGGACGTGGTGCCCTACATCAGCCGGGTCGGGACCCTTCCGGGCCTGACGGTAGCCACCGGGTTTTCCGGGCATGGATTCGGCATAGGTCCCGCCGCCGGACGTCTGGCGGCGGAACTGGCGATCGGTGCAACTCCCTCGGCCGATCCCACGCCGTTCCGACTGTCCCGATTCCGGGACGGCTCGCCCATCGTGCTGGGTCCTGAGATCTGACCCGCGCGCGCCGCGGTCATTTCGGCTTGCGGAACTTGAGCACGAAGTTATCGGCTTCACCGACGGCCACGTATCGCGCCCGATCCTTGTCGTTTTGGGACAGGGTCGGCGGCAGGGTCCAGACGCCGTCCACCCAATCCTTGGTGTCGCGCGGGTTCGCGTTCACTTCCGACGAGGCCACGAATTCGAACCCCGCCTTCTTCGCCAGATCAATGGCGTAGTCCTGACGTACATAGCCATTCTTGGCTCGAGGGTCCTGGGGTTGGTCGTTGCGGCCGCGATGGTCCTCGATGCCGAGGATGCCGCCGGGTTTCAGCGCCTTGAATGCCGCGGACAGCGCCTCGTTCACGTAGCCGCCTTCCATCCAATTGTGCAGGTTGCGAAAGGTGAGTACGAGATCGGCGGAGCCGGGCGGGGCGATGTCGAAGTGACCGGCCCCCAGCATGGTTTCATGCAGGGTTCCCAGCCGATCCTTCTCAGCGGCGATTCGAGCGCGGAAGCGCTTCACGCCCGCGTCTTCCTCGGCGTCTCCGGGGGCGTTCAACGCGACGTAGTAACGGCCGCTCTTGGCCAGATAGGGGCCCAAGATGTCGGTCCAGTAACCCCCGCCCGGCCATATTTCGACCACCGTCATCGAGGGCGACAGCCCGAAGAACGTCAGCTCTTCGACCGGGTGGCGGGCCGGGTCGCGCGCGACGGCGGCCGGGCTGCGCGACGAGCTGCGGACCGCGCTCACGAGCGCAGGATCGGCCTTCGTTGCGGCCAAAGAAGCGGACCCCAGCGCCAATAAGGTGACTGCGAGCAGTGCCGAGTAGCGGTTGATGTGCATGATGTGGCCTTTGTGGATGGATCGTGGGAGTTCAGTTCGGTGGGCTATCGCCGGTAAAAGGTATCGGTGTCGCTCCCGTCACCGTGCCGATGGTGGCTTTGTCGCTGACGTAGAGCTGTACCGTGCGCTCGAAGCGCAATGCACCTTGCACGCTCGCACCCGGTCCAATGACGATGCGCGGCACATCGCGGTTCGAGAGCATCAGTTCGCCCGACGGCTTTTGAACCAGGATGCCGCCTTCGACGTGCGATGCGCCCGTGATGGTCATGCTGCCATTGACAGTCTTGATTCCGCCGCCCACATGCGCTGCGCTGAGGGTGATGGTGCCGTTCACGTTCGACAGAGAACCTGCGACATCCGCGCCGTCATGCAGTGTGAGCTCGCCATTGACGGAGGCGATGCTGCGGGACACGTGCGCGCCGCTGCCGAGCGTAATGGCGCCGTTCACGCTCTTGAGCGAGGTTGCGGTTCCGTGATCTCCCAGATTTACGCTGCCGTTTACCGTGGTTGCACTGGTGATTGCCGCATTGTCGTCGACGTATATGGATCCGTTGACCGTGGCGACCGCGCCCGGCCGCTTGCCCGCGGGAACATGAACGGAGCCGTTGATCTTGGTCGAATCGTTGCCGTTGTCCGCAGCGTCGCATCCGGATAGCGCAACGAATGCCGCCAGCGCGGCCATCATGCCAGGAACGGCGATCCGCCGCAGCGGACGGAAGGCGCGGTCGATTCCTTCGCTCATGGCAGCTCCTCCGGAGTACACGTTGCCGCTACTGTACCAGTACGGCCAAGGACCTCAAACGGGGCGCGCCGGGGCTCGATTCAGCGGACATGACCGCCTCCGACGGGGCGGCCGCACGGTAGGCCGTCGTATAAGCCGCGTGTCCATGCTCGCGCTGTTTCGTTCTGCAGGCCTCGACCGAGTCCGAGGACCTGCAAATGGCGCAACCCGTCAACGGCAACAGCAACGCCAAAGCGGACAGCTTTTTCATGTCATTTCCTCCACGGATGGTCGGTCGGTCCGTCAACGGCCAAGATAGCGACGCAGCACATTGGCGGTGACTCGTTCAATCATCGCGTCGCGCCGCAGGAGCGCAGCCACCCATTCACAGCTGCCGGCGTGGAATACCTCGCCCCGGCCGCGATGAAAG
>Ga0134126_10010624_pt1 | contig 11594 bp, 8 predicted proteins | sample KB31752_FD_96881 | JGI IMG/M metagenome (GOLD analysis project Ga0134126, IMG submission 96881) | Terrestrial soil microbial communities with excess Nitrogen fertilizer from Kellogg Biological Station, Michigan, USA - KB3-175-2 | ecosystem: Environmental > Terrestrial > Soil > Unclassified ...
CGAGGCGCAGACCTTTACGGATGTTACCCAGAAGCGCGAACAGGCCCGCGAGGTGGCCCATGCGGACGTGGTGAAGGCACAGCTGCAGCAACAGCAAAAACAGCGTGACTTGAACGATGCAGAAGTCGCAGCGCAACGAGCGCGTCTGGAACTTGCGGTATTGCTGTTTCCCGATCCTCGTACCCAATATGAGACGGTTGCCGCCGGCCCACCGCCGGAAATGCCGACGAGAGATGAGGTGGATCGTCTTGCGTCGACAAACAATCCTGAAATTCGAAGCGCATTGGCGGAGGTGCGGGTCGGAGACGCAGGCGTCTCGTCGGCGAGGGCAGCATATCTGCCGGACCTGGCGTTGAACTTCTCCTACGGTATCGATGCTCCTCAATTTGCAAAAAGCGGACCGGACGATGTGAAAAATCTAGGCTATTCGATCAGCGGCACACTGGACATTCCAGTGTGGGACTGGTTCTCGACAGAGAAAAGAGTGAAGCAAAGCGAGATTCGGCGGGACGCAGCCAAGGTGAACCTGACAGCGGCGCAACGGAGGCTGATCGCCACCCTGGAAGAGAGTTACGACGAGGCTGCGGCCGCGCGAAGCCAATTGGATCTCCTGGACCAGAGCGTTCAGACGGCGGCGGAAAGTCTCCGGCTGACGAAGCTTCGTTATACCGCCGGTGAATCCACGGCGCTTGAAGTGGTCGATGCGCAAAACGCCTATCTGGCAGCGGAAACTGCCCAGGCAGATGGAGTTGTTCGTTACCAGGCGGCCCTTGCCTCTTTACAGATTCTGACTGGAACACTGTGAGCATAAACGTGAAATCAGCCCAACGATATACCTGGAAACTACCGGCGGTCGCGGCAAGCCTGCTTTTGCTCTCGTTCTGCCTGCAAGCCTGCAAGAAGAGCTCTGGCGAAGGAACACAGACGCTGGTCGCGGTTCAGGCACAACATCCGGAGATTGGCGAAATCTCCGAACACATTATGGCCGATGCCACCTTTTGGCCGCTGGCGCAGGCGGCCATCTCGCCGAAGATTACGGCACCAGTAAAAAGGTTCTATGTTCAGAGAGGTTCCAAGGTGAAAGCCGGCCAGTTGCTGGCTGTGCTGGAGAATCGCGACCTTACCGCGATGGCGCTCGACAACAAGGGACAATACACGGCGGCAAAAGCCGGGTACGAAATGGCGACAAAGGCCCAGGTGCCGGAGGATTACAAAAAGGCCGAACTGGATGTCGCGCAGGCGAAAGCACAGCTCGATCTGCAAAGCACCATCACCGCCTCCCGAAAAAAGCTGCTGGAGGAAGGCGCAATCGCGGGCAGAGACTATGACATCGCAGCAGCCGCGCTGGTCCAGACGAAAGCCACTTACGATGTTGCGCGCAACCGGTTGGACTCGCTGCAAGAGGTTAGCCGCAAAGCCGCTCTCGATCAGGCTCAAGGACAATTGTCCTCGGCAAAAGGCAAGTATCTGGCCGCCGAAGCCCAGGTTTCCTATTCCGAAATTCGCAGTCCGATCGCCGGCCTGGTCACGGACAGGCCGCTTTTCGCGGGTGAAACCGCCAGCGCCGGCAATCCGGTGATCACCGTAATGGATACTTCGGCGCTGCTTGCGAAGGTGCACCTGTCGCAACCGTCCGCACAGCGCGTTCGCGTGGGTGACGACGCGTCGGTAATGGTGCCAGGGGTGGATGCCCCGGTTCCCGCGAAGGTAACACTGGTGAGCCCGGCGCTCGATCCCGGCAGTACAACCGTGGAGATCTGGCTGCGGGTCGAGAACCCGGCGGGCAAATACAAGGAGGGCACACCTGTTCGCGCGTCGATCGTTGGAAAGACCATCTCCAGGGCGATCAAAGTTCCAGTCTCGGCCATCCTTACAGCACAGGACGGCACAAAGTCGGTGATGGTGGTGGGCGCGGACGGCGCAGCACACACGATGCCAGTTGAACTGGGAATCGAAGATGGCGGGGAGGTGCAGATTACGAAAGGCCTGAATGGTTCGGAGATGGTGATTACCACCGGCGCGTACGGCCTTGACAACGGCACGAAGGTGACCATTGGCAAACCCGATGCAGGCAGCGATGCCGGAGACTCCAAGTGACGGATCAACCTCTCCTGCCGCATTCTGAGAAACCGTTCTGGCTTGTTCGCTTTCACGGTCCCATTTTTTTCTTCCTGGTCGTTCTTTCGCTCGCCGGCATCTACGCCGCCGAGCAAACACCAATCTCGGTTTTTCCGGAGACAAACTTTCCCCGCGTCGTCATCGGCGTCGATAACGGTGTTATGCCGGTCGAGCAGATGCAGGTGACCATTACAAAGCCGATCGAAGATGCCGTGAACTCGGTTCCCGGCCTGGAGACGGTGCGATCGACGACCAGCCGCGGCTCAGCGGAAGTCAGCCTCTTCTTTGACTGGAACGTCGATATGTATCGCACGCTACAACTGGTGGACGCCGCGCTCAACAAAGCGAGACAGTCACTTCCCTCCACCGCAACCATCATCACAAACCGTTTGACGTTCGCGACGTTTCCCATTCTCGGTTACAGTCTGACTTCCAATCGACTCTCGCAGACGCAGCTTTGGGAGCTCGCCACCTATGAGTTGAGACCGCCGCTGAACCGGGTAACTGGAGTGAGCACGGTCATCGTGCAAGGGGGAAAGATACCGGAGTTTCACATCGTGCCCGACATGGCGCGCATGCAGAACGCGGGAGTCACCATCCTCGACCTGGCGAATGCCGTCCAGATATCGAACATCATCGATTCACCGGGATTGTACGAGGCCAATCACCAATTGATTCTTGGACTGGTTGGCGCTCAGGCGCACGATGCCAGCCAGCTTGGCCAGCTGGTGGTAAAGAGCACGCCCGGCGGAACTGCCATTCGGGTCTCCGATGTGGCGACGGTGGAACCGGGAGTATTGCCGGTCTACACCACCGTGACCGCGAACGGACAACCCGCCGTGCTGCTCAACATCGCTCGCCAGCCCCGCAGCAATACTGTTGCGGTTGCGGATGCGGTTGCGGTGCAGATAAAAGAACTGAAAAAAAACCTTCCCCCGGGAGTGCAACTGGAGCCGTACTACGACCAGTCCGAGCTGGTCCGAGACAGTATTCGCAGCGTGCGAGACGCAATTCTGATCGGGCTTGTGCTGGCGTGTATTGTGCTTTTTGTTTTCCTGGCGGACTGGACCTCTTCACTTGTCGCCGGCCTTGTTATCCCGGTGACGATCGCGATCACCATTCTCTTTCTCTGGGCTATGGGCGAAAGCTTCAATCTGATGACCCTGGGCGGCCTGGCTGCCGCCATCGGTCTGGTGATCGACGACGCGATTGTGGTGGTCGAAAATATCGTTCTACATCGCGACAAGGGGGAGTCGCGAGTCCAGGCAGCACGGCTGGCCCTCCATGAACTTGCTGTTCCGCTGGTTGGATCGACGATTACGCCGGTGGTGGTTTTTCTTCCGCTGATCTCTGTCACCGGAGTTACCGGCAGCTTCTTCCGGGCGCTGGCAATCACGATGACGATTGCCCTGCTGACCTCGCTGCTGCTTGCCATGACCTGGACCCCGGCGCTGAGTCTTGTTTTTCTGCGTGAGAAGCGCAAGGAACGCGAGGAGCGCGAAGAGCACGGACCCATAACGCGCAAGGTGCTGGGTTGGCATAAACGCGGCCTGGGATGGGCACTGGGAAAACCTTTCATGCTGCTCGGACTTTGCGGCCTGCTGGTGGTTGGAACGTGGTTCGGCTATCGCGCGCTGGGGTCGGATCTTCTGCCAGAGATGGATGAAGGCGGATTCGTCCTGGATTACATCATGCCCGCCGGCAGCTCTCTCACAGAGACGAACCGCGTTCTGGAACATGTCGAAAGAATTCTGCACTCCATTCCGGAGGTGGAAAGCACATCTCGACGGACCGGTTTGCAGATGGGGCTGGCGGCGGTTACCGAGGCGAATACCGGAGACATCACCGTCAAGTTGAAATCAAAACGCGATCGCGGCATTGACGAAGTGATATCCGATGCGCGCGCGCAGATTAAGAAGACAGAGCCTCAACTGGATGTGGAATTCACCCAGGTGCTGCAGGACATGATCGGCGACCTGTCGAACGCTCCAGAACCGATCCAGATCAAAGTGTTCGCAAACGATCCGGAATTGCTCGCGAACTTGGGGCCTCGCATTGGAGACGCCATCAGCAAGATCGGCGGTGTCGTCGATGTCGAAAACGGAATTGACAACACCATCAGCGGCCCCGCCACGGATTTTCGGATTGATCCGACAGTCGCGGGCCGCATGGGATTCACGCCAACGGAAGTTGCCGAGGACGCGACTTCAATTCTGGACGGCGTTACCACGACCGATCCGCTGATCGCGAATGGCCGCCCTTACACTGTGCGCGTGCGGCTGGGACCGGAGACACGCCAGTCGCTCGACACCATTGAGAACACGGTCTTCAACAGCTCCACAGGCAAGCTCGCAACGCTGGGTTCGCTGGCGCAGATCACTCAACTGCCGCCCCAGAATGAGATCAAACAGGAGAACCTGCAGCAACTGATTACGGTTACCGCGCGGCTCGGAGGTTCCGATCTGGGTACGGCCATTGCCAAGGTGCAGCGTACCGTGGCTGCAATGCGCCTTCCACCCACGGTGCGCATTGAATACGGCGGGACCTACCAGGAGCAGCAGCAATCCTTTCATGAACTGCTTCGCGTGCTGATGCTGTCGCTGGCGCTTGTCTTTGGCGTGTTGCTGATCGAGTTCCGCAATTTTTCCGCCCCTGTCGCCATTCTTACTTCCTCCGTGCTTTCAATCGCGGGTGTGGTTTTCGGACTGCTGATTACAGGGACGACGTTCAACGTCGCTTCATTCATGGGACTCATCATGGTTATCGGCATCGTCGCAAAAAACGGCATTCTACTGTTGGATGCGGACGAACGATATCGGCATGAAGGCGTCTCTCCGCGGGACGCGATGATGCACGCCGCCCAACGCCGTTTGCGTCCGATTCTGATGACGGCGACGGCCGCGATCTGCGGTATGTTGCCATTGGCTTTCGCGCTTGGCTCGGGCTCGCAGATGTTGCAGCCGCTGGCCATCGCGGTGATCGGCGGACTGACGATCTCGATGGTGCTGAGCCTGATTGTGACGCCGGTGGTCTATTACCTTCTTACTCGCCACTCATCGCAGACGGCTTGATCGATCCACGCTGATAAATTTGACGGCCTGGGAACGTCCATTTGCCATGCGCGAACTAGGCCTTTATGGATTCCGAAAGCGTTGATTGAAGCTGTCTGGATAGAACAGGAAGCATCACCGTAACCACGGCGCCGCCCGACGTGCGGTTCGCGATCGCGATGGTTCCACCCAGACGGTCGCAGATGGCTCTGCAGATGGATAATCCAAGACCGGTTCCGCCGCTCTTGCGGCTACGGGAGGGATCTCCGCGATAGAAAGGATCGAATAGAAATGGGAGGTCCTCCTCTTTTATGCCCTCGCCACGGTCCAGAACGATCAGCTTCGCCATTGTTCCCTGCGGAACCAGTTCCAAACGCACCGTAGTGCCATCGGGAGAGTGCTGCAGCGCGTTCAGCAGAATGTTCGAGCACAGCAGAAGCGCGTCCCGGCTATCGATGGGAACCACGGGATCAAATTTAAGATCGGCAAGCAGACGGATCGAACGCATCTCCGCATAGGACTTGCTCTGATGAATTGCTTCTTCTACAGCCTCTCGCAAAGAACATGGATGACCCTCGCGCTCTGCCGGCTGCTCCAGCCGCGCGAGCGTCAACATTTTTTGTATCGTTGTCTCAAGCCGGGTAAAGTCGTCGAGGCTTAAAGCCAGCCCGTGACTGTATTCCTCGGCGGTGCGCTTTCGCATGGAGAGAAGCTGGAGCGAAGACTTGACGATAGCGGCGTCCGTTTTCAGCTCATGTGCAGCGTCGCTGGTGAATCGCTTTTGCTGCTCGAAAGAGCGCTGCAGCCGGGCGAGCGCGGACTCCAGCGCGGATGACAGAGGCCGCAGTTCGTTTGTCCTTTTGGCGCTGGCGGGAGCCGTGAAATGCCAGTCCGCGGAATTGATCCGTTCTGCCTGCCGCGCGAGTTCGTGAATGGGTTGCAGCCCCTCGCGGATGAGCCACACCATGAGGAAGGCAGTAAGAATCAATAAAATCACAGTCGCGATGGCAAAGAAGCGTGTCGCTTCGTAGACCTCATGCCAGACGCGACCCACCGGCCTTCCGTACACAATTGTGATCTTGTGCTGTATGCCGCCGTTTGGTTTGCCGGGATCGGTAATCCGCAATCCATGGAGCGTGAAGAAGCGATATGTCCGGCGCCCAACCTTTGCTTCCTGAGTCGAGGGACTCGACCGGGTTGAAAGGCTCGGCAATTCCCCGGCGGCTCCGAGAACTCTTCCACTTTCGTCCTCGACCCGAAACACAGCATCCTTGCCGAGATGAACGCCGCGAAGGTCCAACAGAACATTGTCGTTTTCGTCTTCCGCATCCTGCACCGCGCCCATCAGCGACTTGGCGGCTGCCTCAAGAGTCACATCAAAAGTCATCAACTGCACGTGCCGTTCATGGATGGTGATGGCGGCGACAAGAGCGATAGCGGCGCAAACCTCAAGCAGCAGAACCGCGGCAATCAGACGACGCGTAAGGGAAACGGACTCGCTCACGGCGCGGTTTCCTCTCGCAGACGATATCCGCGATGGCGAACCGTTTCAATCAGCGGCTCGGCTTCGGCAAGGTTCAATTTTCGGCGGAGGTTCGAGACGTGCGCCTCAATGACGTTGGAGTGATGTTCCCAATCGAAGTCGTATAAGTGCTCCAGCAGCTCCTCCTTCGAAACAATCGCCCTCGGCCGGTGCGCCAGATATTCCAGGATGCGGTACTCCGTCGGCGACAATTCAATCGAGCGCCCTTTTCGTTTCACCGTCTGCTGTATTGTGTTGAGTTCCACATCGGCGACTGTCAGCACCGGCGTGGAGACCCCTTTCGCCCGGCGGATCAGGGCCTTCACTCGAGCGAGAAGTTCGCCAAGATCGAACGGCTTGCTCAGATAGTCGTCCGCGCCTGCATTCAGCAGTTCTATGATCGACTCTTTTTCTTCGAGAGCGGTCAGGATCAGAACCGGCGTATGGATCTTCCGTTGCCGGAGATCGCGGAGGACATCCGCGCCGGCTTTGCCGGGAAGCATCAGGTCGAGAACGATCGCGTCGTACACGTCTTGCTCAGCAAGGTTCGATCCGGTTGATCCGTCGGCCGCGTGATCAACGGCAAGTCCCACTTCCCGCAATGCCGCGACAATGTTTTCGGCGAGCCGCCGCTCATCTTCAACCAGGAGTACGCGCATGTTCGATCTCTCAGGGATATTGTCTCAAGGGCGGCTTAAGAACGGCTGAAGGCTTTGGGGGCGGTCCATATCTGCCGGGCATTCGACAACGCAACAAACAGGATCAGCGCCTACGCCCGTCTAGAGACAACGAAGGCGGCCGAGTCGTCGCAACCGAAGCAATTTGTGGCCGGCGCTTGAGCAAAAGCTGTCGCCGTGAGCGCGACACTTGTATACATTACAAACAACAAGGTTCTCCTGATCTGCCTTTCCCTGATAGCACCTCCATCGATTGACCTTGACCAGCGGGTTTAGGAGGTCAACTTCAGTCCTGTGGTGTGAGCTTTCTCATAACCTCGTTGAGGTTGAAGCTGGCGGGCCGCTGGCGCGGCGGATACTCTTTGAAGGTCTGAAGCCATTGGGCGACGATGGCCTGGGCGGGTACGATGACAAAGACGCGCCGCGCCTGCCAATCCGCATACCAGCTGGAGAATGGACCACGTTCGAAAGGATCCGAACGCAGATTGTAGAGCAAAGGAACACGGAGGCGAGTGAAGTCCTTCTGCCAGATGTCAATGCCCTCATTGTTGTTTTCGATGAAGGAGACCTTTCAGTTCAGAATGCGAATTGCGAAGAGATCGCCGTCATCGCTCCAGTAGAGGAACTCCTTGCGCGGCGATTCCTTTACCTGACTGGTGAAGTAAGGCATGAGATTGTAGCCGTCGAGGTGGACGTGGAAGGATTTACCTTCCGCGGTGCAGCTTGTGAGGCACTGCTGGACGATGTTGGGATTGCCGGCGGCAGCGGCGAAGGTGGGGAGAAAGTCCTCGTGCGCGAAAAAGTCGTTGTAGACGGTGCCCGGCTTGATGACGCCGGGCCAGCGGATGAGCGTCGGAACGCGGAAGCCGCCTTCGAAGCCGGTGGCCTTTTCGCCGCGATAGGGAGTGCTTCCGCCGTCGGGCCAGCTCATCATCTCGGCACCGTTGTCGGAGGTGTAGACGACGATAGTGTTGTCGGCGATGCCGAGGTCGTCGAGCTTCTTGAGTAGCTGCCCGACGTGTGCGTCGTGCTCGACCATGCCGTCGGCTTCGATGCCGAGAGCGGTCTTGCCCTGAGACTCGGGCTTGAGATGCGTGAAGATGTGCATGCGGGTGGAGTTGTAGTAGCAGAAGAAGGGCTTGCCGGACTTGGCCTGCTTGTCCATCCACCCGATCGCGGCGTCGGTGAACTCATCGTCGATGGTCTCCATGCGCTTGGTGGTGAGCGGTCCGGTGTTTTCGATGCGCTGCTTGCCGACTTTGCCATATGCGGGATCGACGGTGGGATCGTCTTTGTCAGTTGCCCAGCAGTGCATCACGCCACGCGGACCGAATTTTGCGCGGAACTTCGGGCCCTTCGGATAGTCGGGATTTTCTGGTTCTTCTTCCGCGTTGAGATGGTAGAGGTTGCCGAAAAACTCGTCGAAGCCGTGGACGCACGGCAGAAAGTTGTTGCGGTCGCCCAAGTGGTTTTTGCCAAACTGACCGGTGGCGTAGCCGAGAGGTTTGAGGATCTCTGCGATGGTGGGATCTTTCTCGCTGAGGCCGATGTTAGCGCCGGGCAGACCGACCTTGGTAAGGCCGGTGCGGATGGGCGACTGTCCGGTGATGAAGGCGGCGCGGCCGGCGGTGCAGCTCTGCTGGCCGTACCAGGAGAGGAACATGCCGCCTTCTTTACCAATGCGGTCAATATTGGACGTTTGAAAGCCCATGTCGCCGCGGTTGTAGATGTTGGTGTTGTACTAGCCGATGTCGTCACCCATGATGACGAGGATGTTGGGCTTTTTGGCCTGTGCGCTGAGATGCGGAGTAACGCCAAGGATGGTCGCGAGCAGGCAGGTAAGCAGGACGGGGATTCGGAGCTTGAGAAGGCAGTTCATGAGCTCTCTCCGTGTATGACAGTCTGCACTCCGGAGGACAGGAAATCACAAGATTCCCGTGCCGAGTACTGTCAGTTCATACAGTGGAGAGTTTCGACAGGTCAGGGCATGGAATGCCCGGCAAACTTTGTACCAGAAGATCAGAGAGAGACTGGCCGTGCGATGAAGAAATGTGAAATAGCGCGTATAGTCGATGCGTCCTTGAGAGAGATTAAATTTTGCTCCTGAGACGATGATGGAAGGATCGATTGAAGTATTGCAGCGAACATAGGCGTAGGCAAGCTCGAGCTGATTGATCCCCACGGAACTATTCCGGTAGTTTCGCGGGCGTTGAAGACTAAAAGTGCCGCATCTTGGTGTCCTCCCAGACAGGAGTATTTGCTATGTGGCTTCGGAACCGTTACCTCCATACGATCGTTGGTTGCGCTCTTGTATTATCAGCCGCTGGTGGAGCGCAGGAACACGGGAATACTGAGCACCCATGGGATTACAGCACGACACGCGGCCCTGGTCATTGGGGCGATCTTAAGCCGGAGTTTGCTTCGTGCAAGAGTGGGCATCGCCAGTCGCCTATTCATATCCGTGATCCGCAGAAGGCGGACCTTCCGCCGATTCAGTTTGATTACAAGCCTTCGCCGTTGAATATCGTCGATAACGGCCACACAATCATGGTTAATTACAGCCCCGGAAGTTTCATCATAGTAGGTGGGAAGCGGTACGAGCTCAAACAGTTTCACTTTCACATGCCCAGCGAAGAGAAGATCAACGGCAAGGGCTATGACATGGTGGTGCATCTTGTGCATGCGGATGCGAACGGGAATATCGCGGTAGTCTCAGTTCTTCTGGAGAAGGGAGAGGGCAATGATCTGATCCGCAGATTATGGACAGACTTGCCGGAGGAAAAGGACAAAGTAAAGGTCGCGAAGGATGTCGAGATCGATGCAGATGGATTGCTTCCTGCCGATCGTAGCTATTACACCTTCACTGGTTCGCTGACTACTCCTCCTTGCAGTGAGGAGGTGACGTGGTTCGTGCTGAAACATCCGGTGTCTGTTTCGGCTGCGGAGATCGAGCAGTTCTCGAAGCTGTACAGGAATAATGCGCGTCCGACGCAGCCGCTCTATGACCGTGTCGTTTTGGAAAGCAAGTGAGAGGCTGAAGGAAATGTCGTCAGTTGTTGAGAAATCGCCCCTCACTCAATGAGTGTGGCAAGCATGGAAAGCCATAAAGCGGCTTCGCGCCCTTCCCACACTCTTTGGAAATCCCTTCGGGATTGCTACATTACCCATCTGACGAAACTTCCTGGACTTTTTCGCATATCGCATGAAAGAAGCCCCGGGAAACTGTCACAAATGACAGTTTCATAATCTATTCCACTGTATTGAAATCAGGCTCGTCAAAAGACCTTGGCAGCTTCGCCAAGTTGGTTGAGAGCAGTTAGGATTCCCACGCAATCCATCGGTGTTAGAGGAAATGAGTGTATTTCCCGCACCGCAGTGAGCCGGGCCCCGAAAGCAACAACAAGGAGGCAAGGAATGAAACCAAAGAGCATTGCGAAGTTGTCAGTCGGTCTGAGTCTGCTTGCATTGGGCTTGGCCGGAAACGCCTTGGCACAGGAAGTTTTACCCCAACCGACGCCTCCGTTTCAAGGCAAGATCGAACGGACTGCGAAAGACTCGACGCCCGATTTTCCGAAGGGCATCGAAGCGCCCAAAGGTGCTCCAAATGTCCTGCTGATCTTGACCGACGACGTTGGCTTCGGAGCGAGCAGCACATTCGGCGGGCCGATTCAGACGCCCAACTTTCAGCGGCTCGCGGATAGCGGACTCCGCTATACCATGTTCCACACTACCGCGCTCTGCTCACCAACCCGCGCCGCACTGATTACAGGGCGCAACCACCACTCGGTCGCGAGCGGCATCATCACGGAGATGGCAACGGGTTACCCGGGCTACAACTCGCTTATACCTAAGAGCGCAGGTTCCGTGGGAGAAGTCCTGCGAGAGAATGGCTACAACACTTCGTGGTTTGGCAAGATGCACAACGTGCCGGACTGGATGTCGAGTCAGGCGGGCCCATTTGATCTGTGGCCAAGCGGCCTGGGCTTCGAATACTTTTACGGATTCCTCGGGGGCGACACAGATCAATGGAGCCCCGCTTTGTATGAGAACATCACGCCGATTCAGCCTTATCTTGGAAACTCCAATTACATACTTGACCATGACCTGGCGGACAAGGCCATCGCCTGGATGCAGATGCAGCATGCACTCGCGCCCGCCAAGCCAGGGCTTCTTTACTACGCGACGGGTACCGCGCACGCGCCTCATCAAGCGCCGAAAGAATGGATA
>Ga0134126_10010625_pt1 | contig 11594 bp, 4 predicted proteins | sample KB31752_FD_96881 | JGI IMG/M metagenome (GOLD analysis project Ga0134126, IMG submission 96881) | Terrestrial soil microbial communities with excess Nitrogen fertilizer from Kellogg Biological Station, Michigan, USA - KB3-175-2 | ecosystem: Environmental > Terrestrial > Soil > Unclassified ...
CGCGACGGCGCCGGCATCGTGCACCGTCGCGGAATTGCCCGCCGCGGTCGTGACCGCGAGCGTCGCAAAGTTGTTGCCGGCATCGGTCAGGCTGATGGCGCCCGAGGTGGTCGAGGCGTTCACCCCGCCGCCGACGATGGCGCCCGTCTGGGTGATGGCGCCGCCGGCGGCGAGCGTCAGCGTGCCGCCGACCGTGGCGCTGGCGACCGTCAATGGACCGGCAGCCGCGAACGACGCATTGTCGCTGCCGGTGGTCGAGACCGTCAGCGGACCGAAGGCGTTGGCGGCGTTGGTCAGCGTGATGGCGCCGGACGTCGTGGAGACGTCGAGGCTGGCGCTCGAGAGCGCGCCGGACTGGGTGATGGCGCCGCCGGCGGCGAGCGTCAGCCGGCCGCCGACGGTGGAGGCGTTGAGCGCCACCGCGGTGGAGTCGGTCACGCTGGCGTCGTTGCTGCCGATGGTCGACAGCGTCAACGACGCGAAGGAATTGCCCGCATTGGTCAGCACGATCGTGCCGTTGTCTGCGGTGGCGTTCAGTGCCGCGGCATGGATGGCGCCAGACTGGTTGATGCCTGTGCCGGCGGTCAGCGACAGCGTGCCGCCGACATTGGCGCTCGCGACCGACAGCAGCCCGGCATCCGCGAAGCTGGCATTGTCGCTGCCGGTCGTCGAGACCGTGAGGCTGCCGAACGCGTTGGCGGCATCGGTCAGCGCGATCGCGCCAGACGTCGTCGATACGTTCAGGTCGCCGCTGGTGATCGTGCCCGTCTGGGTGATGGCGCCGCCGGCGCTGAGCGTCAGGCCGCCGCTACCGACATCGGCGCTGGCGATCGCGACGCTCTGCGGCGAGGTGAGGTAGGCGCTGCCGCCCGCGGTGTCGACGGTCAGCCCGTTGGCCGCAAACTGCAGCGGCGCATCGGACTGGCCGATGTCTCCGCCATTCGCGGTCAGCGACAGGTTGTCGGCGACCGCGGAGGCGAACCCGCCCGCGGTGAAGCTGCCGGCCGTCAGATTGACGTCGCCCGACGTCGTATTGGCGCCGAACACCGCGCCGGAGCCGATCTGCGCGAAATGCGCCGCGTCTGCGCCGCCGTCGAGTGCGACGGTGTCGAGCGCGTCGACCGTCACCAGGCCCGTGCCGGTCCCGTGATAGCCGATCTGCGCCGTGCCGTTGTCGGCGGAAAGTGTCACGTCGTCGGCGAAGATGTTCGTCGCGCCGCCCGAACTTCCAACAGAGGACGCGCCGCTGGCGCTCGCGCTTCCGACGGTGAGCGAGCCGCCTTCATTGCCATAGACGCCCTCATCGCCGAAATGGGCCGGATCGAACGTCGTACCGTCCCAGCCTGTGACGACGTTGATCGCGCCGGAGCCGGCATTCTGGATCGTCGAGGCGATGGTCAGATCGCCGCCGACCAGCAGGTTCAGCGTGTGCGAACTGCTGTAGACGATCGGATCGCCGACCGTGTTGCTCGCATCGGCATCGGCGATCGCGAAGGTGACGTCGCCGCCCGTGACATCGGCGGCCAACATGCCGTTGAGCCCGTCGCCATTGCCGAGATCGAAGGTGACGAGCCGGACATTGCCGCTCGCCGTGTCCGTGCCGCTCGCGACATTGCCGATGAACGGCAGTCCGTCCCCTGCATTGAGATTGAGCGTGCCGCCGACATCGACCGAGATATTGCCGGTGACATTGCCGGTCACGTCGCCGTTCAGCGAGCCGTTGCCGATCATCGCGTAGTCGGTGGCGCCGCCGCCGGTCAGCGTGAGATCGCCGGTCGCCAACGCGACGATGTCGCCGCCGCCCGGACCGTGATAGCCGATCTGGGCATAGCCGTTCACGCCCTCGACGGTGATGTCGGAGCCAAGGACCGTGGTGGTGCCGCCGGCGCTGCCGACGGACGACGATCCCGCCGCGTCCGCGCCGCCGATGACGATCGAGCCGCCATTGTTGCCGTAAACGCCGTGGTCGGCGAAGTGCGCCGGATCGAGAGTCGTGCCGTCCCAGCCGGCGACGATGTTGATCGCGCCGCTGCCGGCATTCTGCAACACATCCGTGAGAACGAAACTGTCGCCCGACAGGATGGAAAAGGCGTTCGGGCTGTCATAGGCGATGCCGCGGTCGATGAAGATCGCGTCCTGGTCATGGTCGGTGGCGTGAGTGAACCCGATCGTGACGTTGCCGCCGCTGCCCGGCGTCGCGCTCGTGCCGAGAGCGGCCACGATCATGCCGCCAAGATCGGCACTGTCGTTCTTGTCCAAGTCGACGGCGACGACGGTCAGATCGCCGGATTCGACGAACCCGTCGGCGGCCCTGTTTCCGATCCACGGCGTGCCGCCATTGTCGGTGAACAGGCCCAGCGAGCCGGACGTTTGAACGAGGACATCGCCGGAAACGGCACCCGTGTCGGACTGGTTGCCGATCTGCGCCGTCGAATCGGCCGACTCGGCGTCCAGCACAATTCCGCCGTCGCCGGCGGTGACCGAGACGTTTCCGGACGTCGTGGTGCCGGCCTGGTTGCCGATGAGGGTCAAGGCCGAATCTTCGAGCGCATCGAGTTCGACGCACCCGTTGGGGGCGTTGACGCTGACGGTTCCGCCGACGGCGACGGTGTCGTTGCTAAAGTTGCCGATGAAGGCCATGCCGCCGCTACCGTCGGTGTAGGACTCGGTACGCAGAACGACGCCATTGACGCCGGTCACGGTGATATCGCTGTTTGGCGCCGCGCCGTTGGCGATGCGCACCTGACCGCTGTCCAGGCCTTCCAGCTGCACCATATCCGCCGCGTAGACCGTGATCGATCCGCTGGTGGTGCCCGATCCGCCTTCGCCGTTGCCGATGGCGACCAGGTTGGTGCCATAGGACCACATCGAAATGTCGCCCGACGTCGTCTCGATGTCGTAGTCGCCGCTGACCGCGCCAAAGCCGCGATTCGCAATCCGTGCCTGGGAGCCGTGGCCGCCGTCGGCGGCCTCCATGAATATGTCATGGGCGATGACCGTCACGTTGCCGCCGGTGGCGCCGCTTTCGGTGAAGGTCCCGCCTTGCCCGATGATGGCCCGCGACGACGCGCCGTCGGCATAGATGTCGACCGACCCCGATGACTCGATGTCGATCGTGCCCGTGGCGCCGCCGCTGGTGGCAACGGCCGAGAAGTTGCCGATCTGCGCGGTGGACTGGACCCCCGCCGTGGTGAGCGTGAGACCTGACGTCGTGGTGATGGAGATGTCGCCGCTCTGCGAGGCCGTCGCGCCGCCGCTGATATTGCCGATGGCCGCGATCGTGGATGGGCCAGCCGTGAACTCATCGACATTCTCTATGCCGCCGCCGTAAACGAAGACGTTGCCGGCGCTGATCGTGATGTCGCCGCCGACATCGCCGGTCACGTCCGTTCCGCCGTTTCCGATCAGAGCCGTGAGACCGTCGGCCTCCGCGGTGACCGAGACGTCGTTCACCGCCGTGACATCGATGGCCTTGCCGCCGGCGCCATGATAGCCGAGCTGCGCACTGCCGAATGCGGCGTCGACGTCGAGATAGCCGGTCAGCACGGTCAGCGTGCCGCCATTGGTGCCGACCTGGACATCGCCGTCGGCGTTCTCGCCGCCGATCGTGACCGTGCCGTCGTTGTTGCCGAAGGCGTTCGCCGTCGTCTTGAGCGCGGCCGGATCGAGCGTCGTGCCGTCCCAGCCGGCGACCAGCGTGATCGCACCGGTTCCGTCGTTGACGACGCTGCCGGAAACGTCCAGGTCGCCGCCTGACAGGAACGTCGCATTGTGCGCGCTGTTGTAGTGAAGACCGGCCAGTTCGAAACTATCGCCGCTGAGACCGACTGTGATGTCGCCGCCCGTGACATCGGCCGCGAACATGGCGCCGAGATCGGCGTTGCTGTCGCCGCTCTCCGCAATCAGCGTGACATTGCCCTGCTCGGTGGACCCGTCAGCCGCAAGATTGCCGATCCAGGGTCCGCCGCCATCGCCCGCAACGAACTCTGCCGTGCCGCCCGCACGGACGTCGATATTGCCGGTGGTGTCGCCGCCGCCGGGCGCGCCCACGCTCGTATTGCCGATGGCCGCGTCGAAGCCCCAGCTGCCGTCGAGGACAACGCTGTCGGCCGCGCGCACGGTGATGTCGCCGCCGCCCGCGCCCAGAAAGCCGATCCGCGACGAATCGTAAAAGCCCAGCACCTGCACGTCGGAACCCGCGATCGTCGTCATGCCGCCGGCGCTGCCGATCGCGACCGGGTGGACCTCGTAGGACTCGGATTCCGCCTCGGTGTCGTCGCCGGGATCGAAGTCGTAGTCGGAGGTGACATAGACGCTGCCGCCATTGCCGAACACGCCCGCGTCGGTGAAGTGCGCCGGATCGGTGGTGGTGCCGTCCCAGCCGGCGATCACGTTGATCGCGCCGGTGCCGGCGTTCTGCACATTCGCCGCGACATAGATGTCGCCGCCGGCCAGCAGGTTCAGCGTATGGGCGCTGTTGTAGTTGACCTGGTCGTAGACCGTGATGTCGTAATTGGCTTCGAGCGTGACATTCGTGGTGGCGAGCGCACTCGTGATGGTGGATGGGTCGATAGTGTCGTCCTGGCCGGGATCGGTGCCCGCCGCCAGCGTTCCGCCGGAAAGCGAGGTGTCGCCGCCGCTGACGATGTCGATGTAGTCCGGATCGAGAAGCCAGGTGCCGGTGGCGCCCGACGCCGCGCGCGTGTCGACGCTCGCCTGCGGCGCGACATGGAGATTGTGGCCGAGGTCTCGACCAGGCCGCCGGCCCCGCCGCTGCCTGCGCCGCGGGCGCTGACCGTGCCGCCGAAATCGGTGGTGCCGTCCGACCAGACGACGACCGTGCCGCCATTGCCGTGGCTGGTCGCATCCGCCTTGATGGTGGCCTTGCCGACCGTGACATTGGCCGCGTCGGGAAGGCTTCCCGCGCCGTGCAGATCGCCGCCGATCCGGACCGTGCCGCCGCCGGCAACGCCCGAGACGTCGATCTGCGTGTTGTCCGCGACCGTAATGTTGTGTCCGGTGACGGTGACCGAGCCGCCGGTCGTGCCCGACGCGGTGCCGGTCGCCGAAATCGTGCCGCCGACATTCACGTCGCCGTCGCCGCCGTCGAGGATGACTTCGCCGTTCTGGACGCGCGCGCTGGACGCCGAGATCATGCCCGTGTTGTTGACCACCGCGTCGCGCACGTCGGATGCGGCGCGCGCCGTCATCACCACGCGCTGGGCGGCGATGGTGCCGGAGTTCGAGGCGCCGGTCGGGCCCGAGGTCGCCCGCCCGGTCGGTGCCGAGACCGAATATTTGAGCAGCCCGTCGCCGTCGAAATCGATGGTGAAGGCGGAAGCGCCGCCGATCGCCACGCTGCCGGTATCGGCGGCGATGAGGCCCTGGTTCGAGGCGCTGGCGCCCGACAGCACCGCATAGCCGCCGCGCCGCGTCCGGATCGAGCCCTGGTTGACGACCGAGGCGCCGGTGCCGCCGGAGAAATCGTAATTGCCGGCCGCGAAATCGGCGTCGCTCAGATCGGCGGTGGTGGCGATCAGGCCGCCGACATTGATGCGCGAGCCCTGGCCGAACATCACGCCGTTGCCGTTGATGATCCACACCTGGCCGTTGGCGAGCAGGCTGCCGTAGATCTGCGTCGGATCGGCGCCGAGGATGCGGTTGAGCGCGATCGACGACCTGCCCGGCTGGTTGAACCTCACCGTGGCGCCGGCGTCGATCGAGAAGCTGTCCCAGTTGATGACGAGCTTGCCGGTCTTCTGGTCGATGACCGTCGAATTGCTGCCGTGATTGGTGATGGTCGCCGTGCCGAGCGCGACCGTGCCGCCGGTCGGCTGGGCCCGCGCCGCATCGACGGCAAACACGCTGAGGCAGGAGGTTCCCAGCAGCAGCGTCCGGACGATGGCAGAACTTGTCTTGTTCATGGCACTTGTCCCGCTAGAACCTGATGGCCAGATCGAGAAGTATTTTCGTCGCTTCCTTGCCGCCGTCGCTGCCCGGCACCGCATGCAGCGTGCGCGCGCCCTCGATCGCGCCGGTCACGTTGTAGGGCAGCCAGAAGCGCACGCCGCCGCCGACCGAGAAGATGTTCTGGTCGGGCAGCGACAGGGTGTGGTGGATGTACCAGGTCGCCGCCGCGTCGGTGTAGACATAGGGCTGCAGCGCCTTCAGCCAGGAATCGGCGAAGCGGAAATCGTAGCGCAGCTCGGCCGAGCCGCCGATGCCGTGGTCGCCGGTGATCGCGCCGGGATCGTAGCCGCGCCCGATCTGCGTGCCGCCGAACGCGACCTGCTCGCCGACGATGAGCCGGTCGAAGGCGAACTGGCCCTGCAGGTTGATCGCGGTGCTGAAATTGCCGCCCAGCGGCTCGATCAGCCGCGTCGAGCCGGTCAGCTTGGTGAAATCGGTGTGGCCGCCGATGCGCGACAGGGTTGGCGCGCCGTTCGCGGTGGCGCCGAGAATGGGAAGGCCCTGCGCCACGTCGAAGGTCGAGGTCCACACGCCGCCGCCCAGGATGCCGGCGCGCTGGTAGGAGCCGCCGAGATCGAGCACGCGCCACTGGTCGTGGCTGACCGGGCCCGCCACGTCGACGCGCGCGTCCTGCCCGGTGAAGCCGCCGTCGAGGATCAGCGTCTCGGCGCGGCTTCTGATCACCGGATAGGTCAGCCTGCCGCCGGCCGCCCAGCTGTCGGTCAGGACGTGGAAGGCCGAGAGCGTCGAGCCCGGCTGGCCATGGGTGACGGTGGCGACCAGCGTGCCGACGAGCCCGTCATTGCCGATGGCGCGGCGGTAGCGCACCGTGCCCGCGATCTGCTCCAGCGAACTCGGCGACGACGTCACGTTGGCCGACAGCTGATCGGCGCCGAAGATCGAGTTGAATTCGACGTCGCCCTGCAACGTCCAGATTCCCGAGAAGCGCGAGCCGCGGTCGTCCACCGCGATGCCGCCGGTGATCGGCGTCTCGGCGATGTCGACGACCAGGTCGGAAGCGCCCGGCCTGTCCGGCGAAGGCCGCAATATGCCGCTCGCGGTCACGCCGGGGATGTCGTTGGTGAGCAGCAGCCCGCGCTCCAGCATGGCGAGCGTCGGCGGATGCGCGAGCGTCGCGGGCCTGAGATAGGCGCGGATGTCGCGCTGCGTGGCGCGGTCGCCGCCCTGCACCGTCACGCCGCCGAGATAGCCTTCGACGATGTTGATCGTGAACACGCCGTCGCGCACGCGCTGCGGCGGCACATAGGCGCGGACCAGCAGATAGCCGTGCGCGCGATAGACCGCCTCGATCTTGTCGGCGACATCGAGGATGTCGCCCAGCGTGATGTCGCGGCCGATCAGTCCGGCATAGAACGGCCGGAATTCGGAAGCCGGGATGGTGACGGCGCCGACGATCTTGATGGCGCTGAGCTTGAAATGGACTTCATCGACGGCGCGCGGCACGGCGGAGCGGTGCGGCGTGACGATGCTGAAATCGAAATCGGGCTGCGTCGGCGCGGTGGGACCCTGACGGTCGCGTCCGGGTTGGACGGCGCCCGGAAGCACCTGTGCCTGCGCGGGCATGGCGAGCATCAATGCGACCGCCGCCGCCGCGAACCGACCTATTACTCCCCCACTATTCTTGCCCAAACGCACGTCGTCCCCACCCGTCTGCCAGCCCGACAGACCCCTCGCGTACAGAATATAAAATTCATAAGTGAGGCAATTTGCACGGTTTTCGCCGCGACGCCAATTACGCAGCGGCAAAAACTGGGGACTTGGTAATCCGGCCACCGGAACGGTTCGCAGGCCGGAACTATCGTTCCCCTTTCGTGCCGGATTTGCGTGCCGGAATATTACGGATTTTTCACTTATCAAGCGGGTTTCGCGGCTAGGCCGTCCCGTATTGGTCACGACAGACTGCCGATGCGGCAATCGTGCCGCGGCCTAAAAACGGGAGTGGGACATGGATAACAGGATCAAGACGGGCGTGACTGTGTCGGCGCTGGCGGTGACGCTGGCGGCCGGGGTTTTCATCGGCCAGGCACTCGCGGCCCAGCCGCATATGCGCGCCGCGCTCGACGATCTGCGCGCCGCCAGGTCGGAACTGGCTGTGGCGTCGCACAACAAGGGCGGTCACCGCGTGAGGGCGATCGGCCTGGTCGACCAGGCGATCGACGAGGTCAAAGAGGGAATGGAAGACGCCGACTAGCCTTCGGCGCCGGAACCCGCCGGAGCGCTCCGGCGGGTCTTCCCCGGCCCGACCTGCGGGTTTCGCGAACCGGGCCGTTCATACTTTCTTAGGCATGAGGCTTGCCCCGCGCCGGGCATGATCGGCGCCACTTCCACTGGACTGACCCCGGCCGGGACCGGCCTGCTCGCGGCGGCGCAGCGTTACGGGCTGGCGGCGCTCGGCCCGTTCACCATCGCAGGCGCGCATTTCGGGGCTTCGCTGCTGTTCCTGCGGCTGATGCCGCCGGCCGCGTTCGGCCTGTTCGCCTTCGTCCTGGTGGCTGTGCCGTTTTGGCTCAGTCTTTCGGTGGCCCTGCTCGGCGCGCCGCTCGCGACCACCAGCCAGCACCACACAGCCCGCGACGCCTGGCGCGAATTGCCGACGCTGCTCAAGACCAATCTCTACTTCTCTCTGGCGGCGACCCTGGCGGTCGCGCTGGCGGCTGCCGCAAGCGGCGCCGACGCCGCGAGTTCCGCCCTGTTCGGCCTCTATGGCGGGGTGATGTGCGTGCGCTGGTTCGCGCGCTGGCTCTCCTATGCGACGCACCATCCGATCCGCGCCGTGCTGTCCGACGTCGCCTATGGCGCGATCCTGATCGCCGGGCTCGCGGCGCTGGTACTGCTGCACGCCGTCAGCGTCGCGAATGCCGCCGCCGTTCTCGGCGTCGCCGCCGTCTCCGGGCTGGCGGTTTTCGGCCGCGGCTTCCTCGCGCAGCAATGGCGAGCGCACCGCGAAGGCTCGCTGCGGGCCTACGGTCCGATCTGGCGCGACCTGACGCAATGGGCGCTGCTCGGCGTGGTGACGTCGGAAATCTCGGTCAACGCCCATGCCTATCTGGTGACCTTCTTCGCAGGGCCGAAGGCCTTCGCGCTGATCGCGGCGGGATCGCTCTTCCTGCGGCCGGTGTCGCTCTGCCTGACCGCCCTGCCCGACCGCGAGCGGCCCCTGATGGTGCGGGCGCTGATGAACGGAGACATGGCGGGCGCGCTGCGCGGCGTGCGCGATTTCCGCGCCGCCGCCGCGGCGATCTGGGTGCTGACGCTGGCGCTCAGCGCGGCGGCCCTGGCCTGGTTCCCGCACGCGATCCTGAAGGCGGACTACGACACGCGCCAGGTCCTGTTCGTCGTCGTGCTGTGGGCCGCGATCACCGCGATCCGCACCTGGCGCACGCCGGAAGCGGTGCTGCTGCAGGCGGCGCGCGAGTTCAAGGCGCTGGCCGGCGCGAGCGTCCGGTCGAGCATCGTGGCCGTCATCGCGACGACCGTGCTGCTCGCGCTGTTCGGGCCGGTCGCCTCGCTCGGCGGGATCCTGATAGGCGACGTAGTGCTGACCGAGCGCGTCTTCGCGCTGACGCGGCGCTGGAAGCGCGAACGCGGCTGGGCGGTCGCCTGAAAATTATTTTCGCGAAATAAAATATCGTTCGCCGCGGCGCAACACAAAAACCTATCCAACACCCGTTTCGAAAAACTCCGCGCTCTCCGTGGCTCCGCGTGAAACGGGTGTTGGATAAGGAGGCTGTTTTCGAGGTTGAAAAATATTTTCGGTCGCCCCTTGAACCGAGTCGGTCTACGCACCAAATCAGCCAAATCCCCACAGGTGCATTCGATCGGCACGCGGCGTTCATCGCCGCGTGTCGTTTTGCTTTGGAGAAACCGATGACGCTTCAGCCAGCCAGCACGTCCGACAGCACTTCCGCGAGGTGCGCCGCATTCGCGCCCTGCACCATCGAGAGATGATGCCCCGGCACGACACGCACGGTCATCGCCGCGCAGAGCCTACGCCACAGGCGCGCGGGATCGGGGCGCATGGGATCGGTCCGTTCGGGCACGATCAGAAGCACGGGTCCGGCGTAGTAACGCGGCGCATAGGCGACGACCGCCTTCAATGTCGCTTCAGCGACGGCCTGCAGCGCCGGCGGAAGGCGCGTCTCGCGCAAGGGCTCTTCCGTACCAGCACCGGCGCGCCAGAGAATGCGGCGCACCAGGGAACGGAAGATCGCAGCCGCATGGCGCAGGCCTTCGCCCGGCGTCATCCGGGCGAGCGCGCGCACATGATGCTTCGCACGGTCCGTCAGCAGGCCCAGCCAGATCGCCAGCGGCCATTGCCGCGCATTGGTCTGGGCATCGATCAGCGTCAGCGAGGCGACGGGCGTGCCCTGCGCCATAAGGCGCTGCGCCATCTCGAAGGCGATCAGGCCGCCCGAGGAATAGCCGGCAAGGTGGATGGGCCCCGAGGGGAAGGCACGCCGGACCGCGACGATGTAGTCCTGCGCCATGGCGGGAATGGATTCGCGCGGCGTCTCTTTGCCATCGAGGCCGCGAGCCTGGATCGCAATTACTGGCCCGTCGCAATCGATGCGGCGGCCGGCCGCGAACAGCTCCATCACATTGCCGCCGACGCCGTGCACGATGAACAGCGGCGCGCCCGCGCCCGCCTTGATCGGAACGAGCAGCGAGAATTCCGTCGCCTGGTGACCCTCGATCGCGGCGGCAAGCCTGGCGACGGTCGGTGCGGCATAGATCGCCGTCACCGGAAGGACGTCGCCGAATTCCTGCTCGATGGCGAACATCAGGTTGAGGGTCGAAAGCGAATCGCCGCCGAGATCGAAGAAATCGTCGTCGCGCCCGACCTGCTCGCGCTCGAGCACGCGGCGCCAGATCGCGGCGACGGCTTCTTCGGTGCGGCCCTGCGGCGGCGCCGATACCGGACGTTCGCCTTCGCCGCGCGACGCCGCCTCGTCGAGCGCGGCGAGGCCCGCCATGTCCAGCTTGCCGCTCGCCAGGCGCGGCACGGCATCGACCTTGTGAATCTGCCGCGGCTGCAACGCCGCCGGCAGCGTTTCGCGCAGTTCGGTCTTGAGGCGCGCCACATCGGCCGCGCCCACGACATAGGCGATGAGCTGCCAGTGCCGACCGACGCGGCGCGGATACACCGCCGCATCGCGGACGCCGGCATGACGCCGGATCGCCGCTTCGAGCTCGCCGGGCTCGACGCGGATGCCGCGGATCTTGATCTGGCGGTCCTTGCGGCCGACCAGATCGATCAGCCCGTCGGGCCGCAGCCGCACGAGATCGCCGGTCGCATGGATGCGGCAGGACGGATCCTTGGGATCGGGCGGAAAGCCGCTGGCATCCACCCGGCCGTTGTCCCAGCGTCCGAGCGCGACATAGGGGCTGCGCAGCACCAGTTCGCCAGGCTCGCCCGGCGTCGCCGCTTCGCCGGTTTCGCCGACGATGGCGAGCGCGTTACCGGCGAGCGGAAAGCCCAGCGGCACGCGTGGCCCCTCGCGCGGAAAATCGCGCGGCACGAACCATTGCATGATCGGCGCCTCGGTCGAGGAATAGCCGAGCTGGATGCGGCATTCCTGCGGCAGCCAGCCGCGCAGCGCATC
>Ga0134126_10010628_pt1 | contig 11592 bp, 8 predicted proteins | sample KB31752_FD_96881 | JGI IMG/M metagenome (GOLD analysis project Ga0134126, IMG submission 96881) | Terrestrial soil microbial communities with excess Nitrogen fertilizer from Kellogg Biological Station, Michigan, USA - KB3-175-2 | ecosystem: Environmental > Terrestrial > Soil > Unclassified ...
AGGCACCCGCGCAGGTCCGCTCCGCGGAGGGCGGCGTCACGCAGGTCCGCGCCGATGACGTCGGCCAGCCGCAGGTCGGCTCCGCTCAGATCGGCCGCGATCAGCAGCGCGCCGCGCAGGTTCCCGCCGCGCAGATCGGCTCCGGCAAGCCGCGCGCCAATCAAATCGGCACCCCGGTGGTTGCGTTTGCGCCCTGGCGCCTCAGCGCGGGCCAGTTCGCTGGCACGGGTAAGCAGAAAATTGATTCGCTCACGCAGCGCCGTGACGTCCAGGCCCGAAATCGTCTGCGCGTCGCGGCGAGTGAGCTGATCGATCTGCGCGAGCGCACGGCGCAGTTCGGCGTGGACGGGCTTGGCGGCCGGCAGCGCGAGCGCGTCCGTGAGGTACCAGAGCAGTTCGTGCAGCTGTCGCATCACCGGGAAGACGGTGAGCTGCTGGCGCGCGATATCCGGATCCTGACGCCAGCTGACTGCGTGAAAGGTGACCTGGGAGACCTTCTGGCCCGCTCCGAAACAGTCGAAGACGGTGCAGCCGGAGAAGCCGCGCTCGCGCAGGTGCGTGTGCATGCCGCAGCGGTCGTCGTCGCGCAAGTTCACGCAGGGCAGCCCGGCCGGCTTGTCGAGCGCGAAGTCGGCCGATTTGGTGAAGTTCAGTGCCACGCAGCACAGCGCGAAGCAGTTGGCGCAGTCCGCGCGCAGGCCCAGCCGAGCGCGCTCGTCGTCCGCCGCCGTCGTGCGCACGCTAGTGACCCGCCTCATTCGACGGGCCGGGCAGCCGGGTGCTGAGGTAGCCGCGCAGCAGCAGGTCGGCCTCGGCGATCAGCGCCGGGTCGCCGTCGCGGCTGTAGCGGAAGGCCAGGCGCAGCACGCTGTCCGCGCCCTCGACCGCTACGAGCAACGCCCGGTCGACGTCCGGGCCGTCCTCCAGCCCGAGATCCTCCACACCCAACTGCTTGAGCCGTTCGGCGACCAGCCAGTTGTTCTCGACCTCGCGGTCGGCGTCGAGCAAGAACTCCTTGCCGGCCCGCGCGTCGCCGAAGTCGACCACGGCGAAACCGGGCACGTCCCGCTTCATCGCCACGAACTCGGCGACGACCACCGAGGCCGCGTCCGCCCACGTCCCGACCGCACCAGCGGCGGCGAACCGCGCGTGCAGCCGCTCAAGGAACAGGTCGAGGTTGCGCCGCGCGAGCGCTCGGGCGAGCGCCTGCTTGCCGTCGAAGAACTGGTAGAGCGTGCCGATCGGCACCCGGGCGCGCTTGGCCACCTGGCTGGTGGTCAGCTCGTCGTACCCAACCTCGTCGAGCAGTTGCGCGCAGGCGTCCAGCATCCGCTCGAAGCGCTCCAGGCTGCGGCGCTGCACCGGCCGGCGGCGCACGGGACCGACGTCCGGCGCGCCGCCGGCCGCGGGCGGGGGCGCTTTCGGGGCTGCTGTGACCTCTGGCATGGGGCTACTTCCTTCTCTAACATGAGCGCCACTCACATTAGAAGGGTGTTTGATGTCATCGCTACCGCGGTTCCCGGAAGGCTTCCTGTGGGGAGCGTCCACCGCCGCCTACCAGATCGAGGGGGCCGTCGCGGAGGATGGGCGCGGCCCATCCATCTGGGACACCTTCTCCCACCTTGAGGGCCGCACGAAGGAAGGTGACACCGGGGATGTGGCGGCCGACCACTACCACCGCTGGCCCGAGGATGTGGCGCTGCTGACCGAACTGGGCGCGAACGCCTATCGGTTCTCCATAGCCTGGCCACGCATCCAGCCTAGCGGCAGCGGACCAGCGAACCCCCGCGGCCTGGATTTTTATGATCGGCTCGTGGACGCGCTCGGCGAGCGCGGGATCACGCCGCTGCCCACGCTCTTCCACTGGGACCTGCCACAACCGCTTGAGGACGAGGGCGGTTGGCTCAATCGGCAGACCGCGTACCAGTTCGCGCAATACGCTGCGCTGGTCGCGGATCGGCTCGGCGACCGGGTCAAACTCTGGATCACGTTGAACGAACCGTTCATCCACATGACGCTCGGCTACGCGCTCGGCATGCACGCACCCGGCCGTACGCTCGGCCTGGACGCGCTTCCGGTCGCGCACCATCAGCTACTCGCGCACGGCCTCGCCGCCGGAGAATTGCACGATCGCGGTCTGGGCGTCCTTATCTCCAACAACTGCACTCCGGTACGGCCCGCGAGTGAAGCGGAGCACGACGTCGCCGCGGCCGCCATCTATGACGCGCTGCACAACCGGCTGTTCAACGACCCGGTGCTGCTCGGCACCTATCCGGACCTCAGCGCCCTGGGGCCAGAGGCATACCCCTCGTTCGTCGAGGATGACGACCTCAAGCTGATTCACGCCCCGTTGGAAGGGCTGGGGATCAACTACTACACGCCAAGTGTCGTGGAATACGCCGATCCGACCGGCAACGACGGATTGCCGTTCACGCTCAACGAGATCGAGGGCGTGCCGACCACGGCCTTTGGCTGGCCGGTCGTGCCAGACGGCCTGCGGGAACTGCTGGTCGGCCTGCGCAGCCGTTACGGTTCCGCGCTGCCGCCGATTTACATCACCGAGAACGGCTGCTCAACTAGCGACGTGCTAACCAACGACGGCCGCGTGCACGACACCGAGCGGATCGACTTCCTCACCGGGCACCTCGGTGCGCTGCGTGAGGCGATGGCGGCCGGGGTCGACGTGCGCGGGTACCTGACGTGGTCGCTGATCGACAACTTCGAGTGGGCCGAGGGCTACAGCCAGCGTTTCGGCCTCGTATACGTCGACTACCCCACCCAGCGCCGTGCGCCGAAGGACTCGTTCTACTGGCTACGCGACGAGATCGCGGCCCAGCGGTGACCACGTGGGAGGGTACGGCGCCAGAATCGCCGGCCACGCCCGGCATATCAGGGCTCTCTGAAAGCAGCGACACGTCCGCGTCCGGCGCTGCCCCTTTCGCCAGGGTCACCAACCGCTGGACCGCGCTGCTCTCGCTGGCCAACCTGGGCCTGTGGATCGGCTACTTCGCGCCGCTCCAGGTGCTGCTGCCGAACCAGATGCAGGACATCAACGACGCGAGGAAGACCACGTACCTGGGCATCGCGACCGCGTTCGGCGCTCTGGTCGCGGTCGTGGTCGGGCCGATCGCCGGGGCGCTGTCCGACGCGACCGGATCGCGGTACGGCAGGCGTAGGCCGTGGATCGCTGGCGGCGCGCTGCTCGGATTCGCCGGCATGGCCTTGCTTTCCGGCCAGCGCACGCTCCTGGGCGTGACGCTCGGCTGGTGCCTGGCGCAGGCGGGACTCAACGCCCTGCAGGCTGGTATTAGCGCACTGATTCCGGACCGGGTTCCGGTGCGTCAGCGCGGCGTGGTCTCTGGATGGATCGGGTTGACGCAGTCGATCGGAGTCGTGATCGGCGTTCTGGCCGTGACGGCGCTGGTCACCGGAACCATATCCGGATACGTATTCACCGGCGCGATCGTCGTGCTGACCGCGGTCCCGCTGTTGCTGCGCGGGCCGGATCCGCAGGTGCCGCGCGAGGAACTGCCGCACTTCTCGGCGCGCTCACTGCTCGGCTCGTTCCGGTTCAGCCCGAAACAGAACCCGGATTTCGCCTGGGCCTGGGCGACCAGGTTCCTGGTGCAGTTGGGCAACGCGCTCGCGACGCTGTACCTGCTGTACTTCCTGCGCGACAAGGTGCACTACGCGCAGCACTTCCCCGGCCACAAGGCGGAAGACGGCCTGCTGGTCCTCATCCTCGTCTACACGGTCACCACAGTGCTCACCGTCGTGGTCGGCGGCGTCATCTCCGACCGCAGTGGCCGGCGTAAGCCCTCGGTGATTGTGTCAGGGTACGTCATGGCCGGCGCCGCGACCCTGCTGGCGATCTGGCCGACGTGGAACGGCGCGCTCATCGCGGCGGCCATACTCGGCCTCGGGTTCGGCGTGTACCTGTCCGTGGACCAGGCGCTCATCACGCAGGTGCTGCCGACGGCGCAGGACCGCGCGAAGGATCTCGGCATCATCAACATCGCCAACTCCGCGCCGCAGGTGCTCGGTCCCGCGCTGGCCGCGCCGATCGTCACCTATCTCGGCGGCTACTCGACGCTCTATGTAGTCGTCGCGGTCGTCACTATCGCCGGATCGGTGCTGGTGCGGCGGATTCGCACGGTGGACTGACAAACGCGATGCGCGAACCGCGGCAAAAGTAAAGCTCTGATCTACGACACCGTTCCCCAACGACGTCGTAGATCAGAGCACCTACTTCAACCCTCGATCCGCACTGCCATGCACGAGTTCACTAGCACACTGCTCACCTGTGCTAGCCGAGCCGGAGCTAGTTCAGGAACACTGACGGGCTGCCGGCCACCGAGGTGTCCAGCACCGGGCCGAAGTCGGCGTTGAAGCTCTCCGGCGACGGGCAGCCGGCCCACGAGCCGGTGTCCCGAGTGAAGGTCTGGTTGACGAAGGACAGCGAGCCGTCCGTCAGCGAGACCGAGCCGGCGACACCGGTCGACGGACCGCTGTACTTACACGTCGCGCTGCCGATGACCAGGCCGAGCGAGATGGTCGCGTGCACCGAGCTGCTGATGGTGATCGAGTCGGTGGAGTCATCGACGGTCGCCGAGTACGGCAGGTTGTCGATGGTGATGCTCTTCACGCTCTTCACGCCGGAGATGTTGCTGGTGCAGCCGCTGAAGCCGAGGGCCGTGATGGACTCCGACGCGACGCCGGGCGCCGCCGGGTTGTCCGTGACCGAGGCCGCGAAGTTGGCCGCGGTGCAGGTCACGCCCTTGCCGTTGGCGTCGAGGAAGCTAGAGGTCGTGCCGCTGGACAGGCCGGCCTGCAGGGTGTCGCCGACCGTCACGTTCGCCCCGCCGGCGCTGCCGGTGGTCAGCACGGCGACGCTGTCCGCGTTGGCGGCCGGCACGGCCGTGAAGGCCGTGACGAGGCCCAATGCGGCCGCGGCACCCAGACCTAGGTATTTGCGCATGTGCGCACGCTCCTTTGCGTGTATGAGGGTGTACTGCTGGTTGGTTGAACTCTGTGGTGGAACTGAGTGTTCGAACCCTAAGCAGAACGACAGGGCGTTCGAGCTCTTACTTCTCCGACGCGGTGATCGCGCTGGTCAGGTCATTGATGTCGCTGTCCACGGCGAGCGTGGTGTTGACGCCGCTGAAGGTCACCGTGTTGTTCCCGGCCGCCGAGGGCAGGCCGAAGAGCAGGTTGACGATCCAGTTGAAGGTGCCGAACGGGCCGCAGCCGCTGGCTCCCGGGGTGGACAGCGCGTTGTCCACGAGGGTCGCGCCGGTGAAGCCGACGATCGCGTCGCCGAAGCCGTTGGGGTCGTTGCCGAAGTTGATGGTGCCGGGGTCGCCGGTGATCGGCTTGTTCGGCGGCGGCGGGTTGGTGGTGCCGGTGGTCGGCTGGAGCACGATCGGGGCGCTGTTCGAACCGACGTAGCAGTTCGGGCCGAGGAAGGCGTTCTCCAGGTGCAGCTTGATCGGCAGCTTGAACACCGGGTAGGACTCCCCGGCCGCCAGCGGTGCGAAGTTGGTGATCGGCCCGGCCAGCTCGATCTGGGTGATGGCGCTGGTGACCCCGGGCCAGAAGTTGGAGATGCCGGGGATCGGCACGTCCAGCGGCGCCGCGGTCAGCTCCTTGCCGTCGGTGGGCGCGACGGTGGAGAAGATCTCCGAGGAGTTGCCGTCGGGGAAGGAGACGGTCGGGCCGTTGTTGGGCCAATAGACCCCGAAAGTGGTAGTGATCGGCGAACTGGCCGGGATGGTGACCACGTGGCTGCCGATGGTGAAGCTGCCGCCGTTGACCACGGCCACGACGCAGCCGACCGCGCCGTTGTTCGAGTCCTGCAACGACGCGCTGGACAGCGGGCAGGTGCCCATGCCGGCATAGGGGCCGGTGGGCGCGGACGCGGCCGAGGCCGGCGCGGCGCCGAGTGCGGCGATCAGCGATCCGGCGCCGAGCGTGGCGGCGGCGGTTCGCAGCCTTCTGCTCCGGCGGGAGCCGGACGGCGCGACTGACGCGCCTGAAATCGCGGGGACGGGTGACAGGGTACTCATGGCTCGGCGCACTCCCGATAGGGGATGAGGGTGGGTGGCGCCGCGACGCGGGCAGGCGTTAGCCCGACGCCGCGGGCAGGTGAAAGGATGCGTTGAGTGCGAACGGGCTCTCAGGGGCGTGATGGCCGCAGACCTCGGCGCCGCCGCAGAGCCCTGAATAGTTTTTGCGACACAGGCTGGAAACGAAACCTTCGGGAGTTATAATCCTGACGAGGTCTCATCGTCAAGGGCGGAGGGGAAGCAGATGTCTGCCAAGATCGATGCCCCACCGCTGGGCCCGTCAGTCCCCTCAGTCACTCTGGCCACCGCATCACCGCTCAGCGCGCCCTTGCCGGGCGCCAGGCACGGCCGGGATCCCGAGCGGGCGATCAAGCGCGGTCCCAGCCGCCTGTCGCCGGAGCAGGTGGCCGCTACCCAGCGGGACCGGCTCTATGACGGGCTCGTACACACCGTCGCACAGCACGGATATGCCGACGCCTCGGTGACCGACATCTGCCGGGCGGCCGGAGTGACCAGGCCGGCCTTCTACGTGCACTTCGACGGCAAGCAAGATGCCTTCCTGGCCACCTATCGGCACGGCACCGATGTGATGTTCCGGATGATGGAACACGCCTATGAGCAGCGCGAGGGTTGGCGAGAGGCGACTCTCGCCGGGCTTCGAGTGCTGCTCGAGGTGCTGGCGAGCGTGCCGGCCTTCGCCCGGATGGCAGTGGTGGAGATCGAGGCGGTCGGGCCGCCGGGCCGGCTCCAGCGCGCCGAACTGCTGGCCCGCTTCGGCCGCTTCTTCGCCGAGGCCCCGGAGCCGGTCGGCCTGCCTGATCCCGCGTATCGGCAGACCCTGGTCGACACGCTCGTCGGCGGGGTGTACTCGACGATCTACCGTGAGGTCGCGGCGGGCCGGGAGGCCGGCTTGCCCGAACTGCTTCCGGTACTCGCGCACTTCCTGTTCACCCCGTTCCTCGGCCCGCAGCACACCGGCGCGGCCGATACCGGGGCCACACCACCCGCGGCGCGCGCGGTCGCGCCGTGCGCACCTCAGCTCTCGAAGATCCACAAAGCAGTTCCCTGACCGAACAGCTTGACCAGCGCCCTACCCGGCGGTAACTTCAGCCGGTCACCACTCGAACATGAGCAGCTCACACGTTCGAGCGGTGCGGGGTGATGAAACGAAACCAACCACGAAGTCCGTACCGCCGTATCGCAACACTCTGTGCTTCGAGTCCCGCCGCGCCGCGCAGCCGGCTGACCCACCGTTTTGCGACACGTCCCACCGACCGACCCGCGCCGCGCAGCGTTCCACAATCCGCCCGACGACGTGCGAACAAAGGGAGCCGTCCATGGCCACCGCTGAACCCGAAATACCCACACCGGATCCGACCGAGGACGCCTCGCAGGGCCGGGTGCGCCTCAAGCGCTTCGCGGCGCTGATGATCCCGGCTACTCTGGCCGGCGGCGCGCTGGTCGCGCTCACCGCTCAGGGCGTGCTCGCGGCCCAGTTCTCCATCTCAGGCATCGCGTTCACGGTGACCGCAGATCACCTGCACGGCGACGGCTTCGAGCAGTGGGGGGCAATAGACAACACCGCCCCCAACAGCCCGAACCTGACCGACACCGGCGGTCAGGTCACCGTGGTCGTCTCGGCGATCCACCACGCGACGCTGACCAACTTCTGCCAGAGCGTCAACCTCGGCGCGATCAACCTGGTGCTGCGCGCGGGCCGGGGCAGCACCCCGGTGACCGGCACGGATCTCGTGGTCGACTCCGACTCGCTGTCCGGCGACGCGACCTTCAACACCCTTGAGGTCGGCAACGACGCCACGACGCTCAACGACGTGCCCGGCATCGCCGCTCCGCCCGAGCTCTTGGGCGACTTCGGCCAGCAGGCCAAAACGGTCGACATCGACCACCTTAACCAGGACAACTACGCCACCACGGCCGGATCGTTCAGCCTGCCGGGCCTGAGCATGAGCTTCCAGAGCAACGGCTGCTGACGTGACCCCGTCCGCTTCAGGCGAGACCCCCGCCGGGTTCGACCCGGCGGGGGTGCCCGCATCCAACGAATCAGGGCAGGAAGGCTCGCCGCTACAGGGCGCCGGCACCAATCAGAGTGCTGCTCCCGCCGAAGGCGCGTGGTGGGAGGGGGCGATCTCCGCACCGCCCGCGTCACACGCCGCGGCTGGAACACAGCACCCTGACGGAGCCGCCCTGCCCGGCGCGTGCGCGCAACAGCCCGCGGCCGGCTCGCGGCCGCATCGAGCCAGGATCGCGTTCCGGCACTGGCGGCGCACCCGTCCCTTCTGGGGCGGACTGCTGATCACACTCGGCGCAGTGGAGATCCTCTTCACCGAGAAGGCCCCGCTCGGCGTGGTGCTGCACGTCGGACCGCAGGGTCTGGCCGGGTATCTGCTGCCCGCGATGATGATCCTTTGCGGGCTGCTGCTGTGGTTCGCCCCGGCGCAGCGCACCTTCTACTCCGTGCTCTCCGTGCTGCTGTCGCTGGGTACGTGGCTCACCGCGAACCTCGGCGGCTTCCTGATCGGCATGCTGCTCGGTGTACTCGGCGGCTCGCTCGCCTTCGGCTGGTCACCGCGGGCCGGCAGCCGCCCGGCGAAGCAGCGAAAGGCGAAATCGAAGAAGAAAGCTGATCCGGCACGGGTGTGATCGGGAACCGGCTGGCGCACCACCCACGCCCCTGGCGTGAATACGCCACTGCCTTAACGTGTACTTCCAAGCTCGCGGAGGCTAAGAGTCCAGACATGGCCACAACCCGTGGTCAAGTCTGGCACTCCACAAGAGAGCTTGGAGCACCACGGTGCGAACATTCGGGCTACGCACTCCACCTCGCCGTTCCAGATCACGCAGGCTGCTTTCGATCAGCTCCCTGACCGTCGCCGCGCTGGCGCTGACCTCGCTGTCCGCCGCGCTTCCCGCCCAGGCCGCCGTCACCACCGGCAAGAGCGCCAAGTCGAAGCCGACCGCCACCGTCAAACCGGTGTGCGCGCCGGCGAAGAAGGGCCAGTTCACCTGCTTCGCGCTGCGCCGCACCGACGTGAAGGGCACCAAGGGACTGGTGCCGAACGCGACTCCGGCCGGGTTCGGCCCGGCCGACCTGGCCGGCGCCTACAGCCTGCCGGCCGGGGGCGGCGCGGGGGCCACGATCGCCATCGTCGACGCCTACGACGACCCGAACGCCGAATCAGACCTCTCCCTTTACCGCGCGCAATACGGCCTTCCCGCGTGCACCACCGCGAACGGCTGCTTCAGCAAGGTCGACCAGACCGGCGGCACCGCCTATCCGACCCCCAACGCGGACTGGTCCGGTGAGATCTCGCTGGACCTGGACATGGTCTCGGCGGTCGCGCCCGCCGCGCACATCCTGCTGGTCGAGGCCAACTCCCCGGCCGACCCCGATCTCGGCGCGGCCGTGGACGAGGCCGTCGCACTCGGCGCTCAGTACGTGTCCAACTCGTACGGCAGCGACTACTCCGCAACGCCGGGCAGCGGCGAGGACCCGTCCGAGCTGACCACGCTGGACGCGTACTACAACCACCCGGGCGTGGCCGTGGTAGCCAGCTCGGGTGACGGCGCGTACGGGGTCTCCTATCCGGCGGCGTCGCAGTACGTGACCTCGGTCGGCGGCACGTCGCTGGTCAAGGACTCCAGCACGCGCGGCTGGTCCGAGTCGGTGTGGAACAACAGCTACGGCGGCCCCGGATCGGGCTGCTCGCTCTACGAGCCGAAGCCGGCGTTCCAGAAGGACTCCGGCTGCGCGATGCGTTCGGTGGCCGACGTCGCCGCTGACGCGGACCCGGTTACCGGTGTCGCGGTCTACGACAGCTATCAGGCGGCCGGTTGGGGCGTCTTCGGCGGAACCAGCGCTTCCTCCCCCATCATCGCGGCCGTATATGCCGACGCGGGCGCGCCAGCGAGCGGGACATATCCGAACTCTTACCCGTACGCGGCCACGACGTCGCTCAATGACGTGACGACCGGCTCGAATGGAACCTGCACCCCGACTTATCTGTGCACTGCGAGCACCGGCTACGACGGCCCGACCGGCCTCGGCACGCCGAACGGAGTCGCCGCGTTCACCAGCGGCCCGCACGGCACGGTGCACGGCACGGTGACCGATTCGACCACTGGCTCGCCGCTCGCCGGAGCGAAGGTCGCGGTCGGCAGCAATTCGGTGAATACGGCCGCTGATGGCACGTACTCTGTGTCGGTACTTCCGGGCACGTACACCGTTACCGCGAGCGACTATGGTTACGCGAGCTCCTCGGTGTCCTCGGTAGCGGTAGCCGACAAGCAGACCGTGACTGAGGACTTCGCGCTGGGCGCCGTGGCCCGCGCTTCGGTGACCGGCAAGGTCAAGGACGGCTCGGGCAAGGGCTGGCCGCTCTACGCGGCGATCACCGTGGACGGCGCGCCTGGCGGTCCGGTGTACACGAACCCGAAGACTGGCGCGTACAGCCTCCAGCTCCCGGTCGACACCACCTACACGCTGCACGTGACGGCCGCCTATCCCGGCTATCAGGCCACTGATCAGCAGATCGTGGTGGGCACCAGTGCGGTCACCCAGAACATCTCAGTGCCCGTCGACACGACGGCGTGTACCGCGCCTGGCTATGTCACGCATAACAATGGCACCTTCGCGTCGTTCGACTCCGCCTCGACCCCGGCCGGCTGGACGGTCACCAATGCGGCGAACACCGTCGGCGGCTGGGCGTTCACCGACGCCGGCGCACGCGGCAACCTCACCGGCGGCAGCGGCGGCTTCGCGATCGTGGACAGCGATTACTACGGCGCCGGCCACAGCCAGGACACCACGCTGACCACCCCGTCCACCGACCTGACCGGGAACAGCGCCCCGGCGCTGTCGTTCGACACCGACTACAAGCCGTACACCGGCTCGGTCGCCGACGTCGATGTGAGCGTGGACGGCGGCGCCACGTGGACGAACGTGTGGCACTTCACCACCAACGCGGTCTCCGGGCAGCACCAGAACATCCCGCTGCCGCAGGCCGCCGGAAAGAGCGCGGTGCAGGCCCGCTTCCACTACACCGGGACCTGGGCCTACTTCTGGGAGCTCGACAATGTCCTGCTCGGCAACGCCAGCTGCGACCCGGTGTCCGGCGGGCTACTGATCGGGCAGGTCACCGATGCGAACACGCACGCCGCGCTTCCCGGCGTCACAGTCAGCGCGAGCGGCACGTCCGCGACCGGGACCTCAGCAGTAACGCAGGACCCTGCGCTGTCAGGAGCCTTCTACTGGTTGTTCACCCCGGCAGGCGGCGTGACTGCCACCGCGACCAAGACGCACTACTCCTCGGCTGCCAAGACGGTCACCGTCGCTGACGCAGGCGTCGCGGAGGCCGACTTCGCCCTGAAGGCCGGGCGGCTGACGGTCACCCCGAGCAGCATTAGCAAGACGTTGGCCTGGGGCGGTTCCGGTACCTCGACGCTCACGGTGAAGAACACCGGCACCGCGCCCGCGACGCTGGACCTCGCCGAGGGCGCGGGCGGCTTC
>Ga0134126_10010631_pt1 | contig 11591 bp, 5 predicted proteins | sample KB31752_FD_96881 | JGI IMG/M metagenome (GOLD analysis project Ga0134126, IMG submission 96881) | Terrestrial soil microbial communities with excess Nitrogen fertilizer from Kellogg Biological Station, Michigan, USA - KB3-175-2 | ecosystem: Environmental > Terrestrial > Soil > Unclassified ...
GAGCCAGGCCCACGCGCTCGGCGCCGGGTGCGAGGAGGCGGACATCTTTCGCCTCTGGGGTGACCACGCCTTCATCGGCCAGCACTATGGGGAGGCGATGCAGCGGTACGTCGCTTCCGGCCGCCTCTTCGCTCCCTGTTCGGAGAGCGCCGCCCAACGCTCCTATCTGGAAACCAGCATGGGGCGCCTGGAGCGGGCCCAGGGGCGTCCGGCGGCGGCGCTGCCGCATTATCAACGGGCGCTGAAATTTCAGCGTGCGTCGGGCGATGCCGGCTACATTCCCCAAACCTACAATGCCATTGCCGTGGCCTACGAGGCGATGGGCAACATCCCGGAGGCTCTCACCTACTATGAGCGCGGCCTGCGGGAAGCCCGGCGCCTGCACTCCCAGCCGTTCATAGATTTTCTCGGCGCCAATCTGGGTTCCACCTACTCCCGTCACGGCCAGGCGAAGCGCGGCATTCCGCTGCTCGAAGCCGCCATGGCGCACCTGCATTCGGATTTCCTGGTCTGCATCCGCGCCGACCAGTTGGGCGAGGCGTATCGCGCCGTGGGGCGTCTTCCCGACGCGGCCGCGCAATTGGACAACGCGGTGGCGGCGTGCCAACGCGAAGACGCCCGCGCCGCGCTGACCGCCGCGCTGGACGACCGCGCCCAAGTTGAGCTGCAGCGCAACCAGTTGGATGCCGCCTGGGCGGATGTCCGCCGCGCGCTGGGCCTGGTGGAGGAGTCCCGCGCCCATCTGGTCCCGACCGACGCCTATAAGGCCGGTTACATCTCGGCCGCCGACACGCGCCAGACCTACGATCTGGCGGTTACGGTGCTGATGCAGGATCACCGCGCGCAACAGGCGCTGGAGGTGGCTGAGCAGGGCCGCGCGCGCGCGCTGTTGGACCTGCTGGCCAGCGGCGACACCGGCGGCGGCGTGGCTTCGCACCTCGATGCCGCGCGCGGCGGTCTCGCCAGCCCCCGCCACGCCGCGGCGCTCGACTATGCCGCCATGATGGCCCAGGCCACCCGCCTGCACTCCACCCTCGTGGCCTACTGGCTGACCGCTTCCCATCTCTACACATGGGTGGCGCGGCCGGGGCAACCGGTGCTGGGTGTCAGCCAGACCATCGTTCCTGACCAGCTCACCGGCCTCATCCGTGCCAGCCTTTCCGACGCTGCCGCTCCCGATGTCTGGCGACGGCTTTATCAACTGCTGATCGCGCCGGTCGAGGCGGCGCTGCCGGAGGCGCCCGGCGCGCGTTTGACCATTGTGCCCAGCGGGCCGCTGTTCCGGGTGGCGTTTGCCGCGCTGACCGACGCCCGCGGCCGCTACCTCGTCGAGCGCTACGATCTCCACTCCACTCCCACCGTCGGCCTGCTGCAGTACACCGAAGACGACATCGCGGCGGCCGCGCGCCGCCCCGCGCGCTATTTATTCATTGCCGCCCCGGCGCATCCGGCCGCGGCTCCCGATGGGCGCCCGCTGCCGCCGCTGCCGGGCGCCGGCGCCGAAGTGCAGGCCGCCGCCCAACTTCTGCCGGCGGCGAGCGTGACGACGCTGCTCGGCAACCAGGCTACGGTTCCGCGTTTCGCGGCGGCTGCGCCCCGGGCCACCGTGCTCGACTTCGCCACCCACGCCTTCGTGGACGATGCGCAACCGGAGAAGACCTATCTCGCGCTGGAGAACGACGCCTTCACCCTGGACGACGTCTATCGTCTCCGCCTCGACGCGCGTCTGGTGGTGCTGGAGGCCTGCAGCACCGGCCTGGGCCGGATCAGCGGCGACGGCGTGGCGGGGTTCAGCCGCGCCTTCTTCTTCGCCGGCGCGGCCGCGGTGATGGCCACGCTGTGGGACATCGCCGACCGGCCCACCGCCGTCATGCTGCCCCACTTCTATGCCGCGCTGCTGGCGGGCCAGACGCCCAGCCGGGCGCTGCGCAGCGCCCAACTGCGGATGATCGCCGACCTGCGCGCCGGGCGCATTCAAGTCCCCACCCTGCGCGGCCCGCAAGCCCTGCCGGCCTCGCCGCGCTACTGGGCCGGTTTCACGCTGCTGGGCGAACCGTAAGGTGGAGGGCTGTTAGCTATTAGCTGTTAGCTGTTAGGAAAAGCCGACCGATCTCCTTGAAGATTCGCTGGTGGGTTGGGGGCTGTTGGCCATTCGCTAATAGCTATTAGGAAAAGCCAACGAGCTCGGGGACATGTCCGACTCCGGTGGGCTCACTCCGCGGCGCGCAGGATGGCCACTGACTCCGGGGGTAGTGGAACGGCCTCGCCGGCCGAAGCGGCGGCGAGGGGGGTTGATGCCAGCACCACCTGCCAGCGCGTGCCGGCTGCGCCGAGCGGAACCGGCTGTGCCTGGGGAGCCAGGTTGCAGGCGATGCGCCAGGGGCCGCGGGCCACGGTCAGCCAGCGCTGGCGTTCGCTGGCGCGGGCGCGCTCGCCGTGCATTTCATGGGTGGTGAGCGTCGAGGTGCGGCGCAGGCGGATCAGCGCCCGGTACCACTCCCACAGGGCGGCATGGTCGGCGATGGCCAGCTCTTCCCAGCGCAGGCGGCTGCGGGCGAAGGTGTTCGCCGCCTGGGGATCGGGGCTCTCGGGCGGGCGCCCCTGGCGCACCGCCGCCGCCAGCTCGGGCTCGGCGTGGTCGGTGAAGTACAGAAACGGAGTACTCGCACCCCATTCTTCGCCCTGAAAGATCAGCGGCACGAAGGGCGACAACAGCGTCAGGGCGGCGGCGATGCGCAGCAGCCCGGGCGAGAGCAACTGGCTGGTGCGCTCGCCCAGGGCGCGGTTGCCGGTCTGGTCGTGGTTCTGGGCGTAGACCACCAGACGCGCGCCGTCGCTCCCCAGCATGGGCCGCCCGTGACGGCGGCGGCGCAGTTTGGAGTAGCGCCCGTCGAGATAAAAGCCGCGCTCCAGCACGGTGGCCAGGATGGGCAGCGAACCGAAGTCCTGGTAGTAGCCGGCGCGCTCGCCGGTGAGCGCGGCGTGCAGGGCGTGGTGAAAGTCCTCGTTCCACTGGGCGTCAAGACCCACGCCGCCCGACGCCGCCGGCAGACTCAGCCGCGGATCGTTGGCGTCGCTCTCCGCCACCAGCGTCATGGGGCGGCCGCACATGGCCTCCAGGCCGCGCACGGTGGCGGCCAGCTCCTCCAGAAAGGTCAGCGCCGCCGTGTCCTGAATGGCGTGCACGGCATCGAGGCGCAGGCCGTCAAAGTGGAAATCGCGCAGCCACTGCACCGCGTTGGCGATGAAGAAGGCGCGCACCTCGTGGCTGTCGGCGCCGTCGAAGTTGACCGCCGTGCCCCAGGGCGTGTGGTAGCGGTCGGTGAAGTAGGGGCCAAAATCGGCGAGGTAGTTTCCCGAGGGGCCGAGGTGGTTGTAGACCACATCGAGGATCACCGCCAGCCCGCGGGCGTGGCAGGCGTCCACGAAGCGCTGGCAGGCCTCGGGACCGCCGTAGGCCTCGTGTACGGCAAAGAGCGATACCCCGTCGTAGCCCCAGCCGCGCGCCCCGGGAAAGGCGGCGATGGGCATGATCTCGATGTGGGTGATGCCCAGCTCGAGCAGGTGTTCCAACTGCGCCCGCGCGCCGTCGAAGGTGCCTTCGGGCGAAAACGTCCCCAGATGCAGCTCGTAGATCACCGCGCTGGACCACACCGGCGGGCGCCATCCGGCGTCGCTCCAGGCGAAGGCCGCGGGATCGAACACCCGCGAGGCCTCGTGCACGCCGCGCGGCTGCCGCTGCGAACGCGGGTCGGGACGCGGCGCGCCCTCGTCGAGCGAAAAGGCATAGTCGTCGCCGGGCTGCAACTCGATCTCCGCCTGCCACCAGCCGCCGGCGGCGGATTGCATCGCGGTGCGCTTGGTCCCGTGCCGCAGCTCGACCTTTTGCGCCCGCGGCGCCCAAACGCGCGGCCTCACGCCGCGCCCTCACGGGCCAGCAAGGCCACGGGGAAGTGGGTCAGCATGCCGCTCACGCTGACGCGGCCGTGATGCTCGCCGCCGCCGAGCCGGTCGTGCCATCGGCCGGGGGGCAGATTGAGCCACGTCGCGGCGGCCGCCCGCGGCCAGCCGGCAACGTTCATCGTCAGTCGCGGCACCACGGTCACGACCTCTTCGCCACGCGTAAAGGCGAGCACTTTTTCAGCGTACACGCCTTCAGCGGTGAGGGGCCGGTAATCGCCTTTGGCCCCAAAGGCCGCCGGGCGCTCACGCCGTAGCTGCAGCGCACGCTGCAATAGCCACAGCTTGGGGTGGCGTGGCAAGCCCGCCAGCTCCCGGCGGCGTAAGGCAAAGTCCACCGGCGTGCGGTTGTCCGGGTCCACCAGCAACAACTCCCACAGCTCGGCGCCGTTGTAGACGTTGGGCACACCGGGCGCGGTCAGCTTGAGCAGCAGTTGCGCCAGGCTGTTGACCTCGCCCGCGGCGACCAGCGGCTCGACGAAGGCCGCCACCGTCCGCAGCCATCGAGCGTCTGACAGCGCGGCCGCGATGAACCTTCTCAGCGCCCCTTCATAGCCGGCATGCGGCTGCCGCCACGAGGTATACACCTTGGCTTCGCGCACCGCCTTCAGCATGTAGGCCTGCATGCGCTCCGGGCTGATTGGCCAGGCGCCGACCAGCGTCTGGTAAAACAGATACTCGGTGTTGGCATCCGGGCCGGCGGCGTGATGGTAGCGGGCGTTGTGCCGCTGCCAGGCGAGCGCCGCTTCCTGCCAGCGATCGGCCATCTCCGAGAGCAGCCACAGCCGCGCGCGCACATCCTCGCCGCGTTTGGTGTCGTGGGTGCTGGTGTTGAGCAGGGAGTGCGGCCAGGCGCGTTGCGCGGCGGCGCAGGCGGCATGGAACTCGTCAGGGGAGATGCTGAAATATTCCGGATCTCCGCCCACCTCATTGAGAGCCGCCAGGCGGAAGCTGCGGTAGAAAGCGGTGTCTTCGACGCCCTTGGCCATCACCGCCGGGGTGAGCTGCTGAAAGCTGAGCAGAAACTCGCGCTCCCGCAAAAGATAATCGGGCACGGCGGCGGCGGCGAGCCGCAAACGGTCCGCGTCCGCCAGGGGACCGGCGGCGGGCGCGTAGGTGCGGTACACGTTGAGGCGTTCAGCCCACTCTCCCACCATGGCATCGAGCTGCGGGCCAGTGGCGCGCCGCAGGGCGGAACCGCGCGGCGCCAGCCGCCGCGCCATGCGGCCCAGGCGGCGCACGTCGCTGTGCAGCAGCTTGGCCAACACGGCCCGCTTGCCCGCCAGAGCCACGGCCGCAAATTCCGGCTGCGGGCCGGCAAAGGCATCGTAGGCGGCCTGCAAGCCCGCCGCGCCGTTCGAGTCCAGAAACACCCGCTGCACGCGGTTGAGAAAGTCGTACCCGGTGGTCCCGGCGATGGGCCAGGCGGGGAGGGACTCGTTGGGGGCCAAAATCTTCTCCACCACGATCCAGGCGTCGGGCGCGGCCGCCCGCAGGCGCTCCAGGTACCGTGCCGGTTCCCGCAAACCGTCAAGATGGTCAATGCGCACCCCGGCCAGCACCCCGTCCCGCAGCCAGTCGAGGATGCGGGCATGGGTGGCCAGAAAAACATCCTCGACCTCAACCCGCACGCCGATCAGGTGGTTGACGTCAAAAAAGCGGCGATAGCTGAGCTCGTGGTCGCCCGCCGTCCAGTGCGCGAGGCGGTAGTGCTGGCGCGCCAGGATGGCAGCGAGCGCGTCGCCGTGCGGCGCGCTGGCGGGCGCCAGCGGCAACTCGAGGCCGTGGTAGAGCAGCCGCGGCTCGTTATCATTCACGCGATCCAGTTTCAGTTCGCCGGCCGCGAGCACCGCCGCCAGCGGCTTCCCCAGCCAGGGCAGCAGCAGGGGCTGCGTCCAGTCCACATCGAAGTAGTGCGCGTAGGCGCTGGCCGGGCCGTGGCGCAGCACATCCCACCACCAGCGGTTGCGCGGGGTGGAGATGCACATGTGGTTGGGCACAATATCGAGAACCAGGCCCAGGCCGCGGGTGCGCGCCGCCGCCGCCAGGCGGGCGAAGCCCTGCTCGCCGCCCAGTTCCGGGTTCACCTGGGTGGGATCGGCGACGTCGTAGCCGTGCGTGCTGCCCTCGGCGGGCATCAGGATGGGCGACAGGAGCACGTGGCTGACGCCCAGGGCGGCGAGATAATCCAGTTGTTCCGCCGCCGCCGCGAAGCCGAACTCCGGCCGCAGCTGCAGCCGGTAGAGGCCGGTCATTTGCGCCGCCAGACCTGCAGTGAGCGCGCGCCGACCTGGATGCCCGCTCCCGGCGCCATCTCGGTCGGGTCGGCGGTGGGCGCGGCGGCGGAGGTATCGAGCACGCATCGCCAGCCATCGGCGCCGCCCAAAGCATCGGCCGCGGGAAGGCGGAAGGACAGGGCATCGTGGTGGGCGTTGAACAGCAGGCAGAAACTGTCGTCGAGAATGCGCTGTCCGCGCGTGTCCCGCGAGGGGATGGCGGCGCCATTGAGGTAGATGGTCATCGCCTTGGCGAAGCTGTGGTTCCAATCGGCGTCGCTCATGGCGCCGCCGTCGGGCCGGAACCAGCCGATGTCGGTGCCGCCGCGGATGGACCGGCCCTGGAACCACTGCCGGCGGCGAAACACCGGATGCCGGCGGTAGAGCGCCACGGTGCGGCGGCAGAACTCCAGAAACCCGGTGTCGGCGTGCTCCCAGTCCAGCCACGAAATCGGGTTGTCCTGGCAGTAGGCGTTGTTGTTGCCCTGCTGGGTGCGGCCGATCTCGTCGCCGGCGCAGATCATGGGCACGCCCTGCGAGAGCAGCAGGGTGGCAAACAGATTGCGCTGCTGGCGGGCGCGCAGCGCCAGGATCTCCGGGTCGCGGGTATCGCCCTCCGCCCCGCAGTTCCAACTGCGGTTGTCGTCGGCGCCGTCGGCGTTGTCTTCGCCGTTGGCCTGGTTGTGCTTTTCGTTGTAGCTGACCAGGTCGCGCAGCGTAAACCCGTCGTGGGCGGTGATGAAGTTGATGCTGGCGTAGGTTCTCCGTCCGCCCGCCTCGTACAGATCGCTGCTCCCCGTCAGCCGCGCCGCGAACTCGCCCAGCCCGGCGTTGGCGCCCCGCCAATAGTCGCGCATGGTGTCGCGGTACTTGCCGTTCCACTCCGACCAGAGCAGAGGGAACCGCCCCACCTGATAGCCGTCCTGGCCGAGGTCCCAGGGCTCGGCGATCAGCTTCACCTGCGACAGCACCGGATCCTGATGGATGATGTCGAAAAACGCCCCCAGCCGGTCCACCTGCTGCAGCTCGCGCGCCAGTGCCGCCGCCAGATCAAAACGGAAACCGTCCACGTGCATCTCCAGCACCCAGTAACGCAGGCTGTCCATGATCAGCCGCAGCGTTTGCGGGTGCTGCATGTTGAGCGAGTTGCCGCAGCCGGTGAAGTCGGTGTAGAGGTGGCGCTCGTCCTGCAGGCGGTAATAGGCCGGGTTGTCGAGGCCGCGGAAGATCAGCGTGGGGCCCATCTCGCTGCCCTCGGCGGTGTGGTTGTAGACCACATCCAGAATGACTTCCAACCCCGCCTGATGCAGCGCGCGCACCATGCGTTTGAACTCGCCCACCTGGGAACCCGCTTCGCTCCCCGAGGCGAAGCGCCGGTCGGGGGCAAAAAATCCCACCGTGTTGTATCCCCAGTAGTCGCTCAGCCCCAGTTCGGCCAGACGCCGCGAGCTCACCCGCTCGTGCACCGGCATCAACTCGACCGCGGTGATGCCCAGCGTTTGCAGGTGCTCGATGGCCGCCGGATGCGCCAGCCCGCTGTAGGTGCCGCGCAATTCGGGCGGAATGCCCGGGTGCCGCGCGGTGAAGCCCTTGACGTGCAGCTCGTAGATGACGCTCTCGTTCCAGGGGGTTTTGGGCGCCCGGTCGCCCTCCCAATCAAAGCGCGCATCAATCACCACGCTGGCGGGCATGAACGGCGCGCTGTCGCGCGGGTCAAAGCTCAGGTCACGCCGCGGACTGCCGACCTTGTAGCCGAACAGCGCGTCATCCCAGCGCAGTTCGCCGGCCAATGCCTTGGCATAAGGATCGAGCAGCCACTTGTTGTCGTTGAAGCGCCGCCCATTTTCCGGCTCATAGGGGCCGGTCGCGCGGAAGCCATACCGCGTGCCCGGTCCCAGGCCCGGAATGTAGCAGTGCCAGATCTGGTCGGTGTGCTCCTCGAGCGGCAGCCGCGCCTCATGAAAGCCGGCAAAATCGCGCAGGCACAACTGCATCGCCTGCGCCGACTCGCTGAACACGGCAAAGTTCACCCCCGCCCCGTCCCACGTCGCCCCCAGCGGGTACGGCGCTCCCGGACGCACCCCCAGGCTGGCGGGATCCAGATGGGCGGAGAGCGCACGGGTGGGCTGGGCGGCGTCGGTCACACTAGGCTGATTTTACCGCGCCAAACCGGCGGACTACCCGAAGGTGAACGAGAAGGCTTGCACGCCGGGGTCGAGGAACTCGATGGTGAAGGTGCGGTCCTCGACCGTGCCCTTCTGGCGGACCAGTTGGTACAGGCGGTGGAAGGTCACCACGCCGTTGCCCTGGGCGTCGGTGTCGGCGCCGTGATCGGGGCCGGGGGGCGTGCCGTCAATGGTTACGCGGAAGCGAATCGGCTTGCCGTTGCTCGATCCCAGCACCAGGTGCAGGTCGCGGGCATGAAAACGGTAGACGATTTTGCCAGGCGCCTTGGTCAGTTCGGCTTGCCATGCGGCAACTTTCCAGCTTCCGGCCAGACCCCATTGGTTCAGCGTGGGGCGCAGCGGCTCGCTGTAGGTGAAGGTGGCATCGGTTTTCAGGCGCTCGGGGGAGGCGAAGCGCTCGCCGCGTTCGTAGCCGATGTAGGTCTCGGGCGAGCGAATCTCGCGGGCGTCGGCGGGAGCTTCGGCTCCGGTTCCGTCCACCGCCACCAGACTGCCCGAAGGGCCGACCGCCTGATGGTGGGCATCGGCCAGCAACTCCTGAATGACGCGCTCGGATTCGCCGTATTCACCTTCGCCGAAGTGATGAAAGCGAATCTGTCCCTGGGCGTCAATGAAGTAATCGGCGGGCCAGTACTGATTGTTGAACGCCCGCCAGATGCGCAGGTTGCTATCCACCGCCACCGGGAAGGTCAGCTTCAAATCGCCCACCGCCTTGCGCACGTTCGCGGCATCCCGCTCAAAGGCAAACTCGGGCGAATGCACGCCGATCACCACCAGCCCCTGATCCTTGTACTTCTGCGCCCAGGCCTCGATGTAGGGCAGTGAACGCAGGCAGTTGATGCAGGAATAGGTCCAGAAATCCACCAACACGACCTTGCCGCGCAGGCTTTTGGCATTCAGCTCGGGCGAGTTGATCCAGGTCACGGCGCCGCCCAGCGACGGCATGGGGCCTTCGCTGTCGAGCGCCACGAGCTGCATATCCATGTGAATGCGCGGCACTGCGCTCTTGCTGGCCGCCTTGACCACCTTCGGCGCGGAGCCCAGCCAGCCCACCAGGCGCTGCTCGACGCGGTTGGTGTTGAGGTACTGCACCGCCGCCAGCAGTTGCGTGTCGGCCCCGAGGGCAATCGCCACCACGCCCGCCAGCACAGCACCGCCCAGTGCGCGGCGCAGCCAGGCTTCCGCGCCCAGGCCGCGCTTCAGCCGCTGCAGCAGCTTTTGACCGGCCACCATGGCCACCGCCAACGAGCAAGCCGCACCGGCGGCAAAGGCCAGCAGCAGCCCCAGCGAGCGGGGCGAGACTCCGCTCAGCGCGCTGGCGGCCAGCACCAACCCCAGAATCGGCCCGGCGCAGGGCGCCCAGAGCAGGCCGATGGAAGCACCCAGCACGATGGACCCAACCGGGCCGGCTTGGGCCTTCTCCCCGCGCGCGGCGCGGCCCAGCCGATTACCCAGGCGCACCAGTGGGCGGGTGAACCACTCGGCCACCGCCGGCCACAGCAGACTGATGCCCAACGCCGCCAGGATGACGAGCGCCACCCAGCGTCCGGTCTCATTGGCGCGAATGATCCAATTGCCGCCGGCGGTGGCCAGCACGGCGAAGGCGGCAAAGGTGATCGCCATGCCCACCAGCAGCGGCAGCGTGCTGCGCCGGAAGGACCGGTCGGCACGGGCAAACACGAACGGAATGACCGGCAGAATGCAGGGGCTGAAGATGGTCAGCACTCCACCCAGAAACGCCAGCACAAAGAGCAGCATGAGATAGGGTCCTGCGCCAATAGACGCGCCAGTCCACTTATTGTTGCAGAGTTTTGCCCCGCGATTGGGCGCCTCAGGCGGCCGGCAGGGTCACATAGAACCGGCTGCCGGCGCCCAGCTCGCTTTCCAGGCGGATACTGCCGCCATGCGCCTCCACCAGGCGGCGGGTGATGGCCAGCCCGAGGCCGGCTCCGCTCTGCGGGCGGGCATGGTTGGAGCGCCAGAATTCTTCAAACGCCTCGCCCTGCTCGCTGCTTTCGATGCCGATGCCGGTGTCGCCGACCACCAACTCCACCATACCGTTGCGTTTCTGGGCGCCCATCCACACCTGTCCGCCGGGAGGGGTGAACTTGATGGCGTTGGAGAGCAGGTTGTAGAGAATCTGGCGCATGCGCACCGGGTCGGCGACCACCCGCATCTCCGGGTGCGGCTCGATGCGCAAGCCGATGTGACGCCGCTGGGCCATGGGCTCGACCTCGCCGGCCATATCGCGTTCCACCTGGGCCAGCGGCAGCGCCATGGGCGACAATTCCAAATGTCCGGCATCAATCCGCGCCAGGTCGAGCACCTCGTTGAGCAGCGCCAGCAGATGACGGCTGCCGTTGTGGACGTGTTGCAGAAAGTCGCGCTGCTTGTCGCTCCACTCGCCCTGGCTGGACTCGTTCAGCAGGTCGGCAAAACCCATGATGGACTGCAGCGGGGTGCGCATCTCGTGGCTCATCGCCGCCAGAAAGCGTTCCCGCGACCGCAGCAGGCCCTCCATTTCCTCGTTGCGCTTCCGCAGCTTGCCGTTGGCGGCAGCCAGTTCCGTCTCTGCCTCGCGTTCGGCGGTAATGTCCCGGTTGATCTCGAAAAAGTGGGCCGCCGCTTCCCCCTCGTAGTAGAACATGCGGCTGAGCACGTGCAGGGTGTCGCCGCCCTTGCTGCGGTGGATGAGTTCGCCCGCCCAGGTGCGGCGGCTGCGCAGCTGCCGTTTGATCTCGTCGAGCGGCGCCGGAAATTGGGTGCGGATGAGGTCGAACGTCAGCCGCCCCACCGCTTCGGCGGCGGTAAACCCGTACAGCCGCTCCGCCCCTTCATTCCAGAATTCGATGCGGTTGGTGCCGAACTCGCACACCATGATGGCATCGCTGGTGAGGTTCAAAAGCTGACGCTCAATTGAACCGGAGGACGGAAAAAACAAAGGCTTGTTCACGCGGTTGCCAGCATTGTATCAACCGGGGCGCGGTGTCTGCAGCGCCACCACAAGGCGGCTGCGCTGCACCTGACACGGCCACCACGGCCCGCGATGAGTTCGTTCAGAATGATGCGTGACACTCGAGGGTAGAGTGAACGCATGCAAACCCAATGGGTCCCCGAGGCGCGCCAGCTGGCGCGCCTCGGGGAAAAGCGCGAACTGAGCCGGGCGGCC